>Ga0098069_100153_pt1 | contig 39176 bp, 29 predicted proteins | sample 27_taG_FD_92584 | JGI IMG/M metagenome (GOLD analysis project Ga0098069, IMG submission 92584) | Marine viral communities from Cariaco Basin, Caribbean Sea - 27_WHOI_OMZ | ecosystem: Environmental > Aquatic > Marine > Oceanic | place: Caribbean Sea: Cariaco Basin | collected 2014-11-09
AAAAAAATCCAAGATAAGATTTTTTAAAGAAAGAGAATTTTAGGCCTGATTTTTTATTCTTTTAATTAGGCAAACATAGAATTTAGGATCTTTTTTTTGAAATTTTAACGATAGCAAAATATTCACCCTTAAATCCCTAAAAGGGTATTCAAATGCCACGCTGAATTGTGAGAAAATAGAAAAGAATAATTAACGTAAAATATACATTTATTATCTTTGGAATTCTCCTAAATAAAATTGCCTTTGAAAACTGCAGAAAATAATAGCAAGCTACCTGATGATTTTAAAAGTTTTGAAGCGGAAATTAAAGTAGCTTCTCCTGGAAGAATCAATTTAATTGGCGAGCATACAGATTACAACAATGGTTTTGTAATGCCTGCGGCCATAGACAAGAAAATTTATTTTAGATTCAGGAAGAACAACACTAAAAATTTAGGCCGAATTTATAGCGAAACCTTTGATGCTTATGTAGAATTTAATCTTCAGAAGCTAACTAAAAGTACCAATTCCTGGGAAAACTATTTGCTGGGAGTTATTGATGAAATTCAAAAGTTAGGCAAACAACTTCAGGGTTTTGATTGTATCTTGAAAAGCGAATTACCTATTGGAGCTGGCATTAGTTCTTCGGCAGCGCTGGAATGCGGTTTTGCAGAAGGCTTAAATTCATTATTCAATTTAGACTTGGTGCAAATGGAAATCGTAAAACTTTCCCAGCGTGCAGAAAATAATTTTGTTGGCAGCAATTGCGGAATTATGGATCAATTTGCTTCAGTAATGAGTAAAAAAGATCATTTCATCAAGCTCGATTGCGAGTCGCTAGAGGCAAGCTTTATTCCGGCTAAAATTGAGCATTGCAAATTATTACTATTAAACACTAATGTTTCCCATAACCTGGCCGATAGTGAATACAACAGCAGGCGGCAGGAATGCGAAACTGCGGTGGCAGTTATTCAGAAAAAAAATACCGCAGTAAAATCATTAAGGCAGGTCACTTTCAACATGCTGGAAGAATTCAAAAAAGAAATTGGCGTTATAGGTTTTAAGCGCTGCCTGTATGTATTAGAAGAAAATGAACGAGTGCAAGAAACCGAAAAGGCTTTACGCGATGGAAACCTGCAAACCATTGGAAAGTTGATGTATGCCTCCCATAGAGGCTTGCAGCACCAGTATGAGGTGAGCTGCCCCGAACTGGATTTCCTCGTAGATTTTTCAGAAGAAAAACCCTTTATTTATGGCTCCAGAATGATGGGCGGTGGTTTTGGTGGCTGCACCATTAACTTAATAGAAGCTGACAAAATTGATGCTTATTTTAAAGAAGTAAAAAAGGTTTATCAGGAAAAATTCAATATTACCCCAACTGCAATAACTGTTGTTCCCGATGAGGGAACTCAAATTACTCGATAATCGAAAATAAAATATTATCAAAAAAAGCCTTTTAAGCTTGATTTGAGGTATTTGCCTAAGTTTTAAAAGAAATATTATGGACACCGAAATAAACAAACATCCACATAGACGCTACAATATTTTAACCGGGGAATGGATTCTGGTTTCACCTCATCGCACCAAAAGACCCTGGCAGGGAAAAACCGAAAAGAATAATGTGGAAAAACGGGAAACATACGATACCTCCTGTTATTTATGCCCCGGAAATTCCCGGGTCGGTGGAGAAACCAATCCCGATTATAAAAGCGCTTATTCCTTTGAAAATGATTTCCCTTCTCTACTCCCGGAAGCTCCTGTAAAAGATTTTAAAAACGGACTTTTAAAAGCGGAAGCTGAAACAGGTATTTGTAAAGTGGTTTGTTTTTCTCCAGACCACTCCCTAACTCTTCCGTTAATGGAGGAAAAAGATATTACTCAAGTTGTAAAGCTTTGGAAAAAGGAATACCGAGAATTAGGCGATAAAGAGGATATAAATTATGTGCAGATCTTTGAAAACAAAGGTGAAATAATGGGTTGTAGCAATCCGCATCCTCACGGGCAGATATGGTCGCAAAAATCTATCCCGACAGAAATTTTAAAGAAATCGAAACATTTTAAAGAATATTGGAACAAAAATAAAAGCAGCTTGCTGGCTGATTATTTAAAGCAGGAATTGGAACTAAATGAACGCATTTTGGCACAGAATGAGCATTTTGTAGCTTTGATTCCGTACTGGGCGGTTTGGCCTTACGAAGCCATGATTATTCCGAAAAAACATTATCAGCATATTGGTCAGTTAAATACTGAAGAAGAAAAAGCTTTTGCGGCAATTATTAAAAAGCTCACCATAAAATATGATAATCTTTTTGAAACCTCTTTCCCCTATTCTTCCGGAATTCATCAAATTCCCACCGATAACAAAGAGTATCCCGAATGGCATTTTCATATGAGTTTTTACCCGCCGCTTTTAAGATCGGCTACTGTTAAGAAGTTTATGGTGGGCTACGAAATGTTTGCCGGCCCCCAACGGGACATTACCGCAGAACAGGCTGCAAACAATTTAAATGAACTTTCTGAAATTCATTATTTAAATCATTAAAATAGAGGTGTGCCATTCCCTACAATAAAAAACACATTAGTTTATTCCAGTTAACATTCTTTCACATTACACTTTAAGAAATTCCCAAATAACGTCGAATTAACAGAATTATCACTAACCACTTGGTATATTCGTTTTAAACCAAAAAAATAAATTGATGATGAATAAATGGAATGAATTTTTAGGAAAAACAGGTATTTTGATACTTTTTGTAGCCATTACTAGTTGTGGCCCGGGAAATATGGGCGATGGCGACACTCTAAGGCAAGATGCCAATGAAGCTAAGATGGCAATGACTCAAGCTGATGACAATCTACAGGAATTGTTCAATAATTCTGTAGGATATGCAATCTTCCCTAACGTAGGTAAAGGTGCATACATTATTGGCGGTGCTTCAGGTAATGGGATAGTTTACGAAGATGGTGATATGATCGGTTATGCAAATCTTAAACAAGTTGACATAGGACTTCAGGCAGGCGGAAAGGCTTATAGAGAAGTACTATTTTTCCAAACTCAGGAAGCTCTTGATGATTTTAAAGATGGAGAATACGAACTATCAGCAAATGCCTCTGCCGTTATTGTAGAAAGAGGTAAATCTAAAACTATCAAGTTTCAGGACGGTGTTGGTGTTGCTACCATGCCAAAAGCCGGAGCAATGGCAGGAGTATCTGTTGGCGGACAAAGCTTTCAGTTTACCGAACAATAACATTAAAAAATATAGATTATAAAAGCCGGCTAAATAGCCGGCTTTTTTTATGCTTTAGATTAATATAAAAAGTCCTGTGAAAAAATAATTATTATTCAAATTAAAGAAAACTTTCAATCCTTTATACCCTTGATGAAGATTTACAATTTTGACTTTTCATTTAGAAAAATTTAATTCAAAGTTCTTAGTTTAAGCATCTTTAATTGAACTAATCGCACATTATGGGAAAAGAGAAACTTAAGAGATCATTAGGCTTTTGGGATATTTTAATGTTTGGAGTAGGAGGCATTGTAGGTGCCGGGATTTATGCAATTATAGGTCAGGCAGCAGGTCTCAGTGGCAATATGCTTTGGGCCAGCTTTGCCATTGCTGCAACAGTAGCCTTACTTACCGGACTTTCTTATGCAGAATTTGTGAGCCGGTTTCCCGATGCCGGTGGAAGTTTTGAATATATAAAACGGGGAATGAATGAAAAGACTGCTTTAGTGATGGCTATTTTTATAGCTTTCACCGGGATTGTAGCACCGGCAGCTATAGCGATAAGTTTTGCTGAATACTTAAGTAGGCTTGTGAATATACCAAATTGGATTAGTGTAATTGCCATTGTAGTTGCTATGGCAACCTTCAATATCATAGGTTCTAAAATAAGTTCTTATTACAATAAGTTTGCTACGGCTATAACCTTATTAGGGCTGGCTCTCGTTATTGCTTTTTGTATTCCCGATTGGGGACAAGTGGCTTATTTTGAAATGGGAGATGAAGGCTTCACCGGGATTTTAGCAGGCTCTGCACTAATCTTTTTTAGCTATGTAGGCTTTGAAGACCTGGTGAAAATGGCTGAAGAAACGAAAGAACCCAAAAAGGTACTTCCTAAAGGAGTACTTTTTAGCGGGATTATTGTATTTCTACTATATGTGATGATTGCTATAAGTGCGGTAAGCACCTTTAGTGCAGGTGAGTTGGCCCAAAAGGATGGTCCACTGGCTGCAATTATAGAATCACAATGGGGACAGATAGGCGGTACCGTACTGGTAATTGTAGCTCTTTTTGCCACCAGTAAAACCATATTGAGTAATATCTTGGGAACTTCCAGGTTGTTATATGATGTAGCCCGGGATAGTGAAATTTCCTGGCTTAAGAAGTTCACCACCCTATCTGGAGTAGGAGAAAAAACTCCAAATTACGCTATTATTGCGATCGCCATAGTAACTATCGCATTTGGGCTTATAGGAAATTTGAAGATAGTTGCTTCTATTAGTAATATTTTTGTCTTCGGCCTTTTTGGGATGGTTAATGTCGCCCTCTTGCGATATCGTAAAAATCATAAAGGGAAAGAGGAAGAAGGCATATTTAAGATCCCGCTGAATATTAATAACATACCAATTCCTACCGTTCTTGCCCTAATAAGTATTCTTATCTTGTTTGGTTTTAATATCTATAATCTGTTGCAAGGGAATGCTTAATAAAATTCTACTCCTTATTAAAAACCATACAATGTTGCCAGGGTAGATTATCGAAATTCTCCTGAAGTACGAATCCATTTGCCCTAAACTCCTTTACGGCCTGGGCTTCTGTCATTTTATGAAGTTTTTTAATAGGGATAGAAGCATCTTCACCGCGATATTCGATTAGAAATATTTTTCCGTCTGGCCGCAAAGCTTTATGCATAGAAGTGAGCATTTCTACCGGAAAACTGAATTCATGGTAAACGTCTACCATCAAAATTTTATCTGCCGAATTTTCAGGGAGGTTAACCGATTTCTCTGTTCCCTTTACCACTTTAATGCGGTCAATTCCCTCTTTCTTTTTTCGATCACGAATGGCTTGCAACATTTCAGGCTGAATATCTACAGCGTAGATCAATCCCTCGCTGACTTGCGACACCATTTTAAACACGTGGTAACCAGAACCGGCACCAATATCAGCAATAGTGTCGCCGGGAGCGATATTCATATTTTTAATGAGCCTACTGGTATTCTCTTCCTTTTCACGCTCTGGACGTTCCAGCCAATTTATACCCTGGTAACCCATTACCTGAGAAATCTCACGGCCTTTATAAAATTTACCAATCCCATCAAAACTTCCTTTTTGAAACGTATAATTTGAATTGGTATTGTTGGTTTGTCCCTTACATTGAAAGAAACATAAAACCAAAATTGTAATAAAAATAGGAGGAATATAATTTTTCATGATATTTATTTGAATATCATAAAGTTAAGGAAATCTGTACTTAGGAGGAATATTTAAAAAAGATTAGAGAAGTGACCTCTACCGTAGCTTCAAAAAATAGTACGACCCTACTCATAATATTTATCTTGAAAGCAATACCAATTAAGGTGTAGCTGCCACTTGCTCTAATTTCAAGTAAAAGTAAATATTAGGTTAAAGTAAAAAATATTCGTTTAGGGAACGTATGGAATTTTAAAGTTATCGTTAAACTTTAAGTTTAATAGAGACAGAAGTACCTTTGTTTTTAGCGGAAATAATCTGTACTGCTTCTTCAACATCGTAACCCAGCAATGCTAATCGCTCTTTTACCAGGGAAACTCCTTTAGATTCGTGAAGCTTATTTTTTGAATTATCTGAAAATCCAATTCCGTTATCTTCGATTTTGCATTGCAAAACATCTTCTGAAAACATATTAAAAGAAACTTTTAAGGTAGGATTTATTACACCCGGCGGAAAAGCGTGAACAAAAACATTTTCCACAAAAGTTTGTAAAAGCATAGTAGGAATTTCTACCGCGTGAGGATCAATTAAAGGATCTATTTCAAACATCACCTTAATTCGGTTATTAAATCGAGTATTTTCAACCCTTATATAGGATTGCAAATATTCAATTTCTTCACTCAATAAAATAGTGGGTTTGGTACAATGGTCCAGGTTTAGCCTAATCAATTTTGAAAAATCACCTAAAAATATTGTTGCTTTATCTATATCACTATCCATAATATAGTATTGGATAGAATTCATCGCATTAAAGATAAAATGCGGATTCATTTGCGCCAGCAATGCTTCCATTTTGGTTTCTTCAAAACGCTTTTGGATCAAACCTTTTTGGGCTTCAAACTTTCTGGCCTGCCTTATTTGAAATTTATAAAAGCTATAAATTACAGTAGCTATAATACTTATGATAAGTAAGGCAAACCACCAGGTTTTCCAAAAGGGCGGAAGCACGGTTAAATTCAGCAAGGCCTGAGTATAACTTAAACCTGTACTTTCATCTAATACTTTTACCTCTAACTCGTAATTATTTGTTGGTAGGGAAGGAAGGAAAATTTCCGAACTGGAAAATGGAAGGCTCCAGGGTTCTCCTTCATTTAAACGGTATTGATATTTTAATTTATTCGGATATGGGTGCGCGTTTGTGCTAAATTTAAGCAATACTGTATTTTCATTGTACTTCAATTTGAGCTTATCTCTTTCGGGAGATGATCCTAAAGAAAATTTACTGTTATTGATAAATATTTCTTTCAGTTCTATTTGATCTACCAGCGTAGTTGAATCTTTTACGGCATCAATATCTATATTGTAATACCCATTATCACTTCCTATAGATAAGGTGTTTTGAGTTAATTCGGCACTCAGTAAAGGTTGCTCCAGGCCCTGTTCTTTATCTAAAAATATATATCGCCCGTTTTTGTAGAGCGTTAACCCTTTTTCTGTTCCAATAATTAAAGTTCCCTGGTAATTCTTTAAAAAAGAAATAGAGTTTCCCTGGATCTTCGCCCTTGGAATTTTCTTATGAATTTTGAATGATTCATCGTCATTAACGATAAACACATCACCAAACTCATTTGAAATAGCGAGATCATTTCCTAAACCTGTGATATGCTTTAACTTTTTTTCGCCCCAGATTCCATTTTCCAGATACGATGTAAAACGATTATTCTCCCAGGCATAAAGACCAGAGAAAACAGACAAAAAATAAGTTTTATCACCCCTTTGCAAACTACCTACCACCATAGTAGGAGTTTGAGCGTTGTCTTTTTCGAAGTGGGTATACTTAAGAAGGTCCAGGTCACTATACACTCTAACGCCACCGTAAGGATTGGTTTCTATAAGATTCCCCGTTTTCGTAAAATTGATCTCTTCTGAATGCAATGGTAAATACCGGTTCAATTCCCCGGATTCTTTTATGGCAAACACTCCAATATTAGTATTTATCCAAAACGTATGCTTAGAAACTTTAATATCATAAAAATCGATATCTGCGGCCTTAGTAGAGTAATCCAGCTCGTAGAAATCATCTTGATGCTTAGGCAAAGGCAAGTCGGTATTCAATACATATTTTTCCTGCCAGTTTTTAAGTTGAGATAAAGTAATCTTTTGCTCATTTCCAGCTCTTTTGAAAACGATGCCATCGTTGAATAATACGGCGGAAGTTTTTTCTGTTCTCGCGAATCCAATAATATTCTTACCCGGTAGCTCATGAATTTTAATCTGAGGATTTAAAGCGATTTCAAATAATCCGGCATCCCGGGTTCCTGCATATAATTTTTCGAATTTTGAATCATAAGCCAGGGATATTACTTCCCGGCTGGATATATTAAATTCGGAAGCCCTGGATATTAATTGCTCCTCAACCAGTTCATAAATCCCTCCGTTAGTATCGTATATCCCCCAGGCCGCAGCAAAAATTCTATGAACATCTGTTTTCGCATAATCCCAGATAATGGAAGTTCCGCGTTTTTCTAATGGAATAGAATCTTTTTCACTCACGTAATCGGGGAGATGACTTTTTGTAAAAAAACCTTTATTACTGCTGTAAATATTGTCATTATCTGGGAAGACAGAATAAATGTATTTATGATCATTTACTTTAACCAAAGCGGTCTGCTCCTCCTCATTTAGAATCCTGAAGATTCCTGATCTATACGTGACCACGTAGATTTGATTTTGGTATTCGAAGAAATCCTGAACCCTAAAAAGTTCCTTCCCTGTAGGAGTCTTTAAAGAATTTACTTTGAAGGTATTAACGTTTATCAGAGAAACCCCATCACTGGTTCCCACATACATATAATTACTGGAAGTAAACAGTTTGGTTATCTGGTTGTGAACCAATCCATCCTTCTCTGAAAGGATTTTGAATTTATACCCATCATACACACTAACCCCTTCACCATAGCTGCCAAACCATAATTTGCCGTTTTTGTCTTCTGCAATCGCCCAACAGCTATTTTGAGCTAAACCATCCTCTTCAAAGAAATATTGAAATTCGTCATTTTCCTTTTTAACTATTCCATTTTCAGTACCGATCCATAGACTATTGTTACTGTCAACCAATATCGATCTAACCGAGTTATTTGGTAAATCTTTGGCTGCAGTATAATTTTTAGTGGGATAATTTTGAGCAAAGGCGAAATTAAACCATAAAAATACTAAGAGGAATAGTTTAGTGGTTTTGTAAAATGGCATTGATAAACTCTTCTTCTTTTCGAAAGGAAACAGGAAGTTTCTCTCCGTTGGTTAATTCAATTTCCTTGTTTGCCTTATGGTATCTAACTACGTAGTTTAAATTGATGACGTAGCTTTTATGAATTCTTTTAAAAGTAGTTGCCGGAAGTATTTCTTCGACAAATTTCAAGGTCTTTGAAGCTGTTCTTGTAGAGCCTTCAATTTTTTTAATACTACAGTAATTACTTTCTGCCTTACAATATAGTATTTGATTGGTATGGATTAGTTCGAACCCTTCAAGGGTGGGAAAAGCAATTTTACTTATGTTCTGGTCATTTACATTCAGATTCTCTAGTAGTAAAGACAATTTTCTTTGGGCAAAATTCCTTTCATTTTTCTTTTCAAACTTTTTTACGGCTTCAGCTAGATCTAAATGATTAATTGGCTTCAACAAATAATCTAGCGCGCTACGCTTAATTGCTTTAATGCCAAATTTATCGTGTGCAGTGGTAAAAATGACTTCAAAATTTATCACCTCAAAATGCTTAAAAAGTTCAAAACCATTCTTTTCTGGCATTTGAATATCTAAAAAAACAAGATCTGGTTCATATTTTTTAATGGCCTGCACACCTTCATCTACTGAAATACATTTTTCAACAATATTAAATTTATTCGGGAAATACCTGTCCAGGGTTTTCTCCAGTAAACTTTGCGCATTGACTTCGTCGTCAATAATTACTGCCTTTATCATATACCAAAATTACAATTAAATTATGAGTTGTTTAGAAGCTGGATTAGACAACAAAAGCAGAATAATCTTTTAACCAGTTCCAATCATCTTTTAGTTTATTCCCTAAATAGAGTTATTATTCGATGTCACTAGATTAAGAAAAATCGCAGATTTCTAGAAACCTATTATTAACCTTAAAATTAAAGCTTATTAGAAGAAAGAAGATATTCTGAAAGGATAGTAATAAAAAAAGGCCTCACATTTCTGTGAAGCCTTGTCTTTGCTAGTAGCGGGAACTGGACTCGAACCAGTGACCTTCGGGTTATGAGCTTGAATTAGAAGAACAGTAAAATCCACCAAACACGCACAAACACTATGTTTTACAGACACTTACATTTTTACTAATATCAAAAAATAGCGGGTAAAATGGAATTATTCTGTACCTATTCTGTACCCTTTTTTGAAAAATAACCTTATATTTAAAGAATTAAAAATAAGATGGTTATGGCAAATATTCAGGTAGTCTTACGCCCCAACAAAATGAAGAAAAATGGCACCATTCCTCTAGCCTTAAGAATAAGTGAAAATTACAAGACCAATTATCATTTTTTGGGCCTTTCAATTTTAGAGAAAGATTGGGATGAAACTTCGAAAAAAGTAAAAAAGACTCATCCAAACCACAAAAAGCTAAACTATTTTCTCAACAAGAAGATTACCGAAGCACAAGATTTATATTTTCATTCAGAAGATGATTTAACACCCCGCCAGATTAAAAACAAACTCAAAGGGCCGGGAGGTTCTCAATCTTTCTTTGCAGTAGCGGCTGAACGTGTAAAGCAAAAATATGATAAAGGAACTTTTTCTGTTGCGAAATCTGAGCTGTCTATTCTCTATAACCTGGAAGAGTTTCTGAACCTCAAAACCAATCAAAAGAAAGAGGTGGTTATAAAATCAATAAAAGAGCGAAGACGAATTCGAGTGAGTAAGACCAGAAAAGGTGAATATTCTTTTGAAGATGCCATTACCTATTTTAAGAGAAATACCCGACTGGAGTTTCGGGAAATGAATGAATCATTTCTAAATAAGTACAAAGCCTTCTGCTCCACTTACCTGGGTCAAAAGACCCGTACCGTCACAAACCAACTAATTTTTATTAGAACCCTCTTTAATGTTGCTATAAAGGACGGGATTGTTTCTCAAAAGTATTATCCTTTCGGGGGTGAAAAAGAAAAAATCAGAATTGGCTCAGGAAATAAAATTGGACTGACTGCTGAGGAAGTTACCAAAATAGAAAATCTTGCAGTGGAAAGTCATTCTTCGATATGGCACACCAGGAATGTCTGGCTTGTTTCCTTCTACTTTGCAGGTATAAGAATTTCAGATGTTGTAGCCTTGAAGTGGACAGATATTAAAGATGGCCGCCTGTACTATGTAATGAATAAAAATGAAAAACCATTGAGCTTTAAAGTCCCGGACAAGGCCAATTCCATCTTTAACCTCTACCTGATGGATAAGAAAGAAAACAATGGCTATATTTTTCCATTTTTAAAAGATGCTGATCAACAGGATCCAAAAAGCGTATTTCTTAAAATGAGGAACGCTACCAAGGTTTTAAATAAATTCCTGAAACGAATAGCTGACGAGTGTGAAATAGACAAAAACCTCTCGAACCACATAGCCCGTCATACTTTTGGAAATATTGCCGGAGATAAAATACATCCGTTAATGTTACAAAAGCTTTACCGGCATAGTGATTTAAAAACCACACTAAATTACCAGGCCAACTTTATTCATAGAGATGCAGATGATGCACTGGATAATGTAATAAATTTTTAATCCAAGAGTACCTTTGCTTTTAACCAATTCAAAAAATCCAAAAAAATCATCTTCGGTTAAGTAAGAATTCAAAGGAGAGTTTAACTGTTATATAAACCTTTTCCTTTAACGCAGGATAAAATAATTTAAAGATCATCAAAATCTAACTTAAGAATAGGAGTAATGGGATGAGCCTGGCAGGTTAAAACAAAACCTTCTTCAATTTCTTCATCAGTGAGAATTTGATTTTTGCTCATTTCGGCTTTCCCCTCGGTTATTCTGGCCATACAACTGCTACAGTTTCCATTCTGGCAAGAATAAGGCACGTCTATGTCATCTTCTAAAGCTTCATCCAAAACTACTTCTTTTTTGTCCATGCTAAATTCAAAATCTTCCTGATTTATACGGATGCTGACCTGTGTTTTACCGTTTAAATCAGATTTTATTTCTTTTTTTCCAGCGGTAGTTACAAAAAGTTCAAAATGAATTTGTTCTTCTGGCACATCATTATCCTTAAGGACACTGGTAACAAGATTAATCATGGGTTCGGGGCCGCACAGATAAAAGGCATCGAAAAGATGATCTTTAAATTTATGTCTAATTACATAGTTTACTATTTCCTCTCCAATACGTCCATAATGAGCATTTTCCTCGCGTTTTCTACTATAAACGAATTCAATGAATAATCGATCGGGGTGCTTGGTTTCGAGTTCAAGCAATTCTTTAAAGAAGATAGTATCTTCTGGTGACTTATTTCCGTAAATAAGAATAAACTTGCTTTGGGGTTCGTTCTTTAACACGGTTTTTATAATTGATATAACAGGAGTAATCCCACTTCCTGCAACGAATGCTGCATAATTTTTGATTTGTTCTTCTGGTTTTAGAACAAATTTACCTTCTGGTGGATATACTTCAAGTATATCTCCAGAAACCAATTTATTATTCGCAATCTTCGAGAAACTTCCTCCTTCAACCTCTTTTACGGTTACCTTAAATTCATCAGAATCTGGAGCGGAGCACAAAGAATATGCTCTGCGTATTTCTATATTGTCAATTATAGTTTTTATAGTAATATATTGACCCGCATAAAATTGAAATTCATTTTGTAGGTTTTCTGGAATTTCAAAAGACAAACTTACTGCCTGTGGAGTCTCACGAATAATCTCTTTTATTTTAAACGATTGAAACTTGTTCATTTTCTAATTTTTACTTTAATACCTAAAAATCTTCTCAAAAGTTAAAAAAAGGCTGCCACAATTCTGGCAACCTTTTCGGGCCAATTCTTCTGAGTTAAAATAATCTTCCTACACTATTTTCTAAAAGGTTCAAATAAAGATTATTATCCTTAAATAGCATTAGATTTTTTCTTCTTCTTTTTCTTCTTTTTTGTTAATTTTCTAACCGTAGGAGAAGAAGTGTACCATAACAAGAAGCCACTAAATACAGTAATTAATCCAAGAAGAGAAAAGACTCTTAATATTGTGTTATTGAAATCATCCCTACCTTCGTAATCCATTGTATGGGTCATTCAAAGGAAATCAAACCAACGCCAATCCCGATGTCTTAACGTTCTAAATGTACCATCGGCCACTGAAACGTATGCTCTTATATTTTCAGGGGTTTTATAGGATATCACGTAGGCTGGCAAGGGTCCACTCCTGTATTCATGGTGATTGCCTGTTGAAGTTATTCTTTCTATTTCTGTGACCTCCAACCCATCTATCATATTCTGATTGGCGATGGATAGTGCTTCAGCTTCAGAAAGGGTTTTTTTGATTTCTCCTGTTTTTGCATTTCGTAATATGTTTTCGTTAATCCAATAATAAGGCTCCCCGGCAATATTTTTAAGTTCCATAGAATGGATTTCATTACTAGAATCAAATTCCGAAGGGCTTTTTAGATTAGAAAAATCAGTTTGAACCATTTCAGTTTTACGGAATTGATCGCCGTGTATCTCATCTATATCTGTCCAACTAAAGTACAAACCACTTACCGTCCACATAATAAACTGTATACCTATGAATAGACCAAGGTATCTATGTGCCTGCCTTATTTTTAAGGCTGTTTTTCTTTTTACCATATTTATTTAATAAAGAGGTGATTAATTACTGAGTTTGGTATTAAATTCCTTTTTTTTAAGTTTTTAGTAGCCTTCAGTTTGTTCCATTCCCGAGGCTTCAATTTCACTGGCAGGTATCGGGCAAATAGTTCGGTTATCAGTTGCCTGAATATCTAAATTAGATACATCTACCCCAGTATTTACGTGTTCATTGATAGATCGATTAATATCTTTACCTCTACGAATATAATCGTAAACACCATGCCCTTCTAAAGCAAGTTCCCTTCTTCTTTCTTCCGCAATCCTTTCTTTTAAAACCTCACCGGTTTCTTCAGCCCGATTAGCAGAGAAATTTGTAGTTCTTTTTTGAATAAGGGTATTTAGATAATTTAATGCCTCAGAATCACCTCCGCCAGCGCCATTGGCAGCAGCTTCTGCGGCAATTAAGTAAATTTCGGAAAGTCTTATAACTGGAATATTATGAGCACTTAGTCCTCCACCTTCACTACGGTTTACGTATTTAACGAATGCATTCTTACTACCTTCTTTATCTTCCTCAAGCAATGCGGCTCTTGGATCTCCTTCGTAAGCACTTAATAAGTTCACAAAAGTTTGGGTGGCTATAATATCTCCTTGTCCGCCGTCTTTTAGGTCAAATTGAGCACCTAATCCATTGCTACCAAGTGAATTCTGACTTGTTATACTTAATTCGAAGAGAGATTCTGAATTATAATCTTCAAAAGCATAACTATTCACGCTCATTAAACTACCTTCACCTCTCGTAGTAATTACTTCTTCAGCATATTTAAGGGCATTTTCCCAATCTTCTTTATATAGATATACTCGGGCTAATAGAGCTTTAACTCCCGTTTTAGTCAAATACTTAGTGCTTCCTTGCTCCCAGGTATTTTCTTCTAACAAATCTAATGCACTCTGCATATCCAGAATAATTTGATTATAAGTTTCCCCGAGTCTACTTCTCTCGGTAATAATTTCTTCCGAAGAAAGCTTTAAGGGCAGACCCTGTGAAGCCGCTCCTGCTTTTATCCAGGGATAAGCGAAAGATCTAGCCAGATCAAAATAAACCATTCCTCTTAGACCTAAAGCTTCACCCAAAATCTCCTGTTTTTCCGCATCATTACCTTCAGCAGTTTCTATATTATTAATGACCAGGTTTAGGTTATTTATAACCTTAAAAGACTGAATCCATAAATCTTCGCAGGTACCACTATTGTTACTGCTTTCTTCGTACTTATAAGCTATCAACTCGTAGTCTCTTGGATTATAGGTGGTTTCTACAAATCTAAAATCCGTACCTTTTACCGCTGCTCTTTTATACAAAACCCTTCCTAAATAAGTATTGCGGGATATTTCATTGTAAGTTCCGGTCAATAATTTATCAAGTTTTTTCACAGAATTAAGTACAAGGTTCTCCGAGATAACATGGTCTGGTCTTTGTTCGAGAACATCTTCGCTGCACCCTTGAAGAACAATTAATCCTACAATTAGAATGCTATTTATTATTTTTTTCATTTTAATGCTTTTTTAAGTTCTAAAATTGTAATTGAAGTCCTACCAATAAGGTTCTGGCTGTTGGCACCTGAAAGAAATTTACTCCATCAACCACAGCTTCGGGATCATACCCATCAAGTTCTGTTAGTAGGAATAAGTTATCCCCCTGTAAGTAAACAGAGCCTCCATCTATAGTGTTCCATAAGGATGGTAAATTATAAGTCAATTTGACATTCCTTAGTTTGAGGTAATCTGAATCATATAAATGTCTTGTAGAAACATCATTTGAAAATGTTGGGTTACCATTAATTCTAATCGGTACAGTAGCATCTGTGTTATTCGGGTTCCATGGGTTCAATTGCGCTACTGTATTGGTATATTGAGGGGCAAATCCGTCGTCATCACGTTTGAAAGCTGTACGATCATATACCTTACCTCCCAGACCGAAAGTGAATTGAAAATCGAATGTGAAGTTTTTATAATTTAACTGATTAAACAAACCTCCTTGAAAATCCTGTAAAGCATCTCCAAAAATTCCGTATCCGGCCTCTTGAGCATCTGTTGTTAACTCACCAGTCCGTCTTCCATCATCCAAAACATAATATTGTGCGTAACCAGTTGATGAATCTACCCCGGCATAATCTCTTAAGTAAAACGAATAGATGCTTTCATCTTCCTTAATTATTAATGGATCCTGGCCATATCTTGAACTATAGGTAGGAACTATATCGTTTTTTAGCTTAGTAATCTTATTATCAAGGATAGTTAAGTTAGCACTGCTGCTCCAGGAAAAATCTTCGTTCGAAATAAAATTATATCCAACTTCAAACTCCCATCCTTTATTGATCATCGATCCATAATTTTGCAATTGAGTCATAAAACCGGTGGTTAAGGAAACGGGAACATTCAGCAATAAATCTTCGGTTTTTTTATTGAAATAATTAACCGTTAGGTCCAAATTGCTAAATAGGTTAATATCTACACCAACATTAAAGTTTTTACTTAATTCCCAAGAAAGATCAGGGTTTTGAAGTTGCCCATAAGATAAACCAGATTCTCCCCCATATCCCTTACCATCTGTTGCGAAAAATGCTAGCGCGGCATAATACTGAGGGGGCAAGTTTCCATTAGTTCCATAACTTCCCCGAAACTTTAAATATTCCAAACCATCTATTTCTAGAAAATCTTCCTCGGTGGCTACCCAACCTCCAGAAACGGACCAGAATGTTCCCCAACGGGAATCTTTTCCAAACCTTGAAGACCCGTCCCGCCTAAAGCTTGATGCTAAATAATATTTTTGATCAAAATCGTATGAGATCTGCGAGAAATAAGACAGGAGGGAATAATTCTCTGCATATCCTGTATGGCTCCAAAGTGTACCAATACTGCTGGCTGATAATAATTCACTGTCTAAAACATCATAACCATAAACATTTATTGAACTCATATTGGAAACTTGTGATTCCTGTCCCAACAAAATATTAATGCCATGATCCCTAAAATTCTTATTGTAGTTTAATGTGTTTGTAGTAGTATACTGAAATACCTCACTCTTTACACGGTTAAGAACTCCATTCCAAATACCACCCCCAGCACCAAATTCTTTATTGTCATATAGAGTTTCATCAATTGCTTGTTGGTCTATACCAAAAGTGGTCTTAAAACTAAGAGCGTTTAAAATTTGAAATTCGGCAAAGGCGTCACCTCTCACCCTAAATTCTGTATTTTCATAATCCCCCACTTTCAAAACTCCTATTGGATTGGCGTTTTTTTCAATATCATTGGGAAGGTTTGCAAAACCTCCATAGCCTTCCGAATCATATATTGGTGCCGCCGGTGGAAGTACCCTGGCCATATATAAAGGATTCAAACCTCCTGCATATGAACCGTCAAAGTTTGCGGCGTCTCTTTCAGACTTTGCTACCGATAAATTGACTCCAAGTGTTAGCCAGTCTTTCGCTTGATTTTCAATATTTAACCTGCCAGAGTAGCGTTTTAAACCTGTTTCTATAATTGTACCTGTTTGCTCCAGGTAATTCCCCGAAATGTAAAAAGAAGTTTTTTCATTTCCTCCCCTAGCTGATAGATTGTATTTCTGAATAAAACCATTCTGATAAATAGCGTCAAGCCAATCAGAATTAGCATTATTTGTACCGTATATATCTGTATAATCGCTTATAGCTTGATTTTCATAAGAACTATATAGAGCATCATTGCCATATACTCTCATAAATTCGGCATTTTCACTATTTTGAATATATTGATTTACTTGACCTTCAATCCAAAGATCTTTAAATTGCTCGTTATTTATAAGATTCTCTTCTGTAAGGTTCTGACTATATCCAGTTTCGACGCCCAGCGTAATTTCTGTTTCTCCATTCTTACCCTTTTTTGTGGTAATAATAATAACACCGTTGGCAGCCCTAGAGCCGTAAAGCGAAGAGGCTGCGGCATCTTTTAACACAGTAATACTTTTAATATCTTCAGAGTTGATAGTGGACAATGGATTGTAACCAGTACTTCCCACCATATCGTCGCCGGCCCTTAAGTTGGAATTAGTATTAATTACTACTCCATCAAGCACATATAGGGGCTGAGTGTTACCGCTTATAGAACCAATACCCCGAATTTGAACGTTAGATTTCCCTCCCGGTTGTCCCGAGCTAGAAATATTAATACCGGAAACTTTTCCCTGAAGGGCAGTTTCAAAACTAGCAGTAGAAGTACGTGTAAGTGCTTCGGAATTCACGGTTTCCGCTGCCCCGGTAAAACTCCGCTTATCAGAAGATCCATAGGCAACCACCATTACTTCATCTAGAGCCTCCGAGCTCTTCTGCATTTTAACATCAATAACATCTTCAATACCAACTACTCGATTTACTACTTTCTTACCCATAAAACTAAAATTAAGTACATCACCTATATTAGCTTTGATGGAATATTGTCCATCAAAATCGGTTTGGGTTCCAGTACTCGTATTTTTTACAATCACGTTAACACCTGGCATGGGTATACCGTTTTCGTCCGTAACAATACCAGAAACTGATTTTTCTTGTGCCATGCTAGATTGCAAAATCAATACTAAGAATAGCTTCAAAATTAATTGTAATTTATTTTTCATGAATTCTCAATTTTAAATAATAATATCATTAGTGTCCATTAAAAATTTTTAAATGTTCTTTGAAATTACTGATAATCTATACTTTACAAGTCTAATTGGCGCGTGACGATTTGAATTGATTAGGTTTAGCCTCTAAAATTTGGCGGCCATGAATCAAGGAAAATACTTTTTCTCCCAATTGACGGGATATTTACCCCAACGGGTTTTTGATGGGTTTGTCAAAAAGCATGATGGCAACAGGTATGTGAAACATTTTACTTGCTGGAACCAACTACTTTGTATGCTATTCGGTCAGCTGACTAATCGAGAAAGCCTCCGAGACCTGATCGTTGCGCTTGATGCACATAGTGGAAAATCATATCATCTTGGATTGGGCAAAAGTGTAACCAGAAGTAACTTTGCAAAAGCCAACGAAGTTCGGAACTCAAAAATCTTTGAAGATTTTGCCTATCATCTGATCGCTATAGCCCGAGAATTGCATTCTAGTGATGATTTTAAAATCAAAGGAAACATTTATGCCTTTGATTCCTCCACCATAGATCTTTGTCTAAATGTATTTTGGTGGGCGAAATTTCGCAAGGCAAAAGGAGGAATTAAACTTCACACCTTATATGATGTAAACACCCAGATACCAGCCTTTCTGCATATTACCCCTGCTAATGTTCATGACGTGAAGGCAATGGATGAGCTGGTTTATGAAGCGGGTGCCCACTATATATTTGATCGTGCATATCTTGATTACACTAGGTTGTACAAAATAGAACGTTGCTCAGCCTACTTTGTGGTTCGGGCAAAATCGAATACCAAATTCAGGCCGATGTACTCCAATAAAGTCGATAAGCTAACTGGGATCCGATGTGACCAAATTGGAAAATTAAGTGGTTTTTATACTTCCCAAGAGTACCCGGAAAAACTTCGCAGAGTGAAATATTATGATAAAGAGTCGAACCGAACCTTTGTCTTTTTGACAAACAACATGAAAGTTACTGCCGAGGAGGTTGCCTTACTGTACAAAAAAAGATGGCAGGTGGAACTTTTCTTTAAATGGGTCAAACAACACTTGAAGATAAAATCCTTCTGGGGAACATCTGAAAATGCCGTAAAAATCCAGATCTATTGTGCGATAAGTGCTTACTGCCTGGTCTCTATCGTGGCAGATAAACTGAAATTGAAGCGTTCAACCTACGAAATATTACAGGTTTTAGGCATCTCATTATTAGATAAAGCCCCTATAAATGAGCTTTTTATGAATATAAATTATAGTAATGTCAAAGAACTTGATTATAACCAACTGTCACTCAGTCTGTTTTAACTGGACAGTAATGTAATAATATTTTGAAGGAATAAGATTTAAAGTTTTGTAATATCTTGAACACAAGATTCATAAAATCATTCTTCAAACTTGTATAAATCAAACTTAGTATTATTTTTGATAACAAATAAGACTAACTTAGTCAATTATTGATACTTATGATTAATCAAATAGAGTTTAGACACCTTAGATATTTTTTAGCAGTAGCTGAAGATTTGCATTTTAGAAAAGCTGCAGAAAGATTGTACATTTCACAACCCGGATTAAGTAGACAAATTAAACAAATGGAAGATAATTTGGGAATTCAATTATTTGAGCGACATAATAGGAAAGTAAAACTGACACACGTAGGAGAATATTTTAAACAGGAAATAACAAGGAATTTAAAAAACTTGGATATAATAATTAATCATGCTAAACTGCTTCAAGCTGGTAAGGATGGTAGTTTAACTATAGGCTATGTAGGTTCTGCAATCCAAAAAATAATTCCGGAATTATTGATAAATTTTAAAGGAAGATTTCCAAATATTAATTTCGTTCTGAAAGAAATAGATAACCAGAAACAAGTAGAAAATTTACTTTTACAAAATATTGATATAGGCTTTATTAGATTAGAGAGAGTACCGACTGGTTTGAGTATCCGTCCTGTTTTATTAGAAACCTTCTGCCTGGTTTTACCTAAAGATCATCCAATAGATAGCGCTAACTATAAAAACTTATCTCAGTTTAAAGATGATTACTTTATACTCTTTGATCCCAAATTTAGTCCATCATACTTTGAAAAAATAATGCAAATTTTTGATGATAGTGGTTTTACTCCAAAAGTTTCTCACAGTAGTATTCACGCAAATTCTATTTTTAAACTAATTGAGAGTAATTTTGGCATTTCTATTATTCCTAGATCTCTACAAATGCCACATTATGAAAATGTTAAATTTATTGAGTTAGTTGACATTCCACAACGAACTACTTTATCGGTAGCTTGGGATCGAAAAAATACTAATCCTATCTTAAATGATTTTTTAGAATTACTTTAGAAGAAAAACTACAAATGGAAAGTTGCAGTTTTGTTACTGAGCATCCCACTAAATTCCAATCTTAATGATGGTTTTGAGCATCAACTTTACTCAATAATATGTTTTTATTCCTATTTAATATGCTTACCAAAACTTGTTTTCAATTTAGTGCTCCGGAATGGAAACTGCAATATTCATAATCATAGAAAGAAAAGGATTGGAGTAATAATCTGTGATCGGAGCTATTAAAAAGCTTGATTCAATCGATTTTTTACGTACTCTTCTCTTTTCAGAAGCCCGAAATTAAGTTAATGATCTACGGTTTTTGAATAAGGTAATGCTAAAGATAAATTATCCAGAACGGTGTCTTCAACTAAATTTGGAAGTGTAACTTTTAAATTTGGAGTTCTTTTCATTTCCTTTTTAATAGCAAAAGTAGCTCCCTTATTCCGGCCCCAACTTCTCCGTGCAATTCCATTATTGACATCATAGAATAACATATTCCTTAAATTGGCTTCAGCCTCGGGCGTACCATCCAAAACCATTCCGAATCCCCCATTTATTACTTCTCCCCAACCTACTCCTCCTCCATTGTGAATAGACACCCAGGTAGCACCTCTAAAACTATCACCAATCACATTATGAATGGCCATATCCGCAGTAAATTTACTCCCATCATATATATTAGAGGTTTCCCGGTAGGGTGAATCCGTACCACTTACATCATGATGATCTCTTCCTAAAACTATAGGCCCTATTTTTCCAGCCGCTATGGCGTCGTTAAATGCTTTTGCAATTCTTAATCGACCTTCAGCGTCAGCATATAATATACGCGCTTGTGAACCAACGACCATTTTATTTTTTTTAGCATTTTTGATCCATTTAATATTGTCTTTCATCTGTGACTGAATCTCTTTTGGAGAATTTTCCATGATGTTTTTCAATACTAATGCAGCTATTTTATCTGTAGTGTCTAAATCTTTCGGTTTACCTGAAGTGCAGACCCAACGGAATGGTCCAAAACCATAGTCAAAAAACATTGGCCCCAATATGTCTTGTACATATGATGGATATTTAAAATCAATATTGTTCTTTGCCATTACATCTGCCTCTGCTCTGGAAGATTCTAATAGAAAAGCATTTCCGTAATCAAAAAAATAGGTACCTCTTTCAGTATGTTTATTTATGGCGGCTGCATGTCTTCTTAGAGATTTCTGCACTTTGTCCTTAAATAAAACTGGTTCTTCACGAATCAATCGATTAGATTCTTCATAAGAAATACCCACAGGATAATATCCTCCTGTCCATGGAATATGCAATGAAGTTTGATCTGAACCAATATGAATATAAATATTTTCTTCATAAAAACGTTCCCAAACATCAACCACATTACCTATATAAGCAACGGAAACAACTTGGTTATTCTTTTGAGCTTGTTTTGCTTTATCAACTAGTTCGTCCATATCATCAATTAAGACATCTACCCAGCCTTGTTCAAATCTTTTGATTGCTGCTTTAGGATTAACTTCTGCACAAATAGTAATACAATTGGCAATATTTCCTGCTTTTGGTTGTGCACCGCTCATTCCACCTAATCCGGAGGTTAAGAAGATTTTTCCATTTGTGCTTTCTCCTTTCGGCAAGATTTGTCGAAATGCGTTCATTACAGTAATCGTGGTTCCATGAACAATTCCTTGTGGACCAATATACATAAATGAGCCCGCAGTCATTTGTCCATATTGTGTAACGCCCAGTGCATTGAACTTTTCCCAGTCATCTGGTTGAGAATGATTAGGCACCATCATTCCATTAGTAACAATAACTCTTGGAGCACTTTTCGAGGAGGGGAATAATCCCATTGGATGTCCAGAATATAAATGCAAGGTCTGTTCGTCGGTCATTGTAGCTAAATACTGAACTGTTAAAAGGTATTGTGCCCAATTTTGAAACACCGATCCATTACCTCCATACGTAATCAATTCTTCAGGATGTTGTGCCACTTCTGGATCAAGATTGTTCTGGATCATTAATATAATAGCTCTAGCTTGCAAAGATTTCCCAGGATATTCAGAAATATTTCTTGCATAAATTGGATAATCCGGTTTAAATCGATACATATAAATACGACCGAAATTGAGCAATTCTTGGGCAAATTCAACCGCTAATTCTTGATGCCAATCTTTAGGAAAGTACCTCAATGCATTTCTAATTGCCAATTGTTTTTCATTAGTTGATAAAATATCTTTTCGTCTGGGTGCTCTATTTATATTCTTAGAGTATGCCTTTTTTGCAGGCAAACTAGTGGGAATACCTTGTAGAATTTTTTCTTGAAATGTCATATTTAATTAATTTCACTTTACAATAAAAGATCGATCTCTAACCAAATCAATCATGGTATTGATGTCATTTTTTAATATTCTATCATCCTCTAACTTACTTACTCTGCTCCGTACAAGTGCAAAATTTTCCTCGATAACTTTTGAAAATGAATTGGGTCTTCTAAATTCCATAGCTTGTGTAGCAAACATCAATTCTATTGCTAGTATTTTTTCTATGTTTTCTAAAATTTGATTTAGTTTTCGACCAGAAATACTTCCCATAGATACGAGGTCTTCTTGCCCCAAAGATGTTGGGATACTATCAGCAGAAGGTGGGAAACACAATGATTTGTTTTCTGATGCCAAGGCAGCTGTAGTATACTGCGGAATCATGTAACCCGAATTTAAGCCTTCATTTTCAGTAAGCAATCTTGGCAAACCATACTTGCCTTCTAATAACAAATAGCATCGCCTATCAGAAATATTTCCTAATTCCGAAGCTGCCAAAGAGGCATAATCAATAGCCATTCCTAATGGTTGTCCATGGAAATTACCACCAGATATAGCTTGGGTTTCACTTAACACAATCGGGTTATCCGTAACAGAATTCATTTCTATTTCTGTCAGTTCTTTTAAATGATAATAGGCATTTCTAGAGGCCCCATGCACTTGGGGAATACAACGAATTGAATAGGGGTCTTGTACACGGTTGCACTCCAAATGGCTTTCTATATTCTGAGAATCTTTAAGCAATTTCCGAATTCTCTTGGCTACTTTTAAATTCCCTGGAAAAGGACGAATTTCATGCAAAGCTTTTTTAAACGGAGCAGCACTGCCCTGAAACCCCTCTAAACTCATAGCCCCGGCTACATCTGCTAAATCCAGTAGGTATTTCATTTTATCGAGGCCTTTAATAGAATGAGCCAAAATAAATTGTGTTCCGTTTATTAGTCCTAAACCTTCTTTAGCTTCTAATTGTAATGGTTTCAAACCGTGAGAGAATAAGACTTTTTTCGCTGAACGAATATCATCTTTAATCCAAAAATCACCTTCTCCTATTAAAGGCAAAAACAAGTGAGATAGAGGTGCTAAATCTCCTGAAGCACCTACAGAGCCCTGTTCTGGCACTACTGGAAGTAAGTTATTTTCTATAAAATATATAATTCGCTCAATTACGCAAAGCCTTACCCCAGAGAACCCCTGACATAGGGCATGTACTTTACAGATCATCATGATCTTTGATAATTCTTTGTCGATTGGCTTGCCTACCCCAACGGCATGACTAATCAATAAATTTTCTTGTAACTTTTTAGTTTCGTCTGGGGCTATTTGTTTATCACACAACGGACCAAATCCAGTATTAATACCATATACTGCTTTATTGGCCTTGGCTATCACTTCTACTTTTTTTCTACTTGATTTTACCCTTTCTTTTACTGTACTTGTTAAATTACCTTTCAAATTGCCATTGGTTATGTCTTTTACTTTTTTTAGTGATAACCGATCAATTCCATATTTAAACATATTATATCAAAATTATTTTAAGGCAAAGTAACTATATTTTTCTATAGCTTATGGGACTAATTTTATCAATAATCGATAATCATAGGTTATTAATCGGAAAATGAATTTTCTTATATTTCTCTATTTTTAAAAAATTTTACTGAATATGCGATGAGTTTAATTGGTTTAGCTTAAATTTCGATAAAGGAGTATAATCCTTTATTATAATTTGATAACTAAAATTAAATACAAGGCTCACAAAGCCGGTATTGAACTTATCATAGGTTAAATCTAATAACGAGGGTGCTTGTACACCCGTAAGGTGGGGAGCATTTCAATCACTAAATGCGCTTAGCATATACAATGGTGTGGGCATTGCTTTTTTTTTCATCCTTTCAAGCAAATAAAGCATCATACAAATATACTTATAGCCAGTTGGGTTAATTTATAAACTTTACAAATATTTTTAAGAACATCAGTAATACACGAAAGGATTCGTTGGTATAGCTATATTTTTTGAATATACCAAACTAAGGGGAAAAATCCCCTTTTTCAAAGAAAGAGGTACGTTTTTATATGTATCAGTCATTCAAACATTTTAAATTATATACATTTAAAACGTTATAAACTCATAAAATGACTATATATATATGTGGAGTGATAATGAAACTCATTCAGACTTTATAGATTTTAAGCATCTCATTGATGCTTCTAAAACCATTCTTGATAACGACCAACTATTACCTTGCAGTATTGGAATATATGGAGATTGGGGTGGAGGAAAATCTAGTTTAATGAACATGATCGAGACGACCTATGAAAATGAAAAGGATATACTAGTAATAAAATTTAATGGATGGCTCTTTGAAGGGTATGAGGATACGAAAACAGTATTATTAGGGAGGATACTGGATGAGGTAATTAAAGGGAGAAAGCTTAGTGAAAAAGCTAAAAAATTAGCGGCTGGTTTACTAAGAAAAGTGGATCTTCTTAAACTAACTGGTTCCGTAATTAAATATGGTGCCGGTTTGGCTTCAGGCCCAGCCGGAATTGCTGGAATTACCCTTTCAAATATGATGAATGAAGGAAAAGATTTTGATTATGAAAATTATCTGAAGGAAGACAACGAGAATCCGGATGAACTTATGAGAAACAATATTCAGAATTTTCATCAGAATTTTGAAGATCTTGTGGCTGAGACTAAAATAAAGAAGATAATCGTATTTATCGACGACCTGGATCGTTGTACCCACGAAACCATAATTGGGACTTTAGAGGCTATTAAGCTATTTTTATTCACCAAAAAAACCGCTTTTGTAATCGGTGCAGATGAGCGTCTTATTAAATATGCGGTCCGCAGAAGATTCCCTGAAATCCCTGGAGATAATAGTGAAGTGGGTCGCGATTATCTGGAGAAAATGATCCAATATCCCATCCGTATTCCACCTTTAAGTGAATTGGAATTGAGTATCTATGTAAACCTGTTGTTTTGCCAGTTATATCTGGAAGAAAAAGAGTTTGAATCTGTAAGGGAAACTATTTTACGAAAGAAAAATGAAGATCAGTTAGGCTTTTCTTTTAACTTTAATAATGTAAATGATTTTATAACAGAAGTCCCCGACTCTCTGAAAGAAGCGCTACTACTTTCGGAACAACTTAATCCAGTACTTGCAACGGGGCTCAATGGGAATCCCAGACAAGCAAAACGTTTTTTAAACACCCTGTTATTACGATCTAAAATGATCGCAAATACTCGGGAAAAGTTCGAGAAACGCATTCTTGCAAAATTGATGTTGTTAGAATATTTTAAAGGAGAGACCTTTAAGGATTTTTATGAAGAACAGGCACAAAATAAAGGGGCTATAACTGAAATGAAGGAGCTGGAAGAATTGGCTCAAAATGTAGCAAAGGATTCAGAGCAAAAAGAGAAAATTTCACCTAAGCATTTAGATTTACTAGAAGATCCATGGATTAAAAATTGGCTGGCCTCAGAACCCTCTCTAGCTGGCGTTGATTTTCAGCCATATTTTTATGTTTCTAGAGACAAATTATCAATCATGGGTACTAATATACGACGCATGAGTTCGGAAGCCCAGGAAATCTTTCGAAAATTGATGCAAGGATCGCAAACCATACGTAACAATGCTCTTCAATCTTCTAAAACTTTAAGTCAAGGAGATGCGGCGACGGTATTTGAATCTCTAAAGGAAAAGCTTCTTCAAACCGAACAGATAAGTGGAGAGGATTCTCCCCTTGGAATCCTTTTTGAGTTCTGTAAGATACGTACAGAATTGAATTCTCAATTATTATCTATGTTGCAAGATCAGCCAGATTCCCGCATTCCATTAGCAGCCGTACCTCAGGTAATTGAAATCAGTAAAACCGGTAGCCATCAAGGCCAAGTAAAAGAACTTATTACTGGTTGGAGTAAGTCAAGTACAAATAAATCACTTGCGAAAATTGCTAAGAAAAAATTGACAAAACCTAATTATGGGAACATCTAAATCAGGCTCTGGAGTGCCAGGATCTTCACCGCTTTTACCTGATTGGGCCCCACCGGCCTCTCCTCCTCCGCCAGAAGAGGAACAACAGGACACTCCGGATGATACAAACGAAGAAGAAGCTCAAGATCGACCTACTTATGAATCCACAGCCGACTTTCAGTCCGTAAAATCAAACTTTACAAAATATGTAAATAAGCCATCTAGAAGCACTTTCAAAACTGCAATACGCAGTTATATAGGTAAAACAGGAGGTGTGAAAAAGTCTACCATTTCTGCAGCAGCAGGGATAAGAACCGGAAGAGGATATATTAGCTTTCTAAATAATCTAGGATCACAGGGATTATCAGAAACACTTTCTCAACTAGGATTGACAAGTCACATTGGCAAGTCTAGTGAAGAAGTACTGGCTATTATTGCAGATAAAATTGCACCAGTAGGTTCTACAAATGATGAAGCGATTGCTCGGGCGGCGGTATTAATAGCCACGGAAAAACTCTATGGGCGCCTGGAAGAAGATGGCCAGGATCTAGCTACTTTAGACACCCTGAATGAAGCTCATATTAAAGAGGTTGTGATAGAATATGTTAGTGCCTATATATTCAAAAAGTGGGTATATGAAGCTGGTATGGCCCTTGAAAAAAATAAGCTTTCAGAAAATAAAGCTATTGAGTTAGAACATCAAATGAAAGATCTAATAAAACAGGAGGTAAAAGGGGGAATAGAGAAGGCTAATCTCAAAAATTTTAATCTAGCACAGGAATCCGGTCGAGATCTGGTATTAGAAATTTTTGAACTGGCTTACACAACTTTAGAAGAATGAAAAGAATAAAAGTAATTTTTAAGCAACACAGACAGGATAATTTCACTTTGAATGAAGGTAAGGATGTTTTAATTATCTGTACTAGTGATCAGGGATTATCAGATACCTTGATGACAACCAATGTATTTAATATCTTAAAAAAGCGCGCTATCACTCCGCCAGAAGAAACATTTGATCTCCTTCACTTTGCTATCGGTCTCTATGTTATAGATCAGGTGTATTCCAGAAAGGCTTTTGGTTTCCAAGGATGGAGTCGTTATTTTGAAATCTATGTACCAGTTACAAAACCTGGACTTTGGCAGGAAATTAAGGAAGAACTTGAAAATACCTTATCTTTTCTTAGTGGAGATAGGTGGATATTGCATTTTAGAGAATTAATAAAAGAAGAAAAGCAATTAAAAATTCCAGAAGAAAAACAGGCCTCAAAAATCGATAAAGTAGCACTTTTTTCAGGAGGAATGGATTCTTTTATAGGGGCTATCGATTATCTTGAGCAGGGAAATCGTATGGCTTTTGTAAGTCATTATAAACGAGGTTCTGAGGGAGCAGCCCAGCAAACATTGTTTAGAGCTTTAAGAAAAAAATATGGGAATGAAGCGTTTGAGACATTTCGATTCTGGGTTCAACCGGTTAAGAAAAATGCGCCTTCTGCAGATATTAGCAGTAGAATACGCTCATTTCTTTTCGTTGCCCTAGGTCTAACCATTGCCAACAGTCTGGACGAAAAAATAGATTTTATTATTCCAGAAAACGGACTGATATCATTAAATGTCCCTTTAACAGGTACACGGCTAAGTAGTCATAGCACCCGCACTACTCATCCATACTATATCTATAAACTTCAAAGTATCTTTGGTCACCTGGGAATTAAGAATAACTTTTACAATCCCTATCAAATTGCTACTAAAGGGGAAATGGCTCTAAACTGTAAAAACCTGAAACTATTGCGAGAATTAAACAAGGATACGCTTTCATGCTCCCATCCAGATCAAAACAGATGGAAAAAGGGAGGGAAATCAGGGGTTCACTGTGGATATTGTGTGCCTTGTATCATAAGACAGGCTGCTGAAAAAAAAGCAAGCTTAGAGGGTACTGTTTATGTTCATAATATTATTAATAATCCCACCTCTCTAAAATTCCTGTCCGGTGCAGACCTACGGGCTTTTCAACTAGCGTTGGAACGAATAAAAAGTGTCTCTGAGAAATCTCTTACCTTTGAAATTATGAACTCCGGCCCTCTTTCTTTTCCAGGAAAGTATGGATTATCAGATTATGTCGGTATATATAAAAGAGGTATGGAACAGGTAGCAGATTTTTTATATCCATAATTATGTATTTCCACGATACGCATTTTCACCTGGATCTTATGAAAGATCCTGAAGCTGTAGTTCAGCAAATCGAGAGAAATAAATGCTACACCATTGCAGTGACCAACAGCCCGAGTGTATTTTTCTATTCCAAACGTCTCAGTCTTGGCACTAAATATACCAGAGCTGCTTTGGGATTCCATCCTGAACTGGTTGCGGAACGATACCAGGAATTACCGAAATACCTTGACCTCCTTAGTCAAACACGATATATTGGTGAGATTGGTTTGGATAATCATCAAAAATCCGCAGCCGATTTTCATAAGCAACTGTTTGTTTTTAAGAAGATAATTGCAGCTTGTAGAGCTTCCGGGGATAAAATTATCACGATTCACAGCCGCAAGGCTGAAAAAGATGTTCTTCAAATCATAGGGGCTAATTTTCCAGGAAAGATAATTTTACATTGGTATTCCGGTCCCTCAAACCTAATAGACAATGCCCTTAGCAATGGCTATTACTTTTCTGTCAATATGCGAATGCTAAACTCAAAAAATGGAAGAAATATCATTCAAAAGCTACCTTTGGATCGTATATTACTAGAATCTGATGCCCCCTTTACACTCTCTCGAAACCAAAGATATCATTCCATTTTATTTCAAGAAATGGTAGCCGAACTTGCTACTTTAAAAGATTTTGCGAAGGATGAAATGTTCTACTATCTAAATAAAAATTTTAAGAAACTTATAGAGGCTCCAAAATAATCCATCTTCCGAAAACTTACTTGTTGTTCATCGATATATTTTGAAATTAAAAAACCAATAGCCATACTATAATGTTGATTTTTATAAGTTATATTTTTTTAATACCCGTTCAGCCCATTCCAACTACATTTCGCAAAAGCTCCATTCCGGGAAAAGCGCTTCTTTACAAAGGTCTTGGACATCCTTTTCATTTGCCCCGAAATTCCTGCTAAAATAGTAGGGACCACTTAGCATTTAAATTTTGGCTGAAATTGAAACAATAAGGAAGCCCGCCTAATCGGATTACATTCTTGCATTTACTTGGCTTCCGGTTGTTTTTCAATTTCAGTATTTCCATTTCCTTCCCGGCCGTAGCTGTCTCTACCTTTTTTGTAATGCAAAATACCAATATTTAGAAGTTAGTACGGACTGCATAAGCCAGTCGTCCCTCCTTTTTATAAGTCCTCCCTAATTCTAAATATTAGCAACTGTATCAGCATCAAAAAAGGTAACAGCAAACGGCTCTGTAAGAAGTAAATCAACAAATAAAAATTATGAAATCATTTCAAAACAACATACCCGGAAGCGAAGTAAAAAAATCAAAAAAAGAAAACGCTCCGGATATAAAAAGTAAATCAATGTTTAATCAACCTGCAAAAAAAGCAGGTATCTAAATCTTTTAATTATGAGTAATCTAAGAAACCAAGTACAGTTAATCGGCAATGTGGGGAATGCCCCTGAAACCAAAAACTTTGAAAGTGGTAAAAAAGTATGCAGTTTTTCACTGGCTACCAATGAATACTACCACAAAGAGGGTGAGAAAATCCAACAAACCGACTGGCACAATGTAGTGGCCTGGGGAAAACAGGCCGAGCTAATCGAAAAGTATGTTGACAAAGGAAAAGAAGTTGCCATCCGCGGAAAACTGACTTCCCGATCCTACGAAACCCAAAACGGAGAAAAACGATTTGTTACAGAAATTTTGGTAAATGAAATTCTATTCCTTGGAAATAAGGAAGCTAGTGAAAAGTAATCAAAAAGCAAAGAGGGCGTCATCATCGAAAATCGCGCCCTCTTTTAATTATTAATCTATTAAATCAATAATTATGAAAACCAAAGTTAGTGAAATAAAAATATCCTATCGCAGCAAAGTAAAACTTAGTGAGACCCCAAAAATAAACTCTTCCGCTACCGCTGCAGAAGTATTGTTTTCCAACTGGGATAAAGATGAAATAGAAGTCAGCGAGAGTTTTAAACTCCTATTGCTCAACAATAATAATCGCGTAAAAGGGATCTTTGAAGTATCCAAAGGAGGGATCACCTACACCCTGGTAGATTTACGCATTATTTTTGGGGTTATCCTAAAGAGCCTTAGTACTGCAGTTATCCTTACTCATAACCATCCCTCGGGTACCCTATTACCCAGTAACCCCGATAAGGATTTGACCCATAAAATTAAAAGGGCCGCAGAATTATTTGATATAAAAGTTTTAGACCATTTAATACTTACCCCCGGTGGCGATTATTATAGTTTTGCAGATAATGGAATTCTTTAAACCTAAAGGCCTTTGATTTTTTCAAAGGCTTTTTTAGCTCTTAAATTCATCTAAATAAAAATTACTATATTTATTTCGCTGATCTTCAGCATTCAAAATTTACGCAGGAATATCCCTTTTTTGACTTTCGCCGATAGACCTGCACATCAAAAAAATTATAACCCGGAAATTTTCTCCAGGAAAGAGGCAACTGGCTTTCAAGGCAGATTGTACGGAATTTTTGTCCCGCTCTGCGGGACGAAAAGGAGTAGCAAGAGGATAACACGCTACGCGATGTTAAGCACTCCTTTTTGTTTTTAAATAACTGATTATCAGATATTTAAAATTTATACAGGTTCCTAATACTTTGCAATTTGCGACAAATGCCCCGCCAGAGCCCATTTTTAGGGAAGATTTTGCGACAAATCGGCGAATTATGGACTCATTTATCGGCATCAGGTTCAAAAAGGAAACTGCCAGACGTTTCCAGGAATTTTCAAAAAAACACTTTAAATCGCATACCAATACAATGACTGCTATGCTGGATTTTTTTCAACAAAATAAGCTTTCCCAAAAGAAAACCTCGGGCCCAATATGAACTCCCTGGAGTACAGTCTCAAAAAACGTATCGATGGCTTTATTGCCATCCTTCGTGATATCGAAAAAAACCAGACCAAACCTACACAGGCAATGTTGGCCGCTCTCTTTGAAGAACTCCCCCAGCACGGTAAAAAATCCAAGCGCATTCCTGATATGGAGGACTTAATATTCACCCCCACAGTTCAAAAAGAAGAAGCCGAACCTGCCACCCCGAAATTTAATAGTGACCTGCTCCTACTACTGGAAAACCTAGAGTATCACCAGCCTTCATTTTCTAAAGACTATTACCGGCTAAACCTGGATAGAAATAGCGTAGTACAACTAAAACAAAAATATCAAGTACATAAATCTTAGTCCACAAAAACCTGGCGGAAGCTACAGAGAAAGAGTCGAATTGAAGTATGTGAAAATATACAGGGAAGCCAAAGCGATTTACAAATCTGAAAACTACAAAAAATGAGCGACGTTAATTACATTAGCCAGCTGAACGGAGTATTACGAAAATTCGCTGATGACGAAAATATCTCGTCTTCTCACCGCAGTTTATATCTAGCTTTTTTCGAGTTATGGAACCAGAAACATTTCCCCAAAACCATTATGCTTAACAGTAAACAAGTGATGGCACTAGCCAAAATACGTTCCAGGACAACCTACCATAAATTACTTCGGGACCTCACAAACTGGGGTTATCTTAAATACCACCCCTCCACTAGTCCCCAAATGGGATCACTCGTGGAGATGTTCAGGTTTGATACACCACCTAATCAAAAAATGGATAGGACTTATCCAATTTCTGAACAGGCACCTGTCCAAAATTTGGTATCTTTTAATAAACATAAGAGTAAACATATTATAAACTCTTTTATAAATACTTGTCCAGAAAATGAACAAGAGGTTATTGATTATTTTAAATCAAAAAATAGAAATTCCCTGGAGGCAAAAAAATTCTATAATTTTTATGAATCCATAGGCTGGAAATTAAATGGTAAAAATCCGATCACAAACTGGCAGGCCTGCGCACGAAACTGGATGCTAAAAGCTGATGAAATAAAAAAAGGTCTAAAATCTCGTTCACCGTCCCAGAACCGGGACAACTTGTATACTAGTAAGGATAAAGATTATGGGATGCCGTTGTGAAAAAATGAGATTTATAGAAATCTTTTTTATCTCAAAAATCGAGATAATTAACGCTTTTTAACTACTTTAGGTCCTATAACCCTACAATGAATCGAATTAAAGCAGTCCTGGAAGAAAAAGGAGTTACGCAAACCTGGTTGGCCAGTAAACTTGGTAAAAGTTATAATATGGTAAATAGTTATGTCCAAAACCGGCAACAACCTAGATTGGAGGTTCTTGGTGATATAGCAAAGATTCTGGATGTTGATATTAAAGAATTATTAGTCAGTACAAAATAAAGTCCCCCCAGAGCATTAATGAATTCAGCCAAAGAGATACAAAAAGGAGAAGGCAAAATATTAGAGCTTAAAGAAAAGCTACCTAAAAACACCAATATTGCTAAAACCGTAATTGCATTTTCCAATACGGGCGGTGGCAAGCTGATTATAGGGGTAAATGATAAGCGAGAGATTGTCGGTATAGACGATATTGCTCTTTTCGAAATACAGGACAAAATTACTTCTATAATTTCAGATCAATGTTCCCCGAATATTATTCCGGAAATTTACAGCGTAAATATTGAAAGTAAACTAGTTCTTGTTATTGAAGTGGTTCGGGGAAACCTGAAACCATATTTCCTGAAAAACCAGGGAAAAGCTAAAGGAACATATATTAGAATTGGTGCTACCAACAGACTTGCTGATTTGGAGAATATTAATGAATTAGAACGCCAGAAACGACATATAGGTTTTGATGAAGAAATTTGTTATGAAACCACTTTTGAAAATTTAGATTGTTCACCTTTATTGGATCGTTTTAAAAAGAACGGTAAAACCTTAACCACGGAAAAGCTAGAAAATCTTAAGCTGGTAAAAACCGAGAATAGCATTCTCTATCCTACTAATGCCCTAATGATTCTTCTTGGTAAATTTTCACATTGTGCTGTAAAATGTGCAAGATTCAAGGGAACAACAATGGATATTTTTATCGATAAAAAAGAATACACCGGAGATATTTTTTCTATTCTGGAAAATACGCAGCACTTTATTCTGAACCATATTAATCTTGGTGCCATAATAAATGGCCTTTATCGCAAAGAGGTTTATGAGATTCCGGAAGTAGCCATTCGGGAAGCTTTAGTTAATGCTTTAATTCACCGGGATTATGTGAATGGTGGCCGCGATATTAAAGTTGGAGTTTATGATGATGTGGTAAATATCGTTTCTCCTGGTAGCTTACCCAACAATATTACGATGGAAGATATTTTTAATGGGCGTAGTGAAAGCCGAAACCGAGTGTTAGCGAATATTTTTAAAGAGCTGGGACTTCTCGAACAATGGGGAAGCGGCATTAACCGTATTATTAATTCCTCCAAAGAGTACGGTTTACCTATTCCTAAAATAGAAGAAAAGAATGATTTTATGGATATTGAAATCGTTCGAAAAAAGGAAATTCCGATCAATCAATCTACAGAGAAGCGATCAATTACGACCGATTACGAACGATTACGAACGATTGCGAACGATTACGAACAATTAATACCCGAAAAACAAAGTATTCTGCTATATCTATTAGATCATAAAAGTATTTCAAAAAAAGAGGCAGCTTCCTTAATCAAGTCCAAAAACACAAAGACTTATGAAGTCTTAAAAGAACTGATGGAAACAGATAAATTGGTTGATAAACAAGGTCAGGGCAGAGCGACACATTACATACTAAAAAGAAAGAAATAATAGAAGAATATTTCTATAGTTTAGAATTTAAGATAGAATGAATAAAACCAATACACGTAAAGCACTTAATCCTGCTTATCGAAAACACAAACCATTACGTAAAGAAGTAACTCATTTTATTACACAATTACAAAATTGTATAAATGCAGTTAAAATCAGTGATGAAAATGGAGAAAGTGAAGAACACATAAAATCACATTTTAAAGATTTTTTTTCTACTACTTTTTTCAAAAAAAATTACATAAATACCAAAGACAGAATAGATTTAGCAGTGTATTTAGATAATACTCCTAAATCTAATGTGGGTATAATTATAGAAGCTAAAAAGCCAAGTAACAAGTCAGAATTTATTAAAGAGAATAATCTAAACAAAAAAGCACTTCAAGAGTTACTTCTTTATTACTTACGCGAAAGAGTTGACAATGAAAACAACAATATTAAACAATTAATTGCCACTAATGGTTATGAGTGGTTTTTATTTAAAGCTGAAGATTTTTATAATTTTTTCTACAAAAATAAGGCGCTTTTAAAAGAATATAAATCATTTAGAGATGGTCTAAAAGACACCTCAAAAAATGAATTATTTTATAACGAGATAGCAAAAAAATACATTGCTGAAGTAGAGAAAGAGTTACCCTTTGTTCATTTAAATTTCCATAAAACTAATTTTAACCAATTAAAAGATAGTAATTTAAATACGCTATTTAAGATTTTCTCTAATGTTCATTTACTTGGCCATTCGTTTGATAACGATAGTAACCAACTTAATAGAGAATTTTATAATGAACTTCTACACATTATTGGCTTAGAAGAAATAAAAGAAAAAGGCAAAAAAGTAATTGGTCGTAAATCAGAAAAAAACCGAGATTACGCCTCACTGTTAGAAAATGCAATATTTCATTTAGAAGACAGAGACTATTTATCTAAGGTAAAAAGTGTAGAGAACTCTCCGGAAAAAGCTTTTAATGTTGGTTTAGAACTTTGTTTAACTTGGGTCAACAGAATTCTATTTCTAAAACTATTAGAATCACAATTACTTACCTATCATAAAGGAGAGGTGAAATATAAGTTTTTAAACAGCAAATTTATAAGTGATTATGATGAACTTAATGCTCTGTTCTTTTCTGCCTTAGCCAAAAAAGAAGATGAAAGGCATCCGCGTTATAAAGATAAATATGAAAATATTCCTTACTTAAATAGCTCTCTTTTTGAACGCTCACCAATAGAAGCTGAAGCTTTTGAAATTTCAGAGTTAAACAATGATGATAGTGAAATTTATAGCCATACTGTTCTAAAAGATGCAAATAATAAGCGTTTAAAAGGTAAACTACCAACTTTAGAATACCTCTTTAAATTTTTAGATGCGTACGATTTTGCAGCTGATGTTAATGAAGGTATTGAAGATAGTCAAGAAAATAAATCTTTAATTAATGCGTCAGTACTTGGATTAATTTTTGAAAAAATAAACGGTTATAAAGAAGGTTCATTTTACACTCCTGCATACATCACAATGTATATGTGTAAAGAAACCTTACGCCGTGCCGTAGTACAAAAGTTTAAGGAACAAGAAAATGACCAAATAGAAACCTTTGAAGACCTAAAAGCCTATTGTCATCGTTATTTTAAAACAGACGATTTAAAACGCTTTAACACAATTGTAAACAGTCTAAAAGTTTGTGATCCCGCCGTAGGTTCTGGTCACTTTTTGGTAAGTGCATTAAATGAACTAATTGTTATAAAAAACGAATTAGGTATCCTTACAGATGCAAAAGGCTTATCCTTACGTTGCGATATTGAAATTGTAAATGATGAATTGTATGTGTTAGACGATAGCGGACTAATGTTTGAGTACAACCCCAATGATAAAGAAAGTACTCGCATACAACATACCCTTTTTCACGAAAAGCAAAACTTAATTGAAAATTGCTTGTTTGGGGTGGATATAAACCCTAATTCCGTAAAAATTTGTCGACTACGTTTATGGATAGAACTACTTAAAAATGCCTATTATACTAAAGAAAAGAAATTACAGACTTTACCGAATATAGATATTAACATTAAATGCGGTAACTCTCTTATAAGCAGGTTTAGTTTAGAAGACAATTTAAAAGATGCATTTAGAAATAAACAGAACCCTAAACTAAAATATACTTTTACAGATTATAAAAATGCTGTTGCAGAATATAAAGACGCAAATAGTAAAGAACGGAAACAAGAAGTTTTAGAAATTATAGAAGAAGTTAAAGATAACTTCCAAAGTACGTTAGATAATAAGTTTATTGGTAAATTTCAAAAAGTACAAGGAAAGCTAATTAATGAACAAGAACGTCATAAAAATCTAAAAGCATTTGATGAGAAAATTAAAAAGGCAGATAAAGATGAACTTAAAAAACTAAAAAAAGCAGCAGAAAAAGCTTTAGCTGAACGCGATGAGATTGTAAATAACGCAATCTATCATAATGCTTTTGAATGGCGTTTTGAATTTCCAGAAGTATTAGCCGATGACGGTTCGTTTGTTGGGTTTGATGCTGTTATTGGGAATCCGCCTTATATTAAAGAACGCGATGCAAAAGATATTTTTGAACCAATACGGAAAAGTCCTAAATTGAAAGAATACCTTCAAGGAAAAATGGATTTATGGTATTTTTTCTTACATCAAGCTTTTAATATTTCCGACAAAAATGCTTATATATCTTATATAACAAATTCTTATTGGGTAAAAAGTGATGGCTCTAAAAAACTTATTAGTAGAATTTTCAATGAGAAGACTTTAAATGAAATTATTTATTTTGATGATTATCCAATTTTTGAAGAAGTTTCTGGAAAGCATATGATTCATTCTTACTTTAATTCATTAATTACTAATGACTATGAAGTAAAGTTAGTTTTAGTTGACACCAAAGATTTTAGCAAAGACATAAATAAGGAACCAGTTTTATACTATAACAACAAAGAAATAGTAAATAATGATTCTATTAATTTAGATGTAAATTCAAGCACATTATTTAATGACTGTATTGCATTAGGAGAATTGTATAATACTTCAGTTGGAATACAAGAAAGTTCAGATAAGGTTGCTTCTAAAAATATACCATCTGAATTAGAATCTAAATTTAAAGGTGGTGAAGGAGTTTTCGTTATTAATAAAAATGAAGTAAAAGCTTTAGCTTTAAATGATATTGAGAAAAAAATATTAAAACCGTATTTAAACACTCATAATGTTGTAAAGTATGGTATTAATTTTACAGATGAGTATTTAATCTTTTCAGATAAGCAAATTAGAAAGGATATTGAAGAAAATAAATATCCAAACTTAAAAAAGCATCTAGATAATGTAACACACTTTGTTACATCGTCTAATGCGCCATATGGCTTACATAGAGATAGGAGTTCTAAAGTAAACCCTTTTGATATACCAAAGCTTATTTGCCCAGGAATGTTCAAGTTTCCACATTTCACTTATGATGATAATCAATATTATGTAGGCTTTTCTTTTTCTATTATTTGGCAAAAAAACAAAAATTATGATTTGAAATACCTTTTAGGTATTCTTAACTCAAAACTTGGCGAATATTGGTTTAACACTAACGGTAAAAAAAGAGGTGTTGGTGTTGATATTGGAGTAAAAGTTTTTAGACAATTTCCTGTAAAGAAAGCTTCATTACAACAGCAAAATATTATTATAAGTTTAGTCGATAAAGCTTTATCTCTAAAAAAAGACAACTCAGAAGCGGACACTAAAGATTTAGAAAAAGAAATCGACCAAATAGTTTATGAGTTGTATGGTTTAACAGATGATGAAATTGAGCTTGTAATAAATACTCAGTAGTAAATAAGAATGGAATCTAATAGTCTTCAATCAGAAAAAGAATATGAAATAAAAATCTATAAGTTAGATACTAGTCATCGTAATTTAAAAGATTTCCGAACCAATCATCAGATAATCAATTATATGGTTAGACACCATAAAACTAGAATTGATGAAATAGAATCTTTAAACGATGAATTTTTCCCAATTACTATTGAAGATATTGACTATTATACTTACGTATACAATGAACCAGAAAAAAAAGCGCATTGGGATAGCTTTCTTCCAAAAAGTTTAAAATATAATCTTGATTTTAGTTTAGTTAGACTTTCGTTTGTATTATTTGCCTGTATTGATGATAAAATTTTTGCAGTTATTGGAGGTGGTGGTTCTATGGTTATTAAAAAATTTCAAGACCACCGTTTTGGATTAGATTTTTATGAATACCTTACTACTTTAGATGAAGAAATAGTCTCGATTACTACAAGAGGTATTTCTGGTACTTTAATGCAAAATAACAGAATATTCAAAGAAGGTCAGAGACTAAGCGATGTCCTCAATTTTGTAAATATTCCAACAAATATAAATCTGGTCTTAAAGCAAGAGATTTTAGATACCTACTTTCCATTTATAAATTTTGGTTCTAAAAGCGTACAACTAGAGATTTCATCTTATTTCCGCATAAAACACAAAATATCATTTTCCGAACTTCATCAGCTTTTTCAAACTATGAATGAAGTTATGAATAGCCAAGCAAGAAGATCGCTTTCCTCTTTTATAGAAATAAAAGATAAGAAGTATACAGAAGATGAATTTGTAAGAGAATTATTAAGAAGATTGAGAGATGATATGTTTAATAGCTATTCAGAAACTAGAGGGGAGAATCCTCTTCGTTTTGATATAGATTTTGTTCATCCCTCCAAAACTACTCAATTTTATGAGTGTGATAGATTTGAAATTAAAACAAAAGGTAAAAATCCAGATTCAATAGAAGTATTTGATA
>Ga0098069_100154_pt1 | contig 38889 bp, 40 predicted proteins | sample 27_taG_FD_92584 | JGI IMG/M metagenome (GOLD analysis project Ga0098069, IMG submission 92584) | Marine viral communities from Cariaco Basin, Caribbean Sea - 27_WHOI_OMZ | ecosystem: Environmental > Aquatic > Marine > Oceanic | place: Caribbean Sea: Cariaco Basin | collected 2014-11-09
ACTTTTGCGTCATCTAAGCGTGCATACTTGTCCGGAATGCCGGCGTAATTCTTTTTACTCATTTTATTAGCGATTGTTGTGTTCTAATTGCTTCAATTATATATAGTTAAAAATATAAAAATTTCAGACTATTTCTCGTATCCGAGAATTTTAAGAAAATCCTGGGGCTCCTGCTGCTCGCTAAATAGCCTGGTCTCCAGGTTTCCGTCTTTGTCTCTGTTAATAAGGATTTGCTTTGGCTGCGGAATCAAACAGTGCTGCAGTCCGCCAAAACCGCCAATGGTATCCTGATAGGCTCCTGTGTTAAAAAAGCCGATATACAAGGGTTTTTCTTTCTTGTACTTTGGAAGGTAAATGGCGTTGGTGTTTTGCTCTGAGTTGTAATAATCATCACTATCACAGGTGAGGCCGCCAAGCAATACCCGCTCATATTCGTCATTCCAGCGGTTCACGGCCAGCATGACAAACTTTTTACTTATGGCCCAGGTATCGGGCAGGGTGGTAATGAAAGAGGAGTTGATCATATTCCATTTTTCCCTGTCGTTCTGCTGCTTCTGGTAAAGGATCTCGTAGATAGCACCACCGCTCTCCCCAACTGTAAAGGAGCCAAACTCTGTAAATATGTGAGGCGGCTCTACCTCGGCATCATCACAGGCGATCTTGATCTGGTTCACAATTTCTTCGACCATGTACTGGTAGTCATAATCAAAATGAAGGGAATTCTTCACCGGGAAACCACCTCCAATATTGAGGCTGTCAAGAGTTGGGCAAACCCGCTTCAGGTTGATGTACACCCTGAGACACTTCAGCAATTCGTTCCAGTAATAAGCGGTATCGCGAATCCCGGTATTGATGAAGAAGTGCAGCATCTTAAGTTCTACCTGGTCATTATCCTTGATTTGCTTGTTAAAAAAAGGAACTATGTTCTTATACCCTATACCCAAACGGGAGGTGTAAAACTCAAATTTCGGTTCTTCTTCCGAAGCAATCCTGATCCCTATTTTGTATTTTCCGTCTATAGCTTCAGAAAGCAGGTCGATCTCCTCGTAATTATCAATTATGGGAACACAGTTTTTATGTCCGCCATTAATGAGGTTGGCTATATTTGTAATATAACCGTTGCGCTTAAAACCGTTACAAATCACATAGGTATCATTAGTGATCTTCCCCTTTTTCTTAAGGCTTTCTACAATATTGATATCTACCGCCGCCGATGTTTCAATGTGAATATCGTTCTTTAAAGCTTCATTGAGCACGTGCTCAAAATGAGAACTTTTGGTGCAGTAGCAATAATTGTAAGAACCCGGGTAGTCGTGCTTTTTTAGGGCATCAAAAAACCATTTTTTGGCCTTATTTATATTTTCTGAAATTTTGGGGAGATAAGTGAACTTCAATGGGGCGCCGTATTCTTTAACAAGCTCCATCAGGTCTATTCCGTGGAAATGCAGTTCACTACCTTCTACTGTAAATTCTTCCTGGGGGAAATAATAAGTCTGGTCGATTAAATCGCTGTACTTCGTATTCAATTTTTACGTAATAAGGTTTGAGGTTAAAAAGTAGAAATTATAAGCCAATGCTGAAAAAATAAGGTGATAAAAGTTTGTTAAGGCTACAAGTGCCGGGGAAGAAACAGTATAAAAACCAATGGGATAGGGCCCGTGGCGATTCTTTCATCATTTTAGCTTAGCTAAAGCAAATGTATTAAAAAGCCGGAAAGTTGCAGGATTTTTTTTAATCTCCTTTTACAACTTTCCGGCCGGTATTTTTAACCTATGCTCCTGCTAACATTAAAGGTTCGAGAGGTTGATCACCTCCTGCCTGCTCAATACTCTCCAGTGACCGCGAGCGAGGTCTTTTTTGGTGAGCCCCCCATAAACCACCCTGTCAAGCTTTACAATTTCATAGCCAAGGCTTTTAAAGATACGCTGTACAATATGAGGTTTGGTGCTTTTAATTTCAAGGCCTACCTCCCGCTTAGGCTGATTTTCCACATAGCTCACATCGGTCACCTTTACCGTACCATCTTCGAGCGTTACTCCTTCTTTTATCTTCTGAAGGTCATCATAAGCCAGATCTTTGTCCAGCTCAAGGTGATAGATCTGCCTGATGCCATTTTTAGGACTGGCAAGGTTCTTTGCCAAAGTACCGTCATTGGTGAACAACAACAAACCTGTTGCCTGGGTATCGAGTTTCCCAACCGGAGAGAGTTTCGATTTTGATGCATTGGCTATAAGATCCATCACCGTCCTGTTCTTTTTCTCAAGACTGCCGGTTACATAAAAACCTTTTGGCTTATTTAGAAGAACATACTCAGGTTTTTCGGGATTGATTCGGCGGCCGTCAAATTTCACTTCATCTGAAATTTGTACTCTGTGCCCCATTTCGGTCACTACCTTCCCGTTCACCGTAACATTTCCGGCAGCAATGTAAATATCGGCATCCCGCCTGGAGCAGACACCGGAATTTGCAATATACTTGTTTAGTCTTATGCCTTCACTTTTCCCGGCCCCTCCCTGCTTTTTCTTAAGCGGCGCATTGCCCCGGAACATGTTTTTAGGATCCTTTTCATTCCGGTTCACCGGCGCATTTCCACGGGAATGGGATTTCGTTCGTTCGCCGCCTCCCTGTCTTCCGCCATAAGTTTTACCGGAAGAGCGGTCTCCCCTGCTTCCGGATGACCTGTCATTTCTACTCATATAAAATAATTTTGTACAAAGATAGTGTTTGTTTAATAAAAGATTTGAGGATGGGAGGATTTGAAAATGTGGCGATCTGAAAATTTGAAGATGACCTGAAAGAAACACAAAATTACAGGCTCCAAACTCCAAAAGGGGTTAGTTGGAAAATGATTATTGGGGACTGGAAATTTTTACAATCTCTGTGATCTGCGGAAAATTCAGGAATGACCTTTCGGCTCCGCTCAAGGTGACAACGACAAAAATGTTTCGAAAATGCCATTTTTGAGAGGTAATTTAATTAAAATATCTGAAAGGAAGGATTTATTCCAAATTATAGGAAAATTTCCTATTTTTGCTGAAATTCAGCAGTATGGATTATGAAAGAATAAAGGAGAAGCTGAGTATCCTGGCCGATGCCGCTAAATACGACGTTTCCTGTTCTTCCAGCGGAAGCAAACGCAAAAACACGACCAAGGGCCTGGGAGATTCCTCGGGCATAGGCATTTGCCATTCCTACACCGAAGACGGCCGCTGCGTTTCCCTGCTTAAAATCCTGCTCACCAATCACTGCATTTTTGACTGCGCCTACTGCGTTACCCGAAAGAGCAACGACATAAAACGCGCAGCCTTTAAAGTGCAGGAAGTCGTTGACCTCACCATTCATTTTTACCGTCGAAATTATATTGAAGGCCTGTTCCTGAGCTCAGGGATCTTTAAGGATGCCGATTACACCATGGAGCGGCTCATCCAGGTGGCAAAAAAACTGCGGCTCGAAGAGAATTTCAACGGGTATATTCACCTGAAGTCCATTCCCGGGGCTAGTGACGAACTCATGCGCGAAGCCGGGCTCTATGCCGACCGGCTGAGCGTCAACATCGAGATCCCCACCAAAAGCGGACTCAAACTCCTGGCACCCGATAAAAAGCATGAAGATTTCATCAAACCGATGGAAAAGGTGAAAAATGAGATCATTCAGTATAAACAGGAGAGCCTTTTCATTAAAAGCACCCCAAAATATGCGCCGGCAGGCCAAAGTACGCAGATGATCGTGGGCGCATCGGGAGAAAGTGACCGGGATATTATGTATTCAGCTAACTTTTTTTACAAAAAATACAATATGAAGCGGGTGTATTATTCAGGATATGTTCCTGTGGCTGAAGATCCGCGGTTGCCGGCATTGAACAGTAAGGTGCCGCTGTTGCGGGAAAACCGCCTGTACCAGACCGACTGGCTGCTGAGGTTCTACGGCTTCGATATTCGTGAGCTGCTGAATGAACAAAACCTCAACCTCGACCTTGAAGTAGATCCAAAGCTCAGCTGGGCGCTGCGCAACCGGCATTTGTTTCCGGTGAACATTAACAGGGTAGAAAAGCAATTGTTGCTGCGCATTCCGGGGGTTGGATTGAAATCGGTGAACAAGATCGTGCAGGCCAGGAAATTCCGGAAGCTCAATTGGGAGCACCTCAGTAAAATTGGTATCGCTATGAACCGGGCCAAATATTTCATTACCTGCGATTCCCGCGAATTTGAAGTGAAAGAACCTTCAAGCGAGTACCTCAAAAATGTCATTTTAAAGACCTCTTCCGGGAAATTCAGGAAAGAAACTGGGACCCAATTAAGCCTTTTTTGATGCAACAGCAGGCAGTACTTTCTTACGACGGAACTTTGGAAGGTTTTTTAACCTGTGTGTTCACAGCTTATGAAGAAAAGCTGAAAGTTGTGGCCATAAATGCTTCGGAAAACACTACACAACAATTATTCACAGCTTCTTATGAGGTGATCACCCATTCAGGAAAAGCAAAAAGAGTGTGGTTATCCCTGAAGAAGAAAACCTCGGCAGCGGGGCTTAGGGATCTAAAATGGGCTTTTTTGAGTGAAATTCCCCAAATGGAGATGCAGCTGTACCGCATGATACGCTACATCCTGGCCGAAAATGTGCCGGTAGACCGGGATTTTTCACACCCTGCAGTGCTCAAAGTGGCGCAGGCCGCAAAAAAAGTGGGCAGGGAAAAGCATCGCATGGAAGCTTTTGTAAGGTTCAGACGCACCAGGGATGAGGTGTATTTTGCTGCCATAGAACCAGATTTTAATGTGCTGCCGCTTATAAAAAGCCATTTTAAGAACCGTTATGCCGATCAAAAGTGGATCATCTACGATCTAAAACGGAACTTTGGGATTGCCTGGGATCTTGCTGCAGTAAATTACATCAGTCTTGATCTCGATCCTGAAGTTGGTATTTCAGGCGCACCCGAAGCATATTTTCATACTTCAGAAATAGCATTTCAGCAGTTGTGGAATCAGTATTTCACCAGTACAAATATCAAAAGCAGGGCGAACAGCAAGTTACATTTACAGCAGCTTCCGAAGCGCTACTGGAAATACCTCACAGAAAAGAACCTCTAAAAATGTCATTTTTGAGAGGTAAGTTATTCCAGATCAAAATAATCCCGATGAATTGCCACTGGCTTTAGTGGTATAAAGAAGAGGTAAAATCAGGGCTTTAGCCCAAATTTCTGAATGGTTTACAAAAGGATCTGATGGAATTGGAGAACTTAATTGGGCTAAAGCCCTGGCTTTCTTACATTAATTCCTCATTAATTCCCCCGCCTAAAGGCGGAGGCAATTGATAATTCTTTCTTGCAGATCTTCAAATCTCGGAACGGGTTGAATAAAACCCCCGTTATGCTGAGTTTATTTCAGTATCTCCTGTCTCACAACCGGGAACACCTTCAGAAAAAACCTTCAGGAAATGCCATTTTTGAGAGGTAAGTTATTCCAGATCAAAATAATTCCGATGAATTGCCATTGGCTTTAGCCAGCGGTATAAAGAAGAGGTAAAATCAGGGCTTTAGCCCAAATTTCTGAATTGTTTACAAAAGGATCTGATGGAATTGGAGAACTCAATTGGGCTAAAGCCCCAGCTTGTTTAATTAATTCCTCCGCATAAAGGCGGAGGCAATTACGATTTCTTTTCGAGCCTCTAAGCATCGGGACAGGTTGACGGAAACTAAGAGTTCGGGTTGAGACAAAAACCATAACATGCTGATTTCATTTCAGCACCTCCTTCCCCACAACTGGGAACACCTTCAGAAATAAGCTTCAGAAATGACATTTTTGAAAGCCTTTGTAATTCAGACATTTTTGACCTGATTAAAATCATGTTATAGGCTCCATGTTCCCTTTACCTTTGCATTAAAGAAAAGAGGTATGAGCACAGCTTTGATTAGAAAATACAACGTTCCCGGCCCCAGGTATACCAGTTATCCCACGGTGCCCTACTGGAACGAAGCTGCATTTACAGTAGCACAATATAAAGAGAGGCTAAAAAAGTCATTTTTGGAAAGCAACAGCGAAGAGGGGATTAGTATTTACATTCACCTGCCTTTTTGCGAGAGCCTGTGTACTTTTTGCGGCTGTAACAAACGCATTACCAAACGCCATGAAGTGGAGTCGCCCTACATCGCTGCGGTGCTCGGGGAGTGGGATATGTATGTGAACCTGCTGGGGGAAAAGCCGGTGATCAAGGAGATACACCTGGGTGGAGGAACACCCACCTTCTTTTCTCCCGAAAACCTTAGAATCCTTCTTGACGGACTTTTCGAAAAAGCTGTGCGGGCAGAAGAAGTGGATTTTAGCTTTGAAGGCCACCCCAACAACACCAAACAGGAGCACCTGCAGCTACTTTACGACCTGGGCTTTGACCGCGTGAGCTACGGGGTGCAGGATTATAATTTTGAGGTGCAACGGGCTATTCACAGGTTTCAGCCTTTTGTGAACGTGAAAAATGCCACGCAAGCTGCCAGGGAAATGGGGTATACCTCGGTGGGGCACGATCTTATTTTTGGTCTGCCATTCCAAACTGTAGAGCACGTAAAGGAAACCATTGAAAAGACCAGGGAATTAATGCCCGACCGGATCGCTTTTTACAGCTATGCGCACGTGCCGTGGATAAAAGGGAACGGGCAGCGCGGCTTTAAGGAAGAAGACCTGCCAACACCCGCTGTAAAACGCGAGATGTATGAAGTGGGAAAACAGCTGCTGGCCGAAGCCGGTTATGTAGAAGTGGGCATGGATCATTTTGCCCTAAAGAGCGATTCGCTCTACAAGGCCATGGAAAGCAGGAAGCTGCACCGCAACTTTATGGGCTACACCTCATCAAAGACCAAAGTAATGATTGGCCTGGGAGTTTCGGCCATTAGTGACAGCTGGAGCGGGTTCGCACAGAATGTCAAGACCATTGAAGAATATTACGAGATCCTCGAAAAAGGCGATCTACCCCTTTACCGCGGACATATACTCACTGCGGAAGATGAGAAGATACGCCAACACATTCTCAATTTAATGTGCAACCTGGAAACCTCGTGGAAAGACAATGCAATGAAATTCTCGGAACTTCCTGAAGTGCTCATAAGCCTGAAAGAAATGGAAGCCGACGGCCTCCTGGAATTCGGGGATGAAAAGCTCATCGTAAAAGAATCGGGGCGGCCTTTTGTAAGGAACATCTGCATGGCTTTTGATTTGCTGCTTCAAAGAAATAAACCTGAAACAAGGTTGTTTTCCATGACGGTTTAGACGGATTTTAGATTTAAAGTCCAGTTATTTTCAGGTCAACTTCGAGTTTATTGAAAGTAAAACCTGATGCGCTTTATCGAGGATATTTGCTGTTGATCGAAAAAATCTAAGGAAGCAACCAAACATTATGTTAAGGCTCTGGTGAGGAATATTGTAATTATTACATTTAAAGCCCTTTAAAATTAAAATGAAGTTTAAAGTCAACAAAGCCGTCCTTCTGTCAATTATTGTTTTTGGAGTGATTGCAGCACTTTATTTCAATTATTTGTTTTCGCTCATTTAGAGAGTATTACCCTCTGCTTCGGAAGAAGAGAAGCTGTGAAAGAGCTGAGAACACCAGGTTGAATTATTCCAAAAACCTCCTGTCCTTTACTCAAACTTTTCTTAAGAAAGGAAATCAATGGGAAGGAATTTTCTTCCGAAGAAATTTTCTAATCCAGGATTTCGTAATGAATGGGTTTAAAGCTGCCGTTGTTGCTGTCTTCGGCAGAGCAGGCGGTGAGGCCAACAATGAGGTCCATTTCGGCTTCAAAAAGAACATAATCCCCAGCCCTGCTTAATGGCGCTTCCACGCTCAACTTTCCTTTTTCGTCAAACTGAACATTCATAAAAATGTTGAAAGCTGTGGGCACATCATCGGGCTCAATATCAAAAGGAGCAAGATTGGTATATAAATTTTCAAAGCAGCTGGGGTGGTACTCGGGGTTGTTGTACATGATCTGGAAGGTTTCGGGGCTGCACGGGGCGAGTAAAAAATCATTGCGGCCATTGGTGTCTTCCAGGATCTTCATCATTTTATGGCTTCGGTTGCTCCATAACCAGTTTCCTTTGGTGAGTAGTATACTTTCTTCAAAATCCATGGTTTTCCCTGAAGAAATTTTTTCCCGTGGGTCTTCCGCATTAAACAGCACCATATCGCTCACCTGCTCTCCCCGCGGATCTATGACCTTTAATTTTTGCCCTTTTTGAAGCTTGAAGGCTGCGCCTGTTTGTTTTTCAATAACCTGTACCATGTTCCTTTTTTATGTTTTTGCTCAATGTTGAAGATAAGGGATCCTGCCGTGCTTCGAGATGCTCACTTACCGAGTTTACATCGTCTTTATCAAATCCCTGGTGGAGTTTTGCTATAGCCTGCACCTTTACCGGCTCACACCAAAACCCGGTGATGAGCGGAAGGTGATCATCAATCATCTCTCGGGGCAGATCTTTATAGAAAATAGGGCATTTCTGCTCTTTTTCAAACCTGCCAATGAGCTTTTGAAGGCTTTCTTCGAGCTCCTGCTGCGACTGCAATTTCAATTTCACATTCACGTGTATGGCCGAATAATCCCAGGTGCTAATGTTGATGTCTTTGTACCAGGACGAAGAAACGTAGCCGTGGGCACCGTGAAAGATGAGCAGGGCATCAAGGCCGTCTTTCAGGAATTTATATTGCTCATTGGCTTCGGCAATGTGCCCGTATAACCTGAATTTTTCGGGAGTACCTTCAATTAAAACCGGGATATGCGTAGCCAGCAGGTCTTCCCCCTGCAGCACAAAGCTGGCGAAGGGATGCTGGTCTATAAAATCGAAAACGTACTGTGGATCTTTTTTGAGATATTTCTTTTGCCGAAACATATTTATTTTTTTCCGTGAAGAAAAGGACATTTCCAGTCTTCTCCAACTTTTCGGCCGCTATACTGCCTGGCTTCGCTGCGTTCGCCAAAATCTTCGAGCATTGGGTTGATCTCCCCCTGCAGCTCAACATCCCTTTCTCTAATTTTGTCTCTTACGGTGTGGTAAGTATTCATTTCCCGCAACTTCTCAAACTGCCAGTGCAGGTTAAAAGCGATGGCAGGGTAAGGCGCCTGCCTTGCTTTTCTAGAGCTGTTTGGGTGTAAGCCTACAATATAAAAAGCCTTTCCGCCCAGGCTAAAGCTGAAGTTTTTGTGTTCGGGATCGGGGCTTACCGCCTCATCCCACTGGGTATCGTCAACTTCGTGCAAATGCTGTAGCTGTGCCCATAGCGTTTGCTCAAACTCTTCTTCGGAATAATGCTGCCTGCCTTTAAAACCGACTAAAAAAGTGAGAAAATCATTAGATTCAAAATCGTAAGCAGCGATATATTTTTTAAGGTCGGCAAGTATAGCTTTCGCGGTTTCCCGGCTTCCGAAGTTATCGTACTCGTGAAAGTCAACCTTGTCCATGCTAAACACCGTCTGGGCCATGAGGCACGGGTGATTGTTGCCAATTATAAAATCTTCAAACTGGGATTTTGCAGATGAAACTTCAGAAATTTGCTGTTCTTTTACCTGGGACATAAAAAATGTATTTCAGTAAAAATACTATCTGAAAATGTCGTTTTCAGCAGGTTTAAGAATCCCTTAGTGGAGTTTTAAGTAAGATTAACAGCTTTTCACCTAATGAGTTAGTTTTTATCGCGATAGCGGTAAATAAGGAAAAGCATAAAGCTGTTGAGCATAAAAGCTACCCCGTTTGTCGCAATGATGGGAATGTCTTTTTCGATAAATCCGTAGATCACCCAAAGGGCCAGGCCGGTAATGAGCACAAAGAACATTCCGGGAGAAACATCGTCTACCTCTTTGGTCTTCCAGGCTTTCCAAATTTGCGGGGTCACTGCCGCTGTGGTAAAAACGCCCGCGGTGAGGCCCAGTATTTCTGTCCAGCCTATCATTACCGCTCTACATCTTTTAGCAACCAGTTTTCGAGCACCTCATCTTCACTATCGCTGTGCAGCACCGAAATATCTCCTGTGGCCTCAAAGATCACGGCCCTTACCTGTGAGAGGTTCAGCACATTTGCCTCGCGCAGCTTTGACCTTAGATCTCCTTCGGTGACCTTTGCCCTGTGCAGGTTTTTTGTTAGAATATTCTTCCCATCCATAAGCATCAGGGGAGAATTATCTACCACTTTACCTACTCCTTTATATCTTCGGAAAAAAGCAACACTCATTTGCAGGCCATAGATGAGTGCCAGCCCGAGAATTCCGCTTGCCAGGCTCACATTTTTGGAAAGCACTGTAGATGCTATCATAGAACCTATGGCCACCGTCATGGCGAAATCAAAGCTCGACATTTTTGAAAAACTTCGTTTTCCGGCGAGGCGGGTAAAAAGGATGATCGCGATGTAAATTCCTACCGCATTTACCAAAATAGCAATAACAGCTCTCCAGCCTATGTTAAACCATTCTTCCATAATATCATAAATTGGTTAAGAGAACAGGGTAAAAATATCAGGTTTATCAGGCGCCCACCACTTCGCCGCCGTTCACGTGGATTACCTGCCCCGTGATGTAACTCGCGTCTTTACTTGCCAGAAAAACATAAGCCGGGCCCACTTCGCTGGGTTGCCCCGGCCTTCCCAAAGGCACTTTTTTACCAAATTCGGCCACATGTTCTGCATCAAAACTGGCTGGGATTAAAGGCGTCCAGATTGGTCCGGGCGCAACACCATTAACTCTAATGTTCTTCTCTGCCAGCATTTTTGACAGGGACCTGGTATAGGAGGTGATGGCTCCTTTGGTACTCGAGTAATCCAAAAGATGTTCACTCCCCCTGTATGCGGTCACCGAGGTTGTGTTGATAATACTATCCCCATCTTTCAGGTGTTTTAGAGCTTCATTGACCACGAAAAAATAAGGATAAATGTTAGTTTCAAAGGTCTTTCTCACCTGCGCCGGAGTGACTTCTTCCGGCTCTTCCTTCGGAAATTGCATGGCTGCATTGTTCACCAGGATGTTGAGCCCACCGAATTTATCTACAGTTTTCTGTACCACTTCTTTGCAAAATTTTTCATCCTTAAGGTCACCTTTTAAGGCCAGGCCTTCAGAGCCTGCTTTTTCGATCATTTTGATGGTTTCATTGGCATCCTCATCTTCAGAAAGATAGACAATGGCCACTTTTGCGCCTTCTTTGGCAAAATGTACCGCCACTATCTGGCCAATGCCGCTGTCGCCGCCGGTGATCAATGCGACCTTGCCTTTAAGTTTTTCACTGCCATTGTAATCTTTCCGGATGACCTCGGGTTCCGGGTGCATTTTTTGCTGGTGTCCGGGTTGTTTTTCCTGCTTTTGCTTCGGAAGATCTTTAGGTTTGCTCATAGCCTGAGGTTTAGAAATTTAAAGTTAGACAACCCGGCTCAAGGCTGCCGAAGCTTTAAGAAAGATTTAGCGCAGCTTTAAACAAAGAATAACGTCTTTTAAATTGATATCTTTGAGGCTGAAAAATGACATTTTTGGAACCTCTTTCTTTTGATATTGTAATTATTGGCGGTGGCGCCGCCGGATTCTTCACCGCTATTAATGCTGCGGAAATGGCTCCGGAAGCGAAAATTTGCATCCTGGAAAGAGGGAAGGATGTGCTTACCAAGGTGCGTATCTCGGGTGGCGGAAGGTGTAATGTTACCCACGCTGAATTCCTTCCGAAAGAACTCACGAGAAACTATCCCCGGGGTGAAAAAGAGCTCCGTGGACCTTTCCACAGCTTCATGACGGGAGATACCATCGAGTGGTTCGAGAAAAGAGGGGTGCCGCTGAAGATCGAGGAGGACGGCAGGATGTTTCCGGAATCGAATTCTTCAGAAACCATAATTGATCTTTTTCTACAGGAGTCTAAAAGGCTAAAAATTGAGGTGCTTACCAAACGGGCGGTGCAGAATCTTCAGGTGAAAAATGGCCGATGGGAAATTGCTACTTCTCAGGAGACTTTTACTGCCAAAAAGGTCCTTGTAGGCACAGGTAGTAATCCTAAGATGTGGAATTTACTGGAAAAGCTTGGGCATACTGTAATTCCTGGAGTTCCCTCTCTTTTTACCTTCAATATTACAGATAAGCGCATCCAGGATCTACCCGGAGTGGCTACAAATGCCGTGGTGAAATTGAAGCGAACAAAGCTGGAAACTTCCGGCCCTTTGCTCATCACCCACTGGGGGATGAGTGGTCCGGCGATTCTGAAGCTTTCCGCCTGGGGCGCAAGAGAGCTTAGCCACAAAAAGAACTTTGAGATCGAAGTGAACTGGCTTCCCGAAATCTCTTCGGAAGAAGTGGAAGAGGAACTGCAGCGGTTAAAGAAGGATAATGCGAAACAATCTCCGCATAAATATGCGCAATTCGATCTGCCAAAAAGATTATGGCAGAGCCTGCTGATGGCAGCAGGAATTGATGCTGAGATCCGTTGGGCAGATCTCAATAAGCAACAACTGGAGGAGTTGCAGCAGCAACTTAATTGCGGCACTTTTCAGGTGCATGGAAAGAGCACTTTCAAGGAGGAATTTGTAACTGCCGGAGGTGTAGAGCTAAAGGAAGTGAGTTTTAAAACCTTTGAAAGCCGCATTTACAAAAACCTCTTTTTGGCAGGTGAAGTCTTGAACATTGATGCAATTACCGGCGGATTTAACTTTCAGAATGCCTGGACCGGTGGGTATCTTGCAGCTATGGCAATGACTACCGATTCTGCTGTTTAAAAACCATTTTATTGAACCAGCTAGTGGGTAGGAGCTTTCGGGCGATGAGTACTGCTCCGGCACCTTTTCCGGCAGGATATCTTAATTTTTGGCTGCCATCTGTAGCGGCTTTAAAAACTGTTTTTGCAACTACTTCGGGACCGGGAGCTTTTTCATTTCCTTTTTTCATACCGCTTAAAATATTTTTCTCCATTTTGTCATAGCCTTTCACGGCATCGTTTTCAAAAATCTTAAGCGATCGACCATGAAAATCTGTTTTAATAGCAGCCGGCTCTATCATTTTCACTTTTATGTTGAACTGCCTTAGTTCATATTGTAAAGCTTCGGTGAAGCCTTCAAGCGCCCACTTACTGGAGCAATATAAACTGTACAGCGGAATAGTAAATCTGCCCACCACAGAGGAGGTGTTGATGATCATACCTTCCCCTTTCTGTTTAAAATAGGGGATAAATTGGCGGGTAAGATCCATCACACCAAAGACATTTACTTTAAACTGGTTGAGCACATCTTCTTCGGTAGATTTCTCGAACGCACCTACGGCACCATAACCGGCATTGTTGAATAGCACGTCTACACCCGGAAAATCCTTTTCCACTTCAGAAATGATCTTTTGCAAATGTTCTTTTTTAGTGACATCGAGGGTATAAAGCTTCAGGTTTGGAAGTTCTTTGAGTTCAGTTTCTTCTTCGGGAGAACGCATGGTCGCGGCAACATTCCAGCCTTTTTTGGCAAAAAATTTTGCTGTGGCCCGGCCAATTCCGCTGGAGGCACCGGTAATGAGGATGGTTTTTTGCATTTGTCGTTTTTTATTGCCTCTCTAAAATAGCATTTTTTAACGGCTTTTGCTTTTGCAGGAAAATCTATCTTTGTGTTATGACCGAAAAAGATTTTATTCCGAAGGCCTACCCGGCAGCGGTAGAGCATGGGGAGGTAACCTGGCAAAGCCCCAGTAATATTGCCCTGGTGAAGTACTGGGGAAAGCTGGACAACCAGATTCCCGCGAATCCCTCCATAAGTTTCACACTCGATTCATGCCGTACAACGACTAAACTGAAGTTTCAGAAGAAACAAAAATCTGCTGCCGATTTCGATTTCAGGTTGCTGTTTGAAGGCGAGGAAAAAGATGCCTTCCGGCCAAAGATCCTGAAGTTCATGCAAAGAGTGGAGCCATATTTGCCATTTTTGAAAGACTATGAGTTTACTATAGAAACTTCTAATTCGTTTCCGCACAGCAGCGGGATTGCTTCTTCGGCCAGCGGCATGAGCGCGCTCGCACTTTGTCTTATGAGCCTCGAAAGACAACTAAATCCCGAAATGGATGAAGAATATTTCACCCGAAAAAGCTCATTTTTGGCAAGACTGGGATCGGGTAGCGCCTGCCGCAGCATTGAGGGAGAGCTGGTTGTGTGGGGCATGCACAACAATATTTATCGTAGCAGTGATTTATACGGAGTTCCTTTTCGCGATGAAGTGCATGACAATTTCAGGAATTACCGCGACACCATTTTGCTCGTGGATAAAGGCGAAAAGCAGGTGAGCAGTACGCTGGGGCATGATCTTATGAATGATCATCCTTATGCCGAAACCCGCTTCAGGCAGGCGCACGATAATCTGGATAAGTTAAAAAAGATCTTCCGCAGCGGCGATCTTTCAGAATTTATAAAAGTGGTGGAAAGTGAAGCCCTTACCCTGCACGCGATGATGATGACGAGTCAGCCGTATTTTCTCCTTATGAAGCCCAATACTCTGGCGATCATCAACAAAGTTTTCAGGTTTAGAGAAGAAACCGGGCTGCATCTTTGCTTCACCCTGGATGCAGGTGCTAATGTTCATTTGCTTTTTCCGGAGAAAGAGGCGCAGGAAACGTTGGAATTTATTGAATCTGAACTTAAACAATATTGTCAAAACGGCCAGTATATCAATGACAGAGTAGGCAGCGGCGCGAAGAAATTGGCCTGATAGTTGAATCTAATTTGCTGAAAAACAAAGTAATTGCCTACGGATTAATTAATTATATTTGCAACCTTTATACGGTACAAGTCTTTCTTTAACATGGTTTTATCATAAACTGATCACAATCATGTAGCTAAAAGAAAGTTGTATGCCGGATGTTATTTAGTTTTGCTAACTTTGAGTAGTTTGTAGAGGGATGTATAGCAGATTTACAACTCCTGCCCCAAAAGATGAACAGTATGAAAGGACCTTTATTTTATTCTAAAATCTTACTCTTCGGAGAATATGGGATCATTAAGGATTCCAAGGGTTTATCTATTCCGTATAACTTCTACAATGGGGCTTTAAAGGTTGATGAAGATCCTTCGGAAGCAGCACAGATTTCAAACGCGAGCCTAAAGCGGTTTGCAACTTACCTGGAGAACCTCCAGCAGGAACAACCAGAACTGGTTCAGTTTGATCTTGCCGAATTAAAGGCCGATATTGACCGGGGAATGTACTTTGATTCCAGTATTCCGCAGGGATACGGAGTGGGGAGTAGTGGTGCTCTGGTAGCGGCGATCTACGATGAATACGCGGTTGAAAAGATCACGGTACTTGAAAATCTTACCCGGGAAAAACTCTTAAAACTGAAAAAGATCTTTGGGGAAATGGAATCATTTTTCCACGGGAAATCTTCAGGTCTTGATCCATTGAATTCTTATTTAAGTATTCCTATCCTTATCAATTCTAAAGACAATATTGAACCTGCCGGAATTCCGTCACAAACGCAAAACGGAAAAGGTGCGGTGTTCCTTCTCGATAGTGGATCTGTTGGTGAGACTGCTCCCATGGTGAACATTTTCATGGAGAACATGAAGCAGGAACCTTTCAGGAAAATGCTGAAAGATCAATTCGTAAAACATACCGATGCCTGTGTTGATGATTTTCTAAAAGGTGACGTAAAATCCCTTTTTGGAAACATGAAGAAACTTTCACATGTGGTACTGGATAACTTTAAACCTATGATCCCGGCTCAATTCCACAAACTCTGGAAGAATGGAATTGAGACCAATGACTATTACCTCAAGCTTTGCGGCTCGGGTGGCGGTGGTTACATCCTCGGGTTTACCGAAGACATTGAAAAGGCAAGAAAAGCATTGAAAGATTACCGCCTGGAAGTAGTCTACAACTTCTAAAGCGATACATGGCTTCTATTTCCAAAAAGCGGCTTCTGCTCAAGATTCTCAGCTTTATATCGGTTATTAGGGGCTATAACATCCTGGTGCTGGTCATTGCCCAATACCTTACTTCCATATTTATTCTTGCGCACGATTTGCCGGTAAGGCAGGTGCTTTTTGATCCTAACCTGTTCTTTATGGTGCTGGCAACTGCCTCGGTGGCGGCTTCGGGTTATATCATCAACAATTTTTACGACAGCGAAAAAGATCTGATTAATCGGCCGCAAAAGACGATGCTGGACAGGTTTGTGAGTCAGCGGACAAAGCTTTCGGTATACTTTCTGCTCAATATGTTCGGGATTTTCTTTGCCAGTTATATCTCATTTAGGGCAGTAGTTTTTTTCTCTCTCTACATTTTTGTGATCTGGTTCTATTCGCACCGGCTCAAAAAAATTCTTTTTATCAATAACCTGGTCGCATCTGTAATAACCATAACCCCGTTTTTTGCTGTTTTTCTTTACTATAAGAATTTCGATACCGTTATTCTCGTCCATGCAGCCTTTTTATACCTCATTATTTTAATGCGGGAAATGGTGAAGGATCTTGAGAACATGAAAGGAGATTTAGTGCAGGGGTACAGAACCATTCCCATTGTTTATGGGGAAAACCTCAGTAAAATCCTGCTCACCGCGCTTAGCCTTCTTTCCATGATTCCTGTATACTTCCTGATCTTTACATTTGAAATTGGAAAGATGTACTACTTCTTCTATGGAGCTGTGGCCTTACTGCTTCTCTTTCTTTTGATCCTTTATTTTAGTCGGGCAAAGTGGCAGTACTTGCTGTTGCATAACCTGCTGAAATTTATCATTGTCGCGGGGGTCTTTAGTATCCTCTTAATAGATGTGGAGGCACTGTGGAGCAGAGTGTTTTAATATTATATTGTATAGTGAATATTGAATATTAAAAGTAGTTAAGAAAAATAAACTTCATTCTCTTTTCACTGTCCTTAGCTCTGGCGGAGCCAAGAGCTAATTCCCCGGGTTTCCCGAAGACTAGAAACTCATCACTCATCAATAAACATTAATTTTTCCTAAAGCTGCCCCACTGCGTCTAGCAGGCCTTCTCTAAGCCCTTTCCAGGCGAAGTTCCAGAAAGATTTGTTCTTAGTGCGTTCTACCTGCACATCGTAGCTACCGCCCTCTTCGGGTTCCTGCTCGTTATCTACAAAAAGGTTGGCAATGGCACTCAAAAAGCCCTTTTTCTCCTCCTTTTTCTTTGTGAGCAGCTCCACTTTTAGGTCGTCATATTCCATTCGGAAATCACCCTGCATCACGTCATCATTTCCGAAGAAGTTAAAATAGACACTATTTATAGTACCGCGGGCGCGGGCATTGAGCGAAGGGACGAGAAAAGGATCAAGGGCCTCTCCCTGAATAGTACCAAAATTCCCCGAAATTTGAAATTTATCCTGCGCGTTGAAGACCGGGAAAGTCCAGTCTATACTCACCGGTGTACACTGCATAAAATCGGCACTGGCAGTAATTCTGGGTTGCGAAGACAGCTCCTTCAGGTTATGAAGCTCGTCTACCTCGCCTTTAACCGCGGCAAAACGCACTATGGCAGGCTGCTCCCCGGCTTTCACCTGCTCTTCGTACACAATTTCGCTATTGTTAACCACTACCTTCTCAAAATTGATAAAAATGGGGGCATTGCGCAGCATTTTGCTGTAAAGCGGCTTCACATTGGGATAATCGGCCACCAGTTTGTTCCTGTAAATATTGAGATTGGCACCGGCTAGCGTCATTTTAGAGTTGCGCAAGTACAAAGAATCCTTTCGCATCTCAAAGTGGAGACTGCAGAGTTTGATTTCATTTACATCGAGCCTCACGTAATCTTTTTCGTACGGAATTCTCTGCACAAATTCTTTCCTGTTGAAAAATGAACGGATTTTAAAATCGGAAATCTCCACCTGCCCGTTTTTTGCTGAAAGCCTGCCCACATCTATGTAATGTTCGGGGTTCATCTTCAGGAAAAGGCTGTCCACTTCGAGCTGGTAAGAATTTATATTGGAAAGCTGCATGCCCGAGTGTATATTTTCAACTGCGGCCGAAGCAACATGGGCGTAAACCATGGTTTCAGTCGTATCTGCAGATTGCCGACTAAATTTGCCATTTTTGACCCGCAAATTCTTTATTTGCAGCTTTTGTTGCCCCGATGTTTCTTTTGCTGAAGAATCTTTCGGAAAAACCGTGATTTGCGGTCTTACTAGTTCAAACTCGTTTATTACAATGTTGTTATTAAAGAGGTATTCCGAATAAGAAAGTCCGGATAGTTTTACTTTCTCAATATTTCCTGAAAATCTTTTTTGGTCCAGTTTTAAATTTTCCACACTAAACCTGTTAAAAAGGATATTTACTGAAAGATCTTTATAGGCCGTAACCTGCAGTTGCTCACCAAGCTGCTGTTCAATTTTGTTCTTCACATAGAGGTTTACCAGGAAGAACAGCAGAACCAGCCCCGCTACCCCTGCAATTATCCAACCCGCTTTTTTCTTGTTACTCACGCTCATTTTTTTCTGAAGATAGTATTTTTCCTTCAAATGCCCGTTAACACTATCTAAGCAAGAAACTTACAAAAGTATTTATACTGAAAATACGTGAAAATTTGTTAATAGTTTCTGTAAGATAATACGTACTTATTCTTAATCTTTCACAACTTTTCATCAGCAATGTTACTCCATTGTTAATTCTTTATTAATCAACATTTTATTAGAATTTATTTAACAGCTGAAGTCTTAATTTAGGCCCTGTAAAAATGAATAACTAACTTAAAATAATCTGCCTCATGACATCATTTCAACCCTCTCAAATTATTGAAGAATTCAAGAGCTTTATACACGATAGCTGTACAAACTGCGAAGGCGAAATGGAAAAGTACAGTTCTCTGCACAAGGGGATCATTAAAATGTATTTTGGGGCACGTCGTGTAGAGATAAATTACAGGCAACAGCTAATAAAAGCCGAAATTCCCATGGCTCCACATCAATACACCACCGTTAACTTTGAGTGCCAGGATTTAGACAGGTTCCTTTCTTCCTGCATCAAAAAAGATAAAAGAAGCCTGAACTTTTACCAAAGTTCATTAAACTATTACAACCATACCCCAGGCGCCCTCTCACAGGTGGCATAACTGAAATGTTGAATATGGTTTATAATTTTGCCCCGGACGACCTCCGGGGCTTTTTTGTTCTGCATCCAGGAATTCTGTAAAGCAAAGATCTTCAGAATTAACGGATCAAAGTTTCATCAAATTTAGAGAATTACGAAAATATTGACCAACAAAAAAGCCGACTCGTTAAAGTCGGCTTTTGGCTGTGCGGGCGAAAGGACTCGAACCTTCACACCGTGAGGCACTAGATCCTAAGTCTAGCGTGTCTACCAATTCCACCACGCCCGCGTTGGTAATTTTAATATGATTGCTTGTTGTAAGCGGATGCAAATATAAGCATAAGTTTGAATCTGCAAATGGAAAAACAATTTTTTTTCATCCGAGCATGAAAAAAAATTTCAGACATAAGATTTCAGTTATCAATATTTAGGCCTGGGCTAAGTCTCAAGACTAAAAACTCAGGTCTAATGACTCACATCTAATTTTATTACCTTTACTTTCATACCAAAATTATACACATGCAAGACATTAAGAAATATGTGGATGAGAATAAACAGCGGTTCATTGACGAACTCGTTGAGCTGTTGAAAATCCCGTCCATTAGTGCCGATTCCAAATACAAAAAGGACCTGCTAAAAACCGCCGAAGCGGTTAAACAAAGCCTCTTAGACGCCGGGTGTGATGTGGCCGAGATCCACGAAACTCCGGGGCATCCGGTTGTGTATGGCGAAAAGATCATCGATAAAAACCTGCCCACCGTACTCGTCTACGGCCATTATGATGTGCAACCCCCAGATCCGGTTGACCTTTGGGAGAGTCCGCCATTTGAGCCGGTGATCAAAGAAACCGAAATTCATCCCGAAGGTGCCATTTTTGCCAGGGGTGCCTGCGACGACAAGGGGCAGATGTACATGCACGTAAAGGCCGTGGAGTATATGACGAAGAACAATCAGCTTCCGTGTAATGTAAAATTCATGATTGAAGGAGAAGAGGAAGTTGGAAGTGAACACCTGGGCTGGTTCATTGAGAAAAATAAGGAAAAACTGCAGAATGATGTGATCCTCATCAGCGATACCGGGATGATCGCCAAAGACACCCCTTCCATCACTACCGGTCTTCGCGGACTGAGCTATATGGAAGTGGAAGTTACCGGACCAAACCGCGACCTGCACAGCGGACTCTATGGCGGAGCAGTTGCCAACCCCATAAATGTGCTTTCAAAGATGATCGCCAATTTACAGGATGAGAACAACCGCATCACCGTACCCGGCTTCTATGACGATGTTAAGGAATACAGCGAAGCTGAAAGAAAAAAAATGGCCGAAGCTCCTTTTGACCTCGAAGCTTACAAAAAGAAACTCGATATTGATGATGTGCATGGGGAAGAAGGCTACACCACGCTCGAACGCGCTTCAATTCGCCCCACCTTAGACGTAAACGGGATTTGGGGAGGCTACACCGGCGAAGGCGCCAAGACCGTGCTTCCTTCCAAGGCTTACGCTAAAATTTCGATGCGCCTTGTAAGTGACCAGGACTGGAAGAAGATAAGTGAGCTGTTCACCAAATACTTTGAAAGCCTTGCCCCCAAAAGTGTAAAAGTAAAGGTGACCACTCATCACGGCGGTCAGGCCTACGTCACGCCTATAGATACACTGGAATATCAGGCTGCAAACGATGCTTATGCCGAAGTCTTTGGGAAAGACCCTATCCCGCAGCACAGCGGGGGAAGCATTCCCATAGTTGCCCTTTTTGAGAAGGAACTGAAGAGTAAGACCATCCTGATGGGCTTTGGCCTGGATACCGATGCCATCCACTCCCCCAATGAACATTTCGGGATCTGGAATTACCTGAAGGGAATTGAAACCATTCCTTATTTCTACAAGCACTTTGCCAAGCTGAAGCAGGCAGAGAAGTAGCAGTATACACTACATAAAACAACTTAATATGCCAAATATACGAGGTCTTTGAGACCTCGTTAGCTTGTAAATTACAAAAGGCCTCACTGTTTTTCAAAAGCAGTGAGGCCTTTTCTTATGCTGTGAAGTCGCAGAAATTCCGCGGTTTGTATATTATTTATGTCTTCTTAACGAACTTTGTAAGGATCACGATCTGCTGCCCTTCTACCTTCCCTTCTATCTGCTCCGGATTGTCGTGTACCAGCGAAACCCTTCTTACGGCCGTTCCCCTTTTGGCTACCAGGCTCGAGCCCCTTACCGGCAGATCTTTGATTAAAACTACGGTATCTCCCGCTTCAATCGTGGCTCCGTTGGAATCTTTGTGCACAACAGTACCCTGAATTTCACCCGTTGCCTGCCCCGATTTTGCCCAGGCCAGCTGCTCTTCTTCCATGTACATCATATCAAGCAGGTCTTGCGGCCAGCCTTCAGCTTTGAGGCGGTTCAACATGCGCCAGGCCATGACCTGAACAGCAGGGACCGTACTCCACATACTGTCGTTCAAACACCTCCAGTGATTAGGGTCGGTTTTCCCGGCGTCTTCTATCTGGTCTTTGCAGGTGGCACAAATAAGAATATGATGTTCATTGCCTTCAGGAGAATCTGGGATTTCATACACCTGTAGATCATTGGTAGAAGTACAAAGCTCACACTGGGAGGAACTTCTTTGAAAAAGGTCTTGCTCTAAGCTCATTTTAAGAAATATTTAAGACAAAGATACTGTTATCAGGTTTTAGAAAATTTCAGCTTTAGCAGTAGCAGAAAAAATGTTCTCTTCGGAAGGTTTCTGAAAAATTTTGAACTCGTATTCCCTCGCTTTCCGAAGTAGTTTCCGAAGCTAATATTCAGGCTTTCCCACGCCTGAAGTTTGGCAGGTTCATCTGGATTACCGCGATTAAGATCAGTATAATTCCCGCCCATTGATACATATCTACCCTCTCGCTAAGGAGGAAATAAGCCATAAGTACTGCTGCCGGAAGTTCGATTGAGGAAACGATAGCTCCAAGCCCCACTCCTGTTTTTGGCATTCCCCGGGTGTAAAGGATGGGAGGAAGTATGGTTCCAAAAAGGGCAAGAATAAGCCCCCATTTCTGGAATATTTGCAGGTTAAACTGCTCTATTAAAAACGGGAATGAAATGATCCCGACAATAAGTGTACCGCCCAGCATCATCCCCAAACTTCTTCTTAAAGGATGCAGCTGTAGTGCCACGGTATTGGAAGTGTAAATAGTCACGGTGTAAGACATGGCGGCAAGCAGCCCCCATCCCATCCCTCTCCAGTCCAGCTGGAAAGAGTCGGCCAAAAGATTTGTCGCCAGCACGGTGCCCGCCAGGATGGCAATTACCGCAAACACCTTTTTAGCGCCCGGGGCTTTCTTTTCGAGTAAAGCCTCAAGCACCACGCCCATCCATACGCTTTGCATTAACAGCACAATCCCAATGGAGACCGGGATATATTTTGCTGCCAGGTAGTAGAAAGTACTGGTAAGGCCGAGGGAAGTTCCTGCAGCCACAAGTTTTAAAATGCTTTTTGATTTCTTCTGAATGGGGGCAGCTGCTTTTTCCTTCCTTATAAAAATGTTGATAAGCACTAAGCCCGCAAGGCCAAGGGCCATTTGGGAGAACGTGATCTCATGAGAGGTGTAGCCTTCGGCATAGGCCATTTTTACAAAGGTAGTGAGCATTCCATAGCTAATCGCCCCAAGTGCAACAAAAAGGCTGCCTTTAAGTATAGAGTTGTTCATAAGTAGAGATTGCAGGAAGCCTGCAGATGATTTTAAGAATTGGATTTATCTGGAAAAAATCCTGTGTTTAGAAAGAATTTTTGCGGGTGCAAAAGTAGCTTATTTTAACGAAGCGGGAAAAGTTTTTTTGGATTGTTATTTGGGTTGGAAAATATATATTTTTAAAACCGACACAGATCACAGATCCGCGCCAGCTTTAGTGACAACTCAATAAACACCATTGTTAGCCAAACTTTGATAGCGCGGATTTGCAATCCGAGCTGAACTAGCTCCATCTTAAATAACTCGTCACGGATCGCAGATCCGCACCAGCTTTAGTGACAATTCAACAAACACCCCGCTTAAGTGCTTCGGAAGAATTCTGACTTATTGCCGCGGAAAAACTGAAGAAACAGATAAAGCTGAGGGGCCAAAAAAGGTATTTCATGATCAAATTTTTGTGGAGTGATAAATATAGCTTTTTCCGGAAGTAACTGCTGCCGGATTAATTGCCTTTGATGCGCTCCCAGAGGTCACTCAAAATCTCCCGGGCATCTTCAGGACGTTTGGAAACCTCTTCTGCCCTTATGCTACCGCCTTCAGAAATGAGCTTATAGCTAAAAGCAAAATCTGATTCTTCATTCTGCGGATTCAATCTTCCGAAGCGAAGGTCATTGAAATACAAATCGCCATCTTTTTCTGAAATCGTGTACCAGCCTTTGGAAATATCGATTAAACGCTGCACGTTTTTGTCATTTTTGAGACCTCCAAGATAGTGGTGGTTCTTGGGAACGGCTTCAAACCTTATCATCTGGTCGTCAAAAAAAGAGTAGTAGCCAATGAGAAAATCATTTTCTGCCTCGGCATTCGCCGCCCACAATATGGTGTTCAATGGAGTGGGGCGGGTGTCAATTCGGCTGTAGAAATGGCCCTGCTGCTCAAGGGAATCTACAAATTGCTGGTGCGCCACGAACTTTAAAACCAAAGTAAGCATGAGGTAAGTGCTGCTCACCATAAGGCCAAGACGGTTGAATTTTGCCCTTTTTGGATCCTCTTTTTTCCTGCGCATGGCTAGGATGAGAAAAAGCAGGAAAGGCAGGGTGTACAAAGGGTCTATGACAAAGATGCTTTTAAAAGCCAGCCGCGCCTCCAGCGGCCAGAACAGCCGGGTTCCCCAGGTGGTGAAAGCATCGAGAATGGGGTGGGTCAACAAGCCCCAGAACATGAGCCACGACCAGTCTTTCCAGCCCACGCCCGACTTTCGTTCGATTTTTGAGATGAGATATCCAAATACTGGCGCTGCCAGAACCGAAAACACTATGGAATGGGAAAATCCACGATGGATTTCAATGGCGGTAATGGTATCGGTAAAATTTCCCGCAATGGCATCGAGGTCGGGGATGGTACCGGCAATGGCGCCGTAAAGCATGGCTTTATTGCCCGCTTTCCTGCCAAGAACGGCCTCGCCCACCGCGGCACCGAGAACGATTTGAGTTAATGAATCCACTTATGAAATGTATAATGTATATTGAATAATGTATATTGATTGGGATCCTGCGAACTTCGTTTTCTGAAGCCTAATTTTCCTTTGGGGGTTAGGGGCTAATCCACAATTTCATTTTTTCAAATTCCAAATTCCAATTCCAGTCCCGGCACGGATTGCAAATACGAGCCAACTTCTAACTTCGCATCTCTAAAATCTACCTTCAATCGACAATTTCCATTTTCTTCAGCAGGAAAGAGGCATTCATATTCTGGCAGATTCCTTTTTTGAAGAGATAGTCAAAATTGAGTTCATCATTGATGATCTCGGCATCAAAATAGTAATTTTTCACCTGCGGGAGTTCTTCAGAAACTTCGCAGAGGCTGAGATCGTGTGTGGCAATGATTCCGGTGGACTGTGAACCTACCAGCTTTTCAATGAACTTTCTCGATCCAATGGCTTTGTCGGTGCTGTTGGTTCCTTTCAGGATCTCGTCTAAAATGATAAAATATTTATCGGTTTTAATTTCATCTACCACAAACTTGAGGCGCTTTAATTCTGAAAAGAAATAGGATTCGTCATCTGTGAGCGAATCGGTAGTCCGCATACTGGTAATCAATTTTATGGGGGTGTAATGGCAGGAGGTGGCGCAAACCGGAAGCCCAACATTCCCCATGAGTATTTGCAGGCTCACAGTTCTCAAAAAGGTGCTTTTCCCGGCCATATTAGCCCCGGTGATGATAAAGAACTGCTCTTTCTCAATGGCAAAATCATTGGCCACTCTTTTTTCGGGGTCCAGAAGCGGATGCGCCAGGCTGCTGGCCTTAGCAATGTGGGAATCGTGGTGTAATTCGGGAAAAACGTAATTTGGATGGTTGAAGGCAAAATTTCCGAGGGAATTGTAAGCGTCAAGAAATTCAATGACTTCAAACCATTTTGGAACTACCTGCCCGTGGTCTTTGATCCATTGCTCCAGTTTGTAGGAGTAACGAAGGTCCCACAACAAAAACCCATTTCCTAACACGCCAAAGATCATATTGTTGCGTTGATCGAGCGAATCTATAGCCTTTGAAAACTGCTTTAGAATGGCCGAAGCCTTGTTTTTTTCAGAAATTATCTGCTCCCTTTGCACCTTTAGCAACTGTGAAGAAAAAGTAGTGTTTTCAATAAGCCCGAGCAGCTGGTAATACTGGTGAAAAGTATCCTGCACCTTACTCACGCTGGAGGCAAGCAGGTTAATGCGTTTCAGGAAGAACCCGGTAATGAGCAATCCTGCAAAGAACCAGAGCGCAAGTTCAATCCCGCCAATGAGGTCAAGAAAAAATGCAGCAATCACAACCCCCGAAATGCCCGAAAAAACCCATGGCAGCCATTTCATAAAGCCGGGAACAAAATGTTTGTAACCATTGAGCCAGCCGGTGATGGTGGCGGTTCGGGTTTCGGTCTTTACCAGGGTTGCAAGTGCCGAAAAATTTTGCCTCCAGTCGGCTTTTTCGGCACTTTCCTTTACTGCTTCCTGCTTCAGGTGAATGTTGTCAATATTATTTGAAAGCAGCAGCCGTGCAAGTTTTTCCTTTCCTTCAGCAAGGGAAGTGCGATTGAGGTACTGGAAAAAGGAGGCTTTTCCGAAGAGATCAACATCCTGGCTGTAAGGGTGCTGCGGATCTGAAAATTCGGAGCCGGTGGGCAAATGCTGAAAATCCCGTTTTAAAACCTGTAATTCGGTCTCATTGATCTTAATAAGTTCCCGGAATTTATCCCGCTCGTACCGCAAATCTGAATGCCGGGTAACCAGCAACACAAAAATGATTATTCCTGCAAGAACAGAAGCGACAACAGCGGTGGTGTTGCCCCAAAAAGCATAAACGGCAAAGACGATGGCGAGAAAAACCAGTAGCCGCAGCAGGCTTGAAAAGCCCAGTTTACGGGCGGCGGCATTAAGCTGGCTGCGGTATTTCTCAATTTGTGCGTGATAAAAAGCTGCGGGTTCCTGCATCATTAATTTTGTGGGTTTTGTAATTCCTGCTGAAGTTTCTTCGGAAGGTTTTGCGTGACCAAAGTGTAGGAATGGTCTATTAATGCTGTAACCAGCCCCGGCGGAAGCATTTTCACCTGAAGGCTGTTCCAGTGTTTTTTATTCATGTGGTAAGCACCCTCAATTTGGGGGAATTGCTCCCTAAGCGCAATGGCTCTTTCAGGATCACATTTTAGACTAAGGCTGAGGGGTTCGCCTTCAAGGTTCACCAGCGCGAACATTTTGCCCATCACCTTAAATACAAATGCATCGGGACCAAAAGGCAGTGTTTCGGTCACCCCGGGTTTTGCAAGGCAATACGTTCTAAGGCTATCAACGTCCATAGCTCAAAGATAAGAAATCGGTACAGTTGAGGCGCTTATTTAAATTTTGTCGTGTTGGTTTTGCCAATCGTGCCCAGGTGGGTGTACTTAAAACCCTGCTCATATTTTAAACCGTAGCCCAGGAGCCGGTCAAAAGCAGCGTGTGAAAAAATTATGAGCCCCGCCAGTTGCAAGCCCGGAACCTCAAGAAAGAAGCCGGCAAAATAGCTGAAAATTGCTGTTGCCCTATGGTGAAACAGGTTGTACATGAAAGCCCCGGTTATGTTCCCGAAGGCATAACCAATCATACTAAAATCGGGTGCCAGAAAGAGGATTAAAAACCACCACCAGGAATAATCAAGCAGGGTAAAGCCGAAGAGGCCCAGCAACAGCATGGCCAGTTCCTCCAGTTGCAGGCTGAATTTCATATTTTTTCAGGTTTATACAGCACAGGTTTTGAGGGGGCAGCGTCGTTCTCAAATGATGCCGGCTGCAGGTTAAGAAAATAGAAACCGTCTTCAATTCGTGAAGGCACGTAAACCAGCTCGGTAATTGTGGCCCCAAAGCGCGTGTGCTTTGGGTAGTTCCAAAATGCCTTGTGAGCGAGTAATTTCCCGCCATCCTCTTCCCTGTCGACAGATGGCAGGTCGATCAAAAGATGTTCTACCCCACATTCCCTGAGGTAAACTGCGGCTTCTTCTTCCAGGTAAGGCCAATTGGTATGGGAATAGTGTTTGCTTCGTTTCGCGATGCTGTTGGGCAGCGTGCGAATGATGATTGCCTGCGCCTCTCCCTCTCTAAAATGGCATTTTAGCTGGTCTTTTGTGAGCACCTCATCTCCACCCGATCCTACAGGCTCAACAGAAATTAATTTTGCTGAAAAGAAAAATGTCTTCAGGCTCTCGTTAAGCCCGTGATATTCGTGCGTGACATGCCCCACACATTCGGTATGGGTGGTGTGCCCATGAGGGTTGAAATAAATATTATTGAAATTCACCGAACCGCCCCTGCCCACTTTACCTATCCAGTTTCCATCCTGCACAGGCTCGATTTTGGGGGCATTTAAATACCATGCCACCGGATTTTTATCATCTCCACGAAGGCTCAGGGAAATATCCAGGGGTTTGGAGAAGTCAATTTTGTAGTTGGTTTGCTTGTATGTAACTAAGGCTTGCATTCTTTAATCTATAGTAAGTCAAAGATAAGAGGATAATTTCTGTTTTGCGGCTGTCAAAAAACCTTAAGCTTCTACCCAAAACAACTCCGCAGCAATACCATCGCTTAAGAATTTGCCCTTTTTGGAAACCTGCAGTCTATTGTCGCTCCAGTCTAGCAGCTTATCTTCAATTAATCTGGCGGCTTCCCGAAGCAGATAATCTTTATATTTTTTTCCGAAGCTACGTTCCACCTCATCTACAGAAATTCCCCAGCTGGTACGCAGCCGGGTCATCACCAGCTCATTGTACCTGTCGGCCACCGACAGCTCTTCCACCTCTGCCGGGATTTCCCCCTTTTGAAGGGCTTTGATGTAAAGCGTATTGTTGCTTATGTTCCATTTTCGCTGAAAACCATCAAAAGAGTGCGCCGAAGGCCCTATTCCCAGATAAGGTTTCCCAAACCAGTAGGCAGTGTTGTTCCGGGAAAAGAAACCGGGTTTCCCAAAATTTGAAAATTCATAATTGTCAAACCCGGCTGCCGATAATCTATTGATCATAATCTCGTATTGCTCCTTTGCCAGTTCTTCTTCCACTGGGGCTACCTTCCCTTTCTCGATGAGGCTTTTTAAAGTGGTCTTTGGTTCGACAGTGAGGGCATAACTCGAAATATGCGGCACATTAAGATCTAGCGCAATTTGCAGGTTTTCCTGCCAGCGATCATTGCTCATGCCGGGAATTCCGTAGATGAGGTCAATTGAAATATTATCAAAATAGTGTTTGGCCAGCCGTATAGATTCCAAAGCTTCATCGGCATTATGTGCCCGGTTCATCAGCTTAAGGTCTTCTTCAAAGAAAGACTGCACTCCAATACTCAGCCTGTTTACAGAAGAAGCAGCGAGCATCTTCAGTTTTTCTTCTGAAAGATCATCGGGATTTGCTTCGAGTGTAATTTCAGCATTTCCTACTACAGTGAAATGGCTGTGAATCACCTGAAATATCTGCTGTAACTCTTCAGCAGACAGTAAAGACGGAGTTCCCCCTCCAAAGTAAATGGTATCCACGTCTCCAGAAATTTCCTGCTTCCGCAGCAATAATTCTTTGCAGATTGCCTCCACCATCTCGGGCTTCTTCTTAACCGAAGTCGAAAAATGAAAGTCACAGTAGTGACAGGCTTGTTTGCAGAACGGAATATGTGCGTAAATTCCAGCCATTTTTTGAATTTGAAGATTAACCAATTTGAAAATTTGAAGATCATTTTCAAATCTTCAAATCCTCATATTTTCAAATCATTTAATTTTCCCCGGATTTTGCTTCACAAAGGCGGCCCAACCCGAATAACTTTTCCCAACTTCCACTTTTCCGGAATTGTAGAAATGGCAAACGGCAGCTGCGAGACCATCGGTGGCATCGAGGTTCTTGGGAAGCGATTTGAGGGAAAGCAGGTTCTGGAGCATTCCCGCTACCTGCTCTTTACTGGCATTTCCGTTCCCGGTGATGGCCATTTTTATTTTTTTGGGGGAATATTCGGTTACGGGCACTTCCCTGCTCAAACCTGCAGCCATGGCCACTCCCTGTGCCCTGCCCAGCTTGAGCATAGATTGTACGTTTTTTCCGAAGAAAGGCGCTTCAATAGCGATCTCATCGGGTTTCCAGGTGTCAATAAGCTCTACCGTGCGCTCAAAAATGAGCTTGAGCTTTATATAAGGATCATCGTATTTTTGAAGTTCCAGTTCATTGAGCTGCAGGAAAGACATTTTTCGGTTCACCACCTTAATAAGTCCGAACCCCATTATAGTAGTACCGGGATCAATGCCTAAAATGATTTTTTCAGTATTCAAAAGCTTCGTAATATTGCAGGTTCAAACCAGCCGGTGACCTAATGCCGGAAAGTTGCGGTTCTTAAATAATTTCATGCGAATAACCTCGCACAAAGCTAATCAATTCTTCTCACTAGTTCTCAAAGTTCTGGTGGTATTGGCCGCAGTATCATTTATTTGGTACAAAGTGACCAACGACGAGGCAATGGACTTTGACAGGTTTGTGCAAATCCTTACCGAATACCGCATTTTCTCATTTTTCAACATCCTGGTTCTCATCATACTCACTGTGTTAAACTGGTACTTTGAGATCTTAAAATGGCAGAATTTGAGTGCCCATGTGCGAGAAAACTCCTTTAAGGCAGCCATGCGCGAAAGCCTGGCCTCATTTACGGCGGCTATTTTTACTCCCAGCCGCATTGGAGAATACGGTGCCAAATGCCTTTACTACACCCGGGCAGCCTGGAGAAAAATAGTTTTCCTGAACTTTTTGGGAAATACCGCCCAGCTGTTCGCGACCTATTTCTTCGGAATTGCAGGCCTGCTCTTCCTCATTACATCTTTAGACCTGGCCCTGCCCGTCTTTAACATCATTATGGTCTCGGCACTGCTGTTCGCGCCCTTCATGCTCTACGTGCTCATGAAAAAATTCCGCATTCGCATAAAAGGGTATTCCATACAACGCCTCGAAGAATCTTTTCACAATGTCTCCGAAAAAATCAGGTGGAAAACCCTCATTTTTGCCAGTATCAGGTTCCTTATTTTCACCCATCAGTTTTACTTTTTGCTGCTGCAATTCAAGGTAGATGTGTCTTACCCGCTACTCATTTCGGCAGTTTTTAGCACCTACATTTTAGCCTCTATCATTCCCACCATGATCATTTTTGACGCTTTCATAAAAGGCGGTTTTGCCGTATGGATCTTCGGGCTGTTGCAGGTACCCCAAATCATTGTGCTCACCATCGTGCTCACGGTATGGATACTGAATTTCGGCCTTCCGGGGCTGGCCGGCAGCTATTACGTGCTTAGGTATAGAAAATCCAAACACGCCATTGCATGATCGCCGCAGCTGTGATCATCACGCTGCTCTATGTGCTGGCAATGCTCTTCCTGCTCTACGGTTTTTCGCAGGTTAAAAATTTCTGCGGAAGTTATTCTGCTCCAAAAACCGGTTTTTCAATAGTCATTCCCTATCGGGATGAAGCCGGGAATCTTCCGCTTTTATTCAAATCGCTTCTGCAGCTGAAATATCCGCCTGAAATGTTCGAGATCATTGCCGTAGACGATGCCTCCCAAGATTCTTCGGAAGGCTTGTGGAAAGATTTTCAGCAGGAAAATCCGCAGTTAAACCTGAAGCTGCTCCAGAACATCCGGAAATCGGGCAGCCCCAAAAAAGACGCCCTTGCCCTGGCCATTGGCAGCTCTAAAGAGGACTACATCCTAACCACCGATGCCGATTGTGAGTTGCCGCCCGGTTTGCTCTCAAATTACAACAGCCTTATCGCAGAGACGGGCGCAGTAGCAGTGGCCGCCCCGGTGGCCTTAAAAACTGAAGGACCAAAAATGTCATTTTTGAGAGGTTTTCAGGAAATGGATTTCTTCAGCTTACAGGCAGCAACAATGGGAGGTTTTGGGGTTGATATTCCGTTTATGTGCAACGGCGCCAATTTCTGCTATTCAAAAAAGGCTTTTTTGGAGGTCAATGGTTTTGAAGAAAACCTTGAAGTAGCCAGCGGTGACGATATATTTCTACTCGAAAAATTTCAGAAAAAAGGATTGAAAACGGCATTTTTGAAATCTGCCGGAGCCATTGTGCGCAGCGCACCGGCATCTTCATGGCAGGAGCTCTTTTTTCAACGCGTGAGGTGGGCCGCAAAGACTTCGGCATACCAGAGTTTTTTTCCAAAAAGCCTGGGGTTGCTGGTATTTTCAATGAATTTACTCCTCGTGCTGTTAAGCCTGCTGGTGTTAATGACAGTGATGCCCCCGGGGCTGCTTTTAATGGTCTTCCTGCTCAAATTCAATGTAGATTTTTACCTCATTTACAGCAGTGCCAGGTTCTTTGAGCGCGAAAAGGGCATGAAAATGTTTTTTTTGAGCAGTATAGTTTATCCTTTTTTTAGCAGTAGCGTAGCTATTTTTTCCTTTTTTTCGGGATATCATTGGAAGGGCCGGCATTTCAGAAAATAAAGCTCCCCTTATTTTTTTACTATCTTTAATTCAGTGATCCCGAAAAACATGCAGAAAACAAGGATTGTTTTTATTGTTCTATTCTTTTGCCTCAGTTTACCGCTGGCCGCACAAAACGTTTTTATCATCAACAAAGACACGCTGCAGCTCAAGCGGGAGGTGAAAGGCCCGCTAAGCCTTTTTTGGATACGGCAAGACCTCGAGTACCGCTATTTTGTGCAAAAGGGAAAACGCATGCTTGAACTTGTAAATCCCGATGGCAACGGAAAGTTCAGGGAACAGCTTTCAGAATTAACAACCGATGCCAAAATTCACACCCGCGATGTAAAATTTGTGCTGTACAGCCTGAGGCATTTTACCAACTCTTATAATGCCCTGGTGCAGGAAGATTACGTAAAGAACGAATCGACCAGGAACATTTTGCAGCGCATAAGCATATTTACGGGTTTGTCTAATAATATTTACACCGATAATCCGGAGAATATTCTGGCGCCAGTGCTGGGTTTTGAATACGAATTTTACGATCCCAACCTGGCACCGCGGCATTCGGCATTTTTGCAACTACGGCATAATTTTGAGCAGGACGAGTACCGCTACAATGCTACGCACCTTTCGGTTAACTACCGCTTCAAGGCCTTGTACTTCAAAAAATTCGATTTACATATAGATGCCCGGCTGGCAACGCTCTATTATTCTTCAGAAACAGTTTCGGTTAAGAATGATGCGGGCAAAGTGGTTTCAGTAAAAGATGAAAGCGGGTTTACCTTCACGGCGCCCCTGAGTTTTGGAATTGGCAGCGACATCAAGATCACCCCAAACAGTTTTCTCACAGTGGGCTATAATGATATTTTTTCCCTAGTGCTGGACAGTAACGGAAATTTTCCCATCGATTTTACCCTGGGATATAAGTATAGTTTATAGTTTGTAGTTCAGAGTTTGGAATTTGGAATTTTGACTTGGAAGTTGCACTTCTAACTTCCCCTTTCTAAAATCTAACATCTAAAATCTAACTTCCCAATTATTCGGCTTTGATCACTACCGGCATGCGAAAGGTTGTTTTTACAGGGATTCCGCGTTTGGTGGCGGGGTAGATCTTTGGCAGGGAATCTACACTTTGGGAAAGCCAGGTACGAATTTGCGGCAGCTGGCGCAGCACCAGCGAATCTATTTCCATAGAATCTATGGCCGGTTTGCCTTTTTCAGAGATTTTGAGGTAGAGGTAGAGTGTATCGTCTAAAGCTTCGGTTACCACGGGTTGTTTGGCTTCGAGCCTGGAATAGAAATACTGTGCTACTTTGTTTCCGAAACAGGCTTTTGCGAGTTCAACTTCAGTTATACTTCTACATTCTGAAAAAGCCGGGTACTCATCTACTTCATGCCAGTTAAAGTCGCGGGTCTCTTCTATGAGGATTTCTTCCGAAGTTATTTTACGGGTTTTAAACTCTTCACAGGAGAAAAGCAAAAAAGAAATCCAGAATAAGACTAAAATTTTCTTCATATAACTGAAACTCCTCAAAAATAGTGAATTTAAGCAGTTTCCCGAAAACTTTCTAATGGCTTTGCCGTGCAGCCGGTTAGCAGGGTCCGGTTTTCAAAATAATGAGCACAAAAAAGCCGAAGATCGAGCTTCGGCTTTAATGGAAAAGATTACCATAACGACTCATAAAACCTTCAACATTACCGGTTAGTTGCCAGAAGCATTTTCGGCTTCAGGAGTAGCTTCGGGAACCATAAAGCTGATTGGCAGGGAATAAAGCACCCCTACTTCTTCCCCTCTTTGCTTACCCGGTGTCATTTTTGGGAGAAGATTTACAACCCGCCTTGCTTCTTCCTCAAGTGCAGGGTGTGGTGCCCTTGCTCCCAAGACTTCAACATTTCCATCTTTGGTGATTCTGAACTGAACATAGATTCTGTTCAGGCCTGTTAATCCTGACGCTTTAGCAAGAGAGGTATTAAAATTAGTGTTTACAAACTGAGTTATTTTTTGGGCTATACATTCTTTTCTCGCCTTGATGGTTTGCAGATCCTCACAACCGGGATAAACAGGAACCTGCTCAACAACTGCAAATGGAATATCAAGCATTTCCTGCCCTACTTTGGGAACAGAGGTTGAAGGTTCAGGGGCTGGAGGCGGAGGGGGCGGCGCTAGCTGATTTGTAACTTGTTCATTCCCTGTTTTGGAAGAACTGCAAGCCACATAGGTCAACATGGCGGCCATTAGCGGCAGAATGATCAGAAACTTGAACTTTGAAACTGAATTTGATTTGGTTTTTTGCAACATAACTATTCGTTTTTTGATGATTGAGTGATTAAAAAATTGATTGATAAAGGAAATATCCCGTGTATTAAAAGCTGAATTGAGCAGCTGCTGGAAATACTCCTGTTTTTTGACATTTTTGACTACCCCGGCATCGGCCATGAACTCGTGCAGGGCCGAGATCCTGGACTGGTAGATGTAAACCATCGGGTTAAACCAGAAGACGATCCTTAACAGCTCAAAGAACAGCAGGTCTAAAGTATGTTTTTGCTTCACATGCACTTTTTCGTGAGACAGAATTTGCTCCCGTTCCTTTTTGGGAAGGCTGGCACCAAGAAAGACTGTTTTATAAAAGGTACAGGCAATTGTTGAATCGGGTACTTCAACGATCTTTATTTCTGAAGTGTTTATCAGCGGTTTAAATGAGAACAATTGCCGGATGAGTCGAAGTTTATTAAAGAAAAAACCAAGGCTGAAGAGGAAGCCGCCGGTGTAAATGACCAGCCATGGGTTGAGCAGCGGGCTTACTTTGGCGGGCATGGCGTTAGCTGGGTTAGCCGAAATGGCTTCGGGCGCCGCGCCAATCAGCACTTCGGGTAGCAAGACAAAATTTTCAGTCGAAATGGCATTTTGTAGCTCAGGGATCCTTAGCAAAGGAAGCAACAAAGCGAGTACTGGCGTTAACAGTAAATAAGCGCGATTATAAACAAAGAAAGTTTCCTTTTTTAACCAAAACTCATACACCAGCAGGAAGATGAGCTGAAATACCGTGGTTTGTAAAATATAGTGCAGCATTACTTTTCGTTTTTATTGATTTCCTTCAGGATGGCTTCAAGCTCGGCAGTATTCATCTTGTTCTTCTTCATAAAAAAAGACACCATACTTTTAAAGGAGCCGTTAAAATACCCGTCTATAAGTTTATTCATGCTCTGGTTGGTATAGGTTTCCTTTTCCACCACCGGAAAATAGATATAGCCTTTCCCCTGCTTGCGGTGAGCTACAAATTCTTTGCTCTCCAATATTCTCACAATGGTAGAAACCGTGTTATAAGCAGGCCTGGGCGCGGGCATCTCTTCAATTATGGCAGCCACATTGGCTTCTTTCAAATTCCATAAGATCTGCATGATCTCTTCTTCGGCCTTGGTAAGTTGTTTCATAATTCGCTGAATATTTGAACTAATATAAACTAAAAAATTAGTTTAAACTAATTTTTTAGTTTATATTTCTCAATGCTCTTTCTCTATCTTAGCTGAAAAATCGGTTTTATGGATCTTATTCTGCTGGCCCTGGCTGCCATTCTAATGCTCGTAGGAATACTTGGAAGTTTTTTACCCATGCTCCCCGGAATACCTGTAAGCTGGGTAGGACTGCTTTTATTGCACCTCACCCAGGCAGTGCCTGTGAATTACCCTTACCTGGGCATCACACTTTTGGTGACCCTAATAATTTTTGCACTGCAATACGCCATTCCGGCATTGGGCACAAAATATTTGGGCGGCAGTAAAAAAGGTATGGTGGGCGCGACCATAGGATTATTTGCCGGCATCTTTATCCCCATTCCCTTTGCAATATTAATTGCCCCGTTTATAGGAGCTTATCTTGGGGAGATCGTGAACAAAGCCGATTCGCGTACGGCCCTTAAAGCGGCTTCGGGTTCTTTTATAGGGCTGCTGGCCTCTACCTTTATGGAATTTGTGGTCACCGCCATTTTTCTCCTGCTCTTTATATATAAGGTATGGGAATATAGAATAGCACTCTTTTAATATTGAATTCTCCCTGTAATCTAATTCCTACTATGCATTTACGGCTGCACTTTCTCAGCCTACCTCAGTCTTAATTTTTTTTATTTCAGCCTGTCTGAAGCACCTGAAACCCTAAGTTTTCCTTAAATGTTTTAGCTTTAAGATTAATTTAAAGGAATACCAGCTCGAAACCTTTAATTTTAATTGTAAATACCTGATGTTCAGTTAATGAGAACATAGTTAGAATTTACATTTCTCATTTAAGTAGTGAAGTCGGTAGAGCTTATTGGCTTCGGGCAGTGTGAAATTTACCTGCTGTAGAAGCATATGGCTATTGAAAAATGCCATTTTTAAAAGGTTTTCTACGGAAGAAGAATTCTTCCGAAGTAATTATAAGTTAATCAAAAAAGCAGAATTATGAAACGATTTATTCTAGCATTTACATTTCTATTCACGCTGAGTAGTTCTTTTTTAGCATGTAAAAACAATGAACGGGATACTCAGGAACCGGAAATTATCGAAGAAACCAACACCGACACCGATCTTACTGAAGAAGGGGTTATGGATGATGGGTTTGGAACTTACGACGCCAACCAGGACAACCAGCTGGATGAGAACGAATTTGGAGAAAGCAACAGTGCTGCCTTTTCAGAATGGGATGAAGATGACGACGCTGCGCTGAATAATGACGAATTTTACGGTTCCACCTACAGTATGGTCGATCTCAACAATGATGATATGATAGATGAAAATGAGTGGAACGAGGGCCGGAACCAGCTTTATGGCGATTTTGCCAGCGATGATGACTGGGACCTGTTTGACCAGGACGAAGATGGTTTTCTCGACCAGGACGAGTGGAACGAAGGATTTGCAGATTCTGACTGGTTCGGTGAGTTTGACGAAAATAACGACGACCTGGTAGACAACAATGAATGGAACTCAGGTTTATTCGATGACTGGGATGCCAACGACGATGGTTTCCTCGATGGAAATGAATACAACAACACTCGTACCCGCTAAGGCTCAAAGCTAAAAAACAAGATCTAAAAAGGCCCTTTTAAAAGTTTGAAGCAGTGAGAATTGTTTATCAGATCAGGTGCTGACTTGGGCACAAATTCTGAATCCCGTTTAATTCTACGCCCAAACCTTTTAAAGAGGCCTTCGCATATTACACAATTAAACTTAATATTTTTACCATTATTTTAATATTAATTCTTTTTTTATGCTAAATTATTACTAATAGCTTTACAAGAGGAGCAGGAGTTTGCTACTTTGGTCGTCTCAAATGAAAATAAATAAGTTATGAGAACGACAAATTTATTTGCCGCACTGGCACTTGGAAGTGTACTACTGGTCTCGTGTCGCGAAACTGTCACCGAAAGGGAGGTGATACGCGAAAAAGAAGTTGAAGTAGAACAGGAAGAACCCCTCGAAGACAAAGAAGGTATCATAGAACGCACCGGTAAAGAGATTGACCGGGAAGTAAACGAAGAAATCAATGAGGAAATAGACAAGATTGGCGATGACAACTAAAGTTTGTTCCCTCTGGGCGAGGTTCCAAAAATGACAAACTGACGCCTGTTTTCCTTATTAGAATAACAACAAAACTTAATCAACCATAAAAACAGAAAAATGAAACGTATTGCTTTAATATTTGCCTTGCTGTTCACTTTTAGTTCCGGGTTTGTTTCCTGTCGAGACACTGCGAGGGAAGCCGATGGTTTGGAAGAAGTAGGTGACGAAATTGAAGAAGCCGGCGATGAGCTGGAAGATGAGCTCGAATAATTTAAACACTAAAACTCAATAATATGAAAAAGTATTTTTTATTGCTGTTCTTTTCTTTTGCACTTTCCACGTCTTTGATTTCGTGCAGGGAAACACAAAATGCTGCCGAAGCCACAGGCGATGCTGTAGAGGAAGGAGTAAATGAAGCTCAGGAAAACACCGGCCTAGGAGGGCAGGATGATCTTTAAAAACAACAGCTAACCAACCAAAACCACCCGGATCAAAGATCCTGAAAAGAGGTTGTCTTAACAGCTACTCAGCGTCAGCTAGATAAATTTCACGCTGATAAAGAATAGCTTTTGAGACAGCCTCTTTTTTAATGTTTTAAAGTCTTGAACTCACTTTTGAGGTCTTCCATAGATTGCTGCAGCTGCTTTAACAAAGTACTTTCTGAAGGTGCATCAAGATTAAAAGTCAGTTTGGAGTTCACCTGCCACAATTCCTGTATATCATTCACCCTTATCTCTATGGGCAGGTACTCTTCGTTAAGGGATATGAGCAGCAGCTTGGAAGGATCGGGCAACTTCTGAAGTTTCTTCACCAGAACCGAATCATAGAGCACCACAACATAAACCCGGTTGTTACTCGCTTCCTCAATGGTGGGAACGGCTTTTCCCAAAACCCATTCGCCAGGCCTGAAATTGGGCAGCATACTGTCTCCTTCAATCTGGAAACCCCGGTGAGTAGCATTTCGGTACTCGGGCAGGGGAATGTCAAATGCAGGTAGCTGCTGGTACCAGTCCACATCCTGCACATTATGCGGATAACCCGCGGCTGCCTTCACATTTACCAACACGATATTTTCTTCTTCTGCACTGTTAAGGCTCACCACTTTTGGGCTTATATCTCCTTTGGTCACCTGCAGGTATTTCTGGTTGCTTTCCCCAAACAACCACAAAGGGTTGATCCCGAACTGCCGGAGAAGTTCAGACACTACTTTCCCGGAAAGTTTCGTGCGGCCCCTTTCAATATCGGCCGTTGAATTTTTGATGCCCAGCAGGTTGGCAAATTCGGTTTGGGTAAAGTTATTTTCGTCCCTTACCTCTTTAAACCGCTTAATTTCTTGTGATACATCTGTTCCCATACAAACAAATGTAGCTATTTTAGGAAAATATCCAACTTATTTATAGGACATTTTCCTAAAGTTTTCCGTTTTTTCGCTGTAACTAAAGAAGTAACATTCCTTTAGGAAAAAAAAGGGGGAATAAACCCTATTTTTCAGTAATGGAAACACATTACCTGATCCTCGCAGGCCTCGGTTTCGCTACCATCATTATGGCGTGGCTGCCGTCATTTTCTGAAAAGCTGAAGATAAGCTCCCCCATTTTGTTGTTGCTTATAGGCTTTGGCCTTTATGCAGTGGGATTGCCCCTCGGCTGGCCAGATCCGTTATGGGATGACCAAAGCCTCATGTATTTCTCTGAAGCCCTGGTGATTATCTCGCTCATGGG
>Ga0098069_100156_pt1 | contig 38830 bp, 26 predicted proteins | sample 27_taG_FD_92584 | JGI IMG/M metagenome (GOLD analysis project Ga0098069, IMG submission 92584) | Marine viral communities from Cariaco Basin, Caribbean Sea - 27_WHOI_OMZ | ecosystem: Environmental > Aquatic > Marine > Oceanic | place: Caribbean Sea: Cariaco Basin | collected 2014-11-09
TACTCTGTCTTTTTTTTATACGCGAGGTTTCTTCTTTTAAAGTAAACTTTAAGAAAGAGTATTTGAATCCGGCTCAATTGTTTGTTGGCAGTTTTCTTTTAATAATCTTTTTAGGCACGCTATTATTGCTGCTTCCCAAAGCCACGCACTCCGGAATAGGTTTAATAGATGCTCTCTTTACTTCTACCAGCGCTGTTTGTGTTACGGGATTAATTGTAGTTGATACCGGCAGCTATTTTACCACTTTTGGCCAAACGGTTATTATGATCTTAATTCAGTTAGGAGGACTCGGGATTATGACCTTTGCCAGTTATTTTAGCTACTTTTTTAGGGGAAATACCTCTTACGCCAATCAACTTATGTTAAAGGATATCAGCAATTCAGAGAAAATAGGTGAAGTTTTTGTAGTCTTAAAAAAAATATTGCTTTTAACCTTTAGTATTGAAGCAGTTGGAGCCTTTTTTATTTACCTCAATCTAGATAAAGCTTTAATAAACTCAGTATCTGAGCGTATTTTCTTTTCTATTTTTCATAGTATTTCAGGTTTCTGTAATGCAGGCTTCTCTACCCTGGAAAATAGTTTATATGAACCTGGATTTCAATTTAACTATCCGCTACACCTAATTATTGCCTGTTTATTTATTTTGGGTGGTATTGGATTTCCTATTCTATTAAACCTTTATAAATATTTGAGGTATTATTTTATTCAAAAATTAAAGAAGTTTAAAGATCCTAAACAAGTTACTTATATCCCCTGGGTTTTAAATCTTAACTCGAGAATTGTTCTATTTACTACCATTATTCTTTTAGTGGTGGGCACGGGATTTTTCTATATGTTTGAATACAATAATACGCTAAGCGGGCATAGTGAATTTGGTAAAATTGTTACGGCATTTTTTGGGGCTGCAACTCCAAGAACAGCAGGTTTCAATTCTATTGACACCTCGGCTTTAAATTTTTCTACTTTGATGCTGATTTTTCTTTTAATGTGGATTGGTGCCTCTCCAGCTTCTACTGGAGGAGGAATAAAAACAAGTACATTTGCCCTGGCTACTCTAAATTTTTTCAGTCTTGCTAAAGGAAAAGATAGAATAGAGGTATATAAAAGAGAGGTGTCTAATATCTCTATAAGAAGGGCTTTTGCTATTATTTCTCTATCTCTTTTAGTAATTGGAATTTCTTTATCGCTTATATCATTTTTTGAACCAGATCAAGCGATTATACCTATTACTTTTGAAGCTTTTTCAGCATATAGTACGGTAGGTTTAAGTATGGGAATCACTGCCGGTTTAAGTTCAAGTTCTAAACTGGTAATAATCGCTACCATGTTTATAGGCCGGGTTAGTATGCTTACCTTACTTATAGCCATATTGCGCAATATTAAACACCTTAACTATCGTTATCCTTCAGAAGAGATATTAATCAACTAAAGCAAACTACATGAAATATATTATTATAGGTTTAGGCAATTTTGGTGCTTCCCTGGCAGAGAAATTAACTTCCATGGGAAACGAGGTGATTGGCGTAGATAGTAACCTGGATAAAGTGGAAGCCATAAAAGAAAAAATTACCCACGCTATAAGTCTTGATGCTACCGATATTAATGCGGTAACTAACTTACCGCTGGAAGATACTGATATAGTAATTGTTGGTATTGGAGAGGATAAAGGTGCTAATATCATGACAACCGCATTAATGAAACAACTTAAAGTTAAGAGGTTAATTAGTCGGGCCGTGGCTCCTTTACAGAAAACAGTTTTAGAAGCAATGGGTGTGGAAGAAATAATTCATCCTGAAGAGGAAACTGCAGAACGCTGGGCTAAAAAGCTTAACCTGGAAGGCGTAGTTGACTCATTTGAAGTTACTGGAGATTACAGCATCGTAGAAAGTGAGATCCCTAAAAAATTTGATGGTAAAACATTAGAGGAAATTGGTTTAAAGGAAGATTATAATGTTATTGTGCTTACTACCATTAAATATATGAAAGGTAGAAATGAAATAGGAGCCGCTAAACAGGTATCTGATGTTCAGGGTGTAGCTACAAGGAACACTAAATTACATTATGGAGATATTATGGTTTTATACGGGAATAACCGGGATATAAAAAAGCTGTTAAAAGAGGTTAGGAAAAACTCTTAGTCCCCCAAACTATTGGTATCCAGAACAGTTTTTTTAAATTTTAAGTTTTGAAAAGTCTGAAAAAATCAGCCCGTTTATAAAAAAGGACCTTAAAAAATATTTGAGGTCCCTAATCTTTTTAGAAGCATTATTTCGGGTGATGTAGTTCAAGTAAAACTTTCATTACATCTAGTTTTAATTCGATTCAAGTTCTTCCCGGGCCTTCTCCAGCGTTTGTAAAAAAACTTCGGAAGGCTGAGCTCCCGAAATAGCATATTTATCATCAACAACAAAAAAGGGAACTCCTCTTACTCCTATATTTCGTGCTTCCATTTCGTCTTGTTTTACCTCATAGCTAAAGGCATCAGAGGCCAGCATATTTTTCACTTCATTTGAATTTATTCCAATTGAAGTAGCGATTTCTTCTATTACTTTGGGGTCATCTATATTTTTGCCTTCTGTAAAATGGGCTTTAAATAAAGCTTCTTCAGCCTCATTGTCCACGCCTTTTGACTTGGCCAATTGAATAAGTCTATGCGCCATAAAAGAGTTTGCCAATACAGAACCTTCCAGGTTAAAATCCAGGCCTACTTCTTCGGCCATTTGCGTGGCACCTTTAAACATGTCGCGCGCCTGGCTTTCGCTTATATTTTTTACCTTCATAAAATATTCAAGCGTATTTAAATTGGGATCTGTTTTTAGAGTAGGATCCAACTGATAACTTTTCCATTCTATTTCTACTTGATCTTTTCCTGAAAAATCTACCAGGGCATTTTCAAATTTTTTCTTGCCTATATACCAAAACGGACACCTTACATCTGACCATATTTTTACTTTCATCTTTTCTTTTTATGATGTTTGACGTAAATTTTTAAACTATCTTTCATGAAAGATAGTAGTTTTGAACTCTATTTTAGATATGGAGATATTATTTCTGAAAGGCCAACTCGCTTTAATACCTGGTTCAGAAATAAAAATCAGTAGTCTTATTAAATTCAATCAGCACAATCATAAATAATTTTCAAGCGATTTCACCAAGGAAAGCATACTTCTTAATCTTTCCTTCCTTTCTTATATTTTCCTGTAAGAATTCTGAAAACCGACGAGCAATATAAATACCCGTGCTCTACGGCCGATAGCGATTAAAAGGAGCCGTACTAAGGATATTCCTCAAAACTTAAATTTACATAGTACTGGAATTGGAATAAGTATTATATCCGCTTTGTATTTACTAGAATACTTAAAAGAAATAATTTTATTTCTTTTTTTTTATTTCCGTCTCTCCAACTCCTTTTCTATATTGTACATACCTAATTCACTGCAACTTGGGAAATAAAAATAAAAAGACGGTAAGCCCCGTAAAATCTTCCGGGCTAAGCACTTTTGCAGGTGTTTTCACACCATCTATTCTTACTATTCTTGGGGTTATAATGTATCTCCGATTTGGTTGGGTAGTGGGTAATGTTGGGTTATTAGGAAGTCTTATTATTGTAAGCCTTGCCACCTCTATCACTTTCCTAACCTCCCTATCCCTTGCGGCCATAGCCACAGATCAACAGGTAAAGATAGGCGGAGCTTATTATATGATAAGCCGTTCTCTTGGTATTGAAAGTGGTGGCGCTGTTGGAATTTCTCTCTATCTGGCCCAGGCCCTGTCTGTTTCGATGTATACAGTAGGTTTTGCTGAAAGTATCGTGGAAGTGTTTCCAGTATTAAATGAGAAGCTAATTGCAGTATCTGCTATTCTTTTTGTTGCAGGGGTAGCTCTGGTATCGGCTAAAGCAGCCAGTAGGGTGCAATATTTTATTCTTATCGCAATTGGTATTTCCCTTATTTCCCTAATCTTCGGAAGTCCCATAGAATCTACAGAAATCGAATTATGGGGCGCCTCTCCAGAAAATTCGGTTCCGTTTTGGGTGGTATTTGCAGTTTTTTTTCCTGCAGTAACGGGTATAGACGTGGGCGTTAACATGTCTGGAGACCTAAAAGATGCAGGAAAATCAATTCCAAAGGGCACTTTTCTCGCTGTAGGTGTTGGTTATGTGGTATATATGGTGTTACCTATAATTCTTGCTACACGGGCTGATGCTATTAGTCTTGTAGAAGACCCCATGATCATGCGAAGAATTGCATTTTGGGGCGATGCGATTTTAATAGGGGTTTGGGGTGCAACCCTATCAAGCGCTCTTGGTAGTACTATGGCAGCGCCACGGGTGTTGCAAGCCCTGGCGCGTGATGGTGTTTTACCTCGTTCCATGGCCCGACTGGGAAAGGGAAGTGGCAAAGAAAACCTTCCCCGGATGGGGACTATTTTTACACTTATTTTCACAATAACTGCTGTACTCCTGGGAGATCTAAATATAATAGCTCCTATACTAACCATGTTCTTTCTTACTGCCTATGGAGTATTAAACATCTCTGCTGGAGTTGAAAATATATTAAAATCCCCTTCATTTAGACCGCGGTTTAAAGTTCACTGGTTCTTTTCCCTTCTAGGTGCAGCCGGTTGTATTAGTGCTATGATACTTATTAATCCATTGGCCACATTTATTGCCGCTATATTTGTATTTGGTATTTTCTTTTGGATTAAACGCCGAAACCTTGAAAAGACCTGGGGAGGAGTAGGACGAGGAATTCGATTAAGCCTCATTCGCTCCAGCCTTATGCAGCTTGGAGAAGTATCAGACCCCAAGAATTGGCGTCCTCATTTCCTGGTTTTATCGGGGGCTCCTATGAACCGCTGGCACCTAATCGCAATGGCTAATAGTTTTGTTCAGGAAAAAGCTATAATGACTGTAGCAACCATTCTCACCGAAAAAGATATTCATAAGAAAAGATTAATCGAAATGGAGAGACATACCAGGGAATTTCTTTCTAAGAAAGGGATTTATAGTCTGGTACGTATAGTGCCCGCAGCCAATCCATATATTGGAGCTAAAACAATGGTAGATCATTATGGTTTAGGAAGCCTCGTACCTAACACCATTATACTTGGTGATACCCGGGAAGAAAGTCATTTGCCAGATTATTGCGATATGATCAATTATTTCTACAGGTCACAACGCAATATAATGATCTTTGATATGGAGGATGATTATGAGGCAAATCCCAAACAAAAAATTGATCTCTGGTGGGGAGGGTTAAAGCTAAACGGGGCTCTTATGATTGTAATGGCGCATTTGTTACAAAGAAGTGTGCAATGGTCAGACGCAGACCTAACCATCAAGATGGTTGTGCGCAACGAAGCTGCCAAAATAAGAACTGAAAAAAATCTGGTCGAAATGATCGAGAAAATGCGCTCTAATGCCAGTTATAAGTTTATTATAGCCGGTGATAGAAATTTTCCTGAAATTCTTGCCGAATCGAGCCGTAAAGCCGATCTGGTCTTTCTAGGTTTAAAAGAGCCTGATGAAGAATACGTAGATTACTATAAAAAGCTAAAGGCAAATACTTCCAGCCTTAAAAATAAAATATTTGTATTAGCTGGTGAAGATATTTCCTTTGAGGATGTACTTTTTTAAAAGGTACTTTCTGGCAAATTAAGTCTAATCCCTAAGCTCAGGAAATTCACTAAAATAGATTATAATTGGTGCTGCTTTCCTCTTTTGAATAATTTCGTCTTCGAAATATCTTTTTAATTCATAAGTATATTATTAAACCCTTTACTGAAACCTGGTACACTTTTTCTGGAAATCCAGATTTTTAATTTTATATCCAAATTATAGAGGTGCTCGCTTTACTTGCTCTCATTTCCCCTTCAAAAATTTATTGATTTTATCAATTTTTATTTCAGGATTTGCACCTTCTTCTCCTGCTACCAGTGCCCCCATTGCGCAGGCAAAATCGAGTGTACTTTGCGGATCTTCTTCTTTTAACAAGCCGACAATCAAACTGGCCAGGAAGGAATCTCCTGCACCAACTGTATCTTTTACTTTAACTTTAAATCCGCTATTGTAAAATCGTTTTCCTTTTTTTAACAACACTGCGCCATGTCTACCCTTGGTAACACAAATAGTGGGAGTGTTTGTTTCTTCGGAAAGATATTGTAGGTTTTGTTCTAAAGAATTGTAAGGTGAACCAATCATTTCGGCAATTTCAAATAATTCGTCGTCATTGAATTTTATAAAATCTGCCTGGTTCATAAGTTTCACCAATACTTCCTTTTCATAAAACGGGGGACGTAAATTTATATCGAAAACACGGTATTTTGCTTCTGGTAAGAGTTGAAATAGCGTATTTCGGCTTATCTCATCGCGGCAAACCAAACTTCCAAATATAAAAGCATCAGCTTTCTTTACGGCAGTTTTTATCGCTTCTGAAATTTCAATCTTATCCCAGGCCACCGGATGTTCGATCTCATAAGTAGCAGAACCACTTGCAGATAAAGTTACATTTACCACCCCGGTAGTATAATCAGAATCTTTAGCTATATTTTCGGTTTTAATATTTTTAGCTTTGAGATACGAGATTAGCTTCTCTCCTTTTTCATCATCCCCTACTTTGCTAATCATTTCGGTTTGAATTCCTAATCCCGAAAGTCTTGAAGCCACATTAAGCGGTGCACCTCCAATTCTTTCACTCTCCGGAAAAACATCGTATAATATTTCGCCGAAACATATAGCTCTAGGAAAATTTGACATATTGTAAATTTTATGCTTTAAATAATAAGGTAAAAAAATTGCTCCTATGAAAATACAATTAAATGCGTAGAGGGCAACTTTGCAGCTAATATCTATTTATTTTCTATCGTAAATATATACAGGCAGTTGAGCCTGCCTGTATATAAAATTAGCTCTAATAGCCGGGATTCTGAACATACAATCCACCTGTAAAATCTATTTCACGCTGTGGAATTGGATAATATTCATCTCTTCCGGCTGTAAAAAAAGCGTTGGCTAGAAAATCTCTTTTTGTTTTTTCTTCCTCGAGATAGGCGTTAAGAGTTTCTGCAGCTTCGCCCCATCTTACAAGATCAAAAAACCTTGGTCCTTCCATCCCAAATTCCAATCTTCTTTCAAATTTTAAAGCTTTCCAGGCAAATTCTTTACTAGGGAAAGAGTCGTATAAATCCACATTATAAATATTAGTTGCCCCTGCTTCTACAGGTCTTGTACTACTGGCCGCTGCTCTTTCTCTTATTTCATTAATCAATGGAAGCGCTTCTTCATATCTATCTAATTGAATTAAAGCTTCCGCCTTAAATAAAAGCACATCTGCATAGCGTATGAAAATCACATTTCTTGAAGTTCCCACAAAAGGACCTTCCTTAACATAGCAAGAACAATCTGGCGCTTGCTGTTCTTTCATATTGCCGAAAAACCCATAAACTCCGGGGTCTCTTGCCCAGGTAAAATTATAGATCATATCTCCCTCTGAATTTACCGTATTTCTATATTTAAAAGGTCTCCCTGGTATCCCTACGGTATGGTCAAGTCTTGGATCTACAGATAGACCAGAATTTACTTCAACTGTACCATCTTCCTGTACATCGTTCAGAATATCTGAATTATTAAAAGTGTCCAATAATGGTAATCCTTCATTATTCGTTCGGAAGGCATTTACCATGTTTTGGCTGGCAAGGTGAAACCCACAACATCCGTAAAGACCGGTACCGTGTGGTGAATTTAGCCCGGTCACAAAACTTACCCTTCCTACTCTAGTACCATCATCAATAGAGAATTGAGCAGCCCATATAGACTCAGGACCATTCTCATATTCTACAAGAAAATTATTCCCATAATCTGGTTCAAGGCTTCCTGTAACCTCATCGGCATATTGAATTACTTCTTCAAGCATAGCTTGATTAATATTCACAACCTGGTGTGTTTCATTTTGTTCGTAGGCCTGATATAGTTTAACCTTAGCCAGGTATGCTGCTGCTGCGCTTTTATCTGCTCGTCCAACCTCATCCTGCGCCTGTGGAAGGTTATCGTATGCGAACTTAAAGTCATCGGCTATTTTGTTCCATAGCTCCTGGTTAGGAATATCGTTACTTGTTTCGGCTATTTCTTCCTGGGAAAGTTCTTCTGTGATGTAAGGTATCTTTTTAAAAATACGCTTTAGCATAAAATGAGAATGTGCTCGCAAAAATCTAAGTTCAGCCTGTCTTATGGTCTTTATTTGATATTCTTCTTCCGGAATATCATTGATTACTGACAATGCAAAATTAGCTCTTGAGATTGCTTTATAGTAATTGGTCCAGGTTCGCGGCGCCATTAATTCTCCCTGATCTGGAACTGTTAAATAATACTGTTCATATCTATCTACTTCACCAACGTCTCCACGACCTCCTCCTCCTTTGTAGGAATCGTCAGAACGTACACTACCATATACCCACATATTGGTTAGCGGACCTATCATATCATCATTGGCAATACTTGCATAAGCAGCGATCACAAGTGATTCGGCATTATCAGCCGTTTTAACGTTTTCACTGGAAAGAACCCCTTCAGGTTCATATTCCAGAAAGTCTTCGGAACAGGAAACTACAGTAAAAGCAAGTAATAATCCTATTAGTATAAATTTTATATTTTTCATGATTCTATTTTATTAGAAATTGATATTAAGACCTACAGAAACTACGGTAGGTACAGGTATTCTATTCACATCTGTTCTTTCAGGGTCTGAGCCTATGTAATCTTCTGGAGTAAACCAGAAAAGGTTCTCACCTTGCAGGTAAATCCTAAAATTCTGTAATGGTGCTAATTTTTCAATCAAACCATCAGAAAGGGTGTACCCAAGCTGCATGTTTCTAATTTTGAAATATGAATTATTTCTGAACAGATAATCTGAGGTTCTTAGATCATTAAAGGCAAGTGATAAAGATGGAATAGTGCTCCCGGTATTATCTGGTGTCCAGGCATCTAAAACGCCCATACCTGCATTCTCTCTTCCCTGCACAAAGTTGTTCCAAAAGATATAAGGATCCTGACCAATTCTACCCGTCACCCCTGAACCAAATACTGAAAAATCCCAATTTCTATAACCAAGATCTATACGTATCCCGTACTCAAGATCTGGTAAAGTTGTTCCAATAAAGTCACGATCATCGGTATCTATAACCCCGTCATTATTAAGATCTTTAAATTTTAAACTTCCTGGCCTGGCTCCAACCTGTTCTGGTGAATTGGCAATATCTTCTTCACTTTGAAAAAGACCATCAGTTTCATATCCAAAAATTGAAAATTGAGAATGTCCCAAAATTGAGTTTTCTGCGGTTCCCGGGAAAGCCGGACGTACTTCTTCAGGAAGAAAGGTAATCTCGTCTTTGAAAGATGAGAAATTTGTTGAAACAGAAAATGTTAATCCGTTTTCCAGGGTATTGCTATAGTTTAGAGCAAACTCCCATCCTCTGGTTTGTGTAGAAGCTCCGTTTAGCACCCTTTGTTGTCCTTCTCCTAATACAGATGGAATTGGTGGAGTAGTCAATATATCTACTGTTTCCCTGGTAAAGTAATCGAAGGAGCCTGAAAGTGAATTATTGAAAAGCCCAAAATCAACACCAAAATTCCATTCTTTAGTGGTTTCCCATTTAAGATCGGGATTTTCGGCCTGCACAGATACAAAGCCCGAAGGTAAATTCCCTGTTCCATTGCCATTAATATCATAAGCTGTACCTATATTATAATACTGCTCAAAAAATCCTCCCGTAAACTGTGAAAGTGTAGGGCCATACCTGGATTCGTATAGACCAAATCTAGCCAAATCTCCAATAGACTGATTTCCTACTTCACCATAACCTGCTCTTAATTTAAGATTAGTAATCGTCTCATTGTTCTTCAGGAATTTTTCATTACTTATTCTCCAACCCGCAGTAACAGCGGGAAAAACTCCATATCGATTGTTCTCCCCAAATCTTGAAGAGCCATCCCTACGAACTGTAACCGAAGCTAAGTATCTATTATCAAATGAATAATTAAGTTTTCCGAATTGTGATAATAATCTATTTCCAGAAGAACTTCCATTTGAGGTTCTTGCGCCGGTGGCAGCATCAAGAACAAAATAAGACTCTTGTTCTACTGCAAAATCATCTGCCCTGGCAATAACCGAGTCAAAATCATTTTTAACAGATTCCAACCCTAATAAAACCCCAAACTCGTGATTATCTAACTCCAGTTTATAATTAAGAGTATTTGTAAAAACTACGCTTGTGTATTTGTTTGTATCAAATGTTAGCCTATTATTACTTCTGGTAATAAAGCCATTGTTTACACGTGGTTCAATATCTTTCCTTTTAAAATCACTAAAATCTATTCCCAGGCTAGTCCTAAAAGTTAGATTTTCCATTAGGTCTACTTCTGCATAAATATTTCCGAAGAAATTATTTTTTTCAGCATTATCCCAACGGTTTAAATACTGCATTAATAACGGATTATTCCTATCTGAATACCCAGCACCTAATGGCCCTGCAAAATCTCCATTTGCATCGTAAACAGGAATGGTAGGAGCTAAAGAAATTGCAAGACCAGGGGTGGGAGCTCCCCCAACATCCTGCGCAGCAAGGGTTTCATCTGAAGTAGAAAATTGAGTATTTACACCAAACCTCACTTTATCATCAAAAAGCTTAGTATTAGCATTTATTTTGGCGGTGTACCTTTCGTAATTAGTATGCTTTAGTATTCCGGTATTTTTTAAATGTCCAAGATTTACTAAAAATGAAGACTTTTCTGAATTTGCAGATACGGTAAGTTCATTATTATAAACATATCCAACCTCATATAATTCATCCTGCCAATCTGTATCTCCTACCGGTACATTTTCGTCTCCTCCAACAAAAGGCTGAACGCTAACTCCGTTTAATACTGGATTATCATAATCCATATTCCAATCAAAATTATAGATCTCTCCATATCCAGAAGCAGGATCGGCACCATCGTTTACTGAAGCTCTCCAGAGGGCCTGGCCCCGCTGTACAGCATTTAGCATATCATAACGTTGTTGCTTTTCAGATTGCACAGAAAAGTTAGAATTAAAAGTTACGCTTACTTTCTCTGCAGATCCAGAGCTATTTTTAGTAGTTACAACAATTACCCCGTTACCAGCTCTTGCTCCATAAAGAGAAGAAGCCGAAGCATCCTTAAGCACCTGTATAGATTCAATTGCATCTGGATTCAAAGATGAAAATACTTCCTGGCGCTGGGTGGGAACCCCGTCTATAACATAAAGTGGATCGTTATTGCCAAGAGTAGTAACCCCCCGAATAAGTACCCGGCTACTTGCCCCGGTTGGATCTCCAGATTTTTCAACAAATAACCCAGGAACACGTCCCTGAAGAGCCTGCATTGCATTACCCGAACTTCGGCTTTGCCCCTCAATAGGCGCAACGTCTACTACGGTTATAGCCCCGGTAACATCAACCTTTCGTTCCCGGGAATAACCTGTTAATACTACCTGATCCAGTAAGGCAGCATCTGCTTCCATTACTACATCAATGACTGTTCGGCCATCTACCGGAACTTCTGTTTGTTTATAACCTACAAAAGTAAATACCAGTGTCGCATCTGGAGAGACTCCATCAATACTATAATTTCCATCAAAATCTGTTGAGGTTCCTGCTGATGTTCCTTTTACTGAAACCGTTGCACCCAATAAGGGCATTCCTTCTTCAGCAGTAGTTACAGTTCCTGTTACCTGTATCTCTTGTGCTGTGATCAAATTAGCGCACAGCAAGAGACACAGAAATAAGCTTAGTTTTAATTTCATAATTAGGTTTTATTAAAATTTTAGTTGGTAGGCTTCTATTTCATCCAGACTTAGTTCACCATTCTCTGGTGTTATGGATAGTTTTTCCCAGGGATAATTAGGAAAAACTATTTCTGTTATTACAGTTTTTCCTTTATCATAGAATAGTTCTATAGAGGTTTTATCCAGAATAATAACCCCATTTAGTTCTGTATCCTCTGAAATACGTGGTGCTACGGAAATCTTATTCCCGAAATCTTCAGAAAACTCTGTTTGTCCCGCTGCAGATCTATCTAAATAGAACTCTTTTTTAGGATGGTTATATCCAAAAATAAGTTCATCTCCCTGGCTATTGGAAAGTTTAAATTTGTAATTAGATTGCTGAAGATCAGAAATTTTAAATCTTATTTCAGCACTGGTTAGATCGATTTTAGAAGAATCTATTAGTTTAGTCTCTTCTTCAATTTTTATATCCTTGTCTTGATAGCTTATACCTCTATAATTTTTAAGCTCTTTTACCGGCATGGAAGAAATCGTATAAGTATCATTTTCTTTCTCTAACCTCAATTCGCGGGCAATGGTCATAGCACTTCTCCAGGTTTCTGTTGGTACCTCTTGTGCGTATAACCAATTAGACATCCACCCCATAAATAGCGTTCTGCCATTTTCTTTAGGGATATTGGCCCAGGTTACTCCTGCGTAGTTATCCTTTCCAAAGTCGATCCAGTAAGAATGATCTTCCCCTACTCCTTTCATAGACTCATCTAAAGTGAAAGTCTTTCCGTCAAAATCACCTACAAAATATTGTGTACCTGAACCTCCATTGAATCCGCCGGGATTTAAACTTTGAATCAACACCCATTTCTTCTCATCTGTTCCTTCCACGTTCATTTGTATAAAGTCTGGACATTCCCAAACCCCGCCGTGAGCACCAATCCCACGGCCGAATTCAGAAGCTAACTCCCAATCCTTTAAATTTTGAGAAGTATAAAACATGGTTTTGTCATCTGCAGAAAGCACCATAACCCATTGATCGTGAACCTCATCACGTGTTATTTTTGGATCTCTAAAATCACGAATTTCCGGATTCTCGATCACAGGATTTCCTTCATATTTCGTGAAAGTTTTTCCTTCATCCAGACTATAGGCAATAGCCTGGGACTGATAATCTATTTCTCCATCTTTTTCACCTTTAGGATCGTGATAGGTGAACATTGCAATTATTGGAGTCTTCCCTTCCTCACCAAACCCGGAGGTGTTATTGTGGTCCACCACTGCACTACCAGAAAATATATATCCTTTCTCATCAGGATATAAGGCTATGGGTTGCTCTTTCCAGGTGATCATATCGGTACTTATCGCATGGCCCCAATGCATAGGCCCCCATACATTATCATCTGGGTAATGCTGAAAATAAAGATGGAAATATCCATTATGGTAGAACATTCCATTAGGATCGTTCATCCACCCAGATTCTGGTGTAAAGTGAAAATTTGGTCGGAAATCGGTATCACTTTGAGCCGTAACTTCTGAAGTTTCCTCCTTAGACTCTTTTTTGTTCTCCTTACAGGAAAATAGTAGCATCGCGCTAAGAAGACAAGAAGAAAGAAATATAAATTTATTTTTCATAATAGATTATTTTATTGTTGAAAAGCTTGATTGTTATTACTCGGGGACAATTCTTCACCCAGTTCTTCCAGGGTTTTACCTTTAGTTTCAGGCATCATAAAAATCACGAAGATTAGTTGTAGCAACATCATAAAAGCGAAAAAGGCAAATACATAACCGGGACCAATTGTAGTAAAAAGTACCGGTACTAAAGAAGGCACGATTGCCGCCAGCACCCAGTGTGTTGAAGATCCAAATGCCTGTCCCGATGCTCTTAAGTGATTAGGGAATATTTCTGAAATAAATACCCAAATTACCGCGCCCTGGCCAATCGCATGCGCCGCGATAAATAAGAAAAGAAATATAGGAACCCATAGTCCGCCCCAATTCAGAAAGAAAGCTGCGGCAACCAGGGATAAAGAAATAATATAGCCAATGGAGCCTACGAACATAAGCTTTTTTCTTCCTACCCTATCTATTAGGAAAACTCCCAGAAGAGTAAAAAGTAAATTAACCACGCCGATTCCAATACTACTTAATAGAGCTGTATTAGCTTCTAATCCGGCTGATTCAAAAATTCGTGGAGCGTAATACAGGAATGCGTTTATTCCGGAGAGCTGATTAAAAAATGCTACTAAAAAGGCCAGAATTAAAGGAAAACGATATTTCTTCATAAAAATATTCTCTCCCGTAATTTGATTTTCCGATTGTTTTTTAATCTCCAGCATTCTTTTTTCGAGGTCGGCTTCGGGATTAATATCTTCAAGTATTTTTGTCGCTTCTTCGGTTCTGGATTTAGAGATAAGCCAACGCGGACTTTTAGGAATAAATACCACAAAAATGATATAAATGAATGCCGGGATAGCTTCTACTCCAACCATCCAACGCCAGGGTTGCGCCCCGGTATCGCGAAGTAAATAGTTAGAGAGATAGGCAATTAAAATACCTAAAACGATATTAAATTGATACAGATATACTAATCTACCTCTATCTTTAGGAGGGGCTATTTCTGATACATAAGTAGGAGCAGCAATAGTTGATGCACCAACTCCTAGTCCTCCTAAAAAGCGAAAAATAGCGAAAGTAATGGGATCGTTTGCAAATGCTGAACCCAGGGCCGAAACAAGGTAAAGTATACCTATTACTAACAGCGTGTTCTTTCTACCAAATTTATTGGTAGGGATTCCTCCAAATATGGCACCTACTACGGTTCCCCAAAGCGCCATTGCCATAACAATAGACCCGTGAAAAGCATCTGAGGTTCCCCATAGTTCCTGTAGCTGTTTATCGGCTCCGGAAATAACAACGGTGTCAAATCCGAAAAGAAAACCTGCTAAGGCAGCACTAATTGACCAGGCAAAAATTTTACTCATATCGTAATTTCTTAAGTGTGAAACTAAGCTATGTTTAAAATTCCCTACCGTATTTTAGGAATCCTTAAAATGATTATAAAATTGTTAATTAAAACAAAATAAATATATAATAACCTGTTATACAGTGCTTTAAAGCATATTTACAGAATTCACGAAACCGTTATAGTTTTAATTTTGATACAAAAAGTTGAATTTTGTTACCTAAACAAAAGGGATATTCGAAATCGTTTTAGTAAAATGTAACTAACTTCGAAACTGTTTTGGGGTAGTACCATATTTATTCTTAAAGGATGTAGAAAAATAGCCGGGAGAAGCGTAACCAACTTCATAAGCAATTTCAGAAATATTTAAATTGGTTTTCTGCAACAGACTTTTAGCTTTACTAAGTCTTTGACCATTGATATAATCACTTATACTTATACCCATAATAGCTTTGACCTTTCGGTAAAGCTGTACTCGAGAAATCCCCAATTGATGTGCCAGGTCTTCTACATTAAAACCGGTTTGTTTTAAATTCTTTTCTATAAGAGAATTAAGTTCCTTTAAGAAAGCCTGTTCTGAATCTTCAAATTTATTGTCTTTAACCTGATCTATTTTGTTGGTATAATAATAACGTAATTTTTCCCTGTTAAATAAAGCCGATCTTAAAGACTCTTTTAGAATTCCAAAATTAAAAGGTTTGGTAATATAGGTGTCGGCACCAGCTTTTAAAGCTTTTAAACGAGATTCTTCATCACTTAACGCAGTAAGAATTAAAGTAGGAATGTGAGAGGTACGCAGATCGCTTTTAAGTTCTTTACAGATTTCAAATCCGCTTTTTTCTGGAAGATTTAGATCACAAATAATTACATCTGGAATAATTTGAAGAGCCTTTTCCAGAGCATCGGTACCATCAGAGAGTTCTACTTTGTAATCTCCCAGTAATTTTTTCTTCAGAAGATAAGAAAGATCTGTATTATCTTCAATAATTAAGATTGTCTCAGCATTTTCATCTATAGACTGGGAAAGTTCTTCGGGAATGTAAGTGCTTTCCAGTTCTTTAGCAGATGCTTCTTTCTCAATTTCTAAAGTGTCCTCTACAAATTCGTATGCTGCCAGGTGATCTTTACCCTTCAGCAATTCTATTGTAAACTCTGTTCCCTGGTGGGAGGAAACCGAAATCTCGCCCTTATGAAGCTCTACAAACTGCCTGGTAATATATAACCCAAGTCCCGAGCTGGGTTTGGCATTGTTCCCCGCCTGCCTAAAAGGATCAAATATCTTCTTGAAATCTTCTTTAGGAATTCCTATTCCTGAATCTTTAAATCGAACCTCTACTTTATCTTCCCCGATTTCTTCTATGCTAATATTAATTTGACCGTTTTTTGGGGTGAATTTAAAAGCATTGGAAAGCATATTAAAAAACACCTTATCCATCATATCCCTATCAATATAAACCATCACTTCTTTAGTATGAGATTCGAGCTTTAAATCGATAGATTTCTTTAAGGCTTCAGATTTAAAATCTTCGTAGATATTTTCTATAAATTCATATAAATTGGTTTTTAAAGGTTTGAGCCTAAAACTACCACTCTCTAATTTTCTAAAATCCAAAAGCTCGTTAATAAGCCTTAATAATCTACCTGAGTTTTTACTGATAAGGCTGGTTTCATAAGCAAAATCTTTAAGTTGTTTATTAGGGTTTTGACCTAAGCTTTCTATAGCGCTGGTAATTAATGTAAGCGGAGTTTTAAATTCATGAGACAGCGCGGTAAAGAAATTGATCTTTACTTCGTTGGAAACCTCTAGCTGTTCCGCAAATTTTTCAATTTGGTTACGCTGGGTAATTATCTTCCTGTTATTTAGCTCCAATCTTCGCTTATGCTTTTTTAATTTAAATACCAGGTAAACAGCCCAAAGTCCCAGTAGGAGAAGCAGGATAAAAAGAACAACCATAATCTTTAAAAGATAATTTTGCGAGTTATAGGTAGCCAACTGCTCTTTTATTACTGACTGTTGCTGTTCGATATCATTTTGCTGTTGGTTCATTTTATTGAACTGGTTCTGCATGATATCTACATTCACTTTATCAATAACCACCGTATTTAAAATATTGTTCTTTTCAATATTGTCCCCGGCCAGTAATTGGGTAGCAAGCTTAATCGCTTCTGCCCCACCGGTTGGATATAATACAGTAGCGGCGAGGATATTTTCTTTCACCAATTGTATACCGCCACTTGGCCCAAAAAGGCCATCTACACCAATAATTTGAATACTATCTGTTAGGTTTTCACTTCGCGCTACTTCCCAGGCACCCATGGCCATACGGTCGTTATGCGCAAAAATGAAATCTGGAGCTTCTATAGAATCTAAAAGAGATTGAAGGTTCTTATTCACCGAAGTTTTCTCCCAATCTCCGGCTATGGTACCTACAACCTCAATATTCTCCTGCTTTGCAATCACTTTGCGAAAACCCCGGCTACGTTCATAGGCAGGAGAAGATGCTTGTAAACCCGTGATCTCGATAAGCTTTAGCTCCTTTCCAGGGGTGGAATTGGAAATAATGTAATTAGCGGCATTTTCTCCAATTTCAACATTGTTTGCTCCTACGTAAGCGGTATAGTTACTTCCTTCAATTTTACGATCTATAACTATGGTGGGAATACCCGCATTCATAGCTTTCTCAATTACCGGAGTAATAGGAACTGATTGAATGGGTGATACAATTAAAACATCTACTCTTTTTTCAATAAAATCTTCTACCTGGGCAATTTGTCTCTCAACATCGTTATGAGCATCTTTAATTTCAAGATTAAGATTAGGATGCATTGAAGCTTCTACTTTCATGGCCCTATTCATTTCTTTACGCCAGTTATCGGTAGTCATGGCCTGTACAAAGCCTATTGTATAAATATCCTCTTGCTCTCTATCTAGCCCACACGAGATCGTAGCTAAAGAAAAAATAATTAATACTATACAATATAGATTCTTCATAAACCGTCACTATAAATAAATATTAAACAGATGCTAAATATAGCTTTCACTTTCTTCAATAATGATACAAATTTCTTTTAATTCAATCCTTGCCAGAGCCTTATTCATTTAAAATGATTTAATAATATTTACGTTCAACCGCTTTTAAAGGAAATCAATTCTACAGGTTTGGCTAGAAATGTTTTCTGAATGTATCTTCTGATTTATGAAATGAGGCTTTATGGATTTTTTAATAATAAAATATGAGTGCGATGGATAGTTTCTAAATTCTACAAAACAACAAACCTATATTATTCTGATTTTTAGCGTTTTATTTGTCTGAATTTAAGATATTTTTGATAGATTTAAATCAGCTTTACATACTCCTACCGCAAAAAGCGATTCCCCATCAGCTCTAAAATTTTAAAAAGTACTTGAAACTGAAATTATTTTATGAAAAAAATCAGAATTTTATCAATAGATGGTGGTGGAATTAGAGGAATATTACCGGGAACAATTTTGACCTACCTGGAAGATGAACTAAAAAAGAAGACCAACAATCCTCATACTTCCATTTCAGAATATTTCGATTTTTTTGCCGGTACCAGTACAGGTGGAATTCTTACGCTTATTTATCTTATTCCAGATGAAAATGGCATCAATAAATACAGTGCAAGAGATGCTTTAAAGATCTATTTGGAAAAAGGCGAAGAAATTTTCAATGTTCCCCTCAGGAATAAAATTGAAAGTCTGGGCGGGATTATAGATGAGAAATACCCTGAAGCCGCCCTGGAAAAGAATTTAGAATACTACTTCAATAAAAGTACTTTATCTGAAAGCCTTAAACCCTGCCTGGTTCCCAGCTATGATATTAGAAACCGCAGGGCTCATTTTTTTACGAGCATAGAAGCTAAAAGAAGTAAGTTGTATGATTTTTATCTAAAGGATGTAGCCAGATCAGCTTCTGCAGCACCAACATACTTTGAAGCAACCCGTATAAAATCTACTTATAGTACGCCATATTCATTAATCGACGGCGGCGTTTTTGCCAATAACCCAACGCTCTGTGCCTATGCAGAAGCAAGGAATATCGCTTTCTCTAAAGAATTGAAAAATCCCGACAAGCCCGATAAACCAAGCGCAAAAGATATGTTGATATTTTCAATAGGAACCGGAGATATTAAAGAGCCCTATACTTATGAAGAATATAGCGATGCGGGGATGTTAAAGTGGATAAAACCATTGATCGATATTATGATGAGCGGAAATTCAGAAACCGTAGATTATCAATTGAAGAAAATTTATGAAACGCTGCAACCTGGAGATTCCCTGGACTATCATCGTATTCAGCCGGAACTGATCCACGCAGATAGTGCCATGGACAATGCCAGGAGAGAAAACATATTGGCACTGCACGAAGATGGTTTAAATACGGTTACCGAAAATAAGGAGGAACTAGACCTTATTGTAGATAAGCTAATACGGGAGCACTAATAGCTTTTGTACGAGGACTTATTGAATAAAATAAACACCAAAGCATATGGCTCGTATTTTTTGGTTACAAATAGCATTACTGTTGGGAATTTCCAACTTGGGCAGCGCCCAGGTGGTTTCGCATTATCCTGCGGAGCTTCCCTCTTTTCAATATGGACTTTCCGCAAAACTAAATTTTGAAGTACAGCGATTTGCGAATTTTAGGTTGAGCCTTGTGGCTGGCGCCGGAAAAAGATTCAATGAAATAGAATTTTTACAACCCACCATCCATACAGAAGTTCAACTTTACCGGGACGGAATGGGAAGCTCGCTTTCAGTATTTCAGCAACGAAAATTAAATATCGATTACATAGTATCGTTTCTAATGATTGGCGGGATTAAAAGCAGAACAGCTATAGATTTGGAAAAGCGCTTTAATCCCATTAATTTTTTCAACGATAATTCGGCTACTCCTCTGCAAAACCCTTTTTACAATTCAATCTCTTTAGGCACCAACTATATCTTTTTTTCAGATTCTTTCAAAAAGGCTCAGTACATAGGTTTTTTGAATCTCAATATTCAGCGAACCTACCAGTTTAGCTATTATAACGACGGTACACCTTTCCATTTTATAGGGCTTGGGGATGGCTATGACCGTTATTTTACCGGCGGTGGATTCTTTGCCTATTATGGTGAACTTTCAGATGATATTAACCTCATCGAATTCTCTTTTAATAAGTTCACTGGCTACCAACAGGATGCTTTCGAGTTGGCCAATCACTTGCAAATCGATTTTCTGCCTTATAAAGATTATAGGAACTATTATTATAACCAGAGCAGATTTAGGTTAAAAATTGGCAGTAATAAACACGGTTTTTCTGCTATGTTTTCGGGTTATGATATACAAACCAGGGACGGGCAGGATCTTATCCATTACCTAATTCATTCCGCCTACCATCCCAATCCCGACCGTAACTGGAGACCGGCCATTGGCATTAGTTATAATTATATCAACGAGCAGTTTTAATGAAAAAAGTCTTATTATCCATAGCGATTTTGATGTTCTTTCCCAGTTGTGGCTTATTCAATCTGCGCTGTAATTGGTTCGACCTTTGTTACCGGGTAAAAAATGAACAGGATGTAAGTTTTCCCAACAATATAAAAAGCAGTTTTGATCTTAGCCACTACGATATTTATGTTTTTAACTTGTGTGAATCTTATACGGATGAAGACCCTTATGGCAACTATGAACTCCTACAATACCCGGTTTTTGATAATTGCAGGGTAAATACTTCAGAAAAGATTATTGAACAAAATATCCTTTTACTTCCCAGGCAACTGGAGAATGATACCGTACTCTATATTACTTCATTTTCGCATAAAAACTTATATAAAGACAAGGGCGTTTTTAATTGTCCAGAATTTAAGGACACTTTTTTTGTAGAGGATACCGATTTTATTTTCATCGGAAAAAAGACTAAAGATCATACCCTGGAATTCAAAGACAAATCCGGCAAGCTTGCAAGATGGTATTATCAAAAAGACGCGAATTCCCTGAAAGTAAACCAGGTTAGTTTACCAATATCACCTTCAAATCCAGAATCACCAATTAGATTGAGTTCCGCCTTTTCTGCCCAAATGATCTTTTATAAAGAAGATTTCCATTTAGAATATGGAAAGGCTGCTTACCCAGAATGTTTTACGGATATAAAAAGACCAAAACCATTCAAAAAAGTCAAAAATTTCAAGGGAAAGATCGAAAAAATTTACCTGACCGATAAACACCTCTTTTTTATGTCTAAAATGAATGGTTTTAAAGAATACTATCAATTTAAAGATAAAAGAATACGGTTTGATCGTTCCGGCCAAAACTAAAGAATGTATCTAAACACTTAAATCAACTTCAAAAAACTATTATTATGAAATCACATTTTTTTGTTGACATCCACTGCCACTCTTCCATGAAACCTTATGCGAGATCTTTTGCACACACTCCCGGCCTGCAATCCAGGAATCCCCGGCATAAACATTCTATGTGGTTTCACGATGCGCCTTCACTTTTCGATAAATTAAAGAATTACATCGCTACTCTTACCAATTTCGTGCAAAGTGACGGCACCAGTTTAAAACGCGGACGGGTAGCTGTGGTATGCCTGTCATTTTATCCGCAAGAAAAACCCTTTTTCGTGAACAAACTGGGTAAAGGAATTGTTTCAGATGTACTTAGCAAACTTGCTACGGAATTTGGGCAGGAAAGGATAGATCATATTCAGGATCTAAAAAGCTATTGGGAAGATCTTCAACTCGAAATGAAATTCCTAAAACAGGAAAGTGGCCATGAAGTTACTATCGATGGTGAGAAAGTAAGCTATTCGATAACCAATAGCTACGCTGAAATTGAAATGGCCGAAAGAAATGAGGAACTGGGAGAAACCAGAATCATCTTTGTTCCAACCATTGAAGGAGCACATGTTTTTGACCAGGTAATGAATCCTAACGAAGCCTGGAATAAATATCCCGATGGGGTGAGCAAAAAAGAACTGAAAAGGCTTATTAAAAGAGTAAAAGAATTGCGTAGGGAAGAAAATGGCTTAATACGACCTGTATTTATAACAATCGCCCACCACTTCTGGAACGCCCTCTGTGGACACTCCCGAAGTTTGGGAGGTTTGGTAAAGTGCGTAATAGATCAACAAAACGGTTTAGGGGAAGGACTTACCGAAGCCGGAAAACTCGCCATTACCGCCATGCTAGAGCAAGAAAATGACCAGGATGGAAATCCCGTACCACCTATATATATCGACATAAAACATATGAGCAGAAAATCACGTTTACAATACTTTCAATTGCTAGAAGATTTTGAAGGGCAAAACATTCCTATTCTGGTAAGTCATGGTGGAGTTACCGGTCTTTCTGAACCGGGTGGAATCAATCAAACACCGGCAGCACAGCAAGGCCTGTTTATGCCCGATGATATTAATTTTTACGATGATGAAATTGTAAAAATCGGACTTTCAAATGGGCTATTCGGCATTCAACTGGATGAAAGGAGAATCGCTTCCAAACTAGTCCTGAGGGAAGCTCGTGGAAATATCAAAAGACGTGATATTCTCTATGCCTGGTCTAAATTAGTATGGTACCAGATTAGGCATATTGCCGAAGTTTTGGATTTAAACGGGCAATTCGCCTGGGGTATACAGGCGCTGGGCACCGATTTCGACGGGATAATTGACCCCATCAATGGTTACTGGACTTCACAAGAGTTAAACAAACTTGACGATTACCTGCTTATGCACGTTTACAATTATATTAAAGAAGTGAAAGAACCTTGTCCGCTCCTACAGGCCCGCAACAAATCTATTTCCCCTGAACATATTGTAGAACGCGTTATGACCAGCAACGCCCTGAATGTTTTATCGAAGATGATGAGTAGTTAACAGAATATTGTCCATCAAACTTTACTATATATCATTCAAAAATAATGAGTAAAGACAAAATGATTTAAAGTTATTTATGCTTTTGTTACTTCTGCTTTTCGCTTTACTATTCGGCCTTCCTTAATTAGCAGGCTAACATCTTCTAAAACAAGGTAAAGGCAGGGAACAATTACTAGGATAATTGAGGTTGCAAAAACGATCCCGAATCCGAGTGAAATCGCCATAGGAATGAGGTATTCTGCCTGGCTAGAAGTTTCCAGGATAATTGGGGTAAGACCTCCAAATGTGGTTAATGTAGTAAGCATAATCGGCCGGAAACGCCTTAAACCGGCTTCATGAATAGCTTCATAAACAGATGAGCTCTCTCGTTGTTTATTAGCATAATCGATCATGATCAAAGAATCATTTACCACCACTCCAGATAGAGCTATAACGCCCATTAAACTAACCACCGAAAGATCATATCCCAGTAGAATGTGTCCTATTACGGCTCCAACAATCCCAAATGGAATGGCAGAAAGTACAATAATAGGTTGTGAATAACTGCTAAAAGCAATAGCTAAAAGCGCGTAAATGATTAACATGGCCATAGAAAAACCACTCCAAAGAGAGTTGGTAGATTCACGCATATCTGCCTGGCTACCTTCAAAGCTCCAGGTAAGCCCGGGATAATCTGCCCTTAGTTGCGGTAAAACTTCATTCTGAACCGAAGCTAAAACCTGGCTCACCGCATTAGCTGGTTCTACATCCATTCCTACATTTACCACTCTACGGCCATCACGCCTATTTATGCTGGCGAATGCTTCTCGCTGCTCCACTTCTACCACATCCAGCAGCGGAACTTCTACGCCGGTAGGAGTACGAACAAGAAAGCTTTCCAGATTATCAATATCCCTTCTTTCTTCTAGCGGAAGTTTTACGCGTACTTCAATTTCGTTAGTACTTCTAAGCTGCCGCATAGCAAGAGCTCCAAAAAACGCATCCCGAACCTGCCTGCCTACTTCGTTAGACGTTAAGCCAAGGTTTCTCCCTTCTGGCAAAAGTTTGAAATCATACTGTATTTTTCCTTTATCATAATTATCGTTGAGGTCTCGGGTATTCTCGAAAGCTTCCATCTGTTGGAGAAAAGTTTTACTTGCCTGCTCCAATACATTAATATCGGCGTGACTAAGATCTACGCTAATATCTTGTTGGTAACCTCCGGGGCCACGTTCAGCTTCAAAAATGATCTGGTCTACTCCTGCTATATCCCCAATGTTATCCCGCCATAGCGCAATAAGCTCACGTGCAGACATATCCCTTTCATCGGGAGGGAGCATTACAATTTCCACGTCAATAAAATTCTGTCCTCGTACGTTGGTTTTCACTCCTTCAGCGACTTCGTAAAGGTTATGTTCATCAAACATCCTGCGAGTAGATTCGGTTATTTCTTCGGCTACCCGGGCAGCCTGTTCGGGAGTGGTACTTACCGGTAGTCTTACCCCTGCTTCTATCTCATCGGCTGCCACCTCTGGCATCATGATCATTCCCATATGATCGCTATAACCATAGCCACCAACGATTAGAAGGAGCGCTATTGCCGCACTTAAAGTGATATAACGATATTTGAGACAAAGGTCCAGTAAGGGTCGATAATATTTATCGATAATCCGTTCATAACCCTTAGCAAAAGATTCCTGTAATTTTTCGAGCCTGGCGGTCCATCCCTTTGTTTTCTTCTCTTTAAAATGACCAAGGTGTGAGGGAAGGATAAATAGAGCTTCTAATAGTGAAACAGCTAAAATAACGATCACCACTGCCGGTAGAGGCCACCAGAATTTTCCTGTTTCCCCGGGCATAAAAAGCAGGGGCACAAAAGCAATAATTGTGGTGAGAATACTAAAGATAACCGGCTTGGAAACATCTTTGGTTCCTGCAATGGCCGCATCTATCGCACTTAATCCTTTTTGCCTGTATTCGTGAATGTTTTCTCCTACAACAATGGCATCATCTACCACAATACCCAAAACCACCAGGAAACCGAACATGGATATCATATTAATACTAAGCCCAAAAAGCGGGAGAAATATAATCCCACCAATAAATGAAATAGCCATGCCCATCATCACCCAAAATGCCAGGCGATATTCTAGAAACAACGCAAGGATTATCAGGACGATCACTATAGCCATAATTCCGTTTTCGGTAAGCAGGGATAACCTCTCACGGTAATCTTCAGCACTATTACTGTCTATACGGAACTGAACTCCGGGAGGTAGCTGAAAATCTTCCATGATCTCAAGAACAGTTTCTTCAATATCCAGTGGAGATTGATCCCCAATGCGGTAAATACTAAGATCTACGGAAGGGCTTTGATTGAATTGCCCGTGGAACCCAGTCTCTTCGAAACCATCTGTAATGGTAGCTATGTCCTGCAGGCTAACTCTTGCGCCCGAAGGAGAGGAAACAATAGTAATATCTCCAAATTCTTTTGCCCATTGTTTACGTTCCTTCATTCGAAGTAAAATTTCGCCCGAATGCGTTTCTACCGCACCCGCCGGAACATCTTCACTAGATTGGGCTACAATATCTGCCACCTGCCCCAGCGTTAGGTTATATTGTCTAAGATTGTGTCGCGGAATCTCAATATGCGTCACATAATCTGGTACATTCCCTATCTCTACCTGCGTAATCTGCGGATCGCCGAGTAGACGATTACGAAGTCTTTCTGCTAAGATCCGCAGCGTCCAAATATCGCTTTCGCCGTAAATGGCTATTTCCATAACATCTCTTTGGCGAGCCTGGAGGTTTACCTGTGGGCGCTCAATATCATCGGGGAAAGTTTGGATACGCCGTACTCCCTGGTCTATATCCTGGAAAGCCTGCATCCTATCTGTACCGGCAACCAATTCAATAAGTATGTTTCCTGAACCTTCATTTGCGGTAGAAGTGATCTCTTTTATTCCTTGAATACCACGAATAGCTTCCTCTACCGGAAGTAAAATTCCCTGCTCCACTTCGGCAGGAGCAGCTCCCGGATAAACCACATTTACTTCTACATAATCCAGCTGAAACTGCGGGAATACTTCCTTCTGAATATTAAACATGGTCCAGATCCCGCCCCCTATTAAAATGATCATTAACAGGTTTGCAGCAATGGAATTTCTCGCCATAAACGCTATAGCTCCTTCCTTCCGCACTTTTTTATCCTCCGGCTTCTCCATGGCTATTATTCGTCTATATTTTGTTGCTGGGTATTATTGTTTTCAGAAGACGTTTCTGGTGCTTTTGTTCTTAGTTTAGCTCCTTCAGAAACAACACTTAGATTGGTAATAATTATACTTTCTCCCTGTTCAAGTCCCTGACTAATGTATGCGTATTTAGCATCTGTTAGAATAATCTCCACTTCCCTGATAGACAATTCTCCTTCCTCATTTACCCAAACTGTCTGGTTAGTTCTTAGGTAATCACGATTTAACCGCACCACGTTCTCGATTTCCCGAGCCTGTACTTCTGCCTCAACAAAACCTCCTATTATAAGTTCTCGTTGAATATTGGTAGTGTCTTCTCGCGCCAGGGGATCGTTTACTCTTACAAGCACACGGGCAAGTCTTGTTTGGTCATCTAAAGCTCCTACTTGTTTATCCAGATAACCTGTTCGATAGATATCTTTTGGCCAACCCGAATTTCTAATCTGTACTGTAGATCCTGTCTCATTATTGGATTTTGGAAAAGATAACCATTGAAGTTTATCTACAGGAACCGTAAGGTTAACCCAATACTGTTCGCTACCCACTAACCGACCCAGCTGGTCGCCGGGTGTAACTTGAGATCCCACGGTCACATTCTGGCTTAAAATATGGGCATCAAAAGGCGCTCTCATTGTGGTTCGTGATAATTCCAGTTCAGCCTGTGCTACCGCCGCTTCAGCAGCCTTTACCCGGGCTTTTATGGCATCTAATTGCGGTTGGCGAAGTACAAGGGAACGTTGGTTTGCTGAAAGAGAATCTACACCGGCTAATTCCAGATCCTGTTCTGCCACTTCCTGTCGTCCCATTTCCATGTTAAGATCAGTTTTAGCCTGCAAAAGATCGCTTTTTCGTAACTCCAGCGTATTTCTAAAATCTGAAGGATCAATCTGCAATAACACAGCCCCTTTTTTAACAAAACCACCCGGAATAAATTCCGGTGACCTGCGTATTACCTGGCCACTCACCTGCGGACTCAGCATCACATCCTCCACCGGTTGAACCGTACCGGTAGCTTCAATAACAGGCTTAAAATCTCCCTGTTCAGCTTTTACAACATCTATGAGCATAGCTGTTTTTTTCGTAGCACCTTCAGAACTTGCCGTAGGTTCGGTAGAAAAAATAAAATAAGTAACGATAACTGCGAGAAGCAGGATACCGAAACAGATAATCAATATTTTTTTGTGCTCATATTTGCCTTTCTCTTTATTTAAAATTCTTCGGAATCTGTTCGTTCTGTTTCAAATCCACCGGCAAGGGTGCGGTATAAAGTGATTCTATGCTCCAGGAGCGTTTGCCGGGCCTCCAGGATATCTCTTTGTAACTGCTGCTCCTGGTCCAGCGAAAGGAGTACGTCCAGATATTCACTAAGGCCGTTTAGAAATTCTATTCTTAATTGTTTATTCGTTTTTTGTGCCAGATCTAGCCTGCGCTCCAGGACCTCAATTCTATCTTTCTGTTTTTGTTCCTGGATAAGTGCATCTTCTACTTCTCTAAATGAATTCAGCACCGTTTGCCCGTATAAGAAGAGTTGTTGATTTTTTAAAGCTGTGGTACGATCAACTTCTGCCCTATTGCGACCGCCGTATAACAATGGAGCTACAAGATTTCCGGCCAGGGTATATGCCCAGTCCTGGAAGAGATTACCATAGTTATTAGACCTCGATTGGGCGATTATATCAAATGAGATACGAGGATATTTATTCCTTATGGCCACAGCCATTTCCCGGTCTGCAGCCAAAACCTGATTGTACGCCTGCTTAACATCTGGCCGGCGCCTAATAAGCTCCAGCGGAAGTCCGGTTTCGGGAAGAAGAGGTAATTCCGGCAGGTTACTTTCCGGACTTATAGATAAATTTTGCGGCGGACGTCCTAGAAGCACCGCCAATTGGTTTTGCAGGAGTCTCAATTGTGTTTCAAAGAAAATCTTTTGATCTCGTGTACTCTCAAGAAGCTGCTGCTGGCGCAGAATATCTACTGCCCGAATTTGTCCGCTTGTAAATCTTGCGCGAATAAGCCTTATAATTTCTTCGTTGGTTTCAATTTGCCGGTTTGTTAGATCTAGTTGCTTTTTAAGGGTTAATAACTGAAACCAGGTAGCGCTTATTTCAGCTGAAAGAGTCATTGCTGCAGCCTGGTAGTCATAAAAAGAGGCTTCTGCTCTAAATTCTTCGGCTTCGATACCGGCACGTATTCTTCCCCATAAGTCTACTTCATAACCGGCAGCAAGCCCTGCCTGAAAGTTTTCTCCACCCGCAAAATCAGGTTCCGGACGGCTTACGGCACTTCTGGCAACCAGTTCAATATCTGGCCACAAAGAGGATTTCTCCCGCCTTAAAATGGCTTGTGCTGCCATAAACTGTTCCCAGGTGGCGGCAAGGTTAAGATTTTCTGTAAGCGCACTATCAATTAAATTATTTAGCACAGGATCGTTAAATGAAGTCCACCATTTTTCAGGGATGGCTTCAGTCCCGGTATAGGAAAATTCCTCAGCTTCCTCAATAGGAGCTTCTACATTTTGCAGTTTTGGAGCACAGCTAAACACACAAAAGCCTATCACGGCAAGCCATATTAGGAATGGTAACCGAACAGCCAATAAACCGGCTTTAGCTTTAAATAATAGTTGAGTTAAAAGAATGCCTACTTCAATAGAAGCAGGAGCTATTGTGACAGATAGGATGTCGCTTTAGTTTCTTCTGCTTCAGGTTCGTAATTCTTTAAACACAGTTTCTTCTAAGTTACTATTTTTTTGGAAGTTACCAACCAGGGCTATATTTCAAAGAAAATTCTGTTTTGTAAGTATCAGGCCCCAACTCATTATTCGCAACCTAAGAAATATGGTTTTAGCACTATTTTATAAAGAATTTTTAAAGGCAATGAGATAGTTTACAATATCATAATCAACAAAAAACGGAGCCTGTGAGAGCTCCGTTTTCATTATTAAATCAATTAATATTTAGAAAAACAATTTTATTCCTCCGTTTACCACAAAACCATCTACAGGAGCATAAATATCCCTGAATTGTGGGTTGGAAATAGAACCTGTATAAATAGAATCAAAACGAGTTTGACGGGTGTCGGTAAAGTTTTCAAAATTCAGGAAAATCGAAAAATCTTCCCATAATTTTTCCGTCATCAAACCGAATATCCAATAGTCCTGACCTGTAGCACCACTGCTTAACTGCTGCGGACTAAAATAATAACCTTCCAGACCAATTTTTAGCTTTTCGTGCAGTTCATACATCAACACGTTGTTTAAGCGATGTTTGGAAACTAAAGGCATTTCAAAGGTATTCCCGTTTTCTGTACGATTTACATCGGCAAAAGTATAGCCGGTGAATAATTTGAAATCTTTATATCTAAATTTCAAATTTGCTTCTATCCCCTTACTTTCAATAAATCCATTGGGTTGTAGGTATTCAAAAATTCCTTCTGAAGTATTTTCGAGAATAATAGGCTTATCAATTTTTGTATAAAAGAAAAGCGTATTACTCGTAAATTCTATGGTTTCAAAAAGCTCTGTACGGTAATTTATATCAAAATTTCCGCCAATAGAATTTTCAGCTTCGGTAGTACTCACATCAATTGGAATTACATTCCTAAATTGAAGTCGTTCGGCATCTTCAGTAAATACAGAAGGAGTTTTGTAGCCCATTCCGCCCCCAATTCTGGTGGTTATGGCATCACTAATGGTGAACATCGCTGAAATTCTGGGTAGAACAAACCATCCATATTCATTCTGATAATCGGTTCTAAGGCCTGTTTCCAGCTGAAACCAATTGGTAGCTGTCCAGTTGTTCTGTATAAAAGCTCCATAAGTAAGATGTTCATAATCTACTACAGGAGCATCGGTAAGTACCTCCTGCTCAAAGCGATCTACCCATAAATTTAAACCCCCAACCCATTCCATTTTATCAGTTCCGAAAACTACAGAAGCCTCATTATAGGAAGCGAATTGCTTTCCGGCAAAAATGTAATCTCCGGTTTCTATTTCCCGATCAAAAAAGCTGAAACTATTTTTTAGATTAAAACGGTTATTTTCATTCCAGGAATGTTCAAAACCCGATTGCAAGGTAGTTATCGCGGTATTATTTCTTTCAAAAAAGGGATCTTCAACTTCCTCTCCTTCCAGGTAATCTATATTTCCACCGGTACGTTCTTCTACAGTAGTGTTTACCCCAATATCTAGCTTGGTATCTTCTTTAAATTCATAAAAAACCCTGGGATTTATAGTATAACGATTGTATTCAGGAATGGCAGTCAAACCAATATCTGCGGGATCGTATGGTGAGCCAATATTATAGGAAACAAAGACGGTTATACCCAGTTTTCCGTAGGTATCAGAATAAAATCCGCTCAAGTCTAATCCCAAAGCAGAAGTCGCATTCAGCATAAAATTGAGTTTCTTTCTTCTCCCGGGGTTTTAGAAATAAGATTCACCAGGCCGGCTATGGCACCTCCTCCATAAAGTGTAGAAGAGGAACCTTTAATCACCTCAACTTGTTGCAAGTCTAGCGGAACAATTTGCAGCAAACTAAGCCCTCCTGAAAAACCGGAGTATAAAGGATAGCCGTCTTTTAGCAATTGGGTATACTTCCCGTCCAAACCTTGAATTCTGATACTTGAATTACCAGAAATCGCAGAAGTCTGTTGTGTTTGAATTCCGGTAGTCTCATTGAGCAACATCCTGATATCGCCGGGTTTCATATTACCTTTTTCGGTAAGCTCTTCACCCGAAATTACTTCTACACGAGTGGGTAAATCGGCAATACTACGCCTGGACCGGGTAGATTGAATAATCACTTCATCCATTTCTTCCCCGCCGGGTTGAAGAAAAATTTCGAGAGTGTCTTTTGTTCTTCTGGGGAAATTTAGGGTAACTTCTTCTGTAGAAAAGCCCACAAAACTGAAAACGATCTTTTGTGTCCCGTCCGGGATTCCGTTTAAAGTTACTTCTCCATCAATATTTGCTGTAGCTCCAATATTGGTACCCGCCACAACGGCATTTGCACCAAGTAAAGGCATATTGTCTTCAGCATTTTTAATTACTGCGTCCAGGGAATTTTGAGCCACAGTATTAAATGCGACCAGGAAGATCGCAAGTTTAAATAAGATTTTAATCATTTTAAAAATTTTGGTTATTATAGAATTTCTGTTCTTAAGAAATAATAACCTGTTTTGGCGGTTGCCAAACCCTCTCGGCGTATTCTGCTTCTACACTTTTAAATGAAAGTCCGAATAAATTTGAGAATACTATGGGCTGTGGCTCTGAGACAGTTACAACCTCTTCCCCGCCGGGAATAAAGCCGGTACAAGTGCCGCAGTTAATAAATGGAGAACATAAACCACATTCCTTATTCTCCTGGTCGTTTTCACGTTCAGCTATTTTTTCTACAGAAATAGGCTCGCAATCATCGTCTATACAACACGGGTATAACGAAATAAGCAAACAAAAAATTCCTAAAATAACCACCAGGACTTTCATATTGCAAAAGTATGGATTTTAAGAAAATAAAAATGCCTTACAGAGTGAATTCATTTTAAATGCTGAACTGGCTCTGACCACTTCATACGCTCTAATTTTAGCAATTTTTCGCCGTTTTCCGTTTCCGCTTATCCCAATAAACATAAAGGATAAAAAGCGCCAAACTAACCAGAGAACCCCATAATAAACCTGACTTTAGTTGCTGTGTACTATCTCCAATTATTGCGATAAAAATAGTTAGCGGTGCTATTCCTACCAGGGTTGCACCGATAAATTTCCAATAGCCTATTTTCAATATTCCGCCAACAAAACTAATCGCGTCATTACTTAAAAATGGGTTTATCCTTGTAACGATCACCGCCCAGAAACCATAATCATCTAAAAAATCGCTTATTTTATTCTCGGTTTTTGGTCCCAGAAGTTTTTGAACGATCACCGGACCAAAATAGCGGCCAATAAAATATCCCACGGAAGAAGCACAAAATATGGCTACAAAAACAATTAAACTACCACCAACGGGACCATAGGCTAATATTGAAACTATCATTAATGCTATTGACGGGATGACCAAAAGAAACATTTGGGCAATCATAGCAATAATAAGTACCAGTGGGCCTATCCAACCAAAATCTGAAACCCAGGCTTCTATTTTTTGTTTGTCGTTACTGGTTAGAACTTTCCAGGCTTCATTAAAAAACTCATTTAAAGAAGGTATAAAAAAGTAACCTCCCACCAGAACTACAATTACAATTAAAGAAAATATTAAAGGTGCTTTACTCTTCTTTACGCTGGTATTCTCTACTTTTTTTGCATAGAATTATTTAAAAATTACTTCCAGGATATTTGCTTTACCACCTTTACCCTCATTAGAAATAAATATTCTTCCATTTTTACTAAAGGTAAGCCCTTCAGCCTGCGCAAAATCATCTTCACGCAGCGCATAACGTTTTTTCAGCTTCATATCACTATCGGCAATTACTAATTGCGGAGCCCTACCATCAAGAATATAAAAACTGTTATTCCCGGGATGTATAGCCAGAGCAGAAGGCTCTAACTTTTTATGGAGCTTGGTCTTCCTATCCTTTAGCAGACTATCTCCCATATATAGGCGGTAACCAGGTTTTTTCTGTAATTCTTTACTGTTTAATGAAAATTGGTAAATACCCTTGTAAGTATCGTCTTTGGGTTCTTTATCTTTTATTGCCAGTAACAAACGCTCATTACTTTTATCCCAGGCCAGACTCTCCAGGTTTTGATCTTCAGTTAAAAAATTGCTATAAGATTTTGTTTTCGGGTTATTAGATAAGTAATCTCTAACTTCAAAAATTTCCCCATCACTTCTAAGAATGTAGGCGGTATTTTCAACAATACGTATATCTTCATAATCTCCCGGGCCGGCAAATTTTATTTTTTGTTCCAGCCTGGAAGTTTCCAGGTTGAAGATAAAAATGAACCCATCTTCATCCTGGATACAGGCAAGTTTATTGGCTCCTATCCAATCTATCCCAGATACTTCATCGAGCACTTCAGGTAACTGCCACTTTGTAACAATTTCATATTCTACTGGTTTGTCCTGAAGCTTATCTATGGTTACAAACTCGTTATAACCAAAGAGTATTATGCCTGCAAGACTCAATACTCCTACTACGATTAAAGTTGCTATTTTATTAACCATTTTCATTCTATTTTTGATAATTACCAGGTAGTGATTTCAGTAGTAACCTGCCCGGATTCTTCAAAAATAATCTTGTTATCATTAGGCTCTGCATCAAACTCAACCTGGTAATAACTTGTTTCTGAAATTTGAATTAGCTCAATTTCATCAATATTTGTCTTATCATAATCTGCAGTAATGGAGGCCTGAACTGCTTCTGGAAGTGCTTCATAAGAAACATCGTATTTATACTTTACAATGGTGCCATCTGAACTTAATATAGCTTCGTAATCTACTTTTTCAATTTCAAATTCTGCTTCATATAAATCGGCTTTTTTCTCCCATTCCACGCCTGTGGCGTTTGAGAATTGTTCTGTAAACCCATTGAGCACAACAGATGGAATATCAGCATTTCGAATATCATCATCTTCACAAGCGGTAAAAACCATAGCCATAGCCAGGACCAAAAAAACTGTCTTTTTCATCTTTATTGTTTTTTAATTTTAAACAAAGGTGAAATACAAAACTGGAATAAACCTGGAATTTTTAAGCAGAAGTGTTCTTTTCAAAGGATCCCCGAACTTTATTTGGGAAAATTTAGCTGAAAATTGTGTTTATCACTATAGAAATATTTAAGCTGCAAATTATATTTTTTGGCAATGGTTTGCGCTATAGCTAATCCAATGCCGTTGGAATTTTTAGAGCCTGAATTTTTCTGGAATCGGGAAAATATTTTATCAGAATCCAGCGAAGCCTGATTAGAAGAATTGCTGATGCTGAAGCTATTTTCAGAAATTAAAATTTCAATAGCGCTCTCCTTTTGCCCGTGAACTATCGCATTTTTAAGCAAATTAGAAAGTAAAATTTTTGCAAGCCCTCTATTCATCGTGTGTTTTAATACTGAAGTACTTTCAATATTAATTTCCATGCTTTTATGAGCAGCAAGATCTTCATAATCCCGCTTTAATTCTTTAATTAAATCATTAATAATCACTTCTCGTTCATCTGGAAATTGCTGATTTTCTATCTTGGAAAGTAAGAGTAAAGAATTATTCATTCGGGTTAATCCTTCCAGGTTATTGAGGACTGAAGCTACCAATTCAATTTGTTGATCATTGAGATCTTCATTCTCTACAAGCAATTCCAGTTTATTGATACTAATTGCCAAAGGAGTCTGTAATTCGTGTGCCGCATTTTCAATAAATTGTTTCTGACTATTGTAACTTGAAACAGATTTTTCAAGCATTTGTTCTATGCGAGTATTGAGTAAATTAAACTCTTCAATATTTGAGGAAACCGTATTGATTTCTTGATCTTTTTCCAGCCTGAAGTTTTTAAGTTGCTGCAGTAGTCCATAAAAAGGATTCCATATTTTTTTAAGAATCAGGTTATTAAGCAGCACAATACTTAAAATCAAGCCTACGTAAAGTAAAACTAGAGAAAACAACAAGTCTTCTATCAAATCGTCTTCCTCTACCATAGAGGTAATGATTTTCAGTTTGTAGAATTCATCGTCTTTTTTAAATACGGTTTCCAGTAATCTAACGGGCTCATAATCCTTTTCATTTTGCATGTACATAAGCGTATCCCGATAAGAATCCCGGAAATTCATCGCCAGTTTATTACTAATTGGCCTAATTGTATAACTGCCATCTTCAAAATTTAAACGCTGAATAATTTCAGGATCACTTTTAGCCCGGTTAATAACCAGCATCTTCTGGTTATCCAGTCCATCATCCAGACTATCATAGATCTCATCTAACATTTCCAGGTAAAAAATTACGGCCCATATTCCAAGAAGTACTAGTAATATGGCAGCAAAATAACTGGTAGTATAATTTAATAATTTCATCTTTCTACCAATTTATAACCAATCCCGTAAACCGCTTTAATTTCTATATCGGCATCAGCAGCTTTTAGTTTTTTACGGAGATTTTTAATTTGGGAATAGATGAATTCAAAACTATCGGCCTGGTCTATATGATCGCCCCAAACGTGCTCTGCCAAAGCTGATTTATTAACCAACCTGTTTTGATTTGAAGTAAAAAACAATAAGATTTCAAACTCCTTTCGGTTTAGATTAAGGGGTTTTTCATCTATACTAACTTCGTGCTCATCAAGATCTATAGATAGGTTGCCAATGGTAATTTTATTATTTCCTTTAAATTGCCGCCTTCTAAGTACTGCTTTCACGCGGGCATTCAATTCAGACATGTGAAAGGGTTTCGCCAAATAATCGTCGGCACCAAGGTTGAGTCCTTCAAGTTTATCGTCCAGAGAATTCCTCGCTGAAACAATAATTACCCCATCTTCTATATTATTTTTTTTGAGATCCTCTAAGAGACTAAATCCGCTTCCATCTTTTAGATTGATATCCAGTAAAATGCAATCGTAGGAATACACCCCTATTTTATTCTGAGCTTCATATACACTATCGGCAGTTTCTACTACAAAATTCTCCTTCTCCAGAAAATCTTTCATATTCTGTAGCATATCCAGCTCATCTTCAATAATTAAAATTTTCATATGCTTAAGTCATTAACCAGTTTCCCCAGGAAAAATAAAAAGTATCAAACTGCTTTTAAAACCTCTTCCACGCCTGAATAGTTATGCCAAAAGCTCTGAAAAGATTAATTCTTATAGATGGAAATCTATTTGCAGCCTGTACATAATATGGTTCATTTCGGGTTCTGGATTATCATTAAAACTTATATCTGTTTGCACTTTCAGCTTGTGATTTGATATATATTTAGAAACTCCGAGTGTATATTGATTTTGATTTGGAAACCGAGAACCCGGAATATCTTCCTGAACATTCGTAAATCTTCCAACAAATTCAATATTATTATCTAATAAATAACCTCCCTGCAGATTAATAGAATTCCCGGTGTTTACAATTGCCCCGGTAGGCATTCCATCTTCTTCTCTTGCAATAGGGTTTTCTGCATCTCTATGAGCAAATTCTCCAAGTATTGATAAAGCTTTATACTTAAACATAAAATCGGCGAAGAAAGTTGAAATATCGGTTTGATGAAATCCATTTTCAGTAAACATATATTCTCCCATATTAGAACGCGTCTTTACTGCATCATCATTATAATCATAGGTAACCCCAACAGATAATTTAGGAGTCTGATACCTTTCTAATGCAGCTTCCCGATAATCTTTAAATTCCCCAAATGGTAAAACTTCTAAACGACCGGTATACTGATGTCCTCCCAAGTTACCTGTCACTACATTTCTTCCTTCCCCCTGGGAGAGCGCAAAGATTTCTTTTACTATTACATTCCTCCCAAGAAAAGTTTTATGATGCAATTGTATTCCAAGATCCCGGTCTATATTAAAGCGACTATTTAATAGGGATCTGTCCACTAATTGAAGATCGCCTGAAGAAACCACACGCTCACGGTTCCCGGGTAATTTTGCTTGTCCTGCCCATAAAACAAAATTTTCATAAAAATTCCATTTTAAAACAGCGTCAAAGATATACATAGGAGCGCCTTCGGTAAATTCTGATGCGCCTGCGATATCGCGGTTAGACAAGCCCAACTCTATCTTATACTCTAATTTTGGAGAATACGCAAAACCACCAAATTTTAGCCTGGCACGGCGAATTAAAATATTTGAACTTTCAGATTCAAAACCTTCAAATTCAGAATCTCTCCAATCGGCTGCATATAAAGCTTGAAAACGAGCTCCAAACTTGATACTGAAGGAACTATCTTTTGCTACCGAATTGATTATGCCATTCCCAAAAGTACTCTCTGTAATATCCTGGGCACTACCCTGGAAGCCAGCTGCTAGCAAAAAGAAAATAAGAAAGAAATATTGAATTTTCATTAATTTTTTAATCGGTTTAATGATTTGAAACATATAAAAAACTGGAATAAAATATAAATTTCAAATTTGACACTTTTTTATCAATTCTCCATATAGAACAAATATGAATAACAAAACTGGAAATAAATGGGAATTTTTTTCCAGATCTTTTCCTAATTCTTTCCAGTTTTGGATGTTTATTTCGCATAGAATTTAAAAAACGATTTTTATGAAAAAAGTAATTTTATCAGGATTTTTCGCATTGTGTGCCTTTGGAATGTTTGCACAAGCAGATACAAAGAATTTACCAGCTACCGCTAAGGATTTTATTCAACAGAATTTTTCTTCAAATACTGTGGAAGGGGTTGAAGAAAATAGCAAATGGCAAATCTGGGCAGACGATAAATATGAAGTAAAACTCTCTAACGGAATAGAGTTAGACTTTGACGAGAACGGAAATATAATCGAAATAGACAGTCAAAAAGATGCTATCCCAATGTCGGCATTACCTTCAGCTATCGCTACTTACTTAAAGGAAAATTATCCAGATTCTCAAGTAATTGGATGGGAGAAAGAAAAAAAGAGCCAGGAAGTTGAATTATTAGACGGCACAGAGCTGGAATTTGACGGACAGGGGAATTTTAGAAAAATAGATTAAGATCTTCCTAAACTGAGATTTTATTTAACGCCTATCTTAATTCAAAACGCCCTCAAAAAATGATTTATTTTTTGAGGGCGTTTTACTTTATTAGATTATATTAAAGGAATTGCCAATAACGGAATTTTTAAGTCGTCTATAAGGTCCTTTTTCTTGTTTGCTGCAAAAAGGCCATAAAGCAGATTTTTCTTTTTATGTCCTGCTACAACGAGGTCTATATTACGTTCATCTACAATTTTTTTAATTGATTTAGCAACCTCGCCACTAATTACAAGTCCCTCGATATCTATGCTATACTTTTCCTTTACTTCTTCCACCCATTTTTGTATCTCCACACTGGCGTTCTTACGTTCTTTAGCTCTTTTCTCATAAACATATTGTGGTCCTGCTTCGCGCGCTAAAAAATCATCGGGATCTGCCTCGGTAACGTGCATGATCCAAATTTTTGCATCGGTAAGTTTTGCGATGTTTATGGCGTGCGTCATTAGCTGTTCTGCATCCTGCCGTCTGTCTATCGCTACAAGTAAGTTCTTCATAGATTGAGATTTTGTTAATTAAAATTAAGTAAAAGATATGCATTTATCAACCAAACTCTAACTTTTATAATAATCATTCTTTCAAGATAAACTCAATCGTGTTTGCGAACCTCAAAAAAACCCTAAACAAAACCTTAAGCTCAAACTTATAAGTATTTAAAAAATAATCATTTATGCGATTATCATTTTAGAATAACACTTATACTAAGAGAAATTTTCATTAAATTAGTAGGATTAGAATCCTTTTGTAAGAAGTTTATTTATAAGGTATTCTATGTTCTGTTCTGCCCTGAGGACTTTTTTAATCTACACAATGGGTTTTCCAAAATGGAAAACTTCCCCCCAATCCAATTTTTAAAACATAATATCTCTCATAAGACGCTTATGAGGAATTAAATACAAATTCCCAATGGCCCAACCAGTGCAGATATTAATAGTTGAGGATGAAATGATTATTGCGGCAAACATTTCGCTGCAACTAACAGAGATGGGCTATGAAGTTTCAGGTATTATCCCACGGGGTGAAGATGCTTTGACGCATATAAAAAATAATCTTCCCGATATTGTTTTACTTGACATTCAGCTAAAAGGGGAACTTGATGGAATTGAAACTGCTCACAAAATGTTGGAAATTCAGAGCAACCTGGCTATTATTTATCTTACTGCCAACGCTGATGAAGCCAATTTTAACAGGGCTAAATCAACCCATCCTTATGCTTTTATCTCCAAACCATTTAAGAAACTAGATTTACAGCGAAGTATTGAGCTAACCATAAGTCAGCTACAATGTAATATAGCGATTGAGAAAA
>Ga0098069_100157_pt1 | contig 38681 bp, 59 predicted proteins | sample 27_taG_FD_92584 | JGI IMG/M metagenome (GOLD analysis project Ga0098069, IMG submission 92584) | Marine viral communities from Cariaco Basin, Caribbean Sea - 27_WHOI_OMZ | ecosystem: Environmental > Aquatic > Marine > Oceanic | place: Caribbean Sea: Cariaco Basin | collected 2014-11-09
GCATTTTGATGAGAACGCAGTGGCGACGCTGGAGAAAGACAAAAAGGTGCTTCTCAAGCAAATCACCCGGGAAACCGTTCAGCTTGTAGCCATACCCTAGTTTTTAACTTTTAATAAAATTTATAATCGCGAAAACGAATTGTTCAAAAATTAAAAACGAATTGTGCGGAAAAAACGCACACGCTAAGATATAATTAAATACTGTTTAAACGCATTTTAAAGCCCCTTTGCGGGGCTTTTTTATGTGCTGGGACTTCCATATCGCTCTATCATAAGTAAGTCCGGCTTATAGACGTCCTTTACATCTGTGTTTGGCTCAAAGGTACTAAATCTTTCATCCTGCGGGGTTTTCTTGATTATGCCGGCTTTTATTTCACTTACGGCCTGCCGCATTAGTCTTAACCCAATTGGTTGCAGATCGTTCTCCCATAAGCGCCTGGCGGCCTCCTTTGGCCTCATTAAATAATACTTTGGATCAATAAAGCACCAATCCTGGTAAGCAATATCTCCGCGGTCTATGCCGCCATTAAGCCAGAATACACTCCCGCCTGTTATATCATCCCGCATTCTTAAAGCCCACTCAATTGCTGAGCGGCCGCGATGTTTAGGCAAAAGGCTGGGGTGGTAGCCAATCCAGCCTAACCGGGTCTTATACCGGGTTTTCCTGCCTATAAAGTCAAATGAATGGGCGGTTATCCCTAAATCAACGCCCTCCGGCATTGTATCAGCGTTTAAGGATCCTGCCGGTATTATATCAATTCCAAAGGTTGAGGCTATTGAGCCAAGATACTTATCGCCTACAGGCGTACATACCCCAACAATCTCAACGCCCTCAATCGATTGGCAAAGCCTGAATACTTCTTTTGCAAAGTATTTCTGGCCGCTTATAAAAACTCTTAATTTTCTCATTGCTCTCCAATGTATTTAAATCCCTGAATTGCGCGAAAGTGTCCGCCATATCCAGTTCCTGTTATTCCTACTTTTGATTTTTTCTGTATTGACTCTATGCTTCTTTTTTTGTTGCTGCCGTATAGCATCGATTTGGTGTAGATCCAGCCCGGCTGCTTTCTCAAGGCCGCGCATAATTGCGGGTGTGTGGTATGGAAAAAGGTGCCTAATTTTTTTCCTTTTCGGCCGTGGCCGTCCAGGTGTCTTTGGCAAACCTCATTTAAAAATCTAATACCAACGCCCGCTCCTTGCCATTCCGGCATAACTACTAAGCGGGTGGCTCTATAAGCCCCGGCGGTAAAAAGTGGGGCAACAGCCAAATGGCAAACAAGCTCACCGTTTACGGTTCCCACAAAGTATTCAGACGCTACCGGCATTGCCAGGTCTAAATAATAATGCGGTTTAAAATGCTTCCAGTAACTTCCGCTGACCTTCCAAACCTCAAGCTCGATATCTGGTCGCTTTCCGAGATCGCTTTTTTTTTTAATTCGTTCGTGTCGATGTTATAAACCCAATCAGGTTGCAGCCATTCAATTACATCGTAATGGCAGGACAATAGCACCGCTTTTTTGCCCTTATTACGCCTCCACGCTTTTCCGAAGGCCAAAGCCCCCACCTTAGCAATTTGACGGTCTACAACGCTTGTAAATTCGTCAATAACAATTTGCTCTGGGGCTTCGCAAATTACCCTGGCTAGTCCTGCCCTAAATTGCTGGCCATTACTTAAAGCCCCAAAAGGTCTTAACCAGGAGGGCACGTCTCCTAAACCTACACCTGCAAGGGCACCGGTAACTGTATTAAATTTACCCTCCGGGTTAATACAGTCAACAATGGGCTTTGAGTTATCCCAGCCCGCATAAGGATTATATATTTTATCCTCTCCAAAAAAGGCTTTTCCAAGTGAAGTTTTGCCACTTCCTGACTGCCCGACAATGAGGCCAAGCCCCCAATCTTCCGGAAGATCAATATTTACCTCTTTCTCCCAATTGCAGCCCGTTTCTGCGTTAAACATGCTTTTTACCCTCGCAGCTCTATAGCTGTCAAAATCGCTGCACCTGTGTTGTAATTGAACTCTCATACCGTTACTACTTTTAATTTTAAACCTTCCTTTTTCAGGTCCTCGTAGACCTTGCGCTGATGTTCCTCATCATTGCACATTACAATAACTCCGTATTGCTCCTTGTAATTAATTTCCTTTGTTGCCATAATTCTATAATTGGTTATATTTGTTCGCCGCCAAGCAATAAAAAAGCACATTACCCGTACCTCAAGGCTTCCCCTCGGTCTGTACGTGTAACGTGCTTTGTTAGTTTTTGCTTGGCGGCAGAACTGATGGCCGGGGGTTTTTTACCCCCTTAAAGAAAACTATCCCGTATAAGCAATCCAGGCCATTGTATAGAACTTAGGCCGGTTCTCGTGAGATTTCCCACCTCCGGTACTTGCTGTGGTGAAAGAAGCCGTTTGAGAACCGCTAAGGCTGGTCTCAGTAACATCAGTTGAACCAATATTGTCTTTATTCGTGAAACGGTTAGTGTCACCTGAAAAGCTGTTGTAGGCCGGAACCGCTCTAGGCAGGCTGTGCTTGTGAGGTTTAATGTAAACGCTCCCGCTGTGGCTGTGGCTCGGCAGCTCCTCTTCGGTTAAGGTGTGCTTATGAGATCCTCCCGTTTTACCTATTTCATTGTGATCTGGATCATTTGGATCTAAGCCCACTACAAACATTCCACTCAAATCCGGAGTTCCGTTGCTGCCATCACATAGCTGCCAGCCGTCCGGGATATCATTAACGGCACCCCAATAAGGAAGACCACACTGTTTTGGCGGTAAACGCTTAGAAACCTCGCTTAACGGACTTATCCGCTTCAGGTCTGCCCAGGCGGTCCCTTCAGCTGCAAAACGGGCGTAGCGCTCAAAATAAGCATCCTGCACGTCGGCCTGGCCGTCACCTTCTGAATCATTGAAGTACTGCACCTGTTCTATACTCTCCACTATTTCTACATGAGACTTAACGGGGCCTCCCTGGAAAGGCAAAGCCTCTCCGCCAATGATCACTATCCCGTCGGCAGCAGATCCATTGGTAACCTCACAGCCTTTCACGATGCAATTTTCACCGCCTAAAGCAGTGGCCACACCGTGAACCTCGTTGATCATATCTCGAACAAAGCGCCAGGTCTTTGAGGTGCCTGGGAAACCGCCGCCTAATACTACTATCTTATTCATAACTTTTAATCTGATTCAATTCTATAGGTTTTATCCGGCAATCGGTAAAAATCGATCAAGGACTTCATTCTGATAATCTGAGCTTCCCGAAGTTCAAAAGGAACTGAAACAACAAAGTCAACATCTAGAGACTGCAGCTGTCCGCCGTCGTAAAAATGTACCGGTGCATTTTCTGCAGGATCGTAAAATAAAACCGGCTTTTGCTCTTCTGGATTGTAGAACCACACGCCATCCCGGTAGGCTCCGTCGCCTACTTTGATACGCCTTAACTGAACATCAAAGGCATCATTAAGCACATTTTCCAGGGCAAATACCTGCGGCGTGTTTTCAATCTTGTACAATGAATTTCTGCGGAAGGTCAAGAACTGCGTGTGCAGGTTCACAACCGGCTTTACCAGGCACCTTAACCAGGCAATCATTCCGCTTTGCCTTAAACCGATTGGCAGGCAATGAATGACCAGGTCATTCAGCTTTATATCATATACCTTTGAAAAATCCATTAAAGCTGTACTGTTTTCGATTTAAATACAATTGTAAGGCCGCTAACGGTAATTAGCTGACCGGTCTCGGGATCTTCCTCCTCCAGTTCGGCTATTTCCATATAACCTGAATTGGCGATGTAGCTGCTTTCTATCGGTTTCCATTCTGCAGGCTGCAGATAGTTAGCTTCCGCAGAATTCACATAAACCTCCCCGTCTGCACAGCCTTCAATTTCCTGAAGGATGTCCACCAGTTCCGAAAGAATGAATTCTCCGTTGAATTTAAGGTTACTCAAATACTGGTTAATGGCCGTTTGAACAGGAGTGTTATCACTTCCGTCTATTCGCGCCCCGTTCTGGTCAAGAATGAGCGGGTTATAGAAGAAAGTAATATTAAGCTTCAGTTCGTCTGGATCATCGCTCAAGGTGACGATCTTGGTACCGGCGGGTTTGATCCTGGCAAAGTATTGCTCCACACCGCTGCGTTCTTCTTCGGAAAGCTTTACCAGCTTTTCATTTTCCTCCTTCGCCATTTTGATAAAAATGTGCTTTCGCTGGTTAAGTTCCACCTCAATAACCGCAGCCCTGGAAACCACTTTTGCAGCTTCGATCTGGGCATCGGTGTAACCGGTACCGGGATAAGATCCTGTGGTCTCATCCAGCGGGTGGCCGTGCCGATAATCTAAAGCGGCATTGCGAAACCAAAGCCGGGAGAACAACTTTTGTTCCCTTATCTTCTGATCCAGCTCTACGCGGAAAATATCCATTGCCTGGTAAAGGCTCCAGATGCAAACCGCGACGATATATGCCCACAGATTATATATTGAAACCTTTGAGGTGCTGTCAAGCCCTGCAAGTGCCTCCTGATTGGTTTTTTCCTGAAGGATCTGGTTCTTGATTTGCTCAATAGTGAGTGTGGCCATCATTCCATTTTTTAGGGTTCCTTACCGCTTCAAAAAAAGCGTCTAAGTAGATCTTTGCCAGGTCTTCATCCCTGAACAGGAAGTTTGCCCTGTCGCTCGCCTGGCACCGCATTATATCATAGTGGCACTGGCAGCAATCATCCAAGCCCATTGCATGACCTAATTCGTGGAGGAACAGGCGAAGCTTCGAACCGTCATTTTCCTCCATTTTTGCCCGCTTTAGTTCAATCCAAAGATCCTGCCCACGTGTCCAGGTAATCCCGTCGGCCTTATCTCCAGATAAGGAGGGCTGGCCACCTTTGCTAACAGGCTGCTCAATTACCATTATGCTGTCAATGGCCGCAATTCGTTCTTTCACTTCAATCCCACGTGCCAATGCCTCCTGTTCAAAATTATCTAAGAGAGGCCGAACAATGTCCGGACGATTAGTGTACGGTTCCTGCGCCGAAACCGCAAAGCTGAATAGCAGCGCAAGTGTTAAAAAGGTCGTTTTCATTGATAGTTAGATTTGATTTGCGCCATATCGCGATTTACCTGGTGTGGATGAAGGCTAAATGCTACAATCTTAATCTTTCGCTTAAAACAGTCCTGGCAGTCTAAATCTTCAAAGCTCACATAGTATTTGCGGCCTTCTTCCAGGCGCAAACCTTTGGGCAGCGTAAAAGCTGCCGGATTCTGATTCGCGAGAAACAAATGCCCGGTTTCGCTTTTCAGGGTAATTTCCTCCCCGGCAATTGTGTTGACTGTAAGTGCGATCACAGTTCTTTGAATAAGTTCAACTTTTTGAGCCATACAGCTGGTAAGGCTAAAACTTAATGCGAATAGTAGTAGTGTTTTTTTCATATCAATAATTAAATTAATTCTTCAGTTGGTGGTGGATTGAAATCGGCTTCCACACCTAAGTCGCAAGCCTGATGTTCTACTTCAAAAATGAACCAATCGCCATTTATATCTTGTACAGGATTGAAATACCCGCCTGATTCCATTTTTTGGCCGCCAAGAGATTCTTTTTCTGATGATGTTATTTTATATGCTTTCATTTTTACCAAGTTTTTCTAGAGAGGGCGGCCTCTCTCGTGTTTATTAAGGTTGTCAATGTAGCTAATTCGGCAGCGGTTAATTTTGAGGCTATTATAATTCCCTGTATTCTTTGGTTTGTGTATCCTGAAGAATAAGGTTCGCCTGATAAATTTATAGTACCGATATAACTTTCTAAGTTAGGTTTTTGAGAGCCAGTAACATTAATTAGACCGCCTGAAGCCTCCCCGTTTTTATACCATTGAAAAAAAGAACCGTCAACAACAACAGCCGAGACGCCTAAAGCATCTTGAAAGGTGGACTCATGATCTGCGTTCCACCTTTTAGATATATTTCCATCTTTAGAACCTGAGCCTGTTTTTCTTTTTATAGTCGTTATGTTCGACCCCGATGCGTTTTGCGCTCCATATTCATAAGTATCTACGCTTGTTGGATTATTGTTAGTACCGCTAACAATAATTGTTGTTGAACTCGTGAAGCTTTCTATGTTGCTATTAAATGGTATATAGCCTGTTTTCCCGTACCCATTCCCACTAAACAGAACCCCTAGAGCGTTGTGAATTATAGACCCGAACCAAGTAATTTTATTCGACGAAGGGTTTTTTAAGTTTATCGCGTGCGAAGCTCCTGTGCCTCCTATAAATGAATAATCAAGCTCGAATTTGCTTAAAAGGTTATTGGCCTTCAATTCTTTGAAGTAATCGTCCATAATTACCCAAACGTCTTTGTTTGTCTTATTTGGATATATAGAGTCGTTAGTATCGTCTGGAATACCCACCTCGGTCATATAAGCGATTGTTTCGGCTTCGAATTCAGAAGCATCAACCGGCACCTCCCCAGTCAAAGCCCACCCTTTAACATCTTTCAAATTATTATAAGCGGCCAAGGCTCGTTCTGCTGGCGCCGCAAGGTTGCCGGAGTAGCTGAAAGAGCCATTGAGAACCCCGGAGTTATCTATTCCAATAAGTGCATCAGCTAAGGTTTCAGCATCTAACTGGCAATTGGTAAAATTAATCTCCCCGGCTGCAATATGTTCCAGGCCAGCCAAAGTGGTTACCGGGTTGTTTTCCAGCCTAATTCTTCCTATACCATTAACGCCGCCGTCTACTAAATTAACCTGGGAAAAATCCCAAAAGGTGATCTCTGCATTTCTGCCGTAAGTGCCACTGTAACCGGTTGGATATGCATAAGCCTGAAGAAATGATGCTCCGGCTGGCACCCCGGCGATATATACCGAAAGTTCTTCATTATCTATGTTCCCAGAAAGATCAAAGCTAAATTCGTGCTCATATCCGCCAGCAGAAAAGTCTTGGGTGTCCATGATGGTACCATCTTGCTTTCTCACCTGAACTTTGGTGTGCCATTTCGGAGAATATAGACGAAAGCGGTCAAAACCCCAATTAGCAGATTTACTGACGGTCTTTGCAAATAACCGCCAGTTGAAATTCAATTCGCTATGTACTAAAGCAGCATTCATATACTTATATCGGTTTTAATTGGCCTAACAATCCGCATACACTGGCGCTTTCAAACCGAAGCCCAAAAAATCCATATTGAGGCACCTGCTTAGATTGGCTCGACACCACCTGCACCGTCATTCCAGATCCACCTACTACGGTAACATCTCCATTAGCTTTATTTCTGGCATCTATTTCATCATCCGCCGAAAAAATGCCGGAAGGAATAATAAAATTAATCGGGTTTGTGAAGATTAGGAACTTATCCTTATCCTCAAGTACAGCAGTATATTGAGAAGTATTGGGTATTATTTTAGTTGGCTTTGGAGCCGAAGAGCTACTTTTACTACTCCATATCAATGCGTTGAGATTATTAATATCCAGGGAATAAAGCTCCAAAACACCTCCATCATCTACCCTTAATTCAAACTTATTTGAGTTGGAATTTCCATCACCTGTGAAGCTTGGAGTGGCAAACCTTACGCCCCTTCCTGCTTTCAAAATTTGAATAGAATCTTGAAACTCCCAATCCTTTTTACCCCTGTCTACTTTAGCGGAAATCACCTCACCCTGGCCATCATTGCTACCAATTTCTATGAAATTTGTACTGGCATTGTACCTAATAAATTGGTAAAGAGTTTCAGTGTCTGGATTGTCATAAAAGTATAGACCACTACTGATCTCCCCATTATTGCGCATCGTAATGTTTCTCACGGCATTGATATTTTCATCTATATCAAGAACTTCTTCAAGTTGAGCAATGAGTTCTCTTAAAAGTCTTCCCTGGTTAGCCGATAAAGCTTTATCTGATGCTCCTGATGTAAGTGCGTCAATAATTTCATTGACCGTGACTCCTTTCATCCAAAAACCGATACCCTCTACCTGATCGGCAGGTGCAAGATCCCCGGCAACTGCATCAGCATCATAAAAATAGTCGCAACCCTGGGCGGCCACATATCTCCGTTGATCATTGGCATATTCAGTAGCGGGAATTGCCGCCAATGCATCAAGATCCGCCACGGGATTTCCGTAGTGTCCCAGATTGTAACTGGCAAGTTTCTCTTTTTCGTCCGGAGTGTAGTTAGCTTGTGAAAAGCCGTAACCTTCAGCGGGTGCATTAGCTTTTCCTTCCAGCGCTTCGGGTAGGCCCTCAACTTCTCCTATTTGGTGGTATTGTGGGTGCTGGTAGTTCTGAAGGGAATTAAGCTTATTTAGAAGTTCTGTAGTAAGGTCATTTGAACTAAGACCTTTTCCAGGTACTTTAGAAACCAAACCGCCAAGAGCTTCCTCAAGCCCAGTTATAAAGGAAATAGGCTTGCTGTTAGGAAGTGCCGGCAGATTTACTTTATAAGTAGATCCATCGGACTTTAAGAATGTAAAGGCGATGTTCCCGGCCTGATCGATAGTATGGGTTTTAAGAACGTCTCCGTCGTTCTTATGCCAGAAGCTGTCGAGCAGGTTAAAGAATTTGTTCCTGATCGCCGCATCTTCGCAGGTGATGTATTGTTTAAGTATTTCTAAAGCTTGTACCATTATTCAAATAATTTGCAATAGTTGCAGCTGTCACCATTGGACGGCCTCTCTTTATCTCTTATTGCGGTGGCGGGTTTGATCCCGTTGGCCGCGTAGTAATCTCTTATATCGGCATTCTCTGTCTCCAGATCTGGCGTCTCAAGAACCTGCCCCGGTTCCAGCACTGAGGTAATGCTCAGCCCGTTCGCCAGTGCCAGGTCAAACGCCTGGGCAATGGAGCCGTAAACCTGGATCGATATGTCCAGGAGGGATTGGTTATTGGAAACTGTCACCATCCTTTGTTCCATCAAATTCAAACCATTTGTTATACTTGCGCAGCACAAATCCCACAATACCTTTCATTTCACGATATCCAAGTGAGCTAAGGTTCTCCAGGTAACTTATAAGCAACTGGAAAATGACCATAATAAATACAGTGTAGTAAAGCCAAATAAATGGGCTTACCTCAAAGCCTAAAAGGTTCGGGATCGTAAACCTTTCAGCAAAATTGTGCAGCATTATCACGATCATAACATAGACACCAATCTTAACGATCATGCGGCCAAATTTGCGGCTCTTGAATCGTTCGCCATTTTTCATCATAGCGACCTTAAGGCCTGTTTGGAATTCCGCGCAAATCAGATACACAAAAAATACCAGGACAGTCACGTCTACTCCGGTAGTGTTTTCTAGCCACGTGATGAGAGTGGCAATAATAAGGCTGGCAGATACTGCTGTTTTTTTAAATGCGGGATGTACCACGACTGTAAAAGTGCTTTCTAAAAAATCGCTGCTGCTTTTAAATCCAAATCCTTGCAGGAGGTAAGAAAGCATTGAGCTAAAGGAGCTGAGTAGGTTGGGAAAAAAGGGTTTCATTGGGTTATCGGTTAAAGTTCATTTTAATCTTGTTTTTTATCTGCTCGTAATCTTTGCCATCTAATCTCAATTGGATTCGTAGATTTCTTTCGAGCCTTACCGCATCGGGATTACTTCTAATTTTTGTTATAAGGTTTGCACCCAATACAGGATTTTCTTTCCATTCGCCCTGGTTTGTTGAGAGTATTAGCCCAACCTCCTGCATTTCGGTTTCCCCGGTGGCAAAATCGGCGCCTACAACCTTTAAATCATTCTCCTCGTCTAAAAGAAAGTCTTTCATTATTCGCTCGTTAAAACAGCATTTAACCGCTGTTTAATTAGTGTGAATTTTGCCGGGTCAAAAGCCATCCCGTTTTGGGTGAAAGTCTTTAATACTTCAGCCTCAAAATCATTCATAACATTTAATAGATCCTCGCCGTTCCTTTTAAGTCTGATACCCTTCTTTTTTACCTGAAGGTTGGTTATATCAGAATTAAGCTCTATCTCCTCATAGCCCTCGCAGTCAATTAAGAAGCACCCAGCACTATTATTAATTTTTCCTACCAGCGCCAGGGAGCCAACCTTTGGCTTTTTGTAAACAGCTCCAAGACCTAAAAGCACATCTTCATAATCCAGCTCATTCAGCTCTCCGGTACCAACCATTGTTTTATCTTCCCAATTCACGGACTTTACAGTAACCCACTCCGTTTGGATAGGTACCTGCCCTTTGGCTTTGGCGGTCATTAGCCTTTTAAATTCTACGATCTTGTCACTCATTTCCTGTGCGTTGGTCAAGCGTTAAACGTTGGTGGTAAATCGCCTGCTCGGTAAATTCTTTTACTACTTTCTTTATCCAGTACACCCCGTTCCTGTCAGGGTATAGCTGGCTATTTATTTCGGCTTTCATTCCGTGGCGCATACTTGGCGTGCCAAATATTTCCATATCTCCCTCATAGCCGTCAACTTTACTGCGTTCATAATCCTGTCTTGCAAGCTTCTCCAGTTCGGCCTCTACCGCTATATTGTAATAGCTCAAATTTCTCCTGGTGCCTCCACGGTCTCCTAATTCAACCTTTATCTTTTTGCCCTTAGGCAAAGTTGAAACCGCCACGATCCATAAAAGGATATCCTCTTTAAGCCGGTACTGGAGGTTATTATCTACTACGTTTTTATGGAAGTCAAAAACAACCGGCGGCTCCTGATCATCGCTGTATATTTTCCCAACTACCAGCGTATCGCCTTTGAAGTAGGAGTAAATATTGCTTTCCTGGAGCCACTCCAAAACCTGCGCGGCCGTGGTATTTGGAAAGCGCTCTTTTCCTACTTCTATATCGGCCACATCTGTAGGAATCCCGGCGGGTATTATTTCCTCTATAAGGTCGGCCACCTTATTGCTTTTCATTGCCACGTTTACACTGTGGCGCTTGAGTAAATACATTTTATCCTCGCACTTTATCTCTATTGGGATATCGGCAGAAACCGACGTTATAAAGCCTGAAAACTCCAGCTTAAAATTACTCTCGTCATTATACCCCAACCAGATCTCCACCGGATCGCCATTTCGGAAAACGCTGCGCACGTTTCTTTTGTCAAAGTACTTCACGTTCCTGGGCATTCTTATGGTGGCCGTATCGGTCAACATTTCCCAGGAGCTTTCAATTATTACGCTGGTAATTTTTCTTAGCACCAGGGTTTCCGGTCTGTTTTCAGTACCGGGAAAAACCAATTTTGCTATCATTGCCAGGGTCATAATATTTCAAATATTTCTGTAGGCTCGTCGCTTATCGCTCTAATGCTAAAAGGCCTTACATTCGGTTTACCGCGTTCCGGTACCACATTAAATTCCTCCATTACTATGGCGGAAATTTCCCGAAGGTTGAAAAGCTCAGAACTTACTTTAATTGAGGAGGCCAGGCCGTCCCATTTATTCAATTCATTCTCCTGCTCCAGTACTGAAATTTTACCTTGCGGCTGTCCTGGATCAGGAATAAAGAAGCCGTTAATATTTATTTGGTAATCGTCAAAGCCGTATATCTCCTTTACGGTTCCATACCCGCCGCTCATTCTGGTAGTATTCATAATTTTTCGCCTCCTGAAGGAAGCAACGCAGGCCGTTGGCAATTGGAATTCCTCCATTACTACGTCCTCAATTGCACCGGTTATCTTATCATAGGCTTTATAGGTTCCAGCCAGAAAGGTTATAGGAAACAAAATAGGAGTGCCCAGGTGGCTAATTTTTACCGCCTCCTGGAGACTGGTTATTACTTCAATACCTGAATAAAGGTCACCGGGTTCCTGAGGTAAATTATTACCAACAAGAGGAGCGTACATTTTTTCAATCTTAAGCCCGAAAGCGCTTAAAAATAGGTTTGGTATAGTATAGTCCATTAGGCTCCTGTGGTTATAAGGGCATCTCTAAGCCCGTCGTTAATTCTTCCAATTATGTAGTCCAGGAGCTCGTCCCGTCTTGCCCATAGATCCTTACCGTCTGCAACATTGAAATTGTTGTTTACATTTAAGGTCATATTAATTGGCCTTCCGGAACTGGAAGTGGTGCCTCCAGTAACCGAACCCCCGGTTTTCTCGTCTTCCTCATCATTATTAAAATCCAGAAGATCAAAATTGCCAGGATCTAATACGCTCTTTTTCTTATTTTTCTTTTCCTGGTCATTAGCAAATGATTCTGCTCCTTTTTGGGCGCCTTCCTCATAAGCTCCGGCAATACCGTCCTTTAATTTCCCGTAGGCTTTTCCGCCGGCTCCAAGGCCAACCATATCAGCCACGGCTTTTTGCCCGGCATCTTTAGCAGCTCCCCACTTCCCGTCAAAGAACAATCCCACGGCATTTGCCAAACCGGTAATCCCGCTCAGCATTCCTTTTATTCGGTCAATTATGTAAGTCTTAATAGTATTGCCGAAAAGCTTAACCACTTCCCAGGTTCCCATTAAAACCTTGCGGAAACCTTCAAATTCAGTATAAGCCCAAACAATACCGCCAACCAGGGCAGCAACCCCGGCAATTACAAGCCCGATTGGGTTTGCGGTCATTGCGGCATTCCATAACCATTGGCCAGCGGTGGCCGCTTTACTTGCGGCGGTTTGCAGCCAGGTAACTTTTGTAAGTGTGGAAACAATGGGAATCATAGAAGAAACAAACATCGCAACGCCGCTCAATTCGCTGGCATTTGTGACAATGGTTCCAAAGGTGTCAGAAAATGAAGCCTCCAAACCTGCCAACCATCCGCGCAAACTTCCGCCGGCCTCCTGGATGCTTTCTATTTTATTAATATCCATATCCACACTGGCAAGGCCTTCTATCCACCCAAGCCCGGCATCTTCACCGGCACCTTTAAAAATATCTGCCAAAACAAGCTGCTTGGCCGAGGTGCTTGCGCCCTCCATATTTTTGGATATCATTTGCACCGCCTCAAAAGTGGTCTTACCGGCAAGATCTTCCACCTCCATACCAATACCCCGTAGGGCATCAATTTGAGCCTGCCCCATTTCCCTAAGGGAAAGGTCGGCCTCCTTTAATGAGTCAATCGCTTTATCGGAATAAATACCTTCTTTTCCTGCCTGAGCAGTCAGCGCAATTGCCTCGGCCTGCGTTATACCTAATTGTTTTATAAAAACAGGGTATTCTTTTAACTGATCAAGAAAGTCGCCGTTAATATTTGCGCCTTTTTGGTAACCGGCCTCGATAAGGGCAAAGTTTTCCTCATAAGAACCGCCAATTTGCTTGGTCATTGCGTTTGCCGCTTTGGCAATTTCCGCGGGATCTTCTTTATAGATCCTTCCAAGTTGGTGCGCTCTCCTGGTTAAACCATCAAGGGCATCGCCGCTCTCCCCGGTCATTCTGGCAATCGCTGTCCTGGTTTCTTCAATCCCTACGGCAAAATTGAAAGTATTAAGGGCTTTGTCTACCAATTCGGCAGCCTGGTTGGCCACCACAACAGCGGCTCCCCAATTCGCCTCCAATTTTGCAGGATCTGGGCTTTTTTCAATTTCCTCCAGTTCTCGCTCAATTTCGGTAAGCTGCTCCTTATACCGGCGCGCCTTAGTTTCTGCATCCTTAACGTCAAAATCAATTTGAGCCTTTGTAAGTGGATCCACGGAATCCCCGAGGTCTTCCATCAACTTTGTAAGCTTCTTGATCTCGGCCTGCTCCTTTTGGTAAAGCTTGGTTAATTCGCTATGAGATTTCAATGAACGTTCGGCAACTTCGCGCATTTCGTCAGACATACCGTCCAGCGCCCCCGAAACGTTGTTAACGACATTACGCGTCCCCTCGGTTGCCTTGGTAACATCCCGAAGGGGCTTTGTAATGTGATCAACTAATTCGAGTATCCACGATGTTTCGTGCTTTGCCATTAATTCTTATCATTTCCCCCAAAAACCGCTGCCAATACTTCAGCAAGGTTTTTAGCCTGGTTTCTTTGAAGCCAAATGGCCTCGTTATACAATTCTGCCCACTTTTCTACAGATAAGCTTGTAGGGTCTTTGGCAAACCAGGATCTTATGAGGGCGTTACCTTTTAAGTGAAAATCTTCCCCTGGTGCCGTTGAGATTTCCCCAACGGCTATCGCTTTTTTAGCTTGGCCTCCGTACGTCTGAAAAGTTTACCGGTGGCAATCATTGCGGCGTACTTCATATCCTCATCGGCAAGCACCTCCTCAGATCCGCCAATTCTCACGGCCTGAAAAACCATCTCCAGGCCTTTAATCTCCTGGTTAACTTTCGCCTTGTTGGCAAGCAGCTGGAGTAACTCCAGGTTTGGCTTTTTAACATAGGTTACGTGCTCCTGGCCTTCCTCGTCTGTGGTGGTAATTTCAGGTACATACTTAAGCTTGTACTTCTCTTTCCAGGCGTCAATTTGCGCCTGCTCTGCGTATCCTATTGGGTTGGTTTCCTTATTCATATTCAAGGTTTAAAAATGTCTGAGAAATATTTTACAATGACTACCACGGCTATTACCCCGGCAACCACTAATCCTGCTAAAAATCCTAATCCAATTTCCATTTTTAATTTCTTTTAGTTACACGTTCCAGTCTATGTGACTGCACATACATTCTACGGTTTGATCAACCGTTTTATCATTCTGCTTTACAGCTTTTCCAAGTCCTACAACCTGAAAATTGCGAATGATATCCGTTACAATTCGGTTTTCATATTCATACATTACCACTACATCTGTAGGCGGTAAATCCTGAATTCTTACCCCCGGGGGCAGGCTGTCTTGAAGTGCAACCACTTCCTCCTTGTAAAGTTTAAGGGTACAGTTGGCGTCATAGTTACCCTCGGCAAAGCCAATGGGCATTCTACCGGCGCCGTACACTTTTTCCTTCTCAATGGTGTCGTCATATCCTAATTCGGAAATGCCTTCCACATCGCGGCCGTATAAGTGGTAAGTGGCAGAATTCCATCCTGCCATCTTACCAAACTTGTTTATTAATCTTGTTACTTGTGCCATAATTAATTAAGTGATAGGTCAACTTCAAATTCGTAAATAATCGCGCCTAGGGTAACTGTAGCTTTTACAGAAAGCGGGGTTTGATCATTAGGGTTCTGGCCAACTGGAATAACAATCTCATAGCCTGAAATTTCCTCGTTCACCATCATAGTTTGCAGGGGCTTCCCGGCAAGGTTCTCAAGGTTCTTGGTCATTGTGGCCGTTAAGGCTCCAGTGGCTACACTACGCTTAAACCAGCCGCGTACTTTTGGAAGCAAGGCGGCTCTAATTCCGCGAGCGGCTTTATTCCATACGCCGTTGTTTTCTCCAGAGGAATAATCTGAGGCAAGCTCTACGCAGGTAGGCTCCCCGTTAAAGTAGTATCCACCAAAGCCCTGAAAGGCTCCGGCATAGATATACCCATAATCGGTTAGCTGTTTGCGCTCTGCCCTGGTTAAACTGGAAACGGGCGTACCGTCAGAAAGTGCAGCTTTTAGCCACCTTTCGGCAGTTTCCCTGGTTAAAGGAAAACTAATACCTCCACGGCGGGTAATTGGCTTATTGATCACGTCAACAGAACCAAGGTTCTCATTTACCTTTCTGGCCGCTCTCATTCCAAGTACCGAGCCTATGGCCGCGTACTTATTATAAGCTGCATCTTTAGCGGCAATTACCAAATCCTGGGCAATTACTATGCTTACATTTGGTACGGCTAACTCTCTGAGATTAGCGGCTCCGGTTCCAATACCGCGACCTTCCAGGTAAATACCGTCAAGTAAAATGTGGTCTTCAGCAAGGGCGGCAATAAATGCCTGTGAGGCGTTGGCCTCTGCCTGTAGATCCAGGTCGGCAACCTCTGCGTTGTAGGCAAAGCCAATGCGTTTAACATCGGTTTGCTCTCTAAAAATGGCTTTTGCCTCATCGCTTGCAAAAAAAGCGGCGGCAGTGGCCTTATCTGTAGGAACTATAAAAAGGGTTCCCTCAGGAGCATAAGCGAAAAACTCCTCCGCGTGGTGGCGCAGCAAAACTGCGTTATTCGCGTCGTAGCTTTCGTCAAACCCGGCATCGTCAAGGTCAATGGGTTGTATTGCCCGTATGGCCTTATTGATTGCTGGGTTAGCGGCTTCGGGCGTATAAACCACCAAGGCCATTACCGCATCGGTGCTGGCGTTGGTTCGGTTCAGGCCACCCTGGCCTTTATTAAATAATACACCTTCGAAACTCATTAGTCTTCGGTTTTAGGTTCTTTTAATTCGGCAATTCTCTCCTCGATAGCTGCGACAGCTGTTTTGCGGGGATCTTCCAAAGCTTTCTCAGCTTCCAACATTTTCTCCAGGGCTTCCACATCTTCAGTTTTTGCCACCTCGGCCTGAATCTGCTTTACAGTTTGTGGCTTATCCTCCTTAGAACTGATGGCAGCCGGAGCAGGCTCATTAATTTCCTCCTCAACTTCTTTACGCTCTATATCGTAAGTGCCAAGGTCTTGCTGCTTAGCGTGCATATTGCGACGATCTTTAAGGACAAAAAACTGCCCGTCTGAAGTGGCATATAAAACCGCCTCGGTTCTTTCTTTAAAAAGCGCTACCGACTTAGCGACAAGCTGCTTTCTGCTATATCTATTTTTCATTTTAAAAAGGGTATTTTCAGGTTTAACTTAATTATCAATTTGATCAGTTTGTATCCCAGGAAGATGAAAAGAAGGCCACCCGCCCAGGCAAGAATTTTAATGTACCAGGGAATGTATTTAACCTCTACCGGCGGCAGGGTTTTTACAGTATCAGTCCTGCGATCCCGCAGGGTTGTAATGGTTTCCTCCAGTAACTCAATTTCAAGCTCCAGGGAATCACAAACAGCATTGGCATAAATTGTATCGTTCACCTTCCAAAGGTTTACGCTCGCACGGCCATTGCTTTTTGTTATTGGATCCTCTGTTAGATCCTTTACCGGTGCGGAAATTCCAATCTTGTAAAAGGGTACCGCAATAATGGTATCCCTTTTTCTAATTTCCTTTGTAGTATAGGTGCTGTCAATAGTGCTAACCGTATTTACGATCGGCCGCTTTTGGCCACCGCAGGAGGTAAGCAGAATAAAAGCAAGTATGGCTATAAAGGTTCTCATTAGATCTTTGCTAATTGGAAGTGCATCCCGTCTTTTCGTGTCCAGGTACCGCCCCAATCAAAACCGGCATCTGTAAAACACTTTACCAATTCCTTTGGCATTTGAGGCTCTTTCCCCAAACCATTCCAGGCGGCGTTTATATCAATCGCAATTGCCCAGCTGTGTAAAGACCACGAGCTAAGGCCACGGGATTTTCTAATATTAAAGCAGCCGTCCCAGGTGTGAATATGGCAGGCAAGATCCCGCTCAATAATATTCCTGAAGGCCTGCTCTAATGGCTTTACTAAAGCCTTATTACAATAGACCTTATTAGGAATCTCGGGGATAGCCTTGTTAATATCTTCAGGAATATCCCAAAGCGTAAGGTGTGCCCGCTCCATATTGATATCGGGCTTTCCGTACTTATCGATGCAATCTTTACTCGTTACCATTGTTTTTAGGAATTTCCCCCGTAAGGGAGCAGGCCACCTGCGTTAGGTTGGCCTGCCTGGCTTTATTCAAACTATACTACTTTACCGTCGATAATCGCGGCCTGTCCCTGATCCATAAGGGCGTAACATCCGAAGTACATTCTGTACCCCATTACAGACTTTCTGTGCTCTGGATCCTGCTTAGAGGGTCTTGCATATCTGGTTACGGTACCTTTTGCCTTAGCGGTAGATTTTTTGTGGAATACAATAGTGGAAGTCCTTCCGGCATTCACGCTATCAAAGGCCAATTTTTCAAGGCTCACGTCGTCATAAGAAGGCGTGTACACATCCTCATAGATTTTGAACCCGTAATAATTGATACTAATTGCCCCGTCCACACGGTTGTGGTAACCTTTCTCAAAAGTAGAATCCTCTTGTAGCAAGTCATTTGCGTGGGTGGAAGACAATACCATTATTCTACCTTTCTTAGGTACTTTCAGTTTGTCCAACTTATCCTTAAGGGAAATAAGATCTTTCCTGGTTAAACGCTTACGCCCGGTTCCGTCGTCCTCTCCGGTTGTCTCCAATACCGGAGTATCAGCTGAGTTACTAATTGGCGAAATTGAGTGCAGGGCGTGGTCGGTAGTTTTTTCCTCCAGCTCCTCTTTTAACTCAAGGTTTACGTCACCTTCTTTATCGTAGGCAATTGCGTAAAGCTCATCGTCCGTAACTTCGCGGTTTTCGGTATCATACTTATTTAGGGAAACAACCACGTGCTCGTCCTCTCTGCCCGCTGTGGCAATAGGATAAACAGTATTATTAATTAAGACCGCGGGCGCGTTGTCCCCTTTTCTTTTCGGGATCTTAATAGTATCGTTGTTAACCCAATTATCCTTGCTGGTAACTTCACTTAACCAGGTTCCAACGTGGCGGAACTTCTTAAGGATGAATTTTTCATTTAAGGTATTCCTCAAATCGTCAGAAACCACAGCGCCGGAGGCCATTGCCGTTACCTCTGGGTTTTCTTTGGCAAAACCGGATACAACGGTTACCAGTAAAAGGCCTAAGGCCATCAAAATTCTAAATGCGTTTTTCATTACTTCGTTTTTTGGTTTTCAAATCGTTTAAAAAAAGCGCCTGCCAACCCCGCAGGCGCTTTTTACATTGGTTGGTGGTAGATTTATTCGCTTAGGTATTCATCATACTTAGCCTCAAAAGCTTCTGGGTCTTCCTCTGCAAGTGCATCGCGCTCCTCGGCGGTCATATCTGCAAATTTCTTATCCTTAGCTCCGGCACCTGCTTTTCCAGCTTGCCCGTTTACCTGCTCAGAAAGCTTTGCAATAGGCTGCATATTCTCTACGTGAGCCTTAAAAGCATCAAAGTTGGCTTTGGCAAAAGCCTCAAGACCTTCACGCTGAGAAGCGGTAAATTTTTTGTCTTTCAGCCCGTGGTCAAGGATTGCCTTAATCTCTTTTGCGCGGTCAGCTTCTTGTTGATCCTTGGCCGCTTTTTCAAGCTGATCAGCCTTTTCGGCCTTAGCTCTCAAGTCTGCCATTTTAGCCTTTACCTCGGCTTCAGTGGCATTTTCATCTAAGCCCAATTGAAGGGCTGTCATTTTTAAATCCATCTCGGTTTTTGATTTAGTTTCTACTGCTTTTGGAATATTAGGAGCGCCGCAGGCAGTGAACATTGCGGTTTCCTTTTCTGTGATTTTACTCTTGTATTTTGAAATACCGGTAATCCAGCCTTCTTTTTCGGCGTCTTTTGCATTTAACCAAACATCGCCTTTAGCCCAGCGGCTTTCAATTTCATCCTCGGTAAGTCCTGTGAGCTCGGCATACCCGGTGCGATAATCTGAAGTGATATCTTTGAGTAATTTTAAGCGGCTCTCCCAGTGATCCTCATTGCCTCGAATGGCGCCATTTGGCTTATGGTACATCCACTTTCCGTTAGCCACCATATAAAATTCATCGCAGGCCAATCTTATATAAGTACCGGCGCTGGCCACTAAGGAACCGCCGTAGCCTATTACTCTCCCTTTAAAGGCCTTAATCTCGTTATGGATCTCGGCGGCCTGGAATACATCTCCACCAGGTGTGGTGATAAACAGCTCCAAATCTTCAATGCCTTTTTCATTAAAAGCCTGAATCTGGCCACGGAACCAATCGGCTGAATTATTCCATTCATAGATTGCCCCGTTTATCCTTACTACAGCCTTATTGTTTTTTTCCTCAGCAGAAATTTGAAAAGGAAATTGCTCGGCAAGTATCTCTATACCCTGCGCGGCAATGGCTGTTATTATTATCCTGTCAATCGTTGGTGTGTGCAAAATTTCGCTGGTTTTATTACTGCAATTGGCTAACAAATTTTGCTCAATTGGGGGCGGTTATAAAATTGCTTTGCCAAGGTGAGGGTTAGAACCCTTATCATCAGGGTTTCAAGCCCTTATTAAGAAAACACAATTCCCCCCGGCCTCAAGATTATGGCAACTTTGTGCCGTATAACACAATGATTATGGCCAAAGACAAGGAAAGGCGGTTAGCAGAGGAACTTTTTGTAAAGCAGCGTAAAACGCAGCGGGAGGTTGCTAAACTGGTTAATGTGACCGAAAAAACTATTGGTAAATGGGTGGATGAATACGGCTGGAAAGAACGCCGCGCTGCCGCAATGAGTTCCTTAAAATCGGGAATTGAAAATATTAACCAGCTCATTAATATTTATACCGAAAGGGCTATACAAATTGAAAGTGAGGACGAGGACTTAAGCGGCCTGGACGAGAAGCAGCTGGCAGAATATAAAAAGGAAAGGGCAAAAGAAAAGATTAGCCTGGTGGATGCAATTGCAAAACTGAATAAGACAAAGGAGAACTTTGAAAAAGACCACCGCATTCCTTACAACGTGTACATAAATGTTACCGAGCAGATAATGGGCGCAATGCTGGAAAAGGTACCTAACAAAATGCGGCCTGCTATCCTGGACTTTTTCGAGGATCACATCAATTCAATAGCACTTAATCACCGATAAAACTATGTTTAAAAAGATATTAAGCCTCTTATGGCGACGGGCAGGCCTGAAACAATGGCAAATGGAAATAGGAGCGCACCTGCTTAAGAAAGGATGCGGCTTTGCAATTGGTCAGATAGTCCAGGAAAAGAGACTGGAACCCGGCAAGTGGCGGGTTAAAGTTATTACCGGTATTTTTTATGATTTCCGGGAAAACAAAATTAACCATACCGTAGAAAATAGAATCTTAACAACTGAGGCAAAGAAGAAGTTTTTTAGCCTCAAGGTCAAGGAGGAAAAAGCAATAAAGAATTTTTTCGGCAAAAGATGAAGCAGGCCGATAAAATAGCGCAAAAGCGGATCCTTGAAAAGATCAACCTCATTCGTAACTCCGGGAGCGTAAACCCCAATGAATCACCGGAGGAACGCAAAGCGGCTATTCAGGCGTGTAAAAAAGACTTTGCCAAGACCGTAAAACGATACTTTCCACACTACGCAGACAGCCCCTCGGCTTCTTTCCATATAGAGCTGGCCAACTATCTCTCCAAAAATTTAACGGCCAAAGCATTTGCCGAGTGGGGTCGCGGTCTTGCAAAGTCGGTTGTCAGCGATATCCTAATTCCTTTCTGGCTATGGCTAAGAGGGGAAAAGGTTTATATGGTACTGGTGGGTAATAGCTATGATAAGGCAAGCCAGCTGCTGGAAGATCTTCGCCTGGAGTGGGAAAACAACCCACAGATAATTGCCGACCATGGGGAGCAAAAGAACCTGGGGAGCTGGGAGGACGGGTTTTATATGACCAAAGGCGGCTTTATTGGCCAGGCATTAGGTATGGGGCAAAGCTGCCGGGGTTTAAGGGTCAAAACCTTGAGACCAAATTATATTGTAATGGATGACTGCGAAACGGCGGCCACCACTAAAAACGAGCGTAGGCAAGACGAGGTGGTGGAATGGGTGGAAAAGCACCTTTTACCAACTATGGACGGTGCAACCAGGCGCTTTGTATATGCAAACAACGCCTTTGCTCCGGTAATGATCCAAAAGAAGCTCCAGGATCGCCACCCAAAATGGAAGGTGCACCACATAAAAGCTTATGACGCGGTAACCTATAAGCCGAGCTGGCCAGAAAAATACAGCGATACCTATTTTAAGGAACTGGAGGAGGAACTTGGAGTTTTAGCAGTACAGGCGGAATACAACCAGGAGCCGCACGTAGAAGGTAAGATTTTTACAGAGGAGCAAATGCAGTGGGCTAAGCTCCCCCGCATAGATCACTTTGAGCACATTGTAGCGCATTGGGATATCGCCTATGCAGGAACCGCTACCGCCGATTATAATGCGGTAAGAATTTGGGGACTTAAGGAACGGCAGTTTTATCTCATTCACTGCTTTGTCAAAAAAACCAAAATGAGGGCAGCGCTTAATTATATGTGCGACTTTCAAAAAGGATTACCAAACGGGGTAATTATAAACTGGCAGTATGAGGCGCAATTTTGGAATGATGAAGTGCAACGAACTATAACCGAGGCTCAGGACGCGCACGATTTAGATTTAAGGCTTCGCCAGGTGGATAACCCCAAAGGCAGAAAGTACTACAGGATCCTTTCTTTGCATCCATACTACCAAAACGGCCGGATCTTCTACAATGAAAAATTAAAATCTCACCAGGACACCTTGGTGGGTAAAGCTCAGCTGTTAGGTATTGAGCCAAATTACAAAGGCCACGACGATGCACCCGATGCAGACGAGGGCGCAATTAGCACCTTAAGTAAACATATTTATTCCGGAAAAAAAGGAAGCATTTTAACCGGCAGAATTGAACGCAAACACGTGTACTAATGGTATTAGATTTTTTAACAAGAGACGACCTGGAGAGCCGGGTTTTCGAGGATTATATAGACGAAAGTGAGCAGGAGGATATCGAAGCCCTCCAGAGCATAGAAAAGCAGGCAATTGCTTTGGTAAAAAGTAAGCTGGCCAAACGTTACGACGTGGCCATTATCTTCTCTGATGCACCCTATACCGGGAGAGGTTTAATTATTTGGGCAATGAGCGCCATTGTAGTGTACCGCCTTATTCGTAGAAATGCCGCGCGCAAAGTTCCTACAGATTTTAAAGACGATTACAAAGAAGTAATGCAGTGGCTTGACGATGTAAGGGACGGCAATGAAAACCCGAATTTACCCAAAGTTGAGGAGCCAGAGCAAAAACAGGTTTTATGGGGTAATTCAACAAATTCCGATAATTATTTATAGTTATGGCACAAAATAGCAGAATAGGCCGGCAATACAACCAAACCAGGCAAAATAGGCCTTCAAACATAATACTTCCAAAAAGCCAATCTTTAAGCGTTCAAAACCTTAAAAAGTGGAAGGATGCCGTAGAACTTGCCTCGCTGGCAGAAAACCCAAACCGGGCACCCTTAATGGACGTTTACCGCTCCATTACACGAGACCTACACTTAAAGAGCGATATCCAAACCAGGATCCTCAAAATAATGGGTTCCAAGTTCAAGGTGACAGATATTAACGGAACGGAAAATACAGACCTGCAGAAGCTTTTTAAAGCCCAATGGTTTAATAGGTTCCTTTACCATTCCATGAAAGCTAAATTTTGGGGATCCTCTGTAATTGAGCTTTGGGATTTAGATCCTGAAACGCTCCAGCTAAAGGCCACCAATTACATACCTTCAGAAAATGTACTTTTTACTGAGGGCTTAATTGTCAAAGAGGTGGGAGATGAAACCGGCTATCCGTACAAGGAGGGAATTTATGAGCCCTATTATATCCAGGTGGGTACCAATAATGATTTAGGTATTCTGGAGGATGTGGCACCGGACGCGCTTGCCAAGAAATTTGCAAAGGCCGCGTGGCTGGAATTCTGCGAAAAATATGGGATAGCTCCACGTTGGGTTACCACCGATAGTTTTAGCGATACCAGGCACAAAGAATTAGCCGAAATGATGGCCTCAATGGTTAATAACCATTGGGCGGTATTGCAAGGCAATGAGAAGATTGAGACGATGCAGGTGCAGGGTGGAAATGCCAAGGCAATTTTTGATGAGCTCATTCAAAGGATGAATTCCGAAATGAGTAAAGGGATCCTCGGGCAAGACGGTACCACCAACTCAAACGAAAATGCCGGCACTTATGGAAGCCTCAGGGTTATGCAGGACGTGGCCGATGACAGGCACGAGGCCGATAAGACAGATATAAGTTATTTAATTAATGACGAGCTGCTTTGGCGACTGGAGGAGATCAGCCCCGCCTATAAAGGCATTAGTAATTACAAATTTGATTGGGACGAAAGTAAGGAGCTTACTCCAGAGGAATTAATTGAGACGGTGGTAAAATTATCCAGTGCCGGGTACCAGGTAGATATTAAATATCTTACAGAGCAGACCGGTATTCCTATTACTGAATTTAAGCAAGCTGTTAATCCTAATTCTCCCACGCCTCCAAATGAAGGCGAAAAAAAAAAGGCCAACCAGAAGCAAGATTTAAACGCCTTAATCTCTAAGGAGATAGTTACCTATTACACCGAAAAGCTGTTATCTACCGACTCCTTTAATATGGAGGCGGTAGAACTAAGCAATTATACCCGGTTAATTGAGAAGCTGGCCAAGGATCTACACGAAGGAAAAATTAAAGGTGCCGATTTCAATGAAGACCTGGTAAGGCAAACTTATAAAGATCTATCTGAGGCGGCCGGTTCTGGTTATGGTAAGGAGTTTTACAACTACGATTCCAACGCCGAGCGTAAACTGGAGCTAAGACAGAACCTGTACAAGTTCTCTGGTGCTAAAACCTACCAGCAAACTGCAAAACTCAACTTTCTACTTCAGGGAGAAGACGGGGAGCCGAGAAGCTTCTCAGAATTCCGTAAAGAAGCGCTAAAGCTTAACGAGCAGTACAACCAGAACTATTTAAGGACTGAGTACCAAACCTCACAGCGTGCGGCCGCACAGGCCGAGAAATGGGCTAAATATGAAGGCCAGAAAGGGGTTTACCCTAACCTGCAATATAAAACGGCCAAAGATGACCGGGTAAGGGATGACCACGACGCCGTTGATGATGTTATAAAAGCGGTTGACGATAAGTTTTGGGATAAGTGGTATCCTCCTAATGGCTGGAATTGCAGGTGCTATGTAATACAGACAAATAAACCGGTAACCAGGGGAACGCCGGAGGGGGATCCTACAATGGGCTTTCATAATAACGTAGGCAAGAAAGGCAACGTATTTGACGAGGAGCACCCTTATTTTATATTTCCTCCGAAAGAAGTTAAAAAAGTGCGTTCAGGCTTTGAAAACCTTAAGATTGCCGAGCCTATGTATGAGCAAATCTACTCGAAAGGAAAGGCCAAGCTTGAGGGATCAGTCTGGGCAGATCCTAAAGATTTTAAGGCAAATATTGATACCGGTAAAATTATGGTAGATAAGCTTGGGGTTAATGTGAAAATACGGCCACACGTGAACTCCTCTATACTTCAAAAAACCAAAAACCCGGAACTGGAGATTAACGGCAGGGTGGCAGACCTTAAAAACTTGAAGTCAAACAAAGGGGTTTCAAACGCCTTTCGGAAAGCTAAGGAGCAAATGGGAAGTGAAAAAAGCTATTCTGTGGTTCTGAACCTGGATAACATTAAAAAGCCAAATTTTGAAGTTTTAAAGAAAGAGCTTAATAATAGAATCAGCCCGGAGCGCGGCAAAAAGATATCCAGCGTATTTTTTACCTATAAGCAAAATGCCGCTGAAATCGTACGGGAGGAAATAATTAAAAGAGATTACAAAAAACTGGAGGACCTACTTAAATAAAAAGGGAGGGGGCTTGATAGCTTTCGCCCTCGCGCCCCCGTGTGTTGGTACAAATATACAAAAAAATTAAAATGCCTAACAACTTACCTGATTTTAAGAAAATTGGAGCGGATCTAATAAAGGATGCCCAAACGATTGCCGAGGTTGAAATGATCAACTTTATAATGAGCAATTTTGAAAAGCAGGGATTTACCGATACCGGCTTTACTGCCTGGCAGGGTAGAAAAGACGATGCCGACCCCGGCCGGGCAATCCTGGTTAAATCTGCACAGCTCCGGGATTCCGTAAAGATAACCGAAAGCAACCCGCAGCGGGTTGTTGCATCGGCTACGGCTAAGCACGCAGAAATACATAACGAGGGTGGTATGGTAAACATTCCAATTACCAAGAAAATGCGTAAATACTTCTGGTTTATGTACCACCGTACCGAAGACGAGAAATTTAAAGCAATGGCGCTTACCAAGAAAAAGGCCTTTTCCTTTAGAATGCCACAGCGGCAATATATGGGGGAATCGGTAACCTTTAATAAGCATATAGAAGATTTACTATTTAAGGCAATTACCAACCGGTTTAAAAGCCATTTAAACTCTAATTAATAATGGAAAATTTAAAAGAGCTGTACCTGGAGCACGAGAAAAGGATAACAGATAATATTGCAGAAATTAAGCACGTTGACCTGTGGAGTGAGCAGGTGGGATTTTTAGCCGAGGAGCAGCCCTTCAGGAGCCCGGCGGTTTTCTTTTCTTACAGGATCCTGGAAACTGATGACCAGGGCGAAAAAATACAGCAGCTTCGCCTCCAGGTAGAAATATATCTTTTCTATGAAACCTTTGCAGAGACAAAACGAGGAAGTAAGCGGCAGGGCAAGGCGCTGGCATTCCTTGATCTTTTAACCAGGATAAATGCCTGTTACCACGGAAGCCACGGCCAGTACTTTAGTGAAATGAGGAGGACGGGCTTTAGCCCGGTGGAGACTGGAACCGCGAACCTTTTGTACGTTCAGCGTTATGAATGCAGCGTAAACGATGCATCAGCCCAGGCAATTTTTGAAAGCTTGAAATTTGATAATATGCAGGTGGAAGTTGTAAAAGAAAAGGACCCGGTACCGGATGCCGGCAATCAGTTATACGACATCTGATTTTTACCGTAAACGTAGCCTTCAACGGTTTTAGGCTTTAAATCGAAGTGGTCGGCGGTTTGATTAAGGCACCAAACAGTGGTATGCTTTTTTACACCAAATTCCAGCATTTTATCAAGCTTGGTGAAGTAAGCAATAATTTTTTGTTTACGCCTCTGGTGTAATTGTAGATCTCTTGCCATGTGTTAAAAAGGATAAAACAAATGTATACAGTTTGTTAATACGGCGCAAGGCGAATTAAAAAAGCCCCTACTAAGAGGGGCTTTGTTGTTAATTAGGTGTTAATTCTATTCGTAAGAAGGAACTTCAGCTTTATGGACTTCAACCATTCCGGTAATTCCTTCAAAGCGATGTTTACCCGCGATTTGTTGCATGTTTTTCAAACAGTTCTCTTTGACGTAGTTCTTATCTGGAAAGGCTGCGGCCTCCATTATAAAGTTCGCAAATTTGGTTTCGCCGCTTGGTTTCATTTCCCTATAGGCGTAAAATATTAAAAAGTCTCTCATCATTTATTATTTAGAGTTTCAATTTCTTGCTCAATTCCCTGGACACTTATTTTAGCAGAATATTCCGGCTCCAGCTCTATTGCTTTAGTTGCCGCGGCTTTCGCTTTTTCATAGTGTGTAAGAGCTTCTTTTAAGTTCGTGGTGGCAATGGTCTCCTGCTTGCTTTTATCATCTGTCCAGGTCTTATTTGCCGGCACAGTCTTATATTTCCATTCGCGGGCAAGTTCACGCTCGGCAAGTGCAAGGTTTGCATAAACCTTTGCGGTACCGGCTCCATTCTCAGCCATAAATTGAAGGTCTCTAATTGCCTGGGCAAAATCTTCCATAGAGGCGGCGCTGGTTAAGTTGCAACGTGCCCGGATCCACCGGTAGTCTATATTTTCAGGATTGGCGGTTATGGCCTTTGAAATATATCCTTTAACTATATGGCTGGCGCCGGCAGTTAAATGAGAATTAGCCAGCAGGTAATTTGCTTGCTCGTTATTAGGTTCGCTCTCCAGGGCAATGCGGAGCAATTTGCGGCCTTCTAAAGAAGTGGGATCCTCCTTGAGTAAGTATTGAGCCTCATTAATTAAAGCGGGTGTATTTTCGGGCAGGTCTGCCTGGGCAAAAAGGGTACCGGCAGTTGCAAGGAAAATGATAAGTAGTAATTTTTTCATGGCTAATGGACTGATGGTTCTACATTTACACTAGAAGAATTCTTTTTAGGTTTTCCTTCATTGGTAAGAGGAACAAAACAGCTATCAATCAAGGTTTTTCTAACTGACAATTTTCCCGGAATGAGAACCATTTCAAAATTTTTGTAAATCCATCCGCCAGGTACCCTTATGACCTTCAAAAGTTGATTTAGTTCTAATTCTTCGTGAAGTTCTAAGTTGTAGATTGTTTTTGTTTGCTCTGACATTCTTGATATTATTAAAATTGAAGTTTCTAAGTTACTGAATTCCTTTTAAATAAAAAGAGGGAAAAATCCCCTCCAGTTAACTATAAAATAAAAGCGGCAATTATACAGGCTATTAAAACAATCACAATAACGGAAAATATTAAGCCCGTACCAGAATCATTACCCACAACCATCGGGTCATTTACTAAGCTATCCCAGGCAATATAATCCTCCTCCTTTAACCTGTCCAAGTAGTCTTTATCTATCATAATAATTCAATATTTGATCAATATAATTATCGGCTATGGAGCCAATATTAAGCATTATCGGGTTTTTCAATTTCGCCTTTTTCAACCAATTCATTGTATTCTGCCTTCATTACAGGAGCTAACACTTCATAACACTCACTACAGAAGTAATTAGAATCAGAATCTTCCGCGGCACTTTCCATATCTACTTTTTTATCACAGCTTACGCACTCAACCAGGCAATCTTCGTTAATTCCCTCATAGGGATTTTGATTAATCAAATCAATAACTTTTGTCTCCACCCTTTGAACATTTATTAATATTCTGGCCGGTTCTCCTCGTCTTAAGCTTGAATTAAAATCTTCAATAATGTTTTTAGCAGTTTCAATGGCCTCCTCATTAGTTGAAGGTGCCTCGTACCGCCTTGTTTTTTCTAATTTTTCATTCCATGAGTCCGGCCACTTTTCGGCGTTCTTAACGGTCATTTCAAAATGAAGTTCTGTGTTTTCTAAAAATGTTTGCATCAGTTTAAGGTTAGAGGTTAATATTACAGTTCATTAAAATTATCGAGCCACCTTTGTTGGCGTAGGAAGGTATCGGGCAGCTGCTTTTGGATCCCGTTTTTGTGAGCCAGCCAGTTATTGTATCGTGGTATGGCCTTGAGGGCTTCAATTTTGTCCTTTTTAGAAAGCTTCTCCCAAAGCTTCTCGGCCACGGTTCTCTTTTGCTTGACTGAATAAACCGCCCAGAAGGTTTCAAAATCAAGCTTTGGCTCCCCAACTTTTATATCAAAGTTGCTAATTGCCTTCCAGCCCTTAATTTGCTGCTCCTTGTACGGGAATTTTCCCTTTATAAAAAGCCAGTTTACTTGCTTATCGTCCAGCTCACCCTCCAGGAGTTCGAACTTGGCTAAAAGGCCGTTTAAACGGTATTTAAAGAGCCATACAATGTTAGAGCCCTTTCCGGTTACGGTGTAGGTTGTAAATTGTTCACTCATTGTTCAAGATATAATCCGGTTGATACTTGGGTTTTAAAATCTCCTCCTTTTATTCCATCTAATGCCATTCTGTCTCGCAGCTCTTTTTCAGATAATTTTGAGGTATCAATTTTTCTTACTTGGTCGCTTCTGTAGATCTTGCTGGCAATGATATACCTGGAGAAAAAGAGGTTTTGTAATTCTTCCCGGCGCTTTTTTCGGGTTTTAGCCGTTCTACACCTGTTTATTTTAGGAACGCATATTTTGTTAAACTGCGCCTTCATGTGCCGCCTGAAGTATTCGTAAGCGCTGGAGAGCATTACAAAATCTAAATACTCCAGTTTTGCTACAATATCCCTGGCGCCGTATGTGTCTCGAAATAGCTCAATTTCCTTATCAGTGAAAAAGTATTCTTTTAACTGGCTGAATAACCAGAGCTCCATATTGGAAGAATACTTAAACCGGTAATCCTGCTTATTGATGTTTTTAATATACTCCTCGTCGAGGTTGTACTTTTTCATCAACCTATTTAAGGCTGCATCGGCGGCCACCTTTTCTCCATTTTCTCCCCGGTTTACCAATTCGTAAACCTTGGCAATTTTACTTCTTACTTTTTCGTCCATTCGTTATGCTAATTTTTGGTTTAATTGATCTTTTAAAATTGATACGGCGTTACGCTCGTAGCTGTCCTGCTCGGTGTCAAAATACACGTCTTGCAGGCGCTGCTCCAGTTCGTAGGCTTCGTGGTATTGAAGATTGAATTTAACAGGCTTATCATCGGGGTTCATTTGTACCTCCAGTGACTTCTTGGCGATTTTTAGAAATACTTGTTGGAAAAGGCTTTTATGAAGTTTCTCCTCTTTAGTAAGAATGCCGGAAAACTCAATATTGGTTAACAATTTATGAGCTACCACCACGTGCCGGGATTTAATTTTAAGGCTTACTTTCATCGTCCTTTTGGGTGAGGTTATATATTCCCACGGAGCACCAGCCGCCCACCAGGTATTTTAGACTGTCTGGGTAAAAATTGGCAATAATAGCGGTGAGGATTATTAAAATGAGGTATACTGCTTTCATAATATTGCGTTTACGGTTATTGTATAATCGGATATATCCTTTTTGGTATGGGCAAACTCCATTTTCTCAATTTGTTGGTTTTGCTCATTTAATCGGCCTATTTCGGTGCTAAGCTTCAGTTTCTGCTCGTAGCTGGTACAATGTTCCAGATACGCCACAAAAGCCTCTAAAAGGCGCTTATTTTCCTTGTATTTGGCCTGGTATGTCATATTCTGCTACAGGTGCAATTTTCAACCGTCCTATTACAGCCGTCGCAGTGCCATTTTTCGCCCCACCCGGAATAGTGTTTAAAGGTCATTGGCCATTTTCTACAGCTTGGGCAGGTTCCTTTGGTGGTGTGTTTACCCCTTCTTTGTAGCTCAAGCTCTAATTCATTTGTTGTATAATTTTTTAAGCTCATAGTTAATAGGTTTCCGGTTCTTTTAATCCTTGCTCTACGGCGCAGCCAAAATCTGAACAGGCATCTGACAGATCACAGCTACTGCAGCAAACAAATTCTAACTCCCACGCTTCTGGGTCTTCCTCTAAATAATCGCAATCACACTGGCAGTTTTTTACAACCCAGCTTTCTTTCATTACCGGGATATCGTCAATATCCCCAGAGCAATAGCAAGCTTGATAACATCTTGGACAACTATGCATTAACAGTCGGTTACAGGTTCAGATAAATGTTTTTTACAGTCGGGGCAGATAAGTACCGTTACTTCGCAGGTACAATTGGCGCCAAGTACTTTTATTACCGGCTCGTTGGGGTGGGTGCAATCTTTCATTTTGAATACTCCCATTTAATGATATTCTCCAGGGCAGTGATTACTTTGCTGAGCTCGGCCGGCTTCATCTTTTGGAGAGGTTTCTTTACCGGGCTTTTATCGCTCTTGAGCCATTCACTAAGGCGGTTAAGATCTACTACCTTTCCGTAGGTCTCGTCTGGCGTTTGCCAGTTAAGTTGGCGGCAAAGGCTAAGGATGTATTTATGCTTGCCGTTGTTCTTATTGAAGTATGCCCAATTATCAATTTTACCTTTTTGAGTTACTGGCGTGCCACCGGCTTGTTTAATAATGGCGTTTGCCTGGTCAAAGCTTAAATCGTTGGTGCTGGTTTTGGAGCTGTCACCGGTAGCCCATTGCACCCATTCTTCCTTTATATCCTTGTTATAGGAGCAAAGCTTGTAGATATACTGCTTTTGATGTTTGTTTGCTTTCATTAGTCTGTAGGCTTATATAAGAGGTTTATAAGTCTGCCGGCTTATTTATGCTACCCGCATTGATGAGGGTAGCATAAGGAGCCGCTTGGTTAGATCTTGGCCAGAACCCAGGTCTTTGAGTCCGTTCTCTGGTAGCGCGCGCCGTTTTTCGTTTTTTCAGCTTCCAGAGCTTTAGCCGCTTGCAGCGCCTTTTCGGCTTTTTCGCGCTGCCATTTGAAGGTCTCAAAGGGATTTTCCATAGTTACACTTCAAAGGTTGCTTTAACCGGTGCCGTGGCAATCTCACTCATTACCAGGTACTCGTTTAAAAATTTCTCCTCGGCACTGTTAAGCTCCTGGTTGGATATCCAGTTGCCGTCCATATTCTTGCGCACTACTTTGCCGTTTACGCTTAATACTTCGCCCGGAGTTACTTGGTTGATCTGTACACTCATTTTTGCGGGGGGTTTTTATGGTTTGATAATTTATACTTGCTGTTTGGTCATTAATCATTTGCTGAATTCTGGGGGGCAGCATATTTATAGTTTAGTTTCAAAAAATGGAATTTCTGTACCTTCTGGAAACTTCACTGAGCTAATGGCAAGCGGTATACTTTCATCTTTGCCCTCTATACTTTTTGTGGTGGCTTCAATAAAGTGAACACTTTCCACTGGCTTATAAGCCGCCCTAATAATGCGTACACCGTCAGAAAATTCTGGATCATCAAATTCCTCTGCAAGGTTTGAAAGCTCCACAACCCGGCTGCTTTTAAGGTTGCCTTTTGCATCCTTTTTCAGAAGCCTGTTTATAGTTTTAACCAGCAGTGCGGAATCCTCGTCTTTGGCCTTAGATTCAAGAAACTTGTTTACTTTGGCAATGCCGGATCCTACAGTATCATCCCAGCCGTCATTTACCCTTACTCCAAGAGTTATACTGTCGCCTTCCTCGGTAGTGAAGGTGTGCGACCTTTGTTCGTCTTTAATTCCGTAGGCTTTCTCCTTGAGCTCCATTAGATCTGTAACCCCTCTAAAGGTGCCCACCTTCGCAGTTTGTAATATTTCAGAAATCCACTTAAGGTGCTTAATCAATCCGGGAACAGTCTCATTAACCAATTCTTTGTAAGCTTTTCGGTCTTCCTGTATTGCGGCTTCGCGTCTTTTTAGCTCTGCCTTAAGTTCGGCAGCTGATAATTTACTGATGTCTACTGTCTGAGTCATTGGGTTTAAAATTTCGGGTTCGTTTACAATTATTTCCTGGGTTTTCATTCAGTTTCGGTTTTGCCTGTTGGCCACGTTTTTACGATCGTAAGGCCGTGGCAGATGTAACATTCTTTTACTTTTTGCCAGAAGCCTCTGGGCGGTACCATATTTGGTTCTGGCTTTCTAATTTCTACTTGCCCGCGGCAGTGAGGGCAAGTGTAGTGAGTCGTCTGGTGGCCTTTTTTCACCCAATGGCTTAATTGGTTTTTTGCAATTGCTTCAAGTCTATTCATATCACAGGGGGTTGGTTAATACTTAATTTCTTCTTTCTTCCAGCCGGTATCTTTAATTACCCGGAGGATGTGGTTAACTTTTTGCTCCAGGTGTTCCGGGATCTTATACCCCACGATTACCTGGTATGGGGAATCATTTTCAATGGCCGCGACTTGGCGAAGGCAACCCGCTCGCTCCTGGTGCAGGCAAATAATTTGACCGGTAGTTAAACCACCGTTTGCCCTTGACCAGGCCGCAACCTCCTGGAGGTCTTCAATTCTTTGTTGTAATTCTTCCATAGATTAGTTGTATTGGGGGGTTATTGGTTGATGCTTTCGCGCGGCCTTAATCAATGGTTTACAGTAAAACTCCTGCACTTGTGCCACTGTCTCAGCGTGGTATTTTCGCATTGTCTCTTTATCCGCCTTTCCGTAAAAATCTACAGCACGACGGGCAAACTTTTCCTGAAGTTGGTTATACTGGATAAGCCACCAGTTAAAAAGCTTTTTATTAGCCAGAAGCTTCTGGCAATCTACATCGTCGCAGCTCTGTAAGCTGCACCATTGGTGATAGTGGTTAATTACCATCTTCTCATAAATATTGCCGGTCATTTCCAGCAGGGTTGGGATATTTACTTTCATATTGATTAAGGTTTGATTTTACCGTGATATTCGGCGGCACCTTCCGCCCAGATTACAAAAGGTTCGCCGCCTCCAAACCGGCTAAGGATAAAAGCCTGGTAGCCTTCTACGTTTATCTTTATATCGGCGTCGTACTTCACGAATTTTGCCGCCCGGCCTTCAGGCTGTTTACCTTCAGCGTGGGAAATGAAAATGAATAGCTTGTTTGGAAATTGGGCTTTTAGGTTCTTATACTCCAGTTTGGTAAGGCCGCTGTATTGGAAGGAGTCGATAATAATAATATCAGGGCTCTTCCTTTTCTCCAGGCGCTTTTTCAGATCGTCCATACCCTCACTTAGAATTATGAACTTTTTAGCCACCTGGTGCATACTATTTCGCTTTAGGGCAAGCTGGAAACTTTTGCGGGCACCTTCCTCCAGTGTGTTGTAAGCCACCCGCCCAAACTGGCAGAGGTATTTGGCTACCTGCATTGCAAAGGAGGTTTTACCGTTACCTGAGTTTCCCCATATAAGCCAAACCCCGGATCGCTCCGGGTCTCCAAAGCTGTGGTGCCATTCGCCTTCAAAAGGCATTTCAATAAATTTCATTTTATACATCTCGTCAACCGAGATAGCGCGTTTAAGGGGCATTTAAAGGGGGTTTGGGGGGTTATTAATTCAACATTTCGCTACGAGGGATCCCTGTTTGCGAGTGGGGCGCCTCGTTCCAATCCTGAACCGCTTTTTTACGGTTCTTTAGGGCGTGAATTTTGCGCTTTACCCGGCGCATATCGCCCTCATTGTCTTTTATGATTTCGTTGATATCCTTACGGTCAGTGATTCCGTTTGCAGCGCATACCTGGGTAATGTCTGTAGATCCTACGCCTTTAAGCTCTATACACTTGCGGCCTATACGGCTGTAAATTTCTTTGTAACCTTTTTTGTTGAGGCGAAGACCTTTTTTAATTCGTTTCTCCAGGTGATCTGTAGCCACCAGCACAATTCCGCAATGATCCTCCAATTGGTTGTAAAGGGTGATAAAGAAGTAAAGCACCTGGTCTGTTAGTTTATCGGCCTCATCCATTATGATTAAGGGGCTTTCTTGAGCCTTGAGGCGTCTAACTACCTCCATCATCATTTCGGCCACTGTAAGGCCGCTGTAATCCCTCCCCATTGCTGTAAGAAGTTCAGCAAGGAAATACTTGCGGTTCCAATATTCATTGCACTGGAGTAAGTGAGCGCGTTTGTGGGTATTGGCGTACTGGCGAATTGCCAGGCTTTTACCGCTTCCGGCTTCTCCAGTAACCGCAAATACATTGCTGTGTTGCTGGGCGTCTGTAAGTAACCTGGTAAGCGTTTTAAAGTCTCGGGTTTCTACTACCTCCCAACGGTTTGGGTTGTAGCCTATTTGGGCAGCTACATTTCTAAACATCTCGTCTTTGACCTTATCCCACTTGCGGTTTATAAGCTGGCTAATGGTGGCGGAGGAAACGCCGGTTAAAGTGTTGGCCGCCTGATTTTGGGAATCGTAACGCGCAACGTAGCGCTCAAGCTCTAAAACGATTTGTTCTTTGTTCTGGTTTGTCATAATTTTGGGTTTTTGATGTTAGGCCTCCGGTTCACGCTCTCACCTGAGAACCGGGGGCTGTTTGTTTTACATTAAATCGTATATATCCTCATCGTCCTCACCGGCCACAACATTACTTAGCTGCTTCTGGTACTGTCCGATTTCAATAGTTCTTACTTTGGTACCGTTCTTGGCTGCCTTCTGGCGGCGGCTGCTCTCAATACCTTTGATGTTTGGAGAGTTAAGGCCTCTTTGCTCGGCCGTGGCGCCATGGCGTTCCTGAATGGCCACCGTTTCATCCCGCATATCCACACGCATCTGCTTATTGGCCGCAAGAATATCCTTAATGAACTTATCTTGGAACTCGTCCACCTCCTGGCGACCTCTGGAAACTTCCACTTTAGTTTCGGCCTCTCTCACGAAGCGCAGACCAAGGGCAGTTTTTTCATATAGGCAAATCCTGCTCATATCATCCGGGTCAAAGCGGATGTAAAATTTCTTATCGATGTTCTTACGGTGGAATTCCATATCTACGCTGCGGTCATCATTGTAAACCACATAATCGTAGGCCACTTTTTTCTCCTGAAAGCTGATACCGGCAGCCGTATAAGTAGAAGGCTTATCGCGAAGGATCCAGAATAGGTCTACCATTTCGTACCATTCTAATTTTGGAGCCTCCGGGTTTTCGCTATTCAGGTACATATCAATACGGGGCTGCTTGGTTTTAGGGTGTGGGGCAGCATTCCACTCCTCGCGCCTTTTGGCATATATTTCTTTAATTTCTTCGAGGGTTGGAAGGTTTTGCACGTTTGCCAGGATAAATTCCATATTGGCTTTGCTCTCCTCTTTTTTAGCGGTAATGTTTTGACCGGTAAAGAACCAATCCCGCTTAAGGTATTGCGCCTGAAACCTTCCAAAAGCGTTCTCTATGGTTTTTGATTTACCGTTGTAGGGCTGCGTCTTGATAGAAAGTCTTGCCATCTTTGTAAGGAATTGGCCGGCCTTTAATTTGTTGTGCCCTCCTTGGCCGTCAAATCCAATTTGATAAGGCCGGTGGCCTGAAGTTTGGGCGGCTAATTTGTAAGCATAATATTGCGCCTCGTAATCCTCTGTTTTGCTGATGTGGTGGCCAAGTAAAACCTCTGAATGTGCGTCCATTACTTCATATACTTGGCAGGTCGCCATTTTTCCGTTTGCGTCGAGGTAGTAATAGTTAAGCTTGGTACCGTCTGAATACCAAAGGCTGTCACGCATTGAGGGAAGTTTAGTCTTAAGGGATAAATTAAATTTTTCCTTGGCTTTGGTTTCGCCGTAGCGGAAGCCCCACCAGTAGGACTTAACCTCAGGCTGATGAAGGAAAATAAAAATTGTGCGGTCATCCTTCAGTTGCTTCCAGCCTTCCCGCTTTGCCTTAAAATTATATTCCCTCCACAGCTGATCAATGTTAGCCACTTTATCAACCGGATCGGAATAGCGGGCAATAAGCCACTCCTTAGCATCGTCATTAATTTTTTCGGAATTGGTGTTACAAAAGCCGGAGTGGATCAATACCTGGTAACCCTCTTTTTTGTAATCGTAAAATTTCTCTTTAAGGCGGCGGGCGTTTTTAGGCAGCTTGTGCGGCCATTCGTGCAGGGGTAGATCTGCTATAATTTCTGCAAGCTTTTGCCAAACCTTCGTTTTGGTAGTTCCGAGGGCTTTTCGCTTAGCCAGCTTATTATTAATAATTTCATCTATAGCATTTAAAATGGCCGCATTTGCTGCGTATTCTTTTTTACGATCCTCTGGAAGAGCGGAGCCGTCGGGAATAGTATACCTGTTATAAAATTCAATGGCCTCAACATCTTGCTTTAGGTAGTCTTTGAAATGGATGTGCTTTGTGGCCTTATAAGGGTCACCAACTTTCTTAACAATTTGCTTTTTAAATCGGTCTGGTATACTATCATACTCCACGAGGGCGGGCGTATTTCTACAACCCCGGCGGATCACATTAAGCGCATTGCGGAAGGAAAGAAGCTTGTAATTTGACTGAGATATAATATCCTCGTCAATTAGCCAGCCCGCGTGTACGCATAAGGTGTTATTATAAAATTCAGTCATATTACTTTTTATCTTTAGAAGATTGGGGGCTTAGTAATTCGATTAGGGCAAGTAGATCTGCAAGGACTTTTCGGGAAAGCTTGGATTTTACGTCTCGCTCTCCATTGATGATAAGCTTGACATATTTCTGGCTGCATAAGTGCTTAGCTGCCAACTTCGCCGCTTGGCCACGGAGAAGGATTTTTTCAGATTCGTTAAAAGAGGCTTTCATTTTTTTGTCTACATTTGTTCTTACCAGTGGAACAAATATATACTAAAACGGTATAAAGCTCAAAATAATAATATACTTTTTTTGGATAATTTTATGAATACATTTGATAAGATCAGGGAAGCCCGCGAATTACTTGGGCTTAACCAAACACAGTTCGCCGAAAAGGTGGGTGTTACTCAAAAGGATGTATCCAATTTGGAGGCCGGAAACAAAAAATTTATCCCGAATAAGTATATAGATTTTCTGCTAAACAGCCATTTTGACCTCAATTCGGTATTTGATCCAACTTCAGACTTAAAAAAGATGACCGTTACTAAGGTAGACGAGCCAACGAAAGTATATAAATTAAGAACGGATAATAATGTTTCTACTCAACTGATTCCCTTGTATAGCCTGGAGGCAACCGCAGGTTTAGTAGAATTATTTCAACACACTGGAGACTCCAAGCCCATAGATCACATTAGTATACCAAATTTGCCTAAATGCGATGGCGCGGTTTTTACCGTGGGAGATAGTATGTATCCGCTCCTGAAAAGTGGAGATATCGTTATGTATAAAGAACTTCAGGATATAAGGGAAGGTATCTTTTACGGGGAGATGTATTTAATAAGCCTGGACGTTGACGGGGAGGAATACGTTTCTGTCAAGTGGATCCACAAAAGCGAAAAAGGCGAAGATTATATAAAGCTGGTAAGCGAAAACCGGCACCACCAGCCAAAAGATGTACACCTGGATAAGGTAAGAGCTATGGCAATTGTCAAGGCCAGCATCCGTATAAATGCGATGCGGTAGGTACATTCTCCACACACAAATTTTACATTAATTCTGTAAGCGCTTAATAATAAGCGTTTTATTTTTTTTCTTCTTGTAAAAAATGGGGAATAACCCCCACTTTAAACCCTATTTTATATCCTTTTCGCCTGTTTTTAGTCTACTTGTATAGGGGAAAACCCCCATTTTTTGTTGATTTTGTAACCCCAATTGTAACCCCAATTGTAACCGCATTTGTTAAAATGCCCCATTGAGGCCAATAAAATAAAGCCCTCCCAGAGGGGTACTGATCAGTAGGGTAATTTAGGAGTGGAGCGCGCCGCAGGAATCGCTTAAAATCCCTTATTTTAGCGGCTGTATGGAAGTTTTCGACAAAAAATGAATACTGCCTTTACCAATAATGGAAGTTGCTGTAAATGCCCGCCTGTTTAAATGGTACTCAAATGGTAGTTAAATAGCAGAAATGCACATTTCGTACAAAAAATAAAAAAGCGCCTAATCTTATGAGAAGGCGCGTAAACACTGGATAAATTGAACAAAAATATATTTATCTAGTGTGTACAATTCGTTTTAATCCCCTTAAATTTAAATGGGAATTGTAAGTGCAAAAGAAGTTGCCAGAGTGATGAATTTGGACAAATTCGGAGTTTTGGGAACCTCTATGGGATGGATAGTTCTTAAAACTACCAAGCTTTCGGTCATCA
>Ga0098069_100159_pt1 | contig 38304 bp, 30 predicted proteins | sample 27_taG_FD_92584 | JGI IMG/M metagenome (GOLD analysis project Ga0098069, IMG submission 92584) | Marine viral communities from Cariaco Basin, Caribbean Sea - 27_WHOI_OMZ | ecosystem: Environmental > Aquatic > Marine > Oceanic | place: Caribbean Sea: Cariaco Basin | collected 2014-11-09
CCCGCTTCGACGAGAAAGGCGCGCGCCAGCTCGATCAGTTCGACCTGCTCGTCTTCGCTGAAGGCGTTGAGGTTGCGCCCGGTCCGCCCCTTGAGCGGATTGGCGTCGCCTGCGAGTTCGAGCCATTCGGGATGCAGGTGCAACTGAACCTCGTGCCCGCGCGCGAGGATCGGTTCGACCACTGCGGCGACGGCTTCGACACCCCAGACCAGCGCGGGCATGGGATCCACGAAGAAGACGCCCGAAATTCCATGCGCGTCCATCACGTCCATCTGATAATCGATACCCACATCGCCCGCAGCAGTGCGGCCGGCGATCGAACGGGCATAGACCTCTGCGCGGGCATGGCGGCCCAGCTCGACGGCAAGACCCGCCGAATATTCGGTGTCGATCGTGATATAGACCGCGGTCATCGGGGGCACTGTATCACGCGGTGGTCAACAGTGCGATTACCCTGGCCGCCGGTCAGATTCCCCCGGGGGTGAAATCGAAGCCGGCGGTGGCCAGCCCGTCGCACAGGCTGTCGACACAGCTCCTGAGATCTTCGCTATTGGTCGAACGAACCACGAAATTCGCGCCGACCCGGCCTTCGCGGAAGAAGGGATAGCTGCCTATCTGGCAGGTTTCATGCGCTTGTTCGACCTGCCGCAGGATGTCGGCGATTTCGCTCTCGGGGGTCCAGCAGCCGACGGTTTCGGATTGCAGCGGAGCCCCGCCTTCGAGCGTGCCCGTCAGCGCATCGAGCATGCCCGCGGTGATGTGCGGCACCCCGGCCATAAGGTGGATATTGCCAAGCTTGATCCCCGGGGCGCCCGACATGCGGTTGGGGATCAGTTCGGCGCCTTCCGGCGCGCGGGCCATGCGAAGCCGCGCCTCGGTCAGCTCCTTGCCGATGCTGGCGTAATAGCGCTCAAGGATCGCTCTCGCCTCGGGATGGACGATCACCGGAACGCCCAGCGCTTCCGCCACGGCATCGACGGTGATGTCGTCGTGGGTCGGGCCGATCCCGCCGGTGGTGAACAGGTAATCGTACGCTTCGCGCAGCGCATTCACCGCTTCGACGATCCGTTCGACGACATCGGGCACCACGCGGACTTCGGACAGGCGAATGCCCTGGACCTGCAGCCAGCTGGCGATTTGCGCGATATTCTTGTCATGCGTGCGGCCCGAGAGAATTTCGTCGCCGATCACGACGAGGCCCGCGGTGTAGATGCGTTCGGTCATGGGTGCTGGCGTAACGCGGTCCGCGCGCGAAAGCTACTCCGCAGCTTCGAGCTGTTCGCCAGCGCCGCGCGCATTGGCTCCGTGCCGCCGGAAGTCGAGCAGACCGTCGTCGACCGGGTCTTCTTTCATCCGCTTGCGATCGGCGACATATTCTTGGTTCAATCGCCAGGGGTAGGCCACCGCGTTCTTGGGCATGATCGCCTTGCCGCGCTGGATATAGCCCGACGAGAAATCGAAGATGTCGTCTTCGACGATAGCCGCTTCCGCTTCGGGGGTCAGCACCGGTTCGACGATGTCCGCGCCGCGCTGCCGGCTTTCCTGCAGCACGCGGCAGATGAAGTCCGAGTTGATATCGGCGCGCAGCGTCCAGCTGGCGTTGAGATAGCCGAACACTGCCGCCAGGTTGGGCACGTTCGAGAACATGCAGCCCTTGTAGTAATAGTGCTGCGCCAGGTCGATCTTCCGGCCTTCGCGCGACAACGCGATCTTGCCGGCGATCGCCAGTTTGAGCCCGGTTGCGGTGACGACGATATCGGCCGGGATGAACTGGTCGTCGGTCAAACGGACACCGCCCTTTTCGAAGGCCTTGATATGGCCGGTCACGATTTCCGCCTTGCCGCTCTTCATCGCTTCGAACAGGTCGTCGTCGGGGACCAGGCACAGCCGCTGGTCCCACGGATTGTATGGCGGCGTGAACGGCGCGAGATCGCAATCGTCGCCCAGCGACTTGCGGATACGCTTGTGCAGCGCTTCGCCCATCTTCTGCGGCTTGGCGCGGGCCCGCTTGAAACCCAGATCCTGCAGCGTGATGTTCTTCCAGCGGGTGATCCTGTAAGCGGTCTTCTCGGGCAGGATCTTGCGCAGGAAATTGGCCAGTGCATCCTTGGCCGGCCGGCTGAACATCCAGGTCGGCGTGCGCTGCAGCATGGTCACCTTGGCGGCCTTGTCGCTCATCGAGGGGACGATGGTGACCGCAGTGGCGCCTGATCCGATGACGACCACGTTCTTGCCCCTGTAATCCAGGTCTTTCGGCCAGAATTGCGGATGCACGACTTCGCCTGCGAATTCGCCCAGATCGAAGCCGGGATCATAGGCTTCGTCGTAATCGTAATAGCCCGCGCCGAGATAGAGCCAGTTGGCGGTCAGATGCTTGCGTTCGCCCTGCGCGGTTTCGAGCGTGACGTGCCAGCGCGCTTCGCTGTCGCGCCAGTCGGCGGACAGCACCTTGTGGCCGAAGCGGATGTGCTTGCGGATATCGCGTTCGTCGACGATGCGGTCGAGATAGTCGAGGATGGCGGGGCCGTCGGCGATCGATTTCTCGTGCGTCCAGGGTTCGAAATCGAAGCCCAGCGTATGCATGTCGCTGTCCGACCGGATGCCGGGATAGCGGAAGAGGTCCCAGGTTCCCCCCAGATTGTCACGGCGTTCGACGATCGCGAAACTGTGACCGGGCGCCTTGTCCTTCATATGCGCCGCCATGCCGATGCCGGAGATGCCCGCACCCACGATCAGAACGTCGAAATCGGTCGCCGTATTCTTCATCTGTCTCTCCCAAGTGGCATGAGCCTACCCGATGCCGGGCCCGTGCGCCAGTCTCAGTTGCAGGGCGCAACTTAATCGCTGGTTTCAAACAGATCGTGGGCTTGCGCCGCTTGCCTCTCGCTTTCGCCAATTCGCTGGGTTAGGGCAGGCGGAAAGGGGAGAGCCTTTCGCGCATGTCCAGCAGTGACAAGACCAGGCCGCGCCCGGTCACCTCGATCGACGTGGCCGAACGCGCGGGCGTCAGCCAGTCGACCGTCAGCCGCGCCCTGTCGGGTTCCGAAACGATCACCGAAGCCACCCGCCGCCGCGTCGAACTGGCGGCGGAGGAACTGGGCTACCAGGTCAATGCGCGTGCGGCCGGGCTGCGGCGCGGCGAAACCGGGACCATCGCCATTGTCGTGATCGGCCGCGACGGGCAGGGTCCGGCGGCGATCAACCCGTTCTATTACAGCCTGCTCGGCAGCACCTGCGCAGCGGCGGCCGAGCGCGGCTACGAGGCGCTGGTATCCTTCCAGGCGCAGCCCGAGGAATTCTTCGGCCACTATGTCGCCCGGCGGCAGGCCGATGGCGTCGTGGTGATCGGTACGGCGACGAACCAGGCGGCGTGGGACTATTTCACCGCCTGCGCCAAGACCGCTGGCAGGATGGCGTTCTGGGGATCGCCTTTCGACGACAGTGTCTGGGTGCGCTCGGACAATCGCGATGGCGGCAGGCTGGCGGTGGAACGGCTGGTGCAGGGCGGCGCGCAGCATATCGTCTTCGTCGGGGATCCCGCATCGTCGCAGCGCCAGTTCCGCGAACGCTACGAAGGCTATCTTGCCGCGATGGAAGCGGTGGGCCTGAAAGCGGGTGAGGCGGTGGTCAGCAGCGGCGCGGACCGCGTGTCGCAAGGCCGCAATGCGATCGCCCAGCTGGCCGACGCCGATGCCAGGTTCGATGGCCTGTTTTTCGCCTGCGACGCCATGGCGCTAGGCGCGCTGGAAGAATTGACCGCGCGCGGCATCGCCGTGCCGGACGACGTCGGCGTGATCGGGTTCGACGGGCTCGGGTCGGGCGAATTCAGTGCGCCGCCGCTCACCACGGTCGAACCCGATTTCGCGCGCGCCGGGCAATTGATCGTCGAGACCGCGCTCGCTTCCGAAGGCGAACGGCCTGCGCGGCGCGTCCCCGTCCATCTGATTGAACGCGCCAGCGTGCGCTGACCACATTTTCCCAACCGGAGAACATCATGAAAACCAGCATCGCATCCGTCCTTGCCGTCCTGTTCGCCGGCCAGGCGGCTTACGCGCAGGACAACCCGCCCAGCCCCAATCCGGTGGAGGAACAGGAGGTCGATGCATCGGCGGAAACGGGTCCTGCCGAAGGCAGCGGGATTGCGGTCGATGCCGCTCCCGCCAGTGCCAACCCGGCTGCCGCCGACAGCGCGGAGAAATGGGACGTTACCGCTCCGCGCGGCGCGACGATCCGGCAGGTGCCGATACGGACGGACGAAGGCACGTGGATGGATGTGGATGTCTCGCCAGACGGGCGCATGCTGGCTTTCGCGCTGCTGGGCGACATCTACACCATGCCGATCGCCGGCGGCACGCCGACGCGGATCGCCGAAGGGCTGGCATGGGAAGTGCAGCCGCGCTTCTCGCCCGATGGCCGCCGGATCGCTTTCACCAGCGACCGCGGCGGCGGCGACAACATCTGGATCATGAACTCCGACGGATCGGACAAGCGCCAGCTCACCAAGGAGGAGTTCCGCCTGCTGAACCAGGCAAGCTGGTCGCCCGATGGCAATTACATCGTCGCCAAGAAGCATTTCACCACGCAGCGTTCGCTCGGTACCGGTGAGATCTGGCTTTATCACGTCTCGGGCGGCGGCGGCGTCAAGCTGGTCGCGCGCGCCAACGAAGCACTGCAGAAGGAGCTGGGTGAACCGGTTTACGCGCCTGACGGCAGCGCGGTCTATTATTCGCGCAATGTCACCCCGGGGCCGATCTTCGAATATGCTCAGGATTCGACGCAGGGTACCTTTGCCATCGAACGCTACGATCTGGCGACCGGCGAGGTGACTACCGCGGTCAGCGGCTATGGCGGTGCGGTTCGCCCACAGCCATCGCCCGATGGCAGGAGCCTGGCCTTCATCCGCCGCGACAAGGACCAGACCGAGCTGTGGATCAAGGACCTCGCCAGCGGCGAGCAGCGGATGATCTATGGCGATCTCGATATGGACATGCAGGAAACCTGGGCGGTCCACGGGTTCTACCCGCTGATCGACTGGACGCCCGACGGCAATGCGCTGGTGCTGTGGGCTGGTGGCAAGCTGCGGCGCGTGGCTGCCGATGGCAGCGGCGACAGCGTGATACCCTTCAGCGTTAACGACACGCGCGGAGTCGCCGATGCGCCGCATCCGGTCATCCCGGTTTCGCCCGACAGCTTCACCGCGAAAATACCGCGTTTTGCCAGCGTTTCACCCGATGGCCGCACCGTGGTCTTCGAAAGTCTCGGCAAGCTTTACACCAAGCCGGTGGCGGGCGGCACGGCCCAGCGGCTCACTTCGGGCAATGACGAAGCGCTCGAGCTGTGGCCCTCGTGGTCGCGCGACGGGCGGCGGCTCACCTATATCCGCTGGACCGACGAAGGGCTTGGCCAGGTAATGAGCGCCAATGCAAACGGCTCCGGTGCCCGCGCGGTCACCCGCATGCCCGGTCATTATGCGCAGCCCCGGTTCTCGCCCGACGGCAATACGATCGTTTTCGAAAAGCGTTCGGGCGGCTATCTGACCTCTCCCGATTATTCGGAGAACGAAGGCATCTACCGCGTAAGCGCGGCCGGCGGCACCGCCGAACTGGTGGCACGCGACACGTCGAACCCGCAGTTCGGCGCGGATAGCGACCGGGTGTTCATGCTCGGGCGCAAGGACGGCAAGCTGCAGCTGCTCTCGGCCGATCTCGACGGTGAAGCGCGGCAGGTCCATGCCGAGGGCGAGCTGGCCACCGAATACCACGTCAGCCCGCGCGGCGATTTCGTTGCCTTCCGCGAGAATTACGAAGTCTTCGCCACACCGCTGATGCCCGGCGGGCAGGCGGTGACCGTGGGCGAAAAGGCCAGTTCGCTACCGGTGGTGCGCGCGTCCAAGGGCGGGGCGGACTACATCGGCTGGACCCAGGGCGGCGACATGCTGACCTGGACGATGGGGCCGGTGCTGTACCGCGCCAGCCTCGATACGATGTTCGCCGATGCACCGAAGGAAAAGGACGCCCCGGCCTTCGTGCCGCCGACCAGCGGTACCTCGCTCGAACGCACCGTCGCGGCTGCCAAGCCGAGCGGTACGGTGGCGATTACCGGGGCGAAGATCCTGACGATGGCGGGTGATGGTGCCGGCCCAATCGCCAATGGCACGATCGTGATCACGGGCGATCGCATTGCGGCGATCGGCCCGGCCGATCAAATTGCCGTGCCGCAGGGCGCATCGGTGATCGACGCTGCGGGCAAGACGATCATGCCGGGGCTGGTCGACGCGCATGCCCACGGGCCGCAGGGCGTCGACGATCTCGTTCCGCAGCAGAACTGGTCGCTGGTGCAGAACCTTGCCATGGGGACAACCACGCTGCACGATCCTTCGTCGAGGGCGAGCATGATCTTCTCTGCTGCGGAGCGTCAGCGCGCCGGCACCCTGCTGGCGCCGCGGATATTCTCCACTGCCGAGATCGTCTACGGGGCCAAGGCGCCCAGCGTCTATGCGCGGATCGACAGCTATGACGATGCGCTGGCGCATATTCGCCGGATCAAGGCGCAGGGCGGCATCTCGATCAAGAACTACAACCAGCCGCGGCGCGAACAGCGCCAGCAGGTCGTCGCGGCCGCCCGTGAAGAGGACATGCTGGTGGTGGCCGAGGGCGGTTCGCTGTTCGGGATGGACATGAACCTGATTGCCGATGGCAATTCGACCATCGAACACAATGTCCCGGGCGAAGTGTTCTACGAGGACGTGCTGCAGTTCTGGGAAGGGTCGCAATCGAATTATACGCCGACGCTCGTCGTGACCTATGGCGGCCTTGCTGCCGACCCCTACTGGCGACAGGCTACCGACGTGTTCGACAATCCGCTGATGGTCCACACGCCGCCGCGCCAGTTGATCGCGCAAACCGCACGCCGCGTTACCGCTCCCGACTGGGCTTTTGTCGATGACGAAGCCGCGCGCGAGGCGAAGAAACTCGCCGACCGCGGGGTGAAGGTCAGCATCGGGGCGCATGGCCAGCAGGCAGGTGTCGCCGCGCACTGGGAACTGTGGAGTTTCGCTCGCGGCGGAATGAGCCCGGTCGAGGCGCTGCGAGCCGGGACGATCGAACCGGCCCGTTCGCTGGGGATGGAGCGCGACATCGGCAGTCTCGAAGTGGGCAAGCTGGCCGATCTGCTCGTCCTTTCGGCCGATCCCAGCGAAAACATCCGCAATTCGGACAAGATCGACCGCGTCATGCTGGGCGGCCGGCTGTACGATGCGCGGACGATGAACGAGGTCGAGACCGGCTCTGCCCGGCGCCTGCCCTACTGGTGGGAATGATGGAGAGTGCGGCGGCGGGGATTTGCCCCGCTGCCGCCGTCTCCCGATTGTCCTCGGTGCGGGCCTCTCAGGTCCCGCGGATGTGGTTGAGGAATTCTTCCACGCTGCTTTTCAGCGCACCGGCCTGACCTTCGAGCTCGCTGGCTGAATTGAGAACCTGGCTGGCCGCCGAACCGGTGGCAATGCTGGTTTCGCGGAACTGGTCAATATGCGCGGAAACCTCGTCGGTCGACCGCGCCGCCAGATCGATGCTGCGCGCGAGATCCTGTCCGGCGACCGATTGCTGGTCGACCGCGCTGGCGATCGAGGTCGCAGTGGATTCGAGTTCCTTGATCTGGCCGGCGATCGACCGCAGCGCGCCGACGCTGGCCCCGGTCGAATTCTGCATGGCCTTGATCTGGTCCGCGACTTCCTCGGTCGCCCGGCTCGTCTGTGCGGCCAGTTCCTTCACCTCGCTCGCCACGACCGCGAAGCCGCGGCCTGCCTCGCCGCCGCGGGCGGCTTCGATCGAGGCGTTGAGCGCCAGCAGATTGGTGCGCTGGGCGATCGACTGGATCAGTTCGACGATCTGCCCGACCTGATCGGCCGAATTGGCCAGCGCGGAAATGGTTTCGTCGGCGCCATTCGCCGCATCGGTGGCCTTGCGCGCCAGTTCGGCGGAGTGGGCGGCCTGCCGGCTGATCTCGCCGATCGACATGGCGAATTCGTCGGATGCCGCGGCTGCGGCAGTCACGCCGCCCGCGGCCTGTTCCATCGTTTCGGTAACGCTTTGTGACTGGCGCGCAGCCTGTTCGGCAGTGGCAGCCATGCCCGAAGCGGTCGAATTGAGCTGGCTGGCCGCAGTGGCGACACCGCTGACGACATCACCCACGCCGGTTTCGAAATCGCGCGCCATGCGGATGATTTCGGCCTTGCGTTCCTCGGCCGCTTTCTTGCGCCCGGCAAACAGTTCGTCGAGCTTGTGCCCCGAGCGCAGGAAAACGGAAAATGAGCGCGCCAGATCGCCGATTTCATCGACGCGGTGCGTATCGGTCACCTGGATGTCGCGTTCGCCCTGGGCAAGCCGGGCCATGTCGTCCTTGAGCTTGATATAGGGATCGATAACGTGTCGCAGGACGAAACGCAGGCTGGCGAGGCCGCCGAGCAGGGCGACTGCCAGGACGATCAATGTGAGTACCTGTGCGGTGCCGGCAAAGGACGGGAACAGAAAGCCCGCCTGCGCGATCGCAGTCACGAGCGTCAGCCCGCCCAGCGAGAAAATCGACGCGATCCTGGCTTTCGCAGCCAGCGGCCGCGCCATGAACCAGGCGCCTACCGCGCCGCGATGATGATCTTCCGCGGCATCGATGATTTCGATTTCCGCGATTTCGCGGGCCAGATCGTCCGCGATGATCGTGCTATGTGCGTTCATCCCCAAGCATCCCCCTCTTAAGGCCGTATCAACCCTGAGCGAGAATGCTTGAAATCACGTTAAGCCGCGCGAACGTGCTCCACGAACTGCGCGACATGCGATTTTAGCGTGGTGGCCTGAGCCTCCAGTTCGGTCGAGGAATTGAGCACCTGGCTGGCGGCCGCGCCGGTCGCGAGACTGGTTTCGCGGACCTGGCCGACATTGCTCGACACGTCGTCGGTCGACCGCGCCGCCAGATCGATGCTGCGGGCGAGATCCTGTCCGGCCACCGATTGCTGATCCACCGCGCTGGCAATCGAAATGGCCGCGCCCTCCAGTTCCTTGATCTGTTCCGCGATCGAGCGCAGCGCGCCGACGCTGGCGCCGGTGGAATTCTGCATGGTACGGATCTGTTCGGCGACTTCCTCGGTCGCACGGCTGGTCTGCGCGGCGAGTTCCTTCACTTCGCTTGCCACGACCGCGAAGCCGCGGCCGGCCTCGCCCCCGCGGGCCGCCTCGATCGAGGCGTTGAGCGCAAGCAGATTGGTGCGCTTCGCGATCGACTGGATAAGCTCGACGATCTGTCCGACCTGTTCGGCCGAAACGGCAAGCGTGGAAATCGTATCGTCCGCATTGCCGGCCATGGCGGTGGCCTTGCGGGCGAGTTCGGCCGAATGCGAGGCCTGACGGCTGATCTCGCCGATCGACATGGCGAATTCGTCCGACGCGGCCGCAGCCGCGGTAACCCCGCTGGCGGCCTGTTCCATCGATGCCGTGACATGCGTGGTCTGCGTGGTGGCCTGTTCGGCGGCGGCCGCCATCGAACCAGCGGTCAGCTTGAGCTGCGCGGAAGCGGTGGCGACGCCGTTGACCACTTCGCCCACGGTGGTTTCGAACCGCTCGGCGAAGCGGACCATTTCCGCGCCGCGCTCGTTGCGCAGCGCTTCGCGTTCCTGCGCCATCCGCTCGACTTCCCAAGCGGCCTGCAGGAAGACCTCGAGGGCGCGGGCAAGGTCGCCGATCTCGTCGCGGCGCTCGGTCGCGGGAATGTGAATGTCCTTCTCGCCATCGGCGAGCCGCGATGCGACATGCGTCATCCGGCGCAGCGTGCCCGATACGTCGCGCCCGATGTAGCGCGCGCTGAGCCAAGCAATCCCCAGACCGATGACCGCCACGCCGAAGAACGACGCGAACAGCCACCCGATCAGTGTCTGCGACGCTGCATCCGACGTCTCGCCTGCGGTTTCGATGCTTTCGCGCGCCGCTATGGCGAGATCGACGACCTCCTGGCTTTCGCCATAAACGCTGTCCGAAAATTCTTGCCACTGGCCCTGCGTCCCGCGCGAATTCTGTGCGGCAACCACGCGCGTACGCAGCGCCGCCAGTCTCGTGTCGAGCTGTTCGATCTGCGGGAGGACCTGCGGTGCGACTTCGGCTGCACGGGCTTCGACGCGGCCGAGATTGCGATCGGTCTGGTCGAAGGCCGCCTTGGCGGCGACCAGGTCGTTGCCGTCGCCCGAAACGGCATAACGCTGGACGAACAGCCGGCCCTCGTTGATATCGGCGACCATCCGTTCGGCCATTACGGAAGCGGCGGAAATCGCCATGCGTTCGGAGCGCGCCTGCAACGCGAAGAGGCCGCCGAGGCACGTGGCAAACAGGCAGAGCAGGACAACGGCGATATTGGCCGCCGAGATGGCGCGCAGTTTCTCCCCGACCGACTTGTCGGCGAGCCAGCCGTTCAGACCGCTCGCATCCGTATGGTCCGGCTGTTCATGAGCGGCGCCGCGGTAGTGCGGGGCCCCGGTATATTCCTGCGGCCGCTGGGTGGGCGAAGCCTCGCCCTCGGCAACCATGCCGCCAACCATATCCTGCAACGCACTCATGCAATCTGTTCTTTCCTGTTGGCCTTCGACCGGCGCAGCCCGACGGGCTTGCCGAGATACTGGCCGATTTCTTCGGGCGGCATGGCTTTGAAATAGAGCCAGCCCTGGATCTGATCGCACCCGGCGGCGCGAACCATAGCTGCTTGTTCTTCGGTTTCGACGCCTTCGGCCGCGACGCTCATTTTCATCGCGCGGGCGACGGTAATGCTCGACAGCATCATTGCGCGGCTGCCGTCGTCTTCGCTGGCCTGGACCACCAGGCTGCGGTCGAGCTTGAGCTTTTCGAAGCGGAACTGGCGCAGGAAGCCGATCGATGCATAGCCGGTACCGAAATCGTCGAGCGAGATCTTGACCCCGAAGCTGCGCACGACCGACAGGCTGCGCTCCGCCACCACCGGATCGAGCACAAGACAGGTTTCGGTAATCTCGAGTTCGAGACGCTCCGGATCGAAGCCGGTCTCTTCGAGGATATGGCCAAGCTGGATGGGAAATTCGGGATTGCGCAGCTGCGCCGCCGAGATGTTGACCGACAGCGCGATATCGCCCCACTGCAACGCGTCGCGGCAGGCCTGGCGCAAGACCCACAGGCCGATCGCATTGATCAGCCCGCTTTCTTCGGCGACCGGGATGAAGGTGCTGGGCCCGATGCATGCGCCATCGGGCCGTTCCCAGCGCAGCAGGCATTCGACCGCATTGATCGTCCGGGTGCTGGAATCGACCAGCGGCTGGTAGTGCAGCCGGAACTGCCCTTCAGCCAGCGATCGCCGCAACTCGTCGTCCATTTCCTGCAGTTTTTCGCGGCTGCGGTCGAGCGCCGAACTGAACCAGGTGCAGCGCATCTTGCCGCCGCGCTTCGCCGCATACATCGCAATATCCGCGCGGCGCAGCAATTCGGAGGAAGGGACGAAGTCCTGCGTGGTGCTGCGCGCCAAGCCGATGGACGCGCCCAGGGTCAGGCGCCGGTCTTCGACATGGATCGGCTTGGCCAGCCGTTCGATGATGCGTCGGCACAGGCCTTCGAGCAGTGTCCCGGCCACCGGACCGCCGATCATCATGGCGTATTCGTCACCGCCCAGTCGGTAGATGCCGGCTTCGCCATCCGAGATGTCGCCGAAGATGCGGGCGCATTCGCGGATCGCCGCGTCGCCGACGAAATGGCCGTAATGGTCGTTGATCAGCTTGAAGCCGTCGAGGTCGATCATCGCCAGCGCGACTTCGTGGCCCTGCCGGTATTCGCGCTGGATATCGAAGTGCAGCGCGCGGCGATTGGGCAGGCGGGTCAGGCTGTCGCTGCGCGAGAGATGCTCCACCCGGCGCAGGTGCCGCCGTCCGACATAGGCGCACACGACGGTGGCCAGGCCGAAGGCCAGCGCACCCATCGAAAGAATGGTGGAGGGCGAGGAAAAGCCGAGATAGCGATTGGCGATCGTGGTCGACCACGTCAGCGCGAAAATCGTAGCGAGCACAGCCATGGGACCAAAGACGATCGCCCATGCGCTTTCGCTTTCGCGATACCCGTACGAACTGCTCATCATCCCTGAATCGCGCCTTTTCTCGTCTTACCCTAAGGGTTTACGCGGTATTCGCTAAGGAAGCGTAAATGGTCGGTTTACCCTTTGGGGCGGCGTCGGCGGCGGCTCAGGAGACCGCGGCGCGCAGCGGCGGCCGGTTGGCCGCGGCCAGGTCCTCATGGACCGGACTGTAAAGCGACGAGCCGAAAGCGGCGGGCTTGAACCGTTCGGTCTGGCCCACCACGGTCTCGCCCGCACCGAGCATCAGCCAGCCATCGCGGGCAATCCCGCCCGCGAGCCGGTCGAACGCGGCGGCGCGCGTTTCCGGATCGAAATACAGCAGCACATTGCGGCACATCACCAGATCGAACCGTCCGGGGGACGGCGGATAATCGAGGATATTGTGCTGCTGGAAGCGCGTCATCGAACGGATCCTGTCGGCGGCCTGCCAGTGACCGTCGCAGTCGGTGAAGAAGTTCAGCATCTGCGCGACGCTGATCCCGCGCTGGATCTCGAACTGCGTATACTGCCCGCTGCGCGCCGTCGCGATTGCCTTGTTCGAAACGTCGGTTCCGAGAATTTCGATCGTCCAGTCCTTCCACCGCCCCGGCTGTTCGGCGAAGATCATTGCCAGGCTCAGCGCTTCCTGGCCGGTCGAGCAACCGGCCGACCAGATCGACAGCCGTTTGGTGGCGGCCCGTTTCTGCGCAAGATCGGGCAGGACCTGGTTGGCGAGGACGGAAAAATAAGCGTTGTCGCGGAAGAAATAGGTTTCGTTGTTCAGCAGGGCCTCGACCACGCGGGTTGCCAGCTGCTGTTCGCCGGGTCGCTCGAGCATGCACGCCAGCTGGTCGACATTCTCGATCCCGCATTCGCGGAACAGGCCAGCCAATGCACTGGAAACCCGCCAGCGGCGTCCTTCCGTCAGTTGCTGTCCCGTACGCTGTGCAAGCAGGTCGCCGATGATGCGGTGCGAAGCATCGTCTACCGCCATGCATCGGCTCCCGCATTGGCCAGCAAGGCGTCGGCCAATTCGGCGGGCGGCAGGACCGCAGCAGCCAGGCCCATTTCGGTGACCGCGCGCGGCATGCCCCACACCGCGCAGGTTTCCGCATTCTGCGCATACATGGTGCCGCCGGCGGCCAGCAGCGAATGGGCGCCGTCGGTGCCGTCGCGGCCCATCCCCGAAAGCAGGACCCCGGCGACATGGCCGTCATACACTTCGGCCAGTGTTTCGAACATCGGATCGACCGAGGGCATGCAGCCGCTCTTCACCGGATGATAGGCCAGGCCGAGAACCCGGCGGCCGCCCGACTTGCGGACCACCAGATGTCCGTGGCCGGGCGCGATGTAGATCTTCCCGCGCTCGATCATCGTCCCTTCGTCGGCGAGGATCGCCGGGCGTTCGGCGGCCATTTCCAGCTGCTGCGCGAATACGGGAATGAAGCTGGGCGGAAGGTGCTGCGTAACCAGGATCGGCAGGTCGAAATTCTTCGGGACCTGCCGCAGGAACAGGTTCAATGCATGGATGCCGCCGGTCGAGGCGCCGATGGCGACGATCTGCGGCGGTTTGCCGACGCGCTGCACCTCGGCAGGCGCGGCGACGCCGTCCGCGGCAGCCGCTGCGTCGCTGGCCGAAGGGCCCTTGAGTGCGCGGATCTTGCCAAGCAGGCTCGACTTGTAGTCCTCGTTGAACCCGCCCGGGCGGGGCTTGAGCATGGTGTCCGCCGCGCCCAGCGACAGCGCCTTGACGGTTGCCTCGGCGCCATCGGCCGTCAGCGAGGAGATCACCAGCACCTTGGTTTGCGGAGCCGCCTGCATGATCCGGGGCAACGCCTCGAGCCCGCCCATGCCGGGCATTTCCAGATCGAGCAGCATCACGTCGGGTGCGGCCTTGGCGAGTTCCGCGAGGCCGCTCTCGGCGCTGTTCGCAGTCGCCAGGATCGACATGTCGCGTTCCTGCTTGATCATGCGCGAGAACACCGTGCGCACGGTCAGCGAATCATCGACGATCATCACGCGAACCGGATCGGGGCAGAATCCCCCGGTGCCGGCTGGTTTCAGTATTTCGGAACGGAGGGGCGCGCCCATGTCAGATCCTTCAGGCCATGCCGACAAGCTGGAGCTTGATCTGCAGCGTCTCGTGATCGAACGGTTTCATGACATATTCGTCGGCCCCGGCATTGATCGCCTCGCGAATGTGCGCGACATCGTTTTCCGTGGTGCAGAACACGACCTTGGGCTTGTCGCCCCCCTCGCGCTGGCGCAGCTGGGTGATGAATTCGATGCCCGTCATGACCGGCATGTTCCAATCGAGCAGGACGACGTCGGGCATGCTCTCGGCACACTTGTCCAGTCCCTCCTGACCGTTTTCGGCTTCCTCGACCTGGAAGCCGAGCGTCTCGAGGATATGCCTCGAAACCTTGCGGATGACGCGCGAATCATCGACGATTAGGCAGGATTTCATTTCAATGACCTCTGGTGTTTGCCAGCCATCCGTAGCGGCCGAGGGTAACCAATCGCTTAAGCCGCCTGCGAAACCGGGCCGGACACGAGCGCCTCGACATCGATCAGCAGCGTGGGACCGCCATCGGTTTCGACCATGCCGCGCGTTGCCGCCTGCCACCCGGCGCCGAACCCGCCGGGAACCTCGATCGGATCGCTCAGCGCTTCGCCCACATCGTAGGCAGCATCGACCAGCAGGGCATAGAGATGGCCGTCGATCTCGACGACCGCAGCCCGCTGGTCGGGCGGCGCCGGGGCGGTTTCGAAACCCAGCGCGACCGAGCAATCGATCACGGTCAGCGCCTGGCTCCGCAGCGCGGTCAGGCCGCGGATGAAAGTGGGGGCCCCGGGAATCGGCGTGATGTCCTCGATCTCGATGACCGACTGGACGCGTATCGCGGGGATCGCCGCCCGGCGCCCCGCGACCATGCACATGAGCAGCAGGTCGTTCATGCTGTTTCTCCCATCCGGGCCTGTTTGAGCGCGTTCAAGAGCGCTTCGCGATCATAGCGGTAGATACTGTCCGCCCCGTCGCCGGGTGCATCGGGTTCGTGGCGCAGGCGGATGACGCGCCGCGCCGGTCCCGCGGCCACCGCCGGGGCTTCGGCCAGCTCGATCGCGACGTCGCTTTCTTCATCCCCGTCACCGGCAATGCGATAGCCAGCGGCTTCGACCAGCGGCTCGAGTATGGTGCGCGCCCAGTCGCTGTCGGCGGGCAGGCGGCACGACAGGGGCGGGGCCCTGCGTTGGCCCCCGCTGTGGCGCGCGAACAGCGCATGGCCGTCGATGACCGGCACGGGCCGCTCGTCGATCAGCGCGACGCCTTCGATCATGGCATCGGCATCCGATGGGATGACCTCGCCCTCGAGTTCGGCAGCATCGAGAACCTCGCGGACCGCGTAGACGATTTCGCTGTCGCCATCGGACAGGCGCAGCAGGCGGCACCTGTCCGCGGTGAGTTCACCATGTTCGAGGCCGGCAAGCGGGTAGATCGCACCGTCGATGACCGCCTGCACGCGCGAGCCCTCGATATCGATCGCCTCGCGGGCGATGGTGTCGATGCGGCGGACCAGTTCGAGCCGTACGGCGCGCCGGCGACCGTCGAGCCCGGTGAAGAGCATGATCGGCTGGGCCTTGCGCTGCTCGGCCGTCTCTTCCTCGGGCACGCGAGTGGCGCTGCGCATTTCGTTCACGAGCTCGTGCTTCTGCGCGATGCTGGGCAGGTCGAGCAGCATCATCGGGCGGCCATCGTCGAGCAGGGTGGTGCCAGCGTAGAGCCCGGTGTCCATGATCGCCGGGGCGATCGGTTTGACCACCACGTCTTCGTGATCGTAGACCCGGTCGACGGCGAGCGCGAAGATATCGTCGCTGGCAAGGCGCACCAGCACCAGCGTGCTGGCTTCCCAGTCCATTGCATCGTCGGCCTGGGTGCCGAGGATCTCGGCCAGCGAAAGGCAGGGCACGCGCTTGCCGCGGAAGGTGATCAGACGGCGATCGCCCGCTTCGGCGAAGTCGATATGGTCGCTCGACCCGAAGACGATCTCTTCGACATAGCTGCGCGGGATGGCGTAGCGTTGCCCGTCGCTGCCTACGGTCAGCGCGGCGATGATACTGAGTGTGAGCGGAAGCTTGAGATAGAAGCTCGTGCCCTCGCCGGGCTTGCTGGCGACGTCGATCGACCCGCCCACGCGTTCGATGTTTGCGCGCACGACGTCCATTCCCACGCCCCGGCCCGACACCGAACTGACCTCGTCGGCCGTCGACAGGCCGGGTTCGAAGATCAGGTAATGCTTGCGCCGCTGCGACATGGCGTCGACTTCGGCCTGGCTGTAGATGCCCGCCGCGACAGCCTTTGCCGCCAGGCGTTCGATATTGATGCCGCGACCGTCGTCGCTGATCGTCAGCGTGATCCGGTTGCCCGACTGGCGTGCGGCGAATTTGAGCAGGCCGATCTCGCGCTTGTCGGCCTTGATGCGTTCGCCCGGCCCTTCGAGCCCGTGGTCGATCGCGTTGCGGATGATGTGCGTCAGCGGATCGCGGACCATTTCGACCATTTCGCGGTCGAGCTCCACTTCGCCGCCTTCGAAATCGACCATGACCTGCTTGCCCAGCTCGTTCGAGAGATCGCGGACCAGCCGTGGGAGCGAGCCGAACAGGTGTTCAAGCCGCTGCATGCGCATGCGGGTGATTGCATTGCGAACATCGGCGAGGATCGCGCTGAGCCTATCGAAGGGGCCGTCGATCGTCGGTTGCTCGCCCGCCTCGCGCAGGCGGCGCGCCAGATCGTTGCGCGCCAGGACCATGTCCGACACGCCCTTCATGACCTCGTCGAGCAATTCGGTCGGCAGGCGGATCGACCGCTGGACGCCATTGCTGCGCGCGGCCTTGGGCGCGGCATCGTCTTCGCCGTCGGCGGGTTCCGCCTGCTGCGCCGCCGCGGCCTTGGGTTCGCCGACGACGCTGGTGATCTCGCCGGGTTGCAGCGCGGCGATCAAGTCATCGTCGCCCTCGGCTGAACATTCCTCGCCGGCCTCGATCGAATCGGTCATCACGCCGATCCGGTCGATTATTGCGAGCACTGCCGATACCAGCGCACGGTCGGGTTCGCGGCGTCCGCTGCGGCATTCGGACAGGGCATCCTCCGCCGCATGGCTGAGCTTCTCGAGCTGCGGGAAGTCGAAGAAGCCGCAGTTTCCCTTCACCGTGTGGACGAAACGGAAAATGGTATCGAGCCGCGCCGTATCGGACGGATCGGCTTCCCACGCGACGATTTCGCCGCTGCTGGCTTCCAGCATCTCGCGAGTTTCGGCGACGAAGTCCGCCAGCAGGTCATCCATGTATCATTGCCCCTCGTACGATCGGAAGGGCTATGGACCATGATGGTTAAGTATTGGTTTGAGCCTCACGCCCTCGATCGGGGCCTGCCCGCAGCACGCGCCAGACGATGAAAGCGGCCAGCGCGCCGCCGGCAAGATTGGCGACCAGCTCCGCTGCGTAGATCGCCGAGGAACCCCAGGCGGAGCGCAGCACCCAGCCGAACGGCAGCATGACCAGGAAGACCCGCGCCGCGCTTTGCGCCAGCGCAAGTCCGGCCTTGTCGACCGCATTGAGCGCGCCATTGGCCACAATCAGCAGGCCGAAGCCGGCATAGCCCCACACCGAAATCGCCAGATAGCGCGAGAACTCCTCGATCACGGCCGGATCATCGGTGAAGATATCCGCGAACCAGTCGCCGGTGAAGAACAGCACCACGGCGATGGCGAGGCCGTAGCCGACGCAGAACAGACCCGACCACCACATGGCGCGGCGCGCCCGGTCGGCGTGGCCTGCGCCCCAGTTCTGCCCGACGATCGCCCCGATCGATCCCGACAGCGCCAGCAGCGGCACCACTGCGAAGCTTTGCAACCGCCCTGCCGCGCCGAACCCGGCGACTGCGGCCTCGCCCTGACTGGCCAACAGCGCGGTGAGTACCGAGAGGCCGATCGGGTTGATCGCGTTGGAGAACGCCGCCGGACCGGCAACCGAGAGGATGGCCTTGCTCGATTCCGCGACGTTGCAGTCGCGGATCGCTGCGGGGTTGATCTGCAGGCGCGCGCCCTTGATCAGCCACAGGGCGACAAGGATCGCGATGAAGAACCCGGCGATCGTCGCATAGGCCGCGCCCGCCACGCCGAAGCCCCCGATCCCGAAAGCGCCCGTTATCAGGATCGGGTCGAGCGCCCAGTTGGCCACCGAATAGGTCAGCGAGACATAGCTGGTCTTGCGCGCCTCGCCCTGGCCGCGCAGCACGCCGTTCAGCCCCATCTGGAGCAGCATGACTGGCAGGCCGAGCGCATAGGGGCGCATGTATTCGCCGATCAGCGGCAGCAATTCGTCGGATGCCTGCATCAGCCGGAACAGCGGATCGAGCAGCAGGTAAAGGATCGCGCCCAGCGCCACCCCGGTCGCAAGCGCGAACACCGCGCCGAAATTGGCCCGCCGGCCGGCGCGTTCGGCATCGCCTTCGCCGAGTGCGCGCGCGATCACCGAATTGATGCCGACCATGACCCCGACGCCGAGGCTCGAAAGCGCGATGGTGATCGGGAAGATGAAACTCACCGCAGCGAGTTCCTGCGCGCCGAGCTGGCCGATGAAATAGGCGTCGATCAGGCCGACCGACATGATCGCCGCAACGCCGAAGACCATCGGCAGCGTCTGTCCCACCAGATGGCCGCGGATACTGCCGCTGGCTAATTTGGCCATCTCGCTCATCGCTGCGGGCGTTAGCGCCCGCTCGCGCGCTTGCCTAGCGCGAACTCTTCCCGCTCGCGTAGAAGCCTTCGGGCGCTTGCGAAGAAGCCTTCGGGCGTGCGATACAGGTCTTCAAACGAAACCGCTTACGGAGAGAGCGAGCCATGGCCACCCAGATAAAAACCCGCGATTTCGAATGCAGCGATGCCGAATGGCAGGCGCGGCAGGACTTGGCAGCCTGCTACCGCATCTTCGATCACCTCGGCTGGGGCGAGAGCATCTACAACCATATCTCGGTTGCCGTCCCGGGTGAGGAAAACGTCTTCCTCATCAACCCCTTCGGCCTGCTCTATGACGAAGTTACCGCGTCGAACCTGGTCAAGATCGATGTCGAGGGCAACAATGTCGGCCCGTCGCAATACATGGTCAACAAGGCGGGCTTTACCCAGCATGCCTATTTCCACGAGAAGCTGGGCGCGCGGGCCAATGCGATCTGTCATGTCCACACCACCGCGACGATGGCGGTGTGCAGCCACAAGGATGGATTGCTGCCGACCAATTTCTATGCCTGCAATTTCCAGGGGCAGATCGGCTATCACGATTTCGAAGGCGTCACCGTTCGCGCCGAGGAAGGCGAACGGCTGGTCCAGAACCTCGGCAACAATTCGATCCTGATGCTGCGCAATCACGGCCCGGTGGTCATGGACAAGACCATCCAGGGGATGTTCGTGAAAATGTGGGCGTTGCAACGCGCCTGCGAAATCCAGGTTGCCACGCTGAGCCAGGGTGAAGCCAATGTCATCTCGCAGGAAGTCGTCGATGTGCACCAGCGCGATCTGTCGGTGATGCAATCGCAGGGCGGCGCCGGCGTGTTCGACTTCGAAGCGTGGAAGCGCCGCGTGTCGAAGATCGACGACAGCTGGAAACACTGAAGCCTCACTAGGCCGCGCCGCACATGACCAACATGACCGTGAACGGGAAGCCGATGCGCTTCCTGATGGATCCCGATACCCCCCTGTTGTGGGCTTTGCGCGATGCGGCCAATCTGACCGGCACCAAATATGGCTGCGGCGAGGGGGATTGCGGCGCCTGCATGGTGCATGTCGATGGCGAGGCGCTGCGATCGTGCCTGATCACCATTTCCGAGGCCGAAGGGCGTTTCATCACCACGATCGAGGGGCTCAGCCGTGATCGGTCGCACCCGGTGCAGCAGGCGCTGGTGGCCGAGCAGGCGATCCAGTGCGGCTATTGCACGCCCGGCATCGCGATGGCCGCCAGCGCGCTGCTGGCCAAGACCGCCGCGCCGAGTGAAGCGGAAATAAAGGCGGCCATCCCCAATCTGTGCCGCTGCGGGGTCTATCCGCGGCTGGTTCGAGCGATCGAGCGGGCCGGCCGGGTGGCCCGGCGGGCGGAGACGATCAGCGCCGCGCCCGCGCCCGGCATCGATGCCCGGGACGCCGCGCGGGAAGTTCCCGCGATCAGCGCCCCGGCGACGCGCGACTAGAGCGCGAAGCGCACGCCGATCCGCGCGCTGAAGGGTTCGGCGGGCTGGATGTTGTTGTTGCCGTGCGCGCTCGGGTAATAGGTTTCGTCGAACAGGTTTTCGATGTTGAGCTGCAGGCTCAGGCGATCGCTGACCGTGTAGAACGCCGCGGCATCGACCCGCCAGTAGCTCGGCAGTTCGACCGTGTTCGAGAAACTCGCGAACTGGTCGGACTGGTGGATCACGCCGAAGCCGAAGCCGAGTTGTTCGGTAACATCGAAGCGGTTCCACGCGGCGATCTGGTGCTTGGGCGTCTGCTGCAGGCGCTGGCCCGCGGGGCCGAAGCTGCTCGCCGTGCGCAGTTCGCCGTCGAGATGGGTGTAGCCGATGTTGGCTTTCCAGAAGTCGGTGATTTCGCCCACCGCGCCGATCTCGAACCCTTCGACGCGACTTTCACCGCTCAAGGTGGTCACGCCGGTGCTGTCGGTGAAGGGGGTCTTGCTGCGGTCGAGGCGGAACACCGCGGCAGTCACTAGGACCTTTGCCAGCGGCGCCCATTTCACGCCCAGTTCGTAATTGGTGAACTTTTCCGGTTCGAACTGCGCCGAGGTCGGGCTGAGCACGAGAAACTGGTCGCCCGCCTGTGGCAGGAAGCTTTCCGCATAGGAAGCGTAGATCGACAGGTCGCGGTTGGGCTTCACGATCACGCCGAAGCGCGGGCTGACCTTCTCGTCCACCCGGTCCCCCGCGACGCCGCCCACTAGATCGAGCGTGTCGAGGTCGAAACGGTCCCACCGAAGACCGCCGACCAGTTCGACATGGTCACCGATCTGGAGCTGCTCCTGCAAATAGAAACTCAGTGTTTCCAGCTGCGAATCGCGCAGCCGCGCACCTGCATCGAGCGTGTAGGGCGGGATGAAGATCGTCTCGCCAAGGGGTGTCTCGTTCGGAGCCAGCCCGCCGGTTCCCGGGGCGCGGGTGAAGCTGACCGTATCGCGTCCGTTGCGCGTGTCCTGCCGGCTGATCTCGAAACCCAGCAGCAGCGTGGATTCAAGCGTATCCCCGCCCGCCTGCCAGACCAGATTGCCCTGGCCGATCCAGTTTTCGCGGTCGGTATAGTCCCGATAGCCGCCGAGGAACACGGTATCGGCCGTGCTGTCGAGCCCGCTCGGCAGGATGTTGGCATAGACCTTGTCGTAATCGGCATACTGGATCGTGCCATTGGCGCTGAGCCCGCCGCCGAATTCGTGTTCGATCCGGACGCGGCCTATATGCACTTGCGCTTCGGCCTGGTTGAAGCCGGGATCGCCGAAGAAGGTTTCGTCATAGCCGCGCAGCGGGCCGGTCCCAGCGACCGAGGGCACGCCCCGATCGGTCACGCGGCGGTCGTCGTCATAGGTGTAGCTGGCGACCAGCGTGGTCTGCGGGCCGAGCTCGGCCGTCAGGGTCGGCGAGATGCCGAAGAAGCGGCCTTCGTAGAAGTCGCGATGGCTGTCGAATTCCTCATAGGTGGCATTGAGCCGGAGCGCGGCGCTGCCGGACAGCGGCTGGTTGACATCGGCGAGCAGCGCGAAGGCACCGAAGCTGTCGATGCTGGCTTCGCCCGACACTGCCTGGCCGTTCAGTTCCGCGCGCTTGGCGACGCGGTTGATCGCCCCGCCGCCGGCGCCGCGGCCGAAGATCAGCGCATTGGCGCCCTTAAGCACTTCGACGCGTTCGATGTTGTAGAGCGAGCGGTAGTATTGCGCATCGTCGCGCAGCCCGTCGATGTAGAAATCGGCGGTGCTTTCCTGCCCGCGGATGAACACCTCGTCGCGGTGGCCTTCACCGGTCTCCATGCTGATGCCGGGGACATAACGCAGCGCTTCGTTCAGCTGGCGGATCGACTGGTCTTCCAGCTGGTCCTCGGTGATATAGCTGACGCCCTGCGGTACGTCGATCAGCGGGGTCGGGGTCTTGGTCGCGCTCGATCCGTCCTGCGTGCCGTAATCCGACTCGCCATTGCCCGTGACCACGATATCGGTTGGCAGGTAACTGCGCTCGGGCTGCACGTCGTCGTCGGCGTGGGCCACGGCGGGGAAGAGCAGGGCGGCACCGGCAAGCAGGGCGGTGCGGCGGTGAAGATGGGGCATCCGGATCTCGCAAGTGATAGAGGTCTCAATTGCCCCGGTCAGCTATTGAGAAGTATTCGCACTTGCAAGGGCACTCGGGGATATCCCGTAGTCTTCGCGCAGGGCGACACGGCTTTCCCCGTGTCGCCCTGCGATAGTGTTGCCTCAGCGCATCAGTATCCGGCTGCGGTTGCCGCATTCGCCGCAGCCCCCGGGGCCGTCGCCGTGCGAATCAATTCGCGCGCTTCGGCAATCGCTGCCGCTTCGCCGAGATCGCCCGACCGGATCTCGTTCGCGATGGTCAGCAGGCGGCCGCTGATCACCGTCCCAGTCTGCGCTTCCTCGGCGATGGTGATGCCGCCGCGCGCCTGCGCCACCGCATCCCATTCGGCGCGAACCGCTTTCCAGTAGCTTGCAGTGTCCGCCCAATAGGCATCCGCCGCTGCGACATTGTAGTCGTCGAAGGCGTCATAGGTGTTGAGGACATATTCCTGAACCACCGGCGTGAGGCCATCCGCGGCGGAGCCATCGGGCATTATCTTGGTGTTGTCCTGCCAGTGGATCCAGCCGGTGGGGGTCAGCTGGTGGCGGTTGATCGACGCATAGCGATCGTAGACCGGGTCGCGCACTGCATCGCGGCGGGCGAGCGGGCGCCATGTCCAGTTCGAACGCCAGCGGCGGATGCCCTGGCTGTCCTGCCATTCGCCCCACCCGGCATAACGCGGGCTGTCATCGACCTGGTAGACCGTCTGCGACCAGCGGCCATTGCGCAGCCGTTCGGGCATTTCGACCCATTCCCATTTGTTGGGGCCGGTATAGGCGAGGATTTTCTCGGGCTCGTATTCCCAATCCTGGCGCCAGTGCTTGATGACGAATTCCTCGCCTTCCTCTCCCACGACGAGCAGGTGCTGGAGGACGATCCTGGTGCCGGTATCTTCGACCACGCGGACCGATTCGTGCCCGCCCGAAATCTTGCGGTCGAGTGGTTCGTAGCCCGTCATCCACGGGGTCGATTCCTGCATGTCGAAGCGGACCTTGTAATCGCCTGCCATGCTCAGGATGGTTTCGCGATCGCGCTCGAAATGGGCGTTCTCGACCGCTTCGCCGCGGTCCGCGATCGGTCCGTCGGCCAGTGCGGGGGCGGCGACGAGCGCGGTGGCGAGAAGGGCGGTGCGGAAGAAAGTTCGTACGTTGGTCATGGTGTCCTCTCTCAGAACTGGAAGCTGAGCGAAACGCTCGCATTGCGGCCGGGCCGGGTATAGGCATCGGTCGTGGTGGATGTGGCCGAGAGACCCCTGACGTCCTGCCAGTAGGCGTATTTCTCGTCGAAGATGTTGAAGATGCCCGCCCGCAGTTTGAGCGCGTCGGTCAGCGCAAAGAAGGCCGTAGCGTCGAGGATGGTGAAGGCATCGGGGCGATAGCCGCCGTCGGTCTCGTCGAGCGGCTTGCGTGCGTGATGCGTCGCGATCAGCTCGCCGCCGAAGCGGCCCTGCGGCTCGCGATAGCCGATTCCCAGAACCAGGTTGAGCGGGTCGATCGTGTCGAGCGGGGCGGGGGCCTGTCCGGGCGAGAGAATGTCGCCATCGGCATAGGCAATCGCGAAGCGGCTGTAGAAGCCGTTGCCCATGCGGAAATTCGCCTTGGCCTCGACGCCATCGATGGCGACCGCATCGTAATTGACGAACTGGTACTGTGCCGGATCCATCGGGGTGAACGAACCGCCGACCACCTGCTGGCTGATGAAAGCGTCATAGTCGGCAGTGAAGGCGGCAAGCTGCAGCGACACTGCCTCGGTCGAGAACTTGATCCCGCCCTCCCAGCTCTCGCTGGTCTCGGGGCCCAGGTCCGGATTGGGCAGCGAGGTGTAGCCATAGGCCAGGTTCTCGAAGAAGTTGTTCACCTGGTACGGCGTCGGCGCGCGGAAACCCTGCGCGTAATTGGCGTAGAGCAGGACTTCGTCCGCCAGCTTGACCGTCACGCCCAGCTTGGGCGACAGGCGATCATCGCTTTGCGCCGATCCCGCGAATTCGGGCAGCAGCGGATCGTCGGTCGGGTCGAGATCGTAGAAGTCGTACCGCAGCGCGGGAAAGACCGTCAGCGCGCCGTCGAAAAAGGTGAATTCGCTCGCCAGGAACAGACCGCCCAGCATGAAGTCGGTCGCGGGAAAGGCGCGCGTCGGGAAGACTTCGCCGAAGGGCGGTTCGGTGCCGTCGCGCAGGCCTTCCTGCCGGGTCCAGCTGATATCGCCGCCGAAGGCCAGCGTGGTGCGGAAGACGTCGCTGCCGAAGACGCTGCGCGCTTCTGCCGAGGCGCCGTAGACTTCGTTCTCGAACGTGTTCAGCCGTTCGCGATCGGGGCGCGGGGTGGCGCCGACGGGCGAGCGGTCCTCGTCGGTGAACTGCACGTCCCGCCCGTCCTGATAATAGGCCGCAGCATGCGCGTAATCGATCACGCCTTCACCGGCATAGGTCCAGTCGAGCGAGACGCGGCCGCGTTCGGTGGTGTCGAGCGCGGTCAGATCGTCGACGATCCAGCTGGGGAAGGGGCCGAAGAGGAACGCCGGACCCTGGCCCGACAGGATATCAGTGGCGACTTCGGTCTCGAGATATTCGGCCGTCAGCCGCACCCGGTGCGCGCCGGTATCCCACACCAGCTTGCCCAGGACGGCGTTCGAATTGCCGTCCTGCGGGTTGGGCAGCGTGCGTGAGCTGCCGAGGCCGCCGATTTCGCCGCGGTTTTCCAGTTCCTGGAAGTCGCGCCGGGTGTAGGACAGCATCGCCGAGACATCGCCGAAGATGCCGGCAAGCGCCGCGGTCTCGGTGAACTCCTCATCGGCGCTCGAATAGGAGGCACGGACAAATCCGCCGAACCGGCTGCCGGGTTCGATGAGATCGACCGGGTCGCTGGTGGTGAAGCTGATCGCGCCGGCCAGCCCGTCGCTGCCGTAAAGTGCGGAAGCCGGCCCGCGCAGGATCTCGACCGATTTGACGAGGCTTACATCGGTGTACCCGCCGCGCCCCGCATCCTGCGCGCCGAAGGAAAAGCCCTGCGGGCTGCGGATGCCATCGACCTGGATGAGCACCCGGTTCCCGCCGATGCCGCGGATGATGAAGTCTTCGTTCCGGGCACGCCCGGTCGCGCCGAGCGCGGCCCCGAAGCGGGCCGGTGCGCGGCGCACCGAAACGCCGGGTTCGTAGCGCACGAGGTCCTTGATGTCGGTGGCCAGTTCGTCGGCGATCTGCTCGTCGTCGATCAAGGTTACCGTCGCCGGGGCGTCCGCAATCTGCAGCGGAATGCGCGTCGCCGTGACAACGATCTGTTCGTCATTTTCCGTGGCCGCCTCATCCGCCGCCAGCGCCGCTGCGGGCGTGCAGGCAGCGGCCAGTGCAGCGAGGGCCGATCCCGTTTTCCAGCCAGCGCTGCGGTTCCTGACGGGCGCGCCAATAATGCGCGTGGCCGGTTCGAGTTTCGATCTCATCATATCCCCTGTGGTGTCCTTTGGTATGCGGCGAGCTGATATTGAGAATCACTCGCATTCGCAAGACGGAAAATGAGGCGGGATCGGTTTTGTGCCCTTTTCTCCCCCGCGCAGCTCGATTAGCCAGCTGTGCGAAAAGGAGATCCATTCGATGAAAGCGACAATCTGGCACAACCCCAAATGCGGCACCTCGCGCAAGACGCTGGCCATCCTGGAAAACCTGTCGCGGCTAGAGGTGGAAGTGATCGAGTATCTCAAGCACCCGCCCACTGCGGACAAGCTGCGGCAGCTCTATCGCGATGCCGGCATCACTCCCAACGAAGGCCTGCGCACACGCGGGACCGATGCGCAGGAACGCGGGCTGGTCGATGCACCTGCCGAGGATGTTCTGGCGGCGATGGCAGCCGAACCGAGCCTGATCGAACGCCCGCTGGTCGAAACCGAGAAGGGTGCGCGGCTGTGCCGGCCGCAGGACCGGGTGCTGGAAATCCTCTAGCGGCGTTCGCTGGTGAGCGCCGCGTCCGGCTGCAAGGCCAGCCAGCCATAGGCGAAGACGATTGCGCACAGGCTGACGATCAAACCGAAGCCCAGCCAATCCGAATGGTTGTACAGCCATACGCCGAGCGCGGGGGCATAGATGAAGCTCGCCCCCGCAACGGAAGCGGTCACCCCGCCAGCCTGCCCCTGTTCGGCGCGGCTGACGGCCAACGAAGTGCCCGAGGTGTTCCCCGGACGGAACAGCCCGAAGCCGAGCGAGGCGATCGAATAGCCCAGCGCGATGGTGTGGATCGTCTGTCCGAGGCCGAGCACCACAGTCCCCACCGCAGCGATGGCAATGCCCCATAACGATGCGGCGCGCGGGCCGAGGTCGAGACGCGGGATCAGGCCCCATTGCGCCAGCAGCGTGGCAATGGCACCGGCCATCAGCACCAGCCCCACGGGGCCCGCCCCCGCAGCGGGGTCGCCGCGCAGGCCCAGGCGGTCGAGCACGAGAAAGCCCGCGATCCCGAGCACCATCGCCTGGGCATGGCCGCCGAGAAGGCCCGATACGACCCACGGCCGCAGCCGCGGTTCGAACCAGCGCAGCTTGCCCGGCTCGGCCCCAACCGCATCTTCTTCGTCGCTCTCGTCCTTGCCGACCTCGTTGGGCGGACTGCCCGAATGGGGCGATTCGTAGGCGGTGCCGCGCGCCGGGAATTGCGGCTCGTCATTGGGCAGCCGCCACCGCACGGCGACCAGTGTGATCGCGCCGATCAGCGCAAACACCAGGAACGGCCCGGCCAGCCCCACCACGGGCAGGACCATCAACGGGGCAAGGGCAGGGCCGATGACCGTGCCCAGCCCGAAACTCGACGCAATCAGCGACAGCGCCTGCGTGCGTTCGGCGCGCGGCGTCCGGCTGGCGACATAGGCCTGCACTGCCGGCGGGGCGGCGCTGCCGAAACCGCCATAGAGGCTGCGCGCTGCAGCAAACAGCAGGAGGCACCAGAGCGCGGGGAAGATGCCCGCCAGGCCCAGCCACAGGATCAATCCGCACAGGACGAAGCTGGCGATGAAACCGAGCATTCCGAGCGCCATCATCGCCTTGCGTCCGCGTTGGTCCGATTTCCGCGCCCAGAACGGTGCGCACACCACCCACAGCAGCGCCGACCAGCTGTAGGCCAGGCTGATCCAGACGTCGTCCACGCCCAGCGATGTGCCGATCGAAGGCATCACCGACTGCATCGCCGTATTGCCAGCAGCGGTGGTCAGCATCACGGCGAACAGCAACGCCATCCGTCCCCGCGGGATGGCGCGCGTACGTTCGGCAGGCGGCTCCGTCAGCGGGCGGGCGGGATCGATATCGGCCATCGGCACCAGCGGTAGGCGCGCGCCCGCATCCTTGCAATGGACTAGCGGGACTGGCAAACCGGCAGCTTCATCGAACTGTCATAGGGTTGGCAATTTTGACCGGACATCAGGGCGCTGGCGTGATCGCGCGGCCGAACATGCGCAAACGGCTCGCGCGGGCTTTCGGCCAGTGGGGCGTGTTCTTTCGCGGGTTCATCGAAGAACCGCGGATGGTCGGGTCGATCATTCCCTCTTCGCGCTTCACCATCCGCAAGATGCTGGCGCCGGTCGACTGGGACCGCTGCGAGGTGTTTGTCGAATACGGCCCGGGAGTTGGCACTTTCTGCCAACCCGTGCTCGACCGCCTGCGGCGCGATGGCACGCTGATCGTGATCGACACCAACCCGCTGTACATCGACTATCTGCGCAAGCACTTCCGCGACAGCCGTTTCCACGCGGTGCACGGCTCGGCGGCCGACGTGGTCGAAATCGTCAGGGCACACGGCCATGACGGCGCCGACTATGTCCTTTCCGGCCTGCCGTTCTCGACCCTGCCCGATGGCGTCGGACCTGCAATCGCCAAGGCCACCCATGACGTGATCCGCCCGGGCGGGGCGTTCCTCGTCTATCAGTTCTCGGCCAAGGCACGCGATTTCATGGCCAAGCATTTCCGCCGGATCGATCGCGGGTTCGAATTCTGGAATGTCCTGCCGTGCCAGCTGTTCTGGGGCTGGAAAGACCGCGCCGACTAGCCGTCGGCTGACGGCGTCCGTTCATGGCCCAGCCGGGCCAGCTGCGTGTGGACCGCAGCCAGCACGCAGACTGCCACCACCACCATCACGGCATTTACCAGCCCCGAAAGCACGCCTTCGCCAAGCAGCGCGGCCTGTTCCCCGGCCAGCGCGAAGGGCAGGCCCAGCACCAGCGTGATGACCACAGACAGAACCATGAAGGCGACCAGCAGCAGCAGGTAGAACAGGAACAGACGGAAGCTTTGCCCGCGGGTAAGCGTCCAGGACCGCCTGAGCGCCCGGACCGGATTGCGTTCCCCCTCGATCGCGATGACCGGCGCGACCAGCGACAGCTTGACCACGATATAGCAAGTGACGACGAAGGCGACGATACCGCCAAGCACCGCGAGCGCCTGCAACCCGGTCAATGCGCCGATCGCGGTCAGCAGGACGGCGACGAAGACGATCAGCGCCACCTGCAGCAGTTGCGCGGCAATATAGCTGAGCACCGACCGCCCGCCTGCGGTCAGCGCCTCGCCCACCGTGGGATTGGCGCGCTGCCGGACCAGCGCGAGCATGGCCAGCAGGCCGATCCCCTGGATGATCGCGAGGACCAGGAACAGCCACCAATAGCTGGCGTACAGATCGCTTGCGGCCGCTGCCATCAGGTCGAAATTGCCGCTGGCCTGCGCGGCCTGCAGATCGCCCATCTCGGGCAGGGCCATGGCGACACCGGCATAGGGCAGGAAAAAGAAGACCCCGGCGACGACCGCCAGCAGCCCCAGGTTGCGCGACAGCAATCGCGAGGCGTCCTTCCAGGCGGTATCGAGGTTGAATTTCATGCAGCGCTACTCCCGTTTCCCCCTTGATAAGCGTTCCGCCAGTCGCCACGCAATCGCCTATGTCCACTGCTTCACCCGAAACCGTCGAATGGCGCGCCGAGCCTGGCCGGATCGACTACCGCACCGCGCTCGACAGCATGACTTCGCGCAATCATGCGATCGCCGAAGGCGCAGCGGGCGAACTGGTCTGGCTGCTCGAACATCCCCCGGTCTATACGGCGGGGACCAGTGCCGATGGCGCCGAACTGCTCGATCCGCGGTTCGATGTCGTCGAGGCGGGGCGCGGGGGACGGTACACCTATCACGGTCCGGGCCAGCGTATCGGCTATGTCATGCTCGACCTGAAGCAACGCGGCCGCGACGTGCGCTGTTTCGTCCATTCGCTCGAAGGCTGGGTGATCGCCACGTTGGCGGACATCGGCGTCGACAGCTGGCGCAGCGAAGGCCGGATCGGCATCTGGACGCGCGATATCGATGGGCGCGAAGCGAAGATCGGAGCCATCGGCGTGCGCGTGCGGCGCTGGGTGACGATGCATGGCTTCTCGGTGAACCTGGCCCCCGATCTTGCCCATTTCGGCGGCATCGTACCCTGCGGCATCGAGGATTTCGGCGTAACCAGTCTCGAGCGTTTGGGAATCGCGCTTGCGCCTGCGGCATTCGATGAGGCATTGCACCGGCGCTTCGGTGATTTCCTCGAAGCGCTCGAAGGGAAGGGCTCCGCGCTGCCATGAGATTTCGTTCGCTGGTCCTGCTCGTCGCTGGCCCATTCGCCTTGTCGGCCTGTCAGGACGAGGCCCCGCTCGAGGGAAACGCCGACGAGGCCGACCGCGCCGCCAAGGGCGAGGTGCTCGGCGGGACGATCAGCGACGACATGATCCCGCTCGACCGGCTGCGTTCGCAATCGCCTCCGGTGGCCGATGCGCCTGCCGCTTCGCAGGGCGCGGGCGCGGCGGATCAAGCTCCGAGCGCGCCTGCCGTGGCCGAACCGATTGACGATGCGGACGAGATGTTGGCGCAGCCCGACGATGCAGGGCAGGATAGCCCCGAGGGCTAGTCTTCGCCCAGCAACCGCCTGGCGCGTTGCAACTCGGACCGTTCGACCCGGCGGTCTCCCACCACCAGGAACGGCGCATCGGGATCGGCGCGGAAGGCGGCAACGATCCTGAAGGCTTCGGATAGCTCGCTTTCCAGCGGAGCGAAGGCGGAATTGATCCAGGGAACCTGCGCGGGATGGACCGCGACCATGCCGGTGAAGCCGTCGGCCCGCGCTGTTTCCGCCACCCGGCGGCCGGTATCGGGGTCCTGCGCGTCGCGGAAGGGATGTTCGATGGCATCGATGCCGCGGGCATGCGCGATCAGGACCACCTGCGCCCGGACATGGGCCAGCGGGTCGCTCCAGCGTCCGCCGGGGCCGCGCAGGCGCCGCGCGCCGATCGCCCGGGCGAGGCCGATCGCATCCCATGTCAGCCCGGACACGCGCGGGTGCAGATCGTCCGCCAGCCGGCCGATCGCCAGCGCATCGACCGGACGCGATCCGAGCTGGGGGATTATCCGTGTGATGTTGGCGGCCAGCCCCAGCCGGTCTTCCATTTCGTAGAGCACCGACGCCAGTTGGCGGATGTCCTCGGCGCCGCGGCAATTGGCGAGCACGATGCCATGCGGGGACCCTTCCATCGCGGCGCCAAGCGCCTCGCGCCAGTCTGCCGTATCGAGCCCCGGAATGCGCGCCCACCGTTCGAACCGGCGTTCGGCGACCACCTGTTCGCGATGCGCGCGCAGCCATGCGCTCGCCGCCATCCGGGCCGCAGCCTGCAAGCCGGGCGCCAGCGGACGGGCGAGGTCGATGACGATGGCACCTGCGCCCGATCCGGCGGCCGCGGCGATAGCCTTGTCATTCTCTGCCGGGATCAGGATCCACGATCGCATTGAACCTCCAGACTATCGCCAAGGGCAAATCAGCCCACTGCAGCTTGATCCTCATCGGTTAGTTTAGGGTAATCGATGTATCCGTGTGGACCCTTACCATACCAGCTACGCGGGACATCCACATTCGGGGCGATGTCCGCCCCCAGCTTGAAGCGTTTGGGCAGATCGGGATTGGCAATGAAATCACGGCCCCAGCTGATCGCATCGGCGCGGCCCGCATCGATGTCGGCCACCGCCTCTGCGGCCGAATAGTCGCTGTTGAGAACGAGGGTGCCCGAATAGATCTTGCGGATAAGCGGGCTCTGCTTGGGCACGTCGGTGCTGCCGAAAGTGCCGTCAGGCCCGGGCTCGCGCAGTTCGAGAAAGGCCACGCCGAGTTCCTCGACGACCTTGGCGGCCGCGCCGAAGGTGGTTGCCGGATCGCTATCGTCGCAGCCCTGCGTTTCGCCATTGGGCGACAGCCGGACGCCGACCCGGTCCTTGCCCCATACATCGATCAGCGCGGTCAGCACTTCGCGCAGGATCCGGGTGCGATTTTCGGCGCTGCCGCCATATTCGTCTTCGCGCAGATTGGTGCTGTCGCGCAGGAACTGGTCGATCAGATAGCCATTGGCGGCGTGAAGCTGGACACCGTCGAAGCCGGCCTTCTTCGCATTCTCGGCCGCCTTGCGGTAGTCCTCGACGATGCGCGCGATGTCCTCGACGGTGGCCGCTCTTGCCTGTTCATAGTCCTTGCGGCCTTCGAATGTGTGCGCGTGGCCCGGCGCGGTCGTCGCGCTGGCGGAAACCGGCGGATTGCCGCCGAGGAAATCGGGATGCACCAGCCGGCCCATGTGCCACATCTGCAGCACGATCATCCCGCCTTCATCGTGGACCGCCTGGGTCACCTGCTTCCAGCCCTCGACCTGTTCATCGCTCCAGATACCGGGGGCGGCGGGCCAGCCCAGTCCTTCGACGCTGATCCCCGTAGCTTCGGAAATGATCAGCCCGGCACTTGCCCGCTGGCGGTAATATGTCGCCATCATCTCGTTGGGGACCGATCCCGGCTGGGTCGAACGCCCCCGCGTGAGCGGTGCCATGAAAATCCGGTTCGGGGTTTCGAGGGCGCCCATAGTGAGCGGCTGGAACAGGCTTTCGTGCATGCAGGGCAATCCTTCTTGCTGACGCGTTTGGATCAAAGAGCTAGGGGCGGCCAATGACCAGCGCAACCGCTCCCCGCGACAAGAATGGCTATCAGGCGAGCGCATGGCACTTCGCGGCGCTGATCGCCGGCAATGTCGCGCTGGCGCTGGGGCCCTGGCTCGTGCGGCTGGCCGACACCGGGCCGGTGTCGGCCGGATTCTGGCGCCTGCTGCTGCCGATCCCGCTGCTCGCCCTGCTGGCCTGGCGGGGGCGTTCACCGCTGGCGCTCGATCGCGGCCTGGCGCTGCTCTGCCTGCTGGCAGGCGCGTTCTTCGCAGTCGATCTTGCCAGCTGGCATGTCGGGATCGAGCAGACCCGGCTCGCCAACGCGACGCTGTTCGGCAATTCGGGCAGCGTGATCCTGATGATCTGGGGCCTGATCGCGGCGCGGCGGGCGCCGACGGGCCAGGAAGGCATCGGGGTGTTTGCCGCATTGGCGGGGGCCGGCATACTGCTGGGCCGCAGCCTCGAGATCTCGCCGACCAGCTTCGCGGGTGATTTGTTCTGCCTGCTTGCGGGCGTGTTCTACGCTTTCTACCTGCTCCCGGCCCAGCGCGCGCGGGCGCAGCTGGGGCAGTGGACGGTCCTGCTCTTGGTCAGCCTCGCCGCGGCACCGATACTGCTCGGAATTGCGCTCGTGGCAGGTGAGCCGGTGTGGCCGGGCACGGCGGGTTGGGGCCCCGTGCTGATCCTGGCGCTGAGCAGCCAGATCGTCGGGCAGGGCCTGCTGGTCTTCGCGCTGGGCCATTTTCCGCCGCTGATCATCGGCATGGCCTTGCTGACCCAGCCCGCGCTGGCTGCCCTCGTCGGCTGGCTCGTTTTCGGCGAAACGCTGGTGCCGCTCGATGTGGTCGGCATGGTGCTTGTCGGTACGGCGCTGGTGCTGGCGCGGGCGAAGCGCAAGCCGCGGGTGCGCTAGCGCTCGATATCCTGGAGGAAGCGCTGGTAGCGTGCCTCCACCATGTCGAGCTCGGGGCCGACCAGATGTTCGCGTGCCTGCAGCATCAGCAGGTTGCCTTCGCGGGCGAGGGTTTCGCGCCGCGTCTCGTCATCGAGCGTGGACACCGCATCGACCATCGCCTCGAACGCGACTTGGGCGGCGATTCGGTTGTTGGCCAGCCCGCCGCGCATCGCGCCGAAACCGCGGCTGACGAAATGTTCGAAATCGTCCTCGAGCAGGACCACGCGCGGCTCTTCGCCATTGCTGGCATAGCTGCGCGTGAGGTCCCGCCGTCCCAGTTCGGCCGTCGCCGCGCCGAGCCAGTGGACCGCGGTAACGGCGGTGAAGGGATCGTTGATCCCGGGCGAGAGCGCGCGCAAGCCGATTTCCACCAATTCGTCGATCAGGAACTGCATGTCCTGGCTCGGCGTACGCATGCTGCCCAGCGTGAAGCATTCGCGGACATCCGCGTCGGGGCAATCCTCGACCACATCCATGTCCGCCCAATAGGCGATCACGACCTTGGGGTGGACGAAGTCCCCCGTGCGGACGGCCAGCTTGAGCTTGCCGTTCTCGCGCTGCGCGATCCGTTCGAGCCGCGAGAAGGAAATCGCTTGTACGTATCCCGTTTCACGCGCGGTTATCGGGCTGCCGTCGGGCGCCGTCCCGGCGCGCTGGCCGGTGTTGGGATCGGGAAACCGCGCCTCGATATCGGTCAGCAGGCGCGCACCGATGTCCTTCAGGACCGTGTTGATGCGGATCGAGGCAGGAATGTGGTTGAGGAAATAGACGAGTACCGCGACCGAAAGCGCCATCAGGCCGAAGGCGACCAGCAGCGACAGCTGCGGGACGAAGCCCGGCAGCGCGGTTGCGGCGGCGTCTTCCAGATTGGTCGCTACCTCGTCTTCCGCCCGCACGCTGCGCAGCACGGTGATGGCATAAACGAATGTGCCGATGAAGGTCGCCAGGCTGAACTGGTTGCCGCGGTCTTCCATGAAATTGGTCAGCAGGCGCGGGCCGTAATTGCCGCTGGCATAGGCGACTGCGGCGATGGTGATCGAGAACACGGTCGATGCGACCCCGATCATTGACCCGGCGATGACCGTCAGGATGTTGCTGGCCCCGTCGGGGCGCGCCGGTTCGAGCCAATCCACGTCGTTGAGGAAATCGGCCCATCCGCTGCGGTCGAGCCAGATCGTACCAAGCGCCAGTGCCACGCAGACGATCGAAAAGAGCGCCGGCAGGAACCAGTAGCTGGCATTGATGTCGTGCCAGAATTTGCGCAGCCGTGCGATCATGCTTCGCCGGCTACCGCAAGCAGGCACTTGTCGAAAGCACGATCGATGTCCGCCCGGTCGGAATCGTGTTCGGCATTGGCGCGGGCATGGGCATGCATTTCCGCTGCGCATGTCTGGAAGAACTGCAGCAGCGCGCCCGGGCAGCCCTGTCCGGCCAGCAGCGTTCTCAACCGCGCGAGATTTTCGATGATCCGTATCGAGACCGAAGGATAATCGGCGGCGGCCTGGCGAAACGCCTTGAGAGGGCCTTCGAACAGCCCGCGGAAATCCTGCCCCGGCAGTTCGAACCGGGGATCGTGTTCGTACACTGCGACCAGCCCGTCATCGACCCAGGTTTGCGCATGGCCCGCCATCGCGGCGGCGAACTGGTCAGCGCAGGCCAGCGCGGTGTAGAAATCGTTGATCCCGGGCGAGAGGGCGCGGCTGGCCACTTCGACCAGCAGCCGGACCTGATAGACCGTCGACTGCACGCTGGAACGAAAATCGCCGATTGCCAAGGTGCGCAGCACGGGTTTGGTCTTGCGGGGTTCATATTCGAACTGGACCAGCGGTTCGCCCTTCAGGACATGCTGGCCCGGTGCCGCGCAGAAGCGGACCTGCCCTTCGTGCGTGGCCAGGCGCTTGCGCAACCGCTCGAGGTCCATTCCCTCGACATAGCCTTCGCGCGGGGCGGGCAGGGCGAAGCGCCATTCGCCCGCGAAAGGTTCTGCCGCCACGACCGGGATGGCAATGCTCGACGCTTCGGTACCAAGATGCGCGATCGAGCGGTCGACGAACATCGTACGCCCCAGATCGTGGATTGCCACGCCCAGCATGGCGATGTTGACCAGTTCGAGCGCGAACAGCACCGCCAGCGCGAAATGCGGCAATTCGGCAAGGCTTGCTTCGGGATCGATCCGCGACAGCACCGCGATCGAGAAGACGAGGCAGAAGGTCAGCCCGGCAACCGAGACGCGGGTAAGCACCTTGTCGAGCCAGCGATCGACCAGCCGTACGCCCAGATTGGCCGTGGCCAGCGTCAACACGATCAGCGTGACCGACCAGTAGAGCGTCAGCAGCGCCGCGTTCACCCCGACAATCGCGATCGCGAGGTCCTGCGCCGCATCGCCGGCGACGAGCAGGGTGACTCCGCGCTCGAACAGCCATTCCCCGGCAAAGGCGCGGTCCGTCCACAGAACCGCCGCACCCAGCAGCGGGGCTCCGAACACGGCGATCAGCGGCAGCGACCAGTAATTGGCCACTAGCCGGTGGATCACATATTGCGAGATGCCGCGAAGCGGGCCCTTGGCGGCCAAATGCCGTTCCTTCTCATAGCGGACGCCCCTATCCTAAAGGACAGGGACAGTAACGCGCCAGCCCGGAATGCGTGCCTTACTGCGCGCCCGTCCCGATCTCGCGATTGAGATAGGCGAGCAGCAATGCCGCGCGTTTCGCATCTTCTTCATGGTCCGATCCGACCGAATGGCCGCCCTCGCGGTACTCGTGATAATAGAAGGTCTGGCCCCAGGCTTCGTGCTTGGCCGCCGCCTTGCGCGCATGGCCGGGGTGCACGCGATCATCGAGCGTCGACAGGTAGTAGAAGGCGGCCGGGACATCGGGCGTATCGCGCATGTTCTGGTAGGGCGACCATTCGCGCATGAAGGCCCAGTCCGATGGTACGTCGGGATTGCCGTATTCGGCCATCCACGATGCGCCCGCGAGCAGGTTGTTGTAGCGCTTCATATCGATCAGCGGGCTGCCCGAAATGATTGCGCCGTATAGATCGGGGCGCTGGTTCGCGACCGCGCCGACCAGCACGCCGCCGTTCGAGCGGCCCGAAGCGGCGATGCGGCCCGGGGAAGCCAGCCGGTTGGCGACGAGATCGTCGGCCACCGCATGGAAATCGTCGAAGCTGTTCTGGCGTTTTTCGCGCAGCGCGTCTTCATGCCAGCTGGGCCCGTATTCGCCGCCGCCGCGGATATTGGCGAGGACATAGGCATTGCCGCTTTCGACCCAGAACAGGCCAAGCGGCCCGCTGCGATAGGGTTCGGCGGTAAGGTATTTGGGTGTCTGCGCCGCGCGGAATCCGCCATAGGCGTGGATCAGCGTGGGCAGCGGCCCTTCGGCGCCTGCGGGACGGACGAGGTAATAGGGCACCTTGGTGCCGTCTTTCGACGTGGCGAACTTCTGCTCGACGCTGAACTTGCTCGCATCGAACTGTGCCGGCTCGCTCGCGATGGCGACGGGCTCGCCCTCGCTCGGCACGGCATAGAGCGTCGGCGGTGTCAGCATGCTTTCCACGGTGACGAAAGCGGTGTCACCCGTACCGCTGGTCTCGGCAATCTGGATGGTGCTGTTGGCGGGCAGGTCCATTGCGCGTTTGGTCCAGCCGGTGGCGTCGGGTGTCAGCTCGATGAGCTTGCCCGAGACATCGTCGAGCACCTTGACCCATAGCTTGTTTTCCGACGCCGCGACCTGTTCGACCGCCTGCGTTTCGCTCGGACGGAAGACCGCAAAGGGCTGCGGATCGCCCCCGTCGAGCACGCCGTCGAGCGACCAGGCGAGCAGTGCGCCGGGCTGTTCGGTGCCCGCAGATGTTTCCATCGAGGAATTGAGCTTGCCGATCACAAAGCCGCCAAGCACCGCCTCGAACTCGGCATCCTCGGGCAGTGGCAGCGGGACGGTGTCGCCATTGTCGGTCACCAGCGCATATTCGCTGGTCCAGAAGCTGGGGCCGCGGCGCACGAAACGGTAGCGGGTCTCTCCGTCGAGCACCGAGAAACCGTTCATGCTGATATCGGTCTGTTCGCCCTCGGCAATCAGCCGGGCTTGCGCAAAATCGGTTCCGCGCTCCCATAGCTTCACAAGGCGCGGATAGCCCGAATCGGTCAAGGATCCGGCGCCTTCGTCGGTGCCGACGAACAGCGTGTTCTCGTCATACCAGGCGACATTGGACTTGGCTTCGGGAAGCGTGAACCCGCCTTCGACAAAAGCGCCGGTCGCGATGTCGAACTCGCGGACCACGTCGGCATCCGTGCCGCCCGGGCTAAGCGAAACGAGGCAACGGGTGTATTCGGGCGCAAGGCAGTTGGCGCCGTGCCATACCCAGCTCTGGCCCTCGTCCTCGCCAAGCTGATCGACATCGATGAGTGTGCGCCATTCGGGGGCGCCCGCCAGATAGCTCTGCAGCGTCGCGGTGCGCCACAGCCCGCGCGGATTGTCCGCGTCGCGCCACAGATTGGTGACCTGATCGCCCATCACCGCATCGGGCATCGCGATCTGCCGCGTATCGTCGAGGATCTGCCTGGCCCAGGCCTTTGCCAGGGGATATTCCGCCTGCGCGGTCAGCACCGCCTCGGTATCGGCATTCCACTGGTCGACCTTGGCCAGTGCGCGTTCGCCCTGGATTTCCTCGAGCCAAATATACGGATCCTCCGCATCGCTCTCCTGCGCCGCAATCGGTGCGGCGGTGAAAACGAGCGCGGCGGCCAGCGCCAGGCGTGCGACCATCAATTCTCTCCCTGAGGTGTGTTCAGACCTTGCCCAGATCGCCCTTGCCGATCGTGCCGCTGGCCATTTCGAGCATGCGGTCGAGGCTCTGCTTGGCCTTGAGGCGCAGCCCTTCCTCGATCTCGATCCGCGGTTCGAGATCGCGCAGGCAGGC
>Ga0098069_100163_pt1 | contig 37842 bp, 39 predicted proteins | sample 27_taG_FD_92584 | JGI IMG/M metagenome (GOLD analysis project Ga0098069, IMG submission 92584) | Marine viral communities from Cariaco Basin, Caribbean Sea - 27_WHOI_OMZ | ecosystem: Environmental > Aquatic > Marine > Oceanic | place: Caribbean Sea: Cariaco Basin | collected 2014-11-09
CCTCGTCGCCGCCGGTGCCGGCGCGGATTTCGAGCATGGCTGGCTTGGCATCGGCGCTGTCCCGGGGAAGCATGGCGATGGCCAATTGGCGCTCGGCCGCGGGCAGGCGCTGGCGCAGCTCGGCCAGCTCCTCCTCGGCCATCGCCTTCATTTCCGGATCGGCGAGCATCTCCTCGAGGCTGGCAATCTCCTCGCGCGCCGCCCGCACTTCGGCGGCGACCTTCGCCACCGGCTCGAGCTCGGCATAGTCGCGGCTGGCCTGGACGAAAGCATCGCCTACGAGCTGGCCCGACGCCATCCGCGCCTCGAGCTCGGCGAAGCGGTGGGCGATCTGGTCGAGGCGTTCGGCGGGGATGCTCATGAGCGGCCGAGCAGCGCCTCGAGGCGCGCAGTGGCGGCATCGTCGGCCTTGATCCGCCGTGCGGGCGCACCGTCGCGCAGGTCGAAGGCGACGATCGCCTCGGCCCCCGCCTTGACCGCCTTGTCGAACCGCTTGCGCGGGCTGCCGGATGCGAACAGTTCGACAGTGAGGCCGCCGCGGCGGAGCGTGCCGAGCGCAGCGATCGCGGCGTCCATCGCGCCGTCGTTCTCGACCACGACAATAGCGTCCGCATTGGGTTCGGCTCTGTCGCCCACCAGCATGGCCAGCCGCTCGATCCCCGCGGCCCAGCCGACCGCCGGGGTGGGCGCGCCGCCGAGGCTTTCCATCAGGCCATCGTAGCGCCCGCCGCCCAGGATCGTGCTCTGGCTGCCGAGCCTGCCCGCGGCCTCGCTGCCCTCGTCGGGAATGAATTCGAAGGCGGTGTGGCGATAATAGTCGAGCCCGCGCACGAGGCTTTCGGCGCGCTGCCACTTGACCCCTGCCGCATCCAGCCCGCTGGTGACGGCGTCGAAGAAGGCGCGCGCATCGTCCGACAGGAACTGGTCGATCTTGGGTGCATCGGCGACGAAGGCGCGGTCGCGGCGGTCCTTGCTGTCGAGAATGCGCAGCGGGTTCTTCTCCAGCCGCTCCTGCGAATCCTCTGACAATTCGTCCTTCACGCCAAGGAAATACTCGACCAGCGCGGCGCGCCAGGCTTCGCGGCTGTCGCCGTCGCCCAGCGTGTTGAGATGCAGCGTCACGCCGGTGATGCCGAGTTCCTTGAGCAGCTGGTCGGCCATGGCGAGCAGTTCGACATCGGCCTGCGGTTCACCCGCCCCGATGATTTCCGCGTCGATCTGGTGGAACTGGCGATAGCGCCCTTTTTGCGGGCGTTCGTAGCGGAACAGCGGGCCATGCGTCGCCAGCTTGACCGGCGCGTGCTGCTGCCACCCGTTCGACAGGAAGGCGCGCGCGATCCCCGCGGTGAATTCGGGGCGCAACGTCAGGCTTTCGCCGCCGCGATCGTCGAAGGAATACATTTCCTTGCTGACCACGTCGGTCGTCTCGCCGATCGCGCGGCTGAACACTTCGGTCTTTTCGAACACGGGCATTTCGACGCGGCGGAAGCGATAGAGCTTGCGCACGCGCTCGAATGCCTCGACGACGAATGCGAATGCCTCGGCGTCGGCGCCGAAGATGTCTTGCGTGCCGCGAATTGCCTGGGGTGTCTTTGCCATGGCGCGCGCTTAGGCGAGGAAGGCGGTTGCCGCAATATGACGGGGACGCTATCGGCGCGCGCAAGCCTTTCCGGCGCGAGAAATCGCCCGCCAATCAAAGAAGACAGTCCATGCGCATCGAAAACATCCCGACCGGAGACAATCCGCCCGAGAGCCTCAATGTCATCATCGAGGTGCCGACCGGCGGCGAACCGGTGAAATACGAATTCGACAAGGCCAGCGGCGCGCTGTTCGTCGACCGCATCCTGCACACGCCGATGCGCTATCCCGCGAATTACGGCTTCGTCCCGCACACGCTCAGCCCCGACGGCGATCCGCTCGACGCGCTGGTCATCGCCCGCTCGCCCTTCATTCCCGGCTGCGTCGTGCGCGCCCGCCCGATCGGCGTGCTCAATCTCGAAGACGAGCATGGTGGCGACGAGAAGCTGATCTGCGTACCCGTCGACACGACCTTCCCCTATTATTCGGATATTGCCGAAACGAAGGACCTGCCGAGCATCATCTTCCAGCAGATTGAGCATTTCTTCACCCACTACAAGGATCTCGAAAGCGAGAAGTGGGTGCGGATCGGCAATTGGGGCGATGCCGCCGAGGCACGCCAGATCGTACTCGAAAGCATCGAGCGCTGCAACGCCGCGAAGTAACGCCTATTCGACCGGGCGGGAGTGATCGAGCAGGTCCTTGTTCTGCTCTTCTCCCGGCCGGTTGCGCTCTTCCTCGACCATAGCGGCGATCTCGTCCGCCGGGCGCACATCCTCGTCGGCCGGGCTGGCCGCGACATCGCGAACCGCGCGCTTGGCCTGCGGCGGTTCGTCCGCGCTCGGGGTGACCGTAGCGGTGGCCGCTTCGGCCGCGAAGGGCACCGTGGCAGAGCGCGGATCGAAGCGCAGCCGGTAGATCGGCTCCGGCAGGCCGAAGCCCGCATCTTCCAAGGCGCCCTTCACTGCCGGGATCGCCTGGCTCTGCGCCTTCCACCAATCGGTATCGCGCTGGTCGACCCAGCCGAGGAAACGGATCACCACGTTCGAATCGCCAACCTCGATGATCCGCGCTTCGGGTGGCGGATCCGATAGCACGAATTCGAGCCCCGCAAGCGTGTCACGGCCCAGCTGCCGCGCGGCGCGGGCATCGTCGTCGGCGTCCACGCCGAGGTCGAAATGGAAGCGGCGCTGCGGATTGCGCGTGAAATTGACGATCACTGCCTTGAACACCTGGCCATTGGGAATGCGCAGGTGGTTGCCATCGAGCGTCATCAGCACGGTGGCACGGCTGGTCAGGCGGATAACCCGGCCTTCATAGGTATCGATCTGCACCCAGTCGTTGGCGCGAAACGGCTGCCGCAGCGACAGCAGCAGCGAGGCGACGTAATTCTCGATCGTGTCGCGCATGGCGAAACCCAGCGCGATACCGATGACGCCCGCGCCGCCAAGCACCGCGCCCAGCAGCGCTGTCGCCCCGATCATGTCGAGCGCGATCACCAGGCCGACGATCGTGAAGCCGAACCGGATCGCGCTGGCGATCAGTTCCGCAAGGAAGCTGTTCGGCGCGATCCGGTGCCACAGCCGCCCGAGCCCGGCGATCAGATAGCCGAGAAAGGCGATCGCCAACCATACGCCGAGGGCCATCCCGATCAGCGGGAGCATGCGGACCAGCGAATTCCAGCGGTCGGCGAGCGTCAGTATCCCCGCGCTGCCCGCCGAGAGCGACAGGTCCCGTTCGAGCCCGTTTTCGACCGTGACGACACCGGCGACGCGATTGACGATGGCTTCGGCGCGCGCAATGTCGTCCGGCTTGGGCACCGTGCCCGACAGCGAAACCACGCCTTCATTGACCTCGACCTCGACCGCGCCGAAGGCGGGCAGCTCGGCAAAGATCCCTGCGATACGTTCGGCAATACGCCGGTCGTCGCCCGCTTCCTGCGTCGCCGCGATCGTCTGGACGGGGGTCGGCGTTTCGGTCGGTTCGGCGGGCACCTCGAGCTGGGCCGCCAGCGGCACCGCCCACAACAGGGCCGCCAGGGCAAGCAACCGGATCATTGACCGGCCACCGACATGCCGTCGATGCGCAGCGTCGGAACATCGATTCCGCGCAGCAATTCGAGATCATCGGCCGCAACCAGCGCGCGGAACATTTCGGGCAGGGTGCCGGCGATGGTGATTTCCGCCACCGGCCCCGCCAGTTCGCCATTGCGGATGCGCAGCCCGCTGGCGCCGCGGCTGTAATCGCCCGTGACGAGGCTGACCCCCTGGCCGAACAGGTCGGTGATATAGACGCCGTCCTCGATATCGGCGATGAGGTCGGCCACGCTGGCCGTGCCCGGTTCCATATAGACATTGGCCGGGGCCACGCCGGGCGCCCCGCCGCTGCCCCGGCTCGCATGGCCGGTCAGTGGCAGATCGAGCTGGGCGGCGCTGGCGACATTGGTCAGCCAGCGGGTAACCCGCCCGCCTTCGACCAGCGCGCGCGGAACGCTGGCGATGCCCTCGCCGTCGTAATTGCGCGATCGCAGGCCGCGGGGGCGCAGCGGATCCTCGACGATCCGGATACCGTTATCGAACAGCTGTTCGTTCTCGCGGTCGATCAGGAAGCTTGCCTTGCGGGCGATAGCGGGCCCGGTCATGGCGCCGAGCAAATGGCCGACGATCCCGCCGCCCACGCGCGGATCGAACACCACGGGCATCCTGCCCGAAGGAAGCGATCCGGGAGCGACCTTGCGGACCGCGCGTTCGCCGGCCTCGCGTCCGATGCCCGCCGGATCGGGCAGGTCGCTGCGGTGCCGCTGCGTGCGATAGGCATAGTCGGTCTGCTTGTCGCCGCCCTCCCCCGCGACCACGCTGGCCGACAATGAGTGCGATCCGCCCGCACGCGCCCGCGCGAATCCGGTGGAAGTGACCAGGGCGAACACCGATTGCGAGGCCGAGGCGCTGCCGCCGTTCGAATTGGTCACCCCCGCGACTGCGCGCGCGGCATCTTCGGTGGCAAGCGCGGCGCCGCGCAAGTCTTCGGGGCGCGGTTCGGCGCCATCGCTCAGCTCGAGTTCGACGCCGTCGCCTTGGAACAGTGCGTCGGCCGGGGCGAGCCCGCCATAAGGATCCTCCGGGGCGAGACGCGCCATCTCGACAGCGCGCTGCGCCAGCATGCGCAGCCCCTCACCGCCAAAATCGCTCGTCGCGATCGATGCCGAACGACGGCCGACGAACACCCTCAGGCCGATTTCTTCGCTTTCGGAGCGTTCGACCTCTTCCAGCGCCCCCAGCCTGACGCTGACGCTTTCCGAAGACGACGCGCTGGCAACGGCATCGGCGGCATCCGCGCCCGCTGCGCGAGCCAGTTCGACGAGGTCATGGCAGCGGGCAAGCGCTGCATCGGGGCCGATCATCGGGCCTGCCGGAGATGCGAAGTCATGCCTCGCGAATTAGGCCCGGGGCGGCTGGCTGGCAACCGCCGGCAGGGTCAGGAAAAAATCAGCGTGAAGAAAGCGGTAAGCGCGGCGGGCAGGCCGATGGCCATTGCCCACAGCAGTATCTGGTCGCGGCGAAAGGCCGGTTTCAACGCTCCGTCGGCTGCCTGGTCGTCGGACAGGTCCGACCAGCGCCGCTCGAACCAGCGGCAGGCAGGAATGATCCCGGCCACCAGGACGATGAGCGCAAGATAGGGGACGATAGAGGACACGCCCTGCTTCATCGCGCCGACGGTCATGAAAATCTGCATGCCGGTATAGACCAGCAGCGCCAGCGCGACATTGTCGCTCATGGCCTTGCGCCAGTCTCGCGCTCGCCCCCCGGTATGCCCGGTTGCGATGTCGGCGTTGCGGAGCGCCTTGTTCATTGCGCCTCTCCTGTTTCCTCTGACCCGAATCGCATTGTTTCAAAATTGTTGCCCGCTGGCAAGCAATCGTGCGCGAAAGGCTGTCTGCACGGCCCGGCAGCTGCGGGCGCCATCTGCCCAGCGCCCATGCAGGAACCTTGCCAGTTCGTCGATCAGGCCGCGTGGCGGGGGTTTTCACATGGCTGACGCGTGCTATGGCACGGGCCATGGCCGATATTGCAACAAGCCACGAAAACGATGCGGTGCACGACGCCGCCCCACCGATTCCGCAGGGCGGGCTCGAAGTGGTGTCGATCGCCAAGAGCTACGACAAGCGGGCAGTGCTGACCGACATCTCGCTCAGCGTGGGCAAGGGCGAAGTGCTCGGCCTGCTGGGCCCCAATGGCGCGGGCAAGACGACCTGCTTCTATTCGATCATGGGTCTCGTGCGCCCCGATGCCGGGCGCATCCTGATGGATGGCGAAGATGTGACCAACCTGCCGATGTACCGCCGCGCGATCCTGGGGCTTGGCTATCTGCCGCAGGAAACCAGCATCTTTCGCGGGATGACGGTGGAGCAGAACATCAACAGCGTGCTCGAAATGGTCGAACCCGACGCGGAAACGCGCGCCGCGGAGCTCGAACGCCTGCTCGACGAATTCGGACTTACCCGGCTGCGCGCCAGCCCCGCGATGGCGCTTTCGGGTGGCGAGCGCCGGCGCTGCGAGATTGCCCGCGCCCTGGCGGCCAAGCCGTCGATCATGCTGCTCGACGAACCCTTTGCCGGGATCGATCCGCTTTCGATCAGCGATATCCGCGACCTCGTGAAGGACCTAAAGACGCGTGGGATCGGGGTATTGATCACCGATCACAACGTGCGTGAAACGCTTGAGATCGTCGACCGCGCCTGCATCATCTATGGCGGACAGGTGTTGTTCGCCGGCACGCCCGAAGCGCTGGTGGCCGACGAAAACGTGCGCCGGCTCTATCTGGGCGAAAGTTTCACTCTGTGATGCCCGAAGCCGCCAGGAGCTGATCCATGGCGCTGGCCCCGCGTCTCGATCTGCGGCAGACCCAGTCGCTGGTGATGACGCCGCAGCTGCAGCAGGCGATCAAGCTGCTGGCGCTGTCCAATCTCGAAATCGAGACTTTCGTCGCCGATGCGCTCGAATCCAACCCCTTGCTGGAAATGGGCGAAGTAAGCCGCGAGACCGCCAGCGATAGGAGCGCCGAACCGCAGGAACATGACAGCGCCCCCGACATGGACGGCGACAATGCGCTGGATATTGCGGACCATGCGATCGACCCCGAGGCCGCTCCGGGCGACATGGGCGACTGGAGCCGCGGCGATATCGGTGGCGCGGGCAGCGCGGAATTGCCCGATCTGGAAAACCGTTCGTCCGCCGGACCAACGCTGGCGGAACATCTTGCCGACCAGATCGGCGCGGTGGCGCGCGATCCGCGGGAAGCCCTGATCGCGCTGCGCATCGCCGGCGAACTCGACGAAGCGGGCTATCTGCCCACCGACCTGCTGGTCATCGCCGATGAGCTCGGCGCCCCGCTCGTGGCAGTCGAGCAGGCGCTGGCCACGGTCCAGTCGCTCGATCCCACCGGGGTCGGCGCGCGATCACTGAGCGAATGCCTGGCGTTGCAGGCCAAGGAAGCGGACCGCTACGATCCCTGCATGGCCCGGCTGATCGACAATCTCGATCTGGTCGCTGCGGGCGAAATCGCCAGGCTCAAACGCATGTGCGAGGTCGATGACGAGGATTTCGCCGACATGCTGGCCGAACTGCGCGGCTACGATCCCAAGCCGGGTCTTGCCTATGGCGGCACCGCGCAGGCCGCGATCGTCCCCGACGTGCTGATCGCGCCCAGCGCCGATGGCTGGGACATCCGGCTCAACGAAGCCAGCCTCCCGCGGCTGGTCGTCAATCGCGACTATTTCCTCGAACTGAAGACCGGTGCCCGTGACAAGGCCGCGCACAGCTGGCTCAACGAACAACTGGGCGAGGCCGACTGGCTGATCCGCGCGCTCGACCAGCGGCAGAAGACCATCCTCAAAACCGCGGCCGAAATCGTGAAGAAGCAGGAAGGCTTCTTCCGGCACGGGGTCACCGCGATGCGCCCGCTGACCTTGCGCGAAGTGGCCGAACAGATCGAGATGCACGAAAGCACCGTCAGCCGCGTGACCAGCAACAAGTATCTCGCGTGCCCGCGCGGCACGTTCGAACTGAAGTATTTCTTCTCCAGCGGGGTGTCCGCGGCCGACGGTGAAGGCGCCTCTTCCGAAGCCATCAAGGCGCGCATCAGGGCACTGTGCGAGGCAGAAGACCCCAAGAAGGTGCTGTCCGACCAGAAGCTCGCCGACCTGCTCAACGAAGAGGGCTTCGATCTCGCGCGGCGCACCGTCGCCAAATATCGCGAGGCGATCGGCATCGGTTCCAGCGCGCAGCGGCGGCGGCAGAAGAAGCTCGCGGCGCTGTGACGCAAGCGTGCCACGCGCAAAAAAGTTAACGCCCTTTACCGCGCGTTAACCTTTCCCGTTCAGATGTTGTGTGGTTAATACAGGGCAATACCTCTTTACCGGAGGTTACCGCCGTACTTAGGGGCCATACAGGGGATTTCCCATGCGTGTACTGCTGATCGAAGACGAGCCGACTACCGCCAAGGCCATCGAGCTCATGCTCACGACCGAAGGCTTCAATGTCTACTCGACCGACCTCGGCGAGGAAGGGCTCGATCTGGGCAAGCTGTATGATTACGATATCATCCTGCTCGATCTGAACCTGCCCGACATGCATGGCTACGACGTGCTCAAGAAGCTGCGCGTCGCCAAGGTCCAGACCCCGGTCCTGATCCTTTCGGGCATCGCCGAAATGGACAGCAAGATCCGCAGCTTCGGTTTCGGCGCCGACGATTACGTCACCAAGCCGTTCCACCGCGAAGAACTGGTCGCCCGCATCCATGCCGTCGTGCGCCGCTCGAAGGGCCACAGCCAGTCGGTCATCCGCACCGGCAAGCTGGCGGTGAACCTCGACGCCAAGACGGTCGAAGTCGACGGCGCCCGCGTCCACCTGACGGGCAAGGAATACGCGATGCTCGAGCTGCTCAGCTTGCGCAAGGGCACCACGCTGACGAAAGAAATGTTCCTCAACCACCTTTACGGCGGCATGGACGAACCCGAACTCAAGATCATTGACGTCTTCATCTGCAAGCTGCGCAAGAAGCTCAGCCATGCCTGTGGCGGCGAGAATTACATCGAGACCGTATGGGGCCGCGGCTATGTGCTGCGCGACCCGAACGAAGAGGCCGAGGCGGCCTGATCATCGGCTTTCCCCGGACGGGATAGCGAGAAACGCCCGGAGCCTCGGCTACCGGGCGTTTTGCTATGCGGGATTGGCCAGCCGGGCGAGATCGAGCCCGCTCGGCTGCTGGAATATCCGCAGGCCGAATTCGGGCAGGATAGCCAACAGATGGTCGAAGATATCCGCCTGGATCGCTTCGTAGATCGGCCACTCGACCGTATCGGCGAAACAATAGATTTCGAGCGGGAGACCCTCCGGCCCCGGCGCCAATTGCCGCACCATCAGCGTGAAATTGGTGCTCGCAATACTGGGGTGGCTGCGCAGATAGGCAATCACATAGGCCCGCAGCGTGCCGATATTGGTGATCCGCCGCGCATTGACCGCATCGTCGTCGCCCGCCAGTTCATGGCGGTTCCACTCGGCGATCTCCTTCTCCTTGCGCGCGAGGTAGTCGTCGAGCAGGCGGAAGCGCTTGAGCCCGGCGACTTCTTCTTCGCCGAGGAACCGTACCGAGTTCTGATCGATCACCAGCGACCGCTTGATCCGCCGCCCGCCGCTGTCGGTCATCCCCCGCCAGTTGCGGAAACTGTCGGCGATCAGCCGGTGCGTCGGAATGGTGGTGATGGTCTTGTCGAAATTCTGGACCTTCACGGTGTGCAACGCGATATCCACCACATCGCCATCCGCATCCATGCTCGGCATCTCGATCCAGTCGCCCACCCGCAGCATGTCGTTGCTGGTCAGCTGCACGCTGGCCACGAGGCTGAGGATGGTGTCCTTGAACACCAGCAGCAGCACCGCGGCCATCGCGCCCAGACCCGATAGCAATAGCAGCGGCGATTGTTCGATCAGCACCGCGATCATCAGGATGGCCGCGCCGCAGAAAACGGCGATCTTGACCACCTGGACATAGCCCTTGATCGGCCGGCTGCGCGCCTCTGGCCGGCGCGAATACAGCTCGTTCGCATAATTGAGCGCCCAGCCGATCGCCATGGCGATCGACAGCACGATCAGCGCCCGCGCCACATTGACCGTCACCGTCACCACCGTTTCGGGCAAATGGGGCACCAGCAGGATCCCGCGCGAGACGATCAGCAGCGGGATCACCGTAGCGAGCCAGGCCGCGCCGCGGTCGGCCGTATCGGTCCGGTTGTCGAGATAGGGCGCCGCAAAGCGCAGCAGCACGCGTTTGAGCAACCAGTTCACTGCGAATGCCAGCGCGGCCAGCCCCAGCAGCGCGATCAGGGACTGGAGCCATAGCGCCAGCGCGGAATAGTCATCGAAGAGTGCCTGCATCGCCCGGGCAACTACCTCGCTGCCCCCGCCGGGTTCAAGCCCCGCGCGTCGAGGCAGATTTTCTATCTCGTCGCCGGGAAGCGGACGCAGTAGCTGCAGGCGGCATCAACATTGAAAGGCCCACCCCCATGATGGAGGTGTTCGGTTTCGATCTGGGGCCCATAATCCCCTTCATTCTCATCGGTTTCGCAGCACAGATGGTCGACGGCGCATTGGGCATGGCCTTCGGGGTCATCACCAACACGCTGATGGTCGGTCTGCTCGGGGTGCCGCCGGCGCTGGCTTCGCAGCGCGTGCATCTGGTCGAATGTTTCACCACCGCGACGTCGGGCATCAGCCATCTGCTGCACGGCAATATCGACAAAGGGCTGTTCTTCCGCCTGCTGGTCCCCGGCGTGATCGGGGGCCTGCTGGGCACCTATCTGATCACTTCGATCGATGGCGATACGATCAAGCCCTTCGTGCTGATCTATCTCGCCGGGATCGGGGTGTGGCTGCTGATCCGCGGCCTGCTATATCCCCCGCGCGTGCGGCAGGCCAGGCATGTCGCGCCGCTTGGACTGGTCGGCGGCTTCCTCGATGCGGCAGGCGGCGGCGGCTGGGGACCGGTGGTGACCTCCAACCTGCTGGTCCAGGGGGCCGAACCGCGCAAGGTCGTGGGCACGGTCAATTCGGTCGAGTTTTTCCTCACGCTGACCATTTCGGCCAGCTTCATCTATCATCTGGGCATCTCGCATATCGCCGGGGCGACGCTGGGCCTGATCATCGGCGGGATCGCGGCGGCACCCTTCGGCGCTATGGCAGCCAAGCATTTCAGCCCCAAGCTGATGCTGGTCCTTGTCGGCATCGCGCTGAGCGTGACCAGCGCCTACGGCATCTGGACGGCGTGGGGGTAGGCTTGTAGGCGGCCGCGCCATGAGCGCGTTTAAAGAAGGCGACCCCACCACCCTCAACCGGCTGTATGGCCGCAGCCAGGGCAAGCCGCTGCGCGCGTCGCAGCAGGAACTGGTCGACAAATTGCTGCCGCAGATCGCGGTACCCGCGGATGGTCCGGTGACGGCGGAACGCCTGTTCGGCTTCGATCGCCCGCTGCATTTCGAAATCGGCTTCGGCGGCGGCGAGCACATGGCAGAGCGCGCCGACATGCTGCCCGACCACGGCTTCATCGGCGCCGAACCGTTCGTCAACGGCGTGGCGCAGGCGCTGACGCATGTGCGCGACCGGACGCTGGCCAATGTCCGGATCCAGCATGGCGATGCATTGGAAGTGCTCCGCCGCGTGCCCGATGGCGCGCTGACGATGGTCTATCTGCTCCACCCCGATCCCTGGCCCAAGAACAAGCACGCCAAGCGGCGGATGATGAACGATGGCCCGGTGCGGATGATCGCCGACAAGCTGAAGCCCGGTGGCGAATTTCGCTTCGGTACCGATCACGCGGTCTATCTGCGCCATGCGCTGATGGTGATGCGGCGCTTCACCGATGAATTCGAATGGGTCGCCGAAGGCCCTGCGAGCTGGCAGAACCGCCCCTCCGGCTGGCCCGAGACGCGCTACGAGCACAAGGCCCGCACGGTCTACGACCACGAAGTCTGGTACTTTCGATTCAGACGACGCTAAAGTACGAAATTATTGTAAAACAATGTACTTAGTGGATTCGCCTTACGCTAGAATTGCCTCCATTTCGCCCCTTTTTCCGCTTGCGTGATTGCCCGGTGATTGCCAGAAAAGGGACACGAGGTTTCGGATGGCAACAGGAAAAATCACGAAAAAATCGATAGATGCGCTGGAGCCGAGCAGCTCGAGCCAGCTCCTTTGGGATACGGACCTCAAAGGATTCGGTGCGAAAATCACTCCAGCCGGCTCGATATCCTATGTGCTGCAGTTCCGAATGGGCGGCCGTGAAGCTCGAACAAGACGCTATACTATCGGGGCGCACGGGTCGCCGTGGACACCGACGACAGCGAGAGTGGAGGCGGAACGCCTTCAGTTACTAATTGCGCAAGGTATCGACCCTGTAGACGATGATAAGCAGAGGCGCCGCGAAGCCGTCGATCTCGCATTCGACAACTATGCGTCGCATTTCGCTCGGTCCTGCAAGGGTGTTGGCTGGGCGAGGCTCGTTGAACGCGTCATCCGGCTTTACCTTGAACCGGTTATCGGAAAAAAGCCGCTTCCCCGAGTTTCGAGGCCGGATATCGTAGCCGTCCTGGACAATATGCCCGAGCATCAGGTTGCCAATCGCCGGAATGTCTTTGCGGTGATGCGGCGCCTATTCCGATGGGCTGTCAGTCGTGGCGATATCGAGCGCAGTCCTATGGAGGGAATGGAAGCACCACCGCCGGTAAGACCGCGGGATCGCTGGCTACAGGACGACGAGCTTCGACACATTTGGGAGGCAGCTCCCGAATGCTATCTTTGCTTCGGTCCAATTGTCCGCTTGCTCATTGCAACAGGGCAACGCCGCGAAGAGGTTTCAGGAATACATTGGCAAGAGGTTGATCGGAAAGACCTGTTTTGGACGCTACCAGGTTCACGAACAAAGAATAATGAACCAAACGCGATCCCGCTGAACGACCTTGCCGTTGCCGAACTCGATCGGCAGGCAGGTGGCGCAAACTGGCCGAAGAAAGGACGCGTGTTTGCCACGTCAAGCGGGGCAGGCTTTACCGGCTACGCCAAGGGCAAGAAGAAACTGGACGGTCTCATAGAGCAAAAACTTGGTGAGCCATTGCAACCCTGGCGGCTGCACGATCTTCGGCGCACGCTAGCGACCAACTTCCAGCGCCTCGGCGTTCGCTTCGAGGTTACAGAGGCAGTCTTGAACCATGTCAGCGGCTCAAGAGCAGGCGTTGCAGGGATCTACCAACGCCACGACTGGAAAAAGGAGAAGAGAGAAGCGCTCGATGATTGGAATGAGCATCTGGTCCAGATACTGAACGGGTCCGAACAGGCTTGAAGCATACGCTTGAGGAGCCATGGCTTGCAAATCTCAGGTCGATCCCTGTTCCGCGAGCACCGCAATCAGCCGGGAGACGTTCGCGAGGCATTGGTCATGATATCGCCTGAGAGCTTGGACGCGCTTCGACGGAGACGCCAAAGCATTGCCCTCCAGCTCCGCAAGCGCCTCCAGAGCGTTTGGCAGGACGTCAGGCTCCAGCCTTCTTACGATGTGCAATCGGTCGCTAATCAGGTCGACCGTCTGCCTTAGAAATCTGTTTTCCGAACCCAAGGCAAAAATCGAAAAAACATCGCCAACGCGGTCAGCGTAGGTGTCGATCGGTGCGGCTAGATCAGCCGTGTCGATTTTCCGTGGTGCTGGATCGGCCACGCTTTCCAAGAGAAGAACATTTACTGCGAGCATGTCGCGCAACGAATGTTCGGTCAGGAGCGTGACCCGGTACCCCTCGCCAGGGGTCAGATCGACAAGACCTTCGCCGACAAGTTGATTGAGGCTGTCTCGCACAGGTGTCATGCTGACACCGAACTCGTCTGCCAATCGCATCGCTTCGAGTTTCTGGCCGATCGGCCAAGTACCCTCCATCAATGCCCTTTTCAGGCGGCGATAGGTCGGTTCCAGGACCTGTGCCGGGCTCATCTCTTGGAGCGACAAGCTTCCGCAAATTCATGGACAGCTGCAAGCTGCTCGGGCCGAAGCGCATCGGTAGCCTGCGGATAATTGGCTACCTCTTCACCGAGCAGAATGGATGGACACTGACCTTCGTAGTTCCCAAGATTCGGTCGGTGCTGCGCATAACCTGCCAATTCAGCAAGTTCGGGCGGAAAATTTCGCGCGACCTCTGGCGGATATGCCAGCCAAAGGTTCTCGTACGGCTTGAGCCAGCCGAGGCTATAGCCGATCACAACACCGCGCCGCACGTCTTCGGTCGAGTTTGGTCCAGCACCATGCACGGTCGAACCAAGAAAGCAGATCGCATCACCTGGTCTGCTTTCCGCGACAATCGGATCACCGAGCTGATCGAGGCTCTCGACAGGACGTTTATGTGTCCCGGGATAGATGCGGGTCGCGCCGTTGGATGAGCTGAAGTCGGTGAGCGGCCAAATGACATTGAGCAGATATTCGTGTTCGCCCTTGGCACCGGCCCACATGTCGTGATCGCAATGCGGAAACTGTTCGATCTCGCCGGGGTGAATGGCGATTGCCTGGGCAACGTTTAGCTGAATTCGGTCGCAAGCCTTACCGAGGACTTCGCGGGCCAGCGAAAGGATGAGAGGCTGCAGAACAAGGTCACAGGCCCAGCGTGAGCGGCGCAACAGACTACCGAAACGCTTCGTGCGAAACCCGTAGAAATCGCCGTGGCCCATAGGGGTTTCGGCGAAATGCCGTTCAAGATCTGCATCGAGCGCTGCGATGCTGCTCTGAGGAACGAGGTCCGGTATAATGCAATAGCCATCCTTCTGCAGCCGTTCGAGCCAATCGATTGATTTGATATCGCTCATGACACCACCTCCGATGCCGCCTCGGCGACCCGGTAGACACCTTTTCGATAGATACCGCCGCGAGCGAGATCGTCCGGCGTGTCGCAATCTATATCGATCTGCAGTGCGACAAGGTCCTCACCGTCAATCCTGCAGCCGCCGCCAAGTGTGCGACATTGCCAGCCGAAGTTTTCGATTTGGCGGAACCAAACTCTATTGGCCACAGCGGTGTAGCCCGACAGTCCGGTCTTTAGGGCATGCTCGGCAAGCGCGGTCACAAGTTGGTCGCGTGCCGTGCGGCGCTCAAACCGCGAGAGCGTGGGTTCGATGCAGAAACGCGTGATCTCGCGAAAATCGGACCCAGAGGGTATCGGACCATCACACAGACAAGGGAATAGCTCCCCGAGAATGTGAGCGCCGTCAGTCCGCAAAAGGCGCGCTGAAGCGCGATGACGGCCTTCTCCGTCGGTCAGCACCAAATAGCTCGCATCGGGCGTATCGAACTGGTCGATCTCGTATGCATCATCCAAAACGGGAACATCCCATTTGAGAAGATCGACGAATACCCGCTTGCGCGCCTCGAACATTACGCGAAGTGCTGGATCCGAAGGGCAAGCTTGGAGAGAAACTGGGGAGTGTTGCATGGCGGCTACCTGGCGATTTGAAGACAGGTCGCCTTTCACCAGATCGGGGCGATCGCAGACATACCAAGAACTGGGGATGCTGCGATTCCGGGGCACTTATGATCGTGCTATTGAACGTAACCGCATCGGCTGCCTAGCTCTGTTCTGCTCCCTTCTTCAAATCTTAGATCAGCCAATTTACGAGCCTTGACGACGTGAAACCTCAATTGGGCACAACGACCTCATGCCCGTAAAGCGCGTCGATGATGGGGCACTCGGGAACGTCGCCGCCTTCGCACTGAGCCGAGACATCGGCAAGCGTTCGCTCGAGCTTCTTCAGGTCAATAATCTTCTGCCGAACGCTCGCTAGATGGCCGTCAGTTAATTCTAAAACCTCACCACAGCTGTAGTCGTGAGAATCGACGAGAGTGAGCAGACTCTTGAGCTCTCCGATCGAGAAACCGAGATCACGGCCACGCAGGATGAAACCAAGCCGCGCTTGGTCATCGCGCGAATAGAGCCTGTGCCCGCTGGCCGTGCGCTCGGGCGGCTTCAGCAGACCGATCTTTTCATAATAGCGAATGGTCTCAAGGTTGCATCCTGACCGATTGGCCAGTTCGCCTCGCTTAATCATTTTTGATGTCGTCATATGCCGCGTGCCAATTTGTGCTTGAACCTGTAGTAACTACAGAGATTATATTGAACTTCATGGCCGATCAAACGCAAAAGACCTCCCAGAGATTGTTGGCAAGCGGTGGCGCATTGAGTGCGGTTTTTGCAGCCTCCTGCTGCATTGCTCCGCTGCTCCTGTTGAGCCTCGGCGTCAGCGGCGCGTGGATCGGCAATCTGACCGTGCTCGAACCCTATAAGTGGATCTTTATTGCCGTAGCGGTCGCTTGTCTGGGCCTTGGATTTTGGCACGTCCATTCCCGAAAAGCCGGGGCATGTGAGGACAGTACATATTGCGCGCGTGCTGAAGCGGGCCCGATCATAAAAAGCGCCCTGTGGCTGGCTACCGCCTTGGTTGCTGCCTCGGCCACGGTCGATTGGTGGGCGCCGCATTTTTATTAGGAGTTAGACGGATGAAAAAAACAATGATTGCCGTTGCTGCGGGATTGGCCATCGCCGGAGCAGGCATTGGGGCAGCGACACTCATGCCGCAGTCCTCGAACGAGTCAACCGCTCAAAATGCTGAAACGCTGCAAACGGCAAGCTTCGCGGTTGAAAATATGACCTGCGCGACCTGTCCGATCACGGTGCGGCGCGCAATGGAAGGCGTTGCAGGTGTGCATGATGTGACAATCGATTACGAAGCCAAGACTGCTACAGCGCATTTCGATCCTGCCAGGACCACCATGCGCGACATCGCCACTGCTTCGACCGAGGCAGGCTATCCCGCCCAAACACAATTTAGCGGGACCGACCTCTGATGGAATTACAATCCACGCTCACGTGCCCTCAGTGCGGACACCAGGAAATCGAAATCATGCCGACCGACGCATGCTGGTTTTTCTACGACTGCAAGAGCTGCGGAATGAAGCTGAAACCCAATGCAGGCGACTGCTGTGTCTTCTGTTCGTTCGGCACAGTGCCTTGCCCGCCAATTCAAGAAGCGCGTGCCAATGGCACAAGCGTTGAATGCTGCGGAGGTCAATGACATGAGGGAACGCAGCTTCGATCTTATCGTACTCGGCGTCGGAATGGCGGCGGTGAATGCCGCGAACAAATGCGCCGCTGCTGGTTGGTCGGTCGCAGTGGTTGACGAACTTCCCTATGGCGGCACCTGCGCGCTGCGCGGCTGCGACCCCAAGAAGATGCTGCGGCGAGGCGCTGAAATCATCAATGGTGCTCGCCTGATGCAGGGCAAGGGTATTGAACCGAATGATCTCGCGATCAACTGGCCTGATCTCATCGCCTTCGCCCAGACCTTTACCGACAGAATGCCCGAGAAGATCAAGGGCGGTCTCGACAGAAACGGCGTCACCACGCTTCACGGGACGGCGCAATTCGCTGGCGAAGACACGATCGAAATCGAGGGCCAAGGGCGGTTTCAAGCCAACCATATCCTGATCGCTACTGGCGCCAAGCCCCGCCCGGTGGATGTTCCAGGTGCCGAACACCTCACCAACAGCACCGAATTCATGCGGATGGACGCCCTCCCGAAGCGTATATTGTTTATCGGCGGCGGGTTCGTCTCGTTCGAGTTCGGTCATATCGCTGCACGAGCTGGCAGCGAGGTGCAGATCATTGATCGCGGTGACAGGCCATTGAAGGCCTTTGACACAAACCTCGTCGAAAAGCTTGTAGCACGAGGCGAGGAAATTGGGGTGGGATTGCGTCGGCGTACATCGCTGAAATCGATCGCCACCGACGGCGTCGAATTCATCGTCACTGTCGAAAGGAATGGTGAAACCGAAGACTTGCGCGCCGATCTGGTCGTGCACGGTGCGGGACGCCTGCCTGAAATCGATCGCCTGAACCTGAGCGCTGCCAATATCGAGGCGGGAGACAAGGGAATAGCAGTCAATGAATATTTGCAGAGCCTGTCCAACCCGAAAATCTACGCCGCAGGCGATGCGGCCAACACGCATGGGCCTCCATTGACACCTGTCGCGGTATTCGAAGGCAAGGTCGCTGCCTCCAACATGCTCAAGGGCAATCAGACCAAGCCAGACTATCGCGGCGTGCCCAGCGCTGTGTTTACAATTCCGGAATTGGCCCGCGTCGGAATGCTCGAAGAAGAAGCAGAGGAAGCCGGTTACAATATCCGCGCCGCCGAAAACGACACAGGCAATTGGTATTCCAATCTTCGCGTTGGCGAGACCTGTGCTGCCACCAGAATTATCATCGACAAAGACACCGACACTATCCTCGGCGCGCATCTGCTTGGACCCGAATACGGGGAGATTATCAATTTCTTCGGCCTTGCAATGAGGCTGTCACTGACAACTCGAGATCTGAAGAAATTGGTCGCGGCCTACCCCTCGGTTGGCTCGGATTTAGGGTCCATGCTGTAATCTGCTCGATACCAGTTGTTGATCGTCGGCTTCTGGTGAAGACGTTAGCTGCTTGCATGGTTTGGGGCGTAGAATATTCACTTTCCATCGAGCTTGATGGTCAGCAATTGACGGCCTCCGAGCGGTTCCGGCCTTAGAGCTTCTGTTTCGCCAATCATCCCGCATCGCGCCATCGGATGATATCGGAAAACCCGATCAGACCATCGAACAGCGCCGAAACGATCAAAGATTGCTTACAGTGAACCTGATAGCGTTCTCGCGCCATTTTGAGATGCTGGATTACTGTTTCGGTCGCAATCCCAAGGATCATGGCCGTCTCGGCTGAGGTCTTGCCTCGTGCGACCCACAGAAGACATTCGCGTTGCCGGTCGCTCAGGACAGGCACGGATCCGTCGGATTGAGCTGAGCCCAGTCCCAATGCACAGCTCAGTGCGAGCGTACCGACCATTTCTGCGACCGCAAAGCGACTGTGTGGCAGGTCTCGGTCGGGGCAGACCGCAAATGTACACGTTCCGCGCGCAAGACCGGGCAAATGTCGCGGGACAGTGTAGCCATCACCGATTCCGCATTCGCGCCCCACCGCCAGCATCTGGCGATCACCGCGAGTTAGCGGGATCAGTTCGCCCAGTGAGCCCCACGCAAAGCCGACAAACGACTTGTCGCAGGCTCGCCGGACCGGATCCTGTCCGGCCAGATCGAACCCGACATACACCTTGGCCCATTCGTCGGGATAATCATGCAGGAGCAAACCGGGAGCCTCGCACGATCCTGAACGCAGCTCGAGGCTCAAGGCGAAGTGGTCGAAGCCAAGCCGCCGAGAGACTTGCTTCAGCGCCTCGTCGAGTTCCTCGTCTGACTGGACATTGACCAGTTCGGATGCGAATTCCTCCGCGAAATAAGCCTGCATAGCCCTGCCCGTCCGATCGGCAGGGCGCTATCCAACACGCCGCCGTCCGATCGCTGCTGGTGGCCAGTCCCGGCGCTTCCATTGCACCGGTTCCGGCTGCTGCAGTTGCGCCCCCGAAGGTCGGGTTCCTTGCGGCGTCGGTCGCGAGATGCAGATCGCGCCACAAGGAGAGGCATAACGACTTCAGCGAATTTGGGAAGTCTTTGCAAGGACGTAGGCCTGATATTCGTCTGGCCTGTGACTGGTAGGCCAGCCGGGCGAATACGATTTCGACGCCAGTTAATTCGCACAACGCTTGCCCCGTGAGGGATTGAGCAATTCACGATAACCCTCAGCCGCCATGCGATGCGCTTCAGCGACGAGACGCTGTGTCTGCCGGCGATGCGATGATGTTTTCCAGTCGATCGCGCGGCCGACTTTAAGGCCGGGATAGATCAGTGCTTTGGCGACCTCTCTCAATGTCACCTGCTTGGGTGAAGCGTCTTCGAGCAGATCGAGAATGGCGAGCAGGATGCTCAGCCTGTAGCTTTTGTAAGCAGATGGCTTGAGGAGCCGATGGTGCGCCTTTGTCGCCGCGCCTTCTTTCGACCGGTCGAATTCACTGAGAGCTGCTACGCGGACACCAAGATCGGCATCGTCGGGGACGACATAGCCATCAATGCCGGGAGATGGCTCGCGCGCCAACAGGACGCGGTGACGATTTCGCGTATCGGAAACCACCATGTGCTGTCCGGCATCGTTCTCGTGCTGGGCAATCACCTTGCACTCAGCCAATGTGCCTCTGATTCCGGCAAGGTCCCGGGCGCCGCCAGCCACGATAACGACGCTTGCATTGGCATCGCTTCTCCAGATCGCCGGGCTGTCTGTGGCCGAAACACTCGGATCGAACGGGAAATTCTAGGCCCCATGACCGAGCCATTCGCCGCGCGGCGGATGGTTTCTTGTCGCCGGTATCGCGCAAATGAAGTCCGGCATATTGATCCTTGTACGCCGGATTGCGTCGCAGGAATTCCTGCGCGAAGTCCGAAAAATCGAAGTCGCCTGTACCAGTATCGTCGGCAGATGATCGAGCCATAGAGCACCTCCTTTCGGCTCGGATGGCTAGCGCCGCGGGATAACAGCGGACATTCCAAGCATGTGGAGGAGCCCTCCCCAGTACTAGGCATGTGAGTGCCTTATATCGGCGCGACCGCAACGCCGGGCGGGTATCATGCTGCCTCGAAAATGGAGGCACTTGCCCCTTGCAAGCTGCTTTTGTCTTGGGCACATTCGACCCGCGCGGTTTGAAACTCTGGCGCCGACCGCGTGGATATTTCCGCCAGCTATCATGCACGCCGGTCCGCTCAAGGCCCGGCGGCCCAACCGGTCAAGGGACGTCGATACGTCCTGAACGGCGGCACAGTTCTGGATCCCGCATTCGGCTTGCGATGAGGAGCCGCCGATTGCGGTTGCCTCCCAGTCCATTGCATGAACCAGCTTTCTGCCGACACCCTGCGAGACGATCATCGACTATCGAGCTCCGCGCTGCGAACCCCGGCACCGCAAGCTCGGGTAAGCTCGCCCTGCCCGCTCGACGCCCTGTACCGCCGAGAGAGCGCATGCCTGCTTGCCTATTTTTCGCGCTGCGTCGGTCGTGAGCGAGCCCGCGATCTGGTTCAGGACGTTTTCGTGCGCGCTGCGACCAGCCCGCAACTGACAGATCTCCGGAACCCGGCAGGATTTCTATTCCGGATCGCTCGCAATCTGCTGGTCGATGAAGCCCGCAGACAGAAATGCCGTATCAAGACGGTGCCACTGGTCGAAAACACCGATGCGCCGTGCTGCGCCAAGCAGGAAGACAGAATTGAGGTGGAAGAGACGACCGGGCGCTTCGAGGCCGCGTTGGCGCAGTTGCCCGACAAAACGGCGGGCATCTTCAGGATGAACCGCTTCGAGAAAAAATCCTACCGCCAGATCCACCAAGAGTTGGGCATCGCGCTGCCGACAGTCGATTATCACATGATGAAAGCGCTCGCGCATCTTCGCACGGTTTTCGCTGATCGGGTCTGAATGCGCGCGACAGATTTACCGCGCAAAGATCAGGCTCTGCAAATTTAATTTCATTTGAAACTAAGGTGCTCGTGAATGCCTGCGTCATTCCCTGTGGCGACATAATCGCAACAGATCAGGGAGATGACAATGCAATCGACAATCCGGACAATTACGGCGCTCTTGGCAGGAACCGCCCTGGCAGGCTTTTCTTCGCCGCTTCTCGCCCAATCCGCAGGGCCGCCCCAGAGTGAAGTCGATGAAGTGCAGGACGATCATTCGGATGTCGCCAGCGGGGACAACGCGATCGTCGTTACAGGAACGCGGATCCGGGGCGCGCGGATCATTGGCGATACAATTTCGCTCGACCGCGAGGCGATCGTCGAAGCGGGCCAGATCGATCTGGGCGAAGCGATCCGGACACTTCCGCAGAACTTTTCCGGCGGGCAAAATCCAGGTATTGGATCAGGCGCAGGGTTCGCCAACAGCAACGTAAACTCGGCCTCAAGCGCAAATCTGCGCGGTCTCGGACCAGATGCGACGCTGACACTCCTCAACGGCCACCGGCTACCCTATGATTCCGCTTTTGCAGGGGTCGACATTTCATCCATCCCGCTCGCGGCGGTCGACCGGATTGAAATCGTTCCGGACGGAGCCTCGGCCCTCTACGGTTCAGATGCGGTCGCGGGCGTGGTCAATGTAATCCTTCGCCGCGATTTTGAAGGCATCACGACATCCGCGCAGATCGGCGCAAGCACGGATGGCGGCAATTTCCGCCAGCAGGCCGATATAGTGGCGGGCACGCGCTGGAGCGGGGGCGGGTTCTTCGTCGCTTACGATTTTGCAAACAATTCGGCGATCGAGGCTGGCCAGCGCTCCTATGCCAGCTCGCTTGATCCGGAGACCACGCTCTTCCCCTCGCAGCAACGCCATGCCGTTACGCTTTCGGCACATCACGAACTCGCGCCCGGCCTCGAGGCCAGTATCGACGCGCTTTATTCAAGCCGAAGCTCAACGCTCGTGGCCGCATCATCGGCATTTCGATCGGAAGCCGATCCGGAGGTGGAATCCTATACGCTCGCCCCGTCACTGAAATTCGACGTCGCAGGAGACTGGCAGGCAACAGTGCTGGGAGTGTTCGGCCGCGACCGGACGCACTACCGAACCGCCTTCGCGCTGCAGGACGGGTCGTCGAGCGTGACCGAGGGGTGTTTTTGCAATGAGGTTTTCTCACTCGAAGCGGGTCTGGAGGGTCCGCTGTTCACGCTTCCCGGAGGCGAGGCGCGTCTGGCTGTCGGCGGGGGTCTGCGAAACAACACGCTCGATTTCAGCCGCAGCGAAGCGGGAAATTTACTGATCGCTTTCGACAAGACGCAGCGCGCGCGTTTCGCCTATGGCGAACTCTTCCTGCCGGTCGTTTCGCCGCGTAATGCAATCGATGGAGTCGCCGAGCTGACCCTTTCGGCGGCGGCGCGTCACGAAGATTATCCAGGCCTCGATCAACAGACGACGCCGCGCTTTGGTTTGAGCTACACACCGGTCGAAGGGCTGACGTTGCGCGGCAGCTGGGCGCGCTCGTTCAAGGCTCCGACCCTCTTTCAGCGTTTCATACCCTACCAGACCATTCTGCTGCCAGCGGCCGTATTCGGCGCCGGAACGGGGTCCGACACGGTGTTTTTCACAAGCGGCGGTAATCCGGACGTGAAATCGGAACGCGCGCGCAGCTGGACCGCGGGTGTGGAACTGCAGCCGGTCGCCATTCCCGAACTGACGTTTTCGGCCACCTGGTACGACATTCGCTATCAAGACCGGGTGGTGCGACCTATTGCGGGCTCGATTGCGGCTGCTTTCCGCGACCCGGGGTTTGCAAACCTGATCGATTTCTCTCCCGATCCGACAACTTTATCCGAGCTCATTGCTGGATCGCTATTCGGTCTCGAAAACTTCTCGGGCTCCCCCTACGATCCCGCCAATGTTGCCGCCTTTGTCGACAACCGGAACAGGAACGTTGCGGTTTGGGCCGTCGAAGGCGTGGATGCCAGGATCGCCTGGAACCAGAACCTGGGCGACGAACAGTCACTCTCCTTCGATCTCTCGGGCAGCTTTCTCGATAGCCAGCAACAGGTCACGCCCGATCTGCCCGAGGTTCAGCTAGCCGGAACGGTTTTCAATCCACCACGCTACCGTGCGCGGGGCACGGCGCGCTATCAGTCTGGCGGGTTCGCGGCCAATATCGCCGCCAACTACATTGGCGCGCTGCGCGACCGCCGCTTCGAGGAAGAGCGCCGCCTTTCTCCCAGCATCACGGTCGATCTCGGCATGAGCTATAAAATTGTTCGCGGTGAGGGCCGCGAACCAGGCCTCGAAATCTCGCTCACGATCCAGAACCTGTTCGACGACGAACCCGAAACGCTCGGCCAGACCGGGCCGACGGACACACCCTATGATTCAACCAATTATTCGCCGATCGGGCGGTTCGTCACCTTCGGCATCCGGAGGCACTGGTGACAATCATACTGCTTGCCGCCGCTCTTTCGCAGACGATCGTGCCCACGACATATATCGATCCTGGCGACCAGGACCCGTGTGCTTTGTTCGATGAAACGCCGAGCAGCGCGCAAGCGCAAAGATCGGCATTCACGCTCGACGACCAGGTCCGGATTGCGGACATTGGCAGGGCAGCTCCGACCGGCGCGCCTTCGGCGTTCGAAATCTCACCCGATGGCGAACGGATCGCTTTTGTTGTGAAGCGCGCAAACCCGCAAGCCAATGCGTATTGCCTGAGGCTCGTGGTGACCGCGATGGATGGAAGCGAGACTGAAACCGAAATCGACAGAGGCGGTGAGTTTATCCGGGATGACTTTCCGCTCCGCGATTTTCCGGCGATCATGGCTGGATGGGACAGGCCCAATGCGCCCCGCTGGTCTCCTGACGGCGCACGCATCGGCTACCTCAAGCGCATCGATGGTTCGACGCAGGTCTGGCTTTCCGATCCAGCGGGCGAAGCGCCCGCGCATCGGGCAACGGCCATGCCCGACGATGTCGACCGCTTCGCCTGGACGGCTGACGGCAATGGCCTCATCGTGCAAACACGTCCGGGAGTTCGCCAGCAGGCACAAGCGATTGCGCAAGAGGCTGCGCGAGGCTTCCTGTTTGATGATCGCTTCTCCCCGCAATTTGCCGACCGCCCGATCCCGACTGGTGAGATTGTCCCGGAATATGCCTTCGTGGCGCTCGGCGATGGCAGCATCCGTCCGGCGACAGCCAGCGAGGCCGAGCTTCTCGTTGCCCACCGGCCTGCCACTCTGCCTGCGCAAGCACGCGAATATGCCGCAGGGCCGGACGGATATGCGGCGTGGCTTGAACCCAGGCATCCCGACCGGCTGATAAGTCCGTCGCGCATCGCAGTGATCCGGTCTGACGGCAGCCGGATCTCCTGCGATGCGGAGGCGTGCGAAGGGATACGCCAACTGTGGTGGGCAACCGAAGGCCGGACATTGCTTGCTCTCCAGGGAACGGGCTGGGCGAACAGCCAGATGGCGATCCTGCGCTGGGATATGGAGGAGGGCCAGCCCCGCTCGCTGCTGACAACCGATGACGTTCTGATCGGGTGCAGTCCTTCGGGAAACGAACTGATCTGCGCGCGCGAAGGGGCAGCGAGGCCCCGGCGCATTGTTGCAATCGATATCCGAACGGGCGCCGAGCGGGTTGTCTACGATCCCAATCCGGACCTTGCGAACGCAGTTTTCGGATCCGTACAGCGGCTCCGGTTTCACAATGCATATGGCTCGGAAAGCTTCGCCGATCTTGTTCTGCCGCCCGATCACAGACCGGGGCAGCAACACCCATTGGTGGTCGTGCAGTACACAAGTGACGGCTTCCTTCGCGGCGGGACCGGCGACGAAGTGCCGATCCACCCGCTGGCAAACCGCGGCTTTGCTGTGCTCAGTTTTGATCGCCCGACCTTCTCGGCTGCCGCGCTCACCGCAACGAGTGAGGAGGAGCTTGTCCGCGCCAACCGCGCCGACTGGATCGACCGCCGCAGAGTGCAGTCGTCCCTGGAGATCGCGCTCGAGCTCGCCATCGAGACGGGCGCGGTCGATGCCGGGAGGATGGGCATCAGCGGATTCAGCGACGGCGGATCAACAGTGCAGTGGGCTCTTATCAACTCCGACCTGTTCCAAGTGGCCTCAATGGGATCATGCTGCGAAGATATGTATTCCTATCCGACGGCGGCCGGACCCCGGTTTACAGACTTCGTTCGCGCCATGGGCTACCGCCATTTCGAGCCCGGTACCGAAGAATTCTGGAGACCCATGTCGCTCATCCTCAATGTCGACACAGTGGATGTGCCGATCCTCATCCAGACTGGCGACTCCGAATATGAAGGCGGCCTCGATGTAATAGAAACCTATTCGCATCGCGGGCGGGCCATCGAACTCTACGTGCTGGAGAACGAAACGCATGTGAAATGGCAGCCCGCCCACCGGCAGGCGATCTACGAGCGATCGACCGAATGGTTCGAATTCTGGCTGATGAATCGTATCAACTGCGATCCGGCACGGGCGCAGCAATACCGGCGGTGGAGCGAGATGGAAGGCGCACCCTCTTCCGAAGAGTTACAATGTTTCGACGGGCAATCCTTATTGCCATGACCGGGCCCAGGTTTCGGCTTCGGCCAGATCCAGAAGTCGGTAGATTGTCGACCCATCAAGCGACGTGTCGAGTTCAAATGCGGCTTCAACACTGGCGCGGTCGAGCAATGCATTCCGTGCGATCAGGCCATCGAGCAACAATTCGCGAAGGGCGCTTCGATGGTGGTGGAACGCGAGGCGGATGAAGCTGTCTGGTCCTGATTTGGAGGTGCGTGCCAGCAGGCTCTGCGGAAGGTCAGCGGCAAAAGCATCGCGCGCGAGCGCACGGTTGCGACCGCCTTTGGCCCAAAGCCATGTGGGGATGCTCAGGCACAATTCGAGCAAAGGCTGGCTCATCAGTGGTGAGAAGCGTTCAGGCCCGACGCCAAGCCCGTGAACATGGTGCTGGGCACGCATGATCAGGGCTAGATGATCGTGTTTCCCCCCATGGCGCCCCACATCGATATCGAGCCAGTTTGTTACGGGGTCCAACGCCTCATCCAATCCGAGATGATCGGCAAGCAGGCGCCGGTCGCAAGGCCATTCGCCGCGTGGGCGGCGCACCAAACGCTTTAGAGTCGCCTTGACCATAGTAGGCAAATCGCAGCCGGTAACGCGGCACATGTCGAGCAGGGTTTCGACCGCGCCGCGTCCGGGTCCTTCGACCCGCAAGCGGTCGACGACCGGCGCTGCTGAATGAAGAAAGCAGAGCAGATTGTCGCCAGCATTGCCATCGAAGACGATCTGCGCTCCGAGGTTATCTGCGGCATCGGCGAGCAGCGCGTCGATGGTCGACAAAAACGATCTGCGGCTCGGACGCGGAAGACCGGCCGAGGCGCTGACCTGGGGATCGAAACGCGCAGGATCGTAAATCCGTTCGGCATATTCTGCACCCAGGTGCTTAGCCAGAAGACGGGCATAGTCCCGCTCGTCGCCGCTTCTGTCTGCTGTCGCGAGCGTGACGCAGGAGAACGGCTTTTGCGCCCGCGCAAGCGCGGCGCAGACGAGGGAAGAGTCGACGCCGCCCGACACCGCCACTGACACGGGTCCAAGCTCTTCTGCCCACGCACCCATGACACGGATCGCCGCGTCACGAAGCTGCGCTCTCGCTTCATCATAGGAGAGCGATAGTCTGCCCGGCAGGAACTGCTGCGCGCGCCAGACTGGGAATTCTTCGGGATCGCAAGCAGTCGGATAGGTCAAGGCGCCGGGCCGAAGCTCGTCGACACCGACGAGACAGGTTTGTCTCTCGCGCAATTCGGGACACATCAAAAAGCGAGCCAGAGAATCCCAAGATATACTCATCCTCTTGCCGCAGGCCTGCTCGAAGAGTTTCGGATCAGAGGTGAGCACCACATGGGTTGTTGTCACCCGGCGGTAGATCGGAACCAGTCCGGAAGGATCCGGCAGTACAGCCAAATCGCTACGGTCCTGATCGGGCAGAATTGCGATATAGGCACCCCAGAAGTTCGCGGCGAGGTTGGCGGCGAGGCATTTCGCAGAGCGAGCACCCACCTCTGGCAACTGAGAAACGCGATGCGCGGTGTCCCGGGAGAAGAGCGTGCCGATCACACATCCGGCAGAGCCAAGGTTCGCGACATGCGTGTCTTTGGCTATCCAGAGCCGCGGGATATCGCCGCACAGATCCTTCAGGCTTGGCATCGTCTGCAGCCCAGCAGACGCCCCCGATCTTAGGCGCGGCAATGCGAGAGCAAAGCGCAGTGTGGTCATACAACCAGTATCGGCGTGTAACGCAGCACTTCCTCGGCAGTGTCGTTGAGCACGGCCTCGCCGTGCTGGACCCAGCAATGGGCGCCAAATGGATCGCTTCGGACGCCGATAACGATATGGGCGTGGATACGGCGCCGGGCCAGCCGCAGAGCTAGCGCAATCGAGCGCGGCAAGCAGCGATCTGCTGCACTGCGCAGGAGCCGGGCGTGTTCAAAGGCGCGAAGCTCAATAGCCCGCTCGGTGTCACTTGTATCACTGGTCACCAGCGGACCTTTCAGGCGTTTCAGCTCCAGCAGGACTTCGCGGAAAGAACGCGTTGCAATTCGGCGCTCGATCCGGCGCTGGGTCCAGATTGCCGCTGAAACGCGGGCCAGCCGGAAGGGGCCCTCATGGATCTCGGACGAAACAATACGCGGTCTGGTCCATTCAGGTGGGCGCGGGAAAGCGGTTGGTTGATACCAGTCTTGGCCCTTAACCTGGGCGCGAAAAGCCTCCTCGCGAGGCGCTGGCAGCTGAAAGTAGCGATCCTCGGCAATATCGAGAAAAACGAACCTGCCGCTGCATTCGGCCCAGGCGATATCGCTGCTGCTGAACTCGGTCACGGCAGTAGGATTGCAGCGAAGGGGCGCGGTCCTGCTAGAACGCGCGCCCCCGCGAGGCTCAGTCTTCGGCGAGGCCGGTCGCATAGGACAGTCGGCCGCTGCTCACATCGATATCGAACAGGGCGTTGCCCTTGGTCTCCACCGAGGCCTTTCCGAGGTCAATGACCTCATTCTCATTATGTTCGAAATCCTTCATCACTTACTCCTCTTTCTGGATTCACGACTCATTGTGTCGCAACCCCAAGACTGAAGCTGAGCAAGGAAAACGGCCAACTTATAATGCCATTATAAACCAGCCCGCAAATTGCGGATGTGACCGGGCGATGAAAACGCCCGTTGGCAGGCGCATCGATACCTTTAGCGTGCAGCCTGGACATACGCATCGACACCCGGTCGCGAATAACAGTGGCTCGCGGGTCTTTGATAAATCGTCAAGGTTGGAAGAAAATAGTCAGCAATACCTACTTTTCGGGACTCAAAGCAGTCGGTCGTCTTCCGCCTGATGCAGTACTTTTTGCCCGGCGCCGCGCTTTGGCGAATTCGCCAATGTAGATAATGAAGGCGAGTGGGCATTCCGATTCACAATATGGCCAGCTAGTTGTCGGTAGTCTCGAAGAGATCACGAGGCCAGCGCCGACGAGGGCTCCGATGTCGCGAATCGCCAGTGCCCTCGCAGGATCGGCGGTGGGACGGGTTGGTACGCGTCTGGCGAATATCTAGCCGTCCGAGACGACCTGTTCTCCAGCGTAAAAACGGTGGTCACCCGGTGGTCACCTGCCGTAAAAATCGCTAGTCAGCTTCAAGAACGGTTCTTTTAAACCGTTGAATTGACTACGAAAAATGGAGCGGGCGAGGCGATTCGAACGCCCGACCCCAACCTTGGCAAGGTTGTGCTCTACCCCTGAGCTACGCCCGCTCACTGGCGCTACCGGAACTGGGTGGTCCCGGTGGGGAGGCGGCCAACTAGCAGCGGCCTTTGAGTCTCGCAAGCCGAAAATTGCAGATTTTTTGCGACCCTTGCGAGCGCGCCGGCGCTCCTTCACATTGCCGCGCGAATGCCCACATGGGGCATACCGGAATTTTCAGATGAAAGGTGGACTTACGTGGCGAGCATGGGGCTGAGCATTGACGAACAGAAAGCGGTCGAGCGCTTCAAGACCGACGTCGTCGAACCGTCGATGTCGAAGCTCGTCATCCTCGATTTTCACGCCGAGTGGTGCGGCCCATGCAAGGCGCTGGCACCGATGCTCGAAAAGGTCGCGGCCGAATATGCCGACAAGGGCGTGGTGCTGAAGAAGGTCGATGTCGATGCGGAAAAGTTCATTGCCGCGCAGTTCCAGGTGCAGTCGATCCCGACGGTCTATGCGATGTTCCAGGGCCAGCCGGTGGCCGATCTTACCAATGCGCGCAGCGAATCGCAGCTCAAGCAGACGCTCGACCAGATCCTCGCCCAGCTGCCGCTCGATGGCGGCGACAATGGTGCGGTAGGCGGCCAACAGCAGCAGCAACAGGACGTCTCGCAATTCGTCACCATGGCCGAACAGGTCCTGGCCGAAGGCGACGCCGAACGCGCGGCAGGTGTTTTCGGACAGGTGGTGCAGATGGCGCCCGACAATGCCGCGGCGCATGCCGGGCTGGTCCGCGCGCTCGTGCAGGCGGGCCATGTCGAACAGGCGCAAGCGGCGCTGAGCGCGGCCGAAGCCAATCCGGCGGTGGCTGCCGATCCGCAGATCGAACAGGCGAAAACCGCGCTCGAGCTGGCTGGCAACAAGGTCGATGACGGGCAACTCGCCGCGCTCAGGCAGCAGGCCGAAGGCGGCGATATGCAGGCGCGCTACGATTACGCCGAGGCGGCCTTCGCTGCGGGCGATCGCGATGCCGCAGCCGACGAACTGCTGGCGATGGTCGAAACCGACCGCGAATGGAACGAGGGCGCAGCGCGCGCCAAATTGCTGCAGATGTTCGAAGCCGTCGGTCTCGAGGATCCGTGGGTGGTAGCGACCCGGCGGCGCCTCTCGCGCCTGTTGTTCGGATAGGGCGGCCGTTGAGCCAGCGTCTTTCCATCTTCCCGCTTGCAGGGGCGATCCTCTTCCCGGGGTTGCAACTGCCCTTGCATGTGTTCGAGCCGCGCTACCGCGAACTGATCGGCAGTGCCTTGGCCAAGGACCGGCTGATCGGGATCATCCAGCCCCAGAAGCCGAGCGATCGCGCACCGCTCTATACGGTCGGCTGCGTCGGCCGGATCGGCGATGTCGAGGCTTTGGAAGACGGACGCTACAACATCGTGCTCGACGGCGAATCGCGGTTTCGCGTGCTCCGCGAACTCGAGGTGGCGACCGCCTTCAGGCAGGTCGAAGCCGAAATGATCGAGGATCCGTCCGGACAGACGCTGTCGACGGTCGAACGCGCCGGCTTCGAATTCGAAGCCCGGCGGTTCGCCGACATGCAGGGCTATTCGGTCGACTGGGATTCGGTCGATCAGCTCGATGACGAAACGCTGATCAACGGCGTTGCGCAGATCGCGCCTTTCGACTCGGCTTCCAAGCAGGCGCTGCTCGAAGCGCCCGACCTGCGCAAGCGTTGCGACCTGATGATCCAGCTGATGCAGTTCTTCGCCTTGCGCGACGACGGCGACGAGATCGTCACGCTGCAATAGCGCGCGGCGCGGGCCAGGCCGCCCTAGCCGAAGAAGCTGCCGCGCAGCCCATCGATGACATATTGCGCCGCCAGCGCGGCCAACAGCACGCCGAGAACGCGCGTTATCGCGGCTTCGACCTTGTCTCCGAACAGCCGCATGATCGGCCCTGCGGCGATCAGCGCGGCCATGGTGATCAGGATGACCGCCACCAGCGCGCCGAGCACGATGAGGTTCTGCTCGATCCCCTGCGCCTCGTTCATCAGCAGCATGATCGCTGCAATCGCCCCGGGCCCGGCCAGCATGGGAATGGCCATGGGAAAGACCGACACGTCTTCGACCTCGGGCGTCGCGGCCACCTTCTCGGCCCGTTCCTCGCGCCGCTGGGTGCGCTTTTCGAAAACCATCTCGAAGGCGATCCAGAACAGCATCAGGCCGCCCGCGATGCGGAAGCTGTCGAGTTCGATATGCAACGCCCCGAGCAAGTCCTCGCCGAACAGCGCGAAGACCAGCAGGATGACCAGCGCGATCCCCGATGCGCGGATCGCCATGTTGCGGCGCTGGGCCGCCGAGGCACCCTTGGTCAGCCCGGCATAGATCGGCGCGCAGCCCGGCGGGTCGATGACGACGAACAGGGTGATGAATGCGGACAGGAACAGGGCGGTCATGCTACTCCTCCACCGGCGCCGCGACGCTGCCTGCCATGGCATCGACCATGCGGCCATCGCGGTGCAGCATCAGTTTCCAGTGACGCGACAGATCGGGTGCGACCACGAAAGTCAGGAACAGGCTGCTGTCGCCGCTGACTTGGTCGAAATAGGTGCCGCCATCGACCGGTCGCGACTGCGTGGCCTGTTCCCGCAGCTCCGCCGCCAGACCGCGTGCCGGACATTCGGCGACATCGGTGCCGACGAATTCCGGCGCCGCGCGAGGGGTATCTTGCGCGATGCGCTGATGCAGTGTCCAGCGGTAGTCGCCATTCGCGCGGCGTTGCCATACGGTGGTGAACTCGCCCTGCGCGCCATCCGGATGCTGCCAGGCCCCGCGGGTAACCGCCAGCGACCCGTCGCAGCTCGACCAGATGTGATGCGGCTGCCATTGCAGCGCCGCTGCGGGATCGGCGCGGCCTTGCAGCCAGTCGCGTGCTGCCACCGGCTCGGGCACGAACAGCACCGCGTCGCCGGCGGAGAAATCACGGAAGGCGGACCATTGCCCGTCTTCCTGCGCCGCGCGGGCAAGTTCCAGTTCGGCGGCCACCACCTTGGAAGGATTGGCAGCCGGCGTCAGCAGCCGCGCATAGCGATCGCGCGAACCGGGCCCGGCGGTGCAGGCGGCAAGCGCCAGCGCCAGCAGGGCGATGGCGAGCCTCACAGCGCGCCTTCGGGCAGGTCGAGCGCTTCGTTGCGATAGGCGGCGACCAGCGTGTTGCGCAGCAGCACCGCGATCGTCATCGGCCCGACCCCGCCGGGCACCGGGGTAATCGCGGCGGCAACGCCCTGCGCGCCCGCATAGTCGACATCGCCGACCAGTCGGCCCTTGTCCGCGCCGGGTTCTGCCGGCAGGCGGTTGATCCCGACATCGATCACCGTCGCTTGCGGCTTGAGCCATTCCGCCTTGACCATTTCGGCGCGGCCCACTGCGGCCACGACGATGTCGGCGCGCCTCACCACTGCGGGCAGGTCCTTGGTGCGGCTATGCGCGATGGTCACCGTGGCATTGGCGTCGAGCAGCAGCTGCGCCATCGGCTTGCCGACGATGTTCGACCGGCCGATCACCACCGCCTCGAGCCCCGAAAGATCGCCCAGCCGGTCGGTGAGCAGCATCATGCAGCCGAGCGGCGTGCAGGGCACGAAACCGCTCTGGCCGACCGCCAGTCGCCCGGCGTTGGTGACGTGGAAGCCATCGACGTCCTTGTCGGGACTGATCGCGGCGATCACCGCCTGTTCGTCGAGGTGGCCGGGCAATGGCAGCTGGACGAGGATGCCGTCGACCGCCGGATCGGCGTTGAGGCGTTCGACCAGCGCGAGCAGTTCGGCTTCGCCGGCATCCGCCGGCAGGCGATGCTCGAAGCTCTCCATGTTCGCAGCCACGGTCGCCTTGTGCTTGCTGCGCACGTAGACCTGGCTGGCCGGGTCCTCGCCCACCAGCACCACCGCGAGCCCCGCCTTGCGCCCCGCCGCCTGTTCGAACTGCGCCGCCTGCCGGCCGACGCGCTCGCGCAGCTTGTCGGCGAACGCCTTCCCGTCGATGACCTGCGCGGCCATCAGCCGTAGATCACATTGCCGAGGACGATCAGGACGATGTTGAGCAGGATGATCAGCACCAGCGGCGAGAAATCGATCGCGCCCGTATTGGGCAGCAGGTTGCGGATCGGCCCCAGCACCGGTTCGAGCAGGCGGTTGATCGCCATGTAGAAGCCCGCGAGGAAATCGTTCGACCGGTTGACCACGTTGAAGGCGAACAACAGGCCGATGATGAACTGGATGATGATGAGCATCACCAGCACGTTGGTGAGCATGGAGATGATCTGGTAGATCGTGCTGAGCGCCTGCATGTGGTGGTGCGTTCCCTTGAAGCTGTCCTGTTGCGCGTCCTACAAGCGCGCCGCGCCGCGCGCCACCCCCGACCGACCGATTACCGCCCCTTGGCGACCAGCGTACCCGCGCCGCGCGCGGTGAAGAACTCGAGCAGCATCGCATGCGGGACGCGCCCGTCGAGCACCACCGCCGCCTCGCAGCCCGATTCCACTGCCTGGACGCAGGTTTCGAGCTTGGGGATCATCCCGCCCGAGATCGTCCCGTCGTCGCGCAGCCGGCGGATGTCGGCGGGCGTGAGGTCGGTCAGCAGGCCGCCCTGCTTGTCAAGCACGCCCGCGACATCGGTCAGCAGCAGCAGCCGCGCCGCGCCCAGCGCCGCCGCCAGCGCGCCCGCCATGGTGTCGGCGTTGATGTTGTAGGTATGCCCGTCCTCGCCCACGCCGATCGGCGCGACCACGGGGATCATGCCCGCGCCGGTCGCGGTCTCGATGATCGTGGTGTCGACCTTCGAGGGTTCGCCGACGAAGCCCAGGTCGAGCACCTTCTCGATATTGCTGTCGGGGTCCTTGTGCGTGCGCTGCAGCTTGGTCGCGGTGACGAGCCCGCCATCCTTGCCCGAGATGCCGATCGCCTTGCCCCCGGCGCGGGCGATCGAGCCGACGATCGCCTTGTTGATCGCGCCCGACAGCACCATTTCGGCGACCTCGGCGGTCTGCTTGTCGGTCACGCGCAGGCCGTCGACGAAGGTGGTCTCGACGCCCAGCTTCTCCAGCATCGCGCCGATCTGCGGGCCGCCGCCATGGACCACCACCGGGTTGATCCCCACCGCGCGCAGCAGCACCACGTCTTCGGCGAATTCGCGCGCCGCGCGCTCGTCGCCCATGGCGTTGCCGCCGTACTTCACGACGAAGCTGCGCCCGGCATAGCGCTGGAAGTAGGGCAGCGCCTCGATCAGCGTTTCGGCCTTGGCGTGGATATCGGGTCTGGTGGTCATCGGCGGCGAAATAGCCGCGCTGCGCGCACGAGGCAAAGGTTTGTGCGTCCGCGCCCGCAGCGCCGCCTGCATGAACGCCGGCTAAACCTGCGATAAACCGCCGATGAACCGGCTCGTTTCGCCAATCGGAGCGCACGGATGAGCGCATTTGCGGGGGCCGGCGGCGCGGCTGCGGCGTATCCCCAGTCCCGATAACGAGAATGGGATACGCATCATGACCAAGTTCACTGCCCTTGCCGCCGCCCTCATCGCCGCCACCGGCGCCACCGCCGCCAGCGCGCAGGTCACCGGTCCCGTGACCGGCCCTGTGACTGGCCCCGTCACCGGAACGGTCGATACGGCTGCCGAAGCGCGCGTCGATACGGGCCCCACAACCGACCCGGTGATCGATAACACCACGACCGCCGCCGACCGCACGCTGATGACCGCCGAGGAACGCGCACAGGCGGTCGAAGACCGGCTCGACGACCCCGCCGCGGTGGATGCCGACCTCGAGACCGATACCGATGCCGAACTGGACGCGCCGGGCGCGGATGCAGAGGTCGAAGCCGACACCGACACCGAGCTCGACACCGAGCTCGACACGCAGCCCGACCCGTAAACCACAGGCCGACCGGCCGCGCGGGGCACCCCCTCCCTGCCCCGCGCGGCCGCCCCGGGGGCGGCAGGTGATCCTGCCGCCCCCTTGCGTTTCCGCACCGCGGACCGACACGCCCGGGCGTGTTGGACTCTTGTAGGTTTCCCCCTCGGCCAGTCTGATGACATGGACCGCATGGACCACGGTCCAAACGCAAAAACCGCGCGTAGCCGCAGATGGTCCCGTTCGGGCTGGCTGGGGCGAGGGAGAGGGGCAGCAGGCATGGCGCCACGCTAGCCGCTGCGCCCCCGCGTAGGAAAGCGCGCGCAGCGGGCGGCCGTGCGGCAACGCTTCCCTTTCGCCGCGCGCGGTCTAGGGTCGCGCAATGACCCGCACCCAGATCCTGTCCGCCCTGATCGCCGCCGCCCCGCTCGCGGGATGCGCCATGCCCGCACCGCAAAGCGCACCGCCATCCTCCGCCACCGCGCAGGAGGCGTTCTGGCAGGCGCTGTCGAGCCATTGCGGCAAGGCCTATGCGGGCGGCCTCGCCAGCACGGACGCGCGCGATGCGGACTGGGCGGGCAAGCGCATGGTGGCGCATTGGGCCGCATGCGACGAAGCCCGCGTGGCGATCGCCTTTCATGTCGAGGAGGCGCCACCGTCCTCAAGCAGCGAAGCGGTAGGACAAAAACACCTTTGGAACCGCAGCCGCACCTGGATCGTGACGCGCAGCGGCGAAGGGGCCGCGACGCGCTTCACGCTCAAGCACGACCACCGCCATGACGATGGCGAGGCCGATGCCGTGACCTTCTATGGCGGCACCAGTACCGACGCGGGCACAGCGCGGGCGCAGGACTTCCCGGTCGACGGCGAAAGCGTCGCGTTGTTCACGCGCGAGGGGCTGGACGCCTCGCTGACCAATGTCTGGCGGGTTGAGGTCGACCCGGCGGCTCAGGCAGATGCGCGTTTCGCCTACCAGCTCACGCGGCGCAATGATCCGACACGGCTGTTCCGCGTGGAATTCGACGCCAGCACGCCGATCGCCGCGCCGCCTGCCGCCTGGGGCTGGTAGCGCGCAAACCCCTTAGCCGCGCGCAGCGATGCCCCGCCCCGCACCGGCGGGCGGGACCGCCGTCCGTTATTCGGACGGGACTTCCGCGTCCTCTTCGGGGACATTGGTCATCGGCGTGTCGGGCGTGTCGACCTCGACCGCATCGGGCTGCTGCTTGGTCACGATCAGCTCGCCGCCGCCCTCGTCTGTGGCGTCGACTTCATAGGTCGTGTCCTCGGCTTCGGCGCAGGCGGCAAGCGCCAGCGCGGCGGCGAGCGGGAGGGCGAAATTTGCAAGACGGGTGGTCATCGGCAGGTCTCCTGTAAGCGGAAGGTTGCTCGGGCGCGATGCTTGCACTCCCGCCGCTGCGAAGCAAGGGCCCTGCGCGGCGGCGCATGCACGCAGGCGAGCACGATTGCACCCGCGGGGCGCGGGGCTATCCTTGCGCGTCATGGGCAGGATCACGCGCTTCAAACCGAAACGGCGAACGCGCACAGACAGGCGCACGGTCCGGCCCGCGCGCTTCAAGCCGCGGCAGCCGACCTGGGGCGAGGCATGGGTTTCGATGCGCCCGCTGCTGCTGCTGATCGCGCTGGCGACGCTGGCCTATGTCTTCGCGCTGCCCGGCGCCCTTCCCGCCCCCGGCTGGCTGTCGAGCGAGCCGCAGGTGATCGAGGGGCGCTTCACCCGCTGCGGGCGGGGCCGCGGCTATTACTGCGTGGTGGATGGCGACACGTTCAAGATGGGCGACACCAGCGTTCGGGTGGTCGGGATCGACACGGCGGAGCGCGACGCCGAATGCCCGGCAGAGGCGGTACAGGCCGAGGCCTCGACCCGCGCGCTGCAAGGCTGGCTCAACCGCGGCCCCTTCCGCATGACGCACCGGCTGGACGACCCCACCGACCGCTACGGCCGCGGCCTGCGAACCGTTTACCGCCTCCGCCCCGATGGCAGCGAGGACCGGCTGACGGATTTCATGCGCCGCGAGGGCGGTGCGCGGGGCTATTGGGGTGGGGGCAGAGGGAAGTGGTGTTAAAAACGCCAACTCTATGCTGGCATGCATAAGGAAATGATTATTAATCAAAACGGAATGTCATCGTCCAGATCATCATAATTTGAAGTATGGCCCTTACTCCACTGCGTCGGTTTCGCAATAAGCTCCTTTTCTGTCCTCATCAGGCTACTATAATTGCGAAGTAGATGTCGCTGCCCATGGTCGGAAAGGGCAAACGAGTTGTAGGGATCCCCATCTTGGTCAGTGAGTTCATGCCTTTCAATCAATCCATCTTCGGAAAGGCTGGCCACTGCTAACGCGATCATACGTGAGGAGATGTTTACTGAGGAAAGATCCTTCTGCAATTGCCACAGGGTGCTTCCAATCGGTGAACGCATACTCTGGTCAAGCAATTCGAGAAGACACGCTCCCTTCACATCATCAATGTCGGTTGAAGTTTGCTTGTCGTCGGCGACTACAGCCACTTGCTTGGTTCTCGCTTCAAGGAGAGCCGCACTTATTTCTTTCGCAACTTGATCCGAGATCTTTTCCCAGTCCGACTGCGCTTCGGTCGCGTAAAAGTTGATAGGTCGGTGCGCGATATCGAAGGGAAGCTTTTCTCTCTTTTGTCGATCACACGCGATCACTGTGGGGACGCCCAAAGCTAGAGCGTAGCCTAGCTCGAGAAAAACATTCGGATTGTCTTCGGAAACTTCCGCGAAGGCGACATCGGCGCCACGAAGACCTTGTTCGATCTTTTCAACAACAGGTCTAGTTCCTAGGACTTCATCCGCTCTTACTGGCTCTGCTCCACCTCGCTTGATTGCGGGGGCGAATGTTTCGCGGTAGCGCTTATCGTAAGCGCCATTGTCGAAACGTTGAATTACGAAGCATTTCCTAGGCGCATCGGACATTGTGACCTACTCCGCCGCCTGCGCCCCCGCCTCATCGCCGAACAGTCCCGGGCCGTCGTCCTGCGCGGCGCCTTCCTCGTTCGCGGCCTTGGCCTTGTTGCGGCTGTCGAAGCTCGACCAGACGGTGTTCCAGTCGCCGGTGGTGGCGCCC
>Ga0098069_100164_pt1 | contig 37785 bp, 19 predicted proteins | sample 27_taG_FD_92584 | JGI IMG/M metagenome (GOLD analysis project Ga0098069, IMG submission 92584) | Marine viral communities from Cariaco Basin, Caribbean Sea - 27_WHOI_OMZ | ecosystem: Environmental > Aquatic > Marine > Oceanic | place: Caribbean Sea: Cariaco Basin | collected 2014-11-09
AGAGAAGGATGTACTGATTGTTTTTTTTAAAACTCGATCAAAGGGACTCAGGTGAAAAAACCACTCCTTTAAATATCTACCAACAAAAAAGCCGCCTAAAAATTACTTTTTAGACGACCTCATCTTTGGATGTTGTGCTTTTGAAATTTTCAAGAAGACTGTTTTATTGTAGAGAAAGAACATGAGTAAGATAAGTTTTATTTAGACCCTAAGATCGGATGCTCCTATACAAACACAATGAAACGTTATGAAAATTCAAAAAGCAGGAATAAAAATGCATAATTAAAGTTTTCCTCTGTTTTTGCTCGAAAAAGCTCCTTTATTGCAATTGCAATAAATCTGTTAAATTTTTTATCCTAATTTGCATTGATTCTTTAATCCTGGAAGATGTCAGATATTCAATTTTATCATCCTCAAATAACCGGAGATTCAGCAGCTCCCATTTCTATTGAAAATAAAGGTTTCCCTTATAATCAACTTGCCGATCACCGTCGGTTCGAAGAATTAGTCTATAGTATTTTTGTTGAAAAGATAGGTCATAACAAATTCCACCATTTTGATAAGATCAGTTTGATGAGCGGTGTACAGGATAAAGGAAGGGATTGCACACTCTACACTTCTTCCCGATTCACCGGGCTGATCCAATGTAAAAAATATAAGAATTCCCTATCGAAAGATCAGTTTGGGAAAGAACTTATTAAATTTCTTCTCTGCAGTTTGATTTATGATGAGTTGAAGTTTGATCCCACCAATTTCAGCTATTTTATAGCAGCCTCAGGTGGTTACGCAAATTCCTGTATTGACTTTATTAATTCCTATAAACTTGAAATACACCAGGAAAAAAATCTGGATTCATGGATTAAACCGAACTTACTGGAGAATCGCTTTTCTGAAATATCTTTTAAAAAAGCCAAGGAGTATGTGATCAAAATCCTTCAAAATATATCGATAAAAGAAATAGCGCCGCAAGATCTCGACTCCTATTTAATACGCGATCACCAGGATTTGATATCGCTTTTCTTTCAGGTTAGAAGTGTTCCGAATTCCAATGAATTTAAAAAGGTAAATGAAAAACTGGATCACCTCAGCAGTAAATCTTTAAATAGGGAACAGATTCAGGAACAGCTTTCCTGGGGGTCACAAAGCCTCAAACTCGAAAACAATGAATTTGACGAAATTCCGGATTCTCATATTGCAAGAAATGAGACCGAGGAGTTATATCAATGGATCCATCACCACCAACCTATAGAAAAGGCTAAAATTAACCAGAATACCTGTATACTGGCCGGAGATGCAGGAATGGGTAAAACGGTCATTTTAAAAGACCTTTATGAAAAATTGGAGGGAAATTCCATACCCGTATTGGGTTTAAAAGCGGATAAACTATATGTGGACTCCATTAACGATTTACAACAACGAATAGGCCTTAGCCTACCAGTCATCCAATTTTTAGATCGATGCAGTAAGGAGTTTGATCAAGTAGTCCTTATCGTAGATCAATTAGACGCTTTATCTCAATCCATGTCCAGCGAACGAAAGTACCTTTTGGTATTCAAGTCACTCATCGACTATTTTACTCACAAACCAAATATTCAGATCATTCTATCAGTAAGACTTAAAGATCTGTATTATGATCCAAGTCTGAAATCCTATCGACACATTAAAAATATACAGGTTTCCTTACTTACGGTAGGACAGGTTATAGAAGAACTTAGTAAGATTCAGATCACCAAGGAACAGCTTTCAGCTAAGTTACTGGAACTCTTACGAGTTCCGCATCACCTTAACATTTTTTCACGAATTGCGGTTAAAACAACTAATTTTTTAGGATTGGCTTCCATTCACGACCTGTATAGTGAATTATGGCAACAACAACTTATAAATAAACCGGAAAGACTGAATTTAAAACCACAGAAGATTCAGAAGCTATTATATAAAATCGTAACGTACTTTTTCGACAATCAGATTACCGAAGTGCACCAAAATCATTTTGAAAATTTCTCCAAAGAATTGAACTATTTGGAAAGCGAGCATCTCATTAAATGTGAAAACAACCAGATACAGTTGTTCCACCAAACATTCTATGATTTCATTTTTGCCAAAAGATTTGTCGAAAAAAAACTGGACCTACTCGAATATGTCCTGAGACAGGAACAATCCCTTTTGATCCGGTCCGCTATAAAAATGATTATTAACTATCTGAGAGATTATAATCGCCGCGCTTATCATCTGGCTATGGATACCTTACTTAATGATAATCGGATTTATTTCCATATTAAACATCTGTTGATCTCTCATATCGCTTTCCAGAAGGAACCGACTGATGAAGAAGTAGGATTGTTATTTATGCATATAAAAAATTCGGTACCCCTCCAGATTTTATTATTTGAAATGGCTCTTTCTTCCCAATGGTTCCATATAGTACTAGTCAAAAATAGACTAAGCTTTTTTGAAACGCCCCTCGAAGAGTCCATATATAATGAGATGGATAAAGCTGCATTTAATCGACGATTCCTGCGTAAGACAGGTCTAAACTATTTAAGTTATTTTATAAATAAAGATAACTCGGAAGCCTGGGAATTCGTATTAACCATTGCTAATCAAGAAATTAAACAAGAGGTCTTATTTCGAATCGTGGATTGGTCCAACGCTAATTGTTATGAGCTTTTTGATCAGTGCCTGCCTATGGATATTGCGAATTACTGGCACCAAAGTGTATTGGCTAATATTGCGAAAGAACGACCGGAGTTAGCATGGAACCATATAAAAACCAAATTTCTTTCCGATGCCTATCTGGAAAAAGCATATCCTCACGATCACGGTTTAATAACGACCCTTAAATTATTAACCGAAAAAATACCTGACATATTAATCACTGAATTAAAAGCCAAAATTGAAAATGATCTTACCCGGACGCCTCAAGACCAGGAAGAAGATGATATTTTGTTTCAGGTGAATCCCTATGAACATATCGATCTGGAAATGAAAGAAGACCTCAATGGGAAAAGTTTTCTGTATCAAATACTGGGGGCAAGTATCCGAAATGCGGCACAACAGAACCTATCAATTTTTCAGGAGTTTTTAGAAAACAATCGCGATTCTTCTCTTTATCCCATTCTACAATTGGTGATGTATGGGTTGCAAGGCCGAGAGGCAGAAAATAAAAACACCATATACCATTTATTACTTTTATTTAACAAAAGAAACCAGCTGGATTATTACGGACCCCCGGGAGTAACTTTCCGAAAATTACTGGAATATGCCTTTCCTTTTTTCACTAAAACGCAACAACACAAAACCTTACAAATCATTGAGAATCTTAAAGTAGCCAGTGAGGCGTATGTGTTTAAAAGACCGGAAAAGTCTTACTACACTAAATCCTGGGGACAAAGCAAGCTTGCTTTATTAAAGCGGATTCCTGTAATTTCTATTCGTCAAAATCCCCGTTTATATAAGGAATATCAGGAACTCCATAGAAAATTCCCAGCCTTTGAAGATCCTTATTCACAAGGGAGTATGGCCGGAGTGGTTCAGCGTCCCCTCACAGCTAGAGCATTCAAACACATGACTGAAAAACAGTGGCTTAGTTCTTTTAGAAAGTATAATAAGGAACGAACCCAGTTTCAGTCAGATTTTTTAAAAGGTGGTCTACACGAACATTCCTGGGGGTTCCGGGAAATGGTTAAAAATGATCCTACCGAGGCTAAGATAAAGATCATTAAAAAAAGTATTGGTGACTCAGAAATTGATAGTAGTTATCCTATCCTGGGCCTGAGCGGACTATGTGACGCAGAGGGGGATCCTGTGATCGTCAGAAGTTTATTTAAAGAGATACTGGGGACTAGAAATTATAGCACGCATTATCTCCTTTGTATTAGGATAGCAGAATACCTAATTCGGAAAGAAAAAGCAGATCAGGAAATCTATGATTTTTTATTTGCTACCAGTCAAATAACACCTGTAGATCATCAGAACCGCTTCCGCGATTCGGTGGAAAGATCAGCGATTCATGGATTGGTGACTGCAGGTATTAATTCGGTACATGGTTCCATTGCACAAGCAATCGCTTATTCTACCAATAAAGAGATGGAATCTACTGTTTTTGAATTTGTTCAACATATATTCGAAACGCACAACAAAGCTACTAAAGCGGCATTATTATTTAGATATGCGTATTTGATGCATCTAAATAAAGAAAAGGCTTTCAATATGTATGTTAAGTATATGTCGGAAGAAGAGGATGTATTTGTGCTTGCTTCATCCTTGTCCAGTCTTAGCTATCTTACCAATTATAAATTTGAGGCCTGTATTCCGATTTTAAAGAAACTGGTCGACTCGGAAAAGTTAGGGCATGAAGATACCGGAGTACTCACAGGGATTTTACTAAGAGAAGCTATTCGTAAAAAAGAAGGTCTGTCATCGTTAATATTCGAGCTGTTATCCAAAAATGCCGATGCCAGAAATGCTACATTTTATCAGGTAATAAAACACTATAACGAAAGGGAAAATTCCAAAGATTATTGCAACCAACTCCTGTTGTATGCCCTAAAGAATATTAAAAAAGGAGAGCATGTAAAACGACAGAGATATTTTTTCAAGATGGATCACATTGCTTTGCCTGATATCTACCCTTTTCTAAAGGAATATGTTAATTCCACTGAATTTGTCCCTTCCGATAGGTTTGTATCCTATTTGCTGCAGGAAACTCACCGAGACCCTAAGCTAGCCATTTCTCTATTTCAGTCAAGTTTGGAAAAAAAATTTGATGTACGAGGTTCTGAATATTTGCTCTATGAAAGGAATAACCTGGTCACTAAATTTATTGTGGGAGCTTTTCATACGCTTAATGAAACGACCCCGAAAACTAAGGAATTAAGAAAAAAATTACTGGAGCTATTAGATGTAATTTTACAAGATATGCGTTACTGGCAAAAAAACACTAAAATGTTGCAGGAGCTTACTTAACCTTTTTATTTAATTGATTAAATATTACTTTTTAAATTGGAAAGAATGAAATTTACCATGGAACGAATTGTCAACGCCTTAAAAGACCAGGGCGGGACAGAGTTTCAGAAATTTTGTGATCTTTTTTTATACTATAAGTATCCTAACCGTCTGAGTACCGCATTGTATGGGACACAATTGGAGATGAGAAATTCCATAAAAGGGCATCCGGATAGCTTTTTTCGACTGGCCGATGGCCGATTGTTCTATGTGGAAACCACTGCCCAGCAGACCGATCTGTATAATAAAATAAAGAAGGATCTTACAGAAGCTATTTCTGCGGCTAAAAATCATGCCTATAATGGGAAACTCAATCTTATTGTAAACCTGAAAGTAAAACATCAGAAGAAGCTGGACAATTTGATTGATGAATTGTCTAAAATGTATGATGTAACGGTTCATTTAAATACCCTAGACTCGTTGGCTCTAGATATATTTCTCCATTATCCGATGCTTGGAAAATATTTAGTAGGTATTGCCTTGGATACAGGACAACTTCAACCTCTTGAAAAATTTATTAAGCATTATGAGAGCCGTTCTCATCATCTAGCAACTCCTCTCACCAATACCTTTGTAGATCGCGATGGATTACATAAAAAAGTAAGTAATCATCTAGAAAATTATGACCTTATTATTTTAAATGGTTCTCCTGGAGTAGGTAAAACACGAATGGCACTGGAAACTATTCGGTTATTTCAAGAAAACAATCCCGACTATCGCGTTTATGCCATTGTTCCCAAATACAGAGATTTGGTGGACGATCTTGACCAATCGCTACAGAAGGATAAAAAATATATACTATTTATCGATGATGCGAATCGCCAGATTGAGAATTTTCGGTATGCTTTAGGAGCTTTACTAAGGGATACCACTAGCCTTAAAATCGTAATTAGTGTCAGAAACTACGCCTTAAAAGAGGTAGACACAGAAATGGCTGATTTTAAATTCCGGAATATACTTATTCCGGAATTTTCGAATGACCAAATTTTAGCGATCCTGGAAAGTGAGACTTATCAGATTACCAATTATCGAGTTGAACAACAGATCATAAAAATTGCACAGGGCAAACCCCGGATAGCTATTATGGCTGCCATCCTGGCACAGAAAAACGGTGGTGAGTTTGAGATGGAGAATGCTCTTTCCATTTATGAAGCTTACTTTCAGGAGATCTTAAAAGATACAGGCTTATTCGGTAATCATAAGTTATTGAAAGTAATGGGAATTATGGCTTTCTTCTATAACTTGGATCTAAGTGACGAAGAACTTGTAAATGACATCTTACACCATTTAAATATGGAATCAGATTCATTTATGGCTGCCGTTTACACATTAGAACAACAGGAGTTTCTGGAAACTTACGAAACCCATATAAAAATCTCAGAACAGTTACTCAGCACCTATTTCTTTTTTAAAGTTTTTCTGCAGCAAAAAATTCTCTCATTTCAGGCTTTATTACATTCTTATTATACTACATATTACTATCGTTTCAGGGATGTACTGAGTCCTATCTTGAAAACATTTCCGAAAGAAGAAGCCTGGACCCCTATCGCTCCCGTGCTACATCAAATGCTTGATGAAACCAACCAGGAAACCACCCTACTTGAAATATTCGAATTATGCCGAGACTATATGCAAGACCGTGTGCTCTCCTATCTATCAATGGCCGAAAAGGAGATGGAAGAACCGGAAGATCCTGATTATAAAATCCTGGATAATCATTCTGCTTATTTTCCGGAAAGTAGAAAACTGAATTTGCTAGCAGAGTTCTTAAAGCAGGATTCCATTTATTTTCTACCAGCCTTGGAACTTAGTTGGAAATACCTTCGAAAAAAACCTGAACTCGGGGCTTATTTCATTCAAATGTTGGAAAATGCTTTGATGCAATACCAACCCACTTCCGATCTAACAAATCGAGAGATTACATTTTATGAAAATCTGAAATCTAAGAGTGATGAACCACATATTGAGCAGATCCTGATCCCTCTTCTTACCTCTTATCTTTTAAATCCCTGGATACCGGAAGAGCTCACTTCAAAAGAATTAAAACGAAATAAGTTGGTATGGGATTTAATTCAACAAATAGCCGGAAGGCAACCATCAGAATTTTTGAGGCTTTTGCTGAAGTACGATCCCGAATTTAGATTCCGGGAACCGGCAATATTTTATCAGGAACGAGACTTCCTTTTTAAAATTATTCAACGGTCTTTACGACCTGACAAGGTTATTGAAAACTTTGCGGTTAGTGAACTCTTATTGAATTTAAAAAAGATGAATGAATTACCGGACAGTTGGTCAACTCTAGAGAATTCTTATCAAAATGAGATCAACCAATGGAATCAGGCGCTGAAATGGGGGCAGGTTATGGATTACCTAGATAAATATGGTAAACCAACTCGCCAGCAATCTCAACTTTTACAGGAGGAATATTTCATATCTAGCTTCAATTTTAAAACTATCAGCGAATTTGAAAAATTCATACGACATGTCAGCCAATTGTACACTTTTCAAGTAGGTGATTTTTGGATGGAATGCAGTCTTGATCTCTTGGTAACCGCGCATTTTAAAAAAAATCCTGCTTTTGGTTTTGAGCTTCTGGAGGTTTTTCAGCAAAAAAGGCTGAAACATATAATATTAGGAGAAACAGTACGTACAATATTTAGTCAGATCTCAGAGGATATCCCAGCATATTGGAACCGGTTACAAAAATTTCCAGTTGAAACCAGAGTTCATTATCAGTATCGAGCTATTGAACATCTCCCGAATGAACTTATTCGAGAAAACTATCTTATCCACCTTTTAGGAAATTTGTTTTCGTACAATGGAAATTTACGTATGGATTACACGCATTTTTCCAAATTTGAAAGATTTCAAAAGAATCTCTTTGAAAAGATAGTACAGCTAATTATGAAAAAGAATATGGAGGGCTGTTATTTTTATATGGATACCTCCTTTTTCTTGGACTACTGGGACAAGTTTAAAAATGATTATTCCTGGATAAAAACCGTTTATTTTATACAGAAACGGATGGAAGAAAGGCCGGTTAGATTTGATCCCCAATGGCAGGCACTAAATAAAATAATTCTTCATTTCCCGCAATTTCTTTATGATTTTGGGGTTAACTTTTACCCGCCAGATGTTAGTATTATTCAAAAAATCCATAGACATCTTTTTTTCGTGTGGAATTCAGAAATCTACTTTCCTTGGATTAAGAAACTTCTAGATAGTTTACAGTCTGAAGAATATACTTCTTCAGACAATAATGATTTAAAATTTCTTTTTTTAAATGAAACCAAGAAGCAACAAGCCATAATTCATCGCTTTCTACAAAATTACCTTCTCGACAATTTAGACAATTACAAGTGTATTGATCTTGTTTTTAGAGCGGCCAGATTATTAGAAGCGAGATATTTTAAAGGTTTGATTACTACTTACCTAAATAAAAACCCAGACCTGGAACAATTTAAACGGATTGATTGGATTAGGGAGGACCTTATTATATCTGGAAATGCGAACTTAGGGGTATCGGAACGAAAAAAATGGGAAGTCATTCAAGGCTATGTCAATGAAATTCCCATTACTCCTGAATTATTTGCGATACGGGATTATATAGAACTTCAGATTATAAGAGCACGTAATAGTAGTAAACGGGAACGGTTAAGGGAATTTCTAAGTAAGTAAAAAGTCGGAAATTTTGGGGAATCACAGAGCAACCTAATTTTCATAGAAAAAAGGTGGTCCTAACAGATCACCCTTCTTCATTTTTTTACATTTTCCATAACTCCTTCGAAGCCTTCAATTTTTGATCAATTCCTGAACTTGAAATCTTAAAATCTGCCGTCGCCAAATCTTCAATTTGAGACGAATATTGATTTTGATATCAAATTGGTTTAATTGATACCAGCCTGTATGAATATTTCAGTTGACTGGAATAGGCGGAAACACTAACTTAAAGTTTTGACTTTCTGTATCGTAGAATTACAGAAATCCGGTTGATTTGATCTTCGTTTTTACAATACCCAAAAAATAATACAAGGATTTTTTAAGTCCTGAAAAAGGCAGTTGGTGCAAACCAACTTGTATGAAAATTTTGTCCCGTAGGCGGGACGAAATCGAAGAGCAAGACGGTAACACGTTTCACGGTGTTATTAGATTGATTGAATTCTTAAAGCCTCATTTTATAAGGCTTTCCGAATTATCATTCTGGAGAAAGTATCCACCCTCGTGGATATACCCCTCCGGAAAGACCAGTAAAATCGAGATGGCTATAGCCAGCATTTGTAAAAATAGTATCCATGACCGTAAAATCAAGACTTCAGCTATCATTAAAAACGGCAGACAGATTTCGGGAGTTTTCTAAGAAAAATAATAGTAATCAGTCCGAAACTTTAGACCTGATCCTGGACTTTTTTGAGAAGAACAACCTCTCTCCCTTTGAAACTTTAGTACCCTCCAAAGTTAGCCTCGAGCAGCTCATCAAAAAAAGGATCGATGCAGTGATAGCCATCCTGAAAAATATTGAAAAGACCCAAACCAAACCAGGTCTGCTCATGCTGAATTTACTCCTGGAAGAACGTTCTATTTCCAAACCTGCTATGGTGGAAAAGAATAAGGTTCTTTCCCCTCACGAAAAGAGCCGGGAACAACTGGTATTAGAAATCTCCCGCCTAGAGGAGGTATTAAAAGCCACTACCAAGGATCTGGAGTACTTGCTGGAACATGTGGAAATAAAAGGAAACGCCTTCGGCTCAGACTATTTGAAGCTAAATATACCCCGGACAGAATTTGAACAATTCAAAGTAGCTCTTAAGCGTAGAACTTAGCATGTATATCACCATCACTCCTCAGAAACTAGGCGGCGCTTTTTCCCAAAGCGCAGGAGATTTTGTGAGTTACCTGGAAAAAGAGAACCAGGGAAAGGATCCGCTGGATAAAGAATACTTCTTTAATCAGTATGAGGATAGAATTAGACCCTACCAGGTAATTAAAGAGATCGATAGAAATACCGCCAAGTTAAAACTCAAGGAACCCAAGTATTATTCCATCACCATCAATCCCAGCCAGTACGAATTAAAACATATTCGCAACAACCCGGAAAAACTCCGTGGTTTTGTTCGAGAAGCAATGAAAGAATATGCCAGTTCTTTTCATCGGGAGATTAAAGGGAAACCTATCAGTGTAGACGATATTAAATATTTCGCCAAACTGGAACATGAGCGAACCTATAAGAGCAATGATGTAGCCGTTCGGGAAAACAAGCCCTACAGCAATCAAATTGCGCACTTAAAAAATGAGCTACGTAAAGTAGAGCGCGGGGAAGTCCCTGGAAACATCAGGCAAATTGAAAACGACATCCGAAAACTGGTCCGGGATGCTCCCTATAAAATTCGGGGACAGGTAGTAGAACCCGGCATGAAGAAAGAGGGCTTGCAAAGCCATATACATATCATCGTCAGCCGGAAAGATGCTTCCAATTCGTATAGCCTTTCTCCGGGTAGTAAATACAAAGCCTCCGAAGTGAAAATGCATGGTAAACTGGTCAAGCGGGGTTTTGAGCGGGACCTCTTTATTCAGAATTCGGAAAAAACCTTCGATAAGATGTTCCAGTACAACCGGAACTATGTGGAAAGCTATGCAGCCAGAAAACTGCTGACCAAAGATCCCAAACAATACTTTGTTGCCTTAAATAAATTGGGCATCAACGAAAAAAAGTTCGCTTTTAAAATGATCCGTCAAACAGGGCTCCAACTTCCTGTATTACACCTGCCCCAGAATAAAGTGGGGTTCGCTTACAAACAACTCAAGAAAATAATTGAAGCTGGTATGAAGGCAAGTTCTATCAGTTATTAAAACTATGTGTTATGAATTCTAATCTCCTTTTAATTCTGTTTTTAAATGCTGCCATGGGTGGCCTATTTTACTTTACCCTAAAAAATACCTCCTGGGGGTTTATCATCAACTTTCTAATCCTCTTTTTACTACTGGTGATCAGTTTTCCTTTCTGTATTGATTTTGACCTGTTTGTGGTCCTGTCAATACGCTATTTTATTCCGCTTATAACCATCAATATTTTACTTAACGAATGGTTATTGAAGAGGGAAAGGGACCGAGTAACCAGACAATATGGTTTTCGGATGCCACTCTCTTCCGGATCGATAAAGTTAAAAGACATCCGGCGCGGAGCTTCCATTATAGGAGCTGCGGGAAGTGGAAAGACCGAAAGCGTAGTAGCCCAGTTTTTAAAATATTTTAGCAGGCGAACTTTCTGCGGGATTATCCATGACTATAAAAATTTTGAACTATCCAGGATTGCTTACCCATTATTTAAAGAAAGTAAAATGCCTTTCTATCTTATATCCTTTGATAGGATCTACCAAAAGGTGAATCCCATTGCGCCCCGCTATATGCAGGATGAAGAAAGCGTCAATGAGATCTCCAGGGTACTGCTGGAAAATTTATTAGAAAAAAAAGAAAGCAGTTCTTCCGGCAGTTCAAAGTTTTTTAACGATGCCGCGGAAGGGATCATTGGAGGCCTTATTTGGAAACTTAAAACCGATCATCCGGACTATTGTACTCTTCCGCATCTCATCTCTTTGTTCCAGCAGTTAACCACCTTTGAATTAGTTGACTTTTTAAGTTCCAACTATACTTCGCAGGCTATGGCCAACGCTTTTATTAATGGGGTGGAATCCGAAAAACAGACGGCTTCGGTAAAAAGTACGCTCTCCAATGCTTTCAAGAAAATCAGCACCCAGCGGATCTTTATGGTGTTGTCTGAAGATGAGATTCCGTTGGATATTAATAATGCGGAAAATCCAGGGGTGATTTCAGTAGTGAATAATCCTAAGTTTGAATCGGCCTATTCCCCGATTGTGGCTACCATTATTCACACAATTACCAAACAGATGAGCGTCCATGAACGGCTTGGATCTTTTATCCTCATGGAGGAGGCTTCCACGATCCGCTTACTCAATATGCACCGTATCCCTGCTACCCTTAGAAGCTATAATATCGCCACGGTTTACGTTATCCAGGATAAGATTCAAAATGATATCCTCTATGGCAGAGAAGCAGGAAAGGCGATCTTAAGCAATTTATCCTATCAGTTCTTTGGGAAGGTAAACGACCCCGATACCGCGAAATACTATGAGAGTTTCTTCGAGATCGTAAAAAGAAAAAGTATAAGCGTCAGTAAAAGTGATAACCTGAATTTCGATACCCGAACCACTAAAAGTGAACGGGAAGTTGCTAAGATCAGGGCCGATGTTTTCTTCCGTTTAAAACCTGGTGAGTTTGTGACCTTTGCCGATGGGAAAGACCGAAAGGTAAAATTCTCTACGCCTAACTGGACCAAGGAACTACCGATCCCGAAACACGAGTTTTCTCCAGAAGATATGGAATTGAATTTTCAGAAAATATACCAGGAAGCCAAAGCGATTTACAAATCGGAAAACCGAAAAAGATGAGCGAGGTTAATTACATACGTCATCTGAATGAAGTCTTACGGAAATTTTCTGAGGATGACAATATCTCCTCCTCACATCGCAGCTTATATCTGGCCTTCTTTGAGCTCTGGAATCAGAAACATTTTCCGAAAACCATCATGGTCAACAGTAAACAAGTAATGTCCCTGGCTAAAATACGCTCCAGAACCACCTATCATAAACTGCTGAGGGAACTAAAACTGTGGGGGTATCTGCAATACCATCCCAGCAGTAGTCCAAAAAATGGCTCACTAGTGAAACTGTTCAGATTTTGTACACTACCTGATCAAAAAATGGACAGGACTTGTTCAGTTTCTGAACAGGCACCTGTCCAGAAATTGGTCTCTTTTAATAAACATAATAATAAACATATTATAAACTCTTTTAAACAAACATGTCCAGAAAATGAACAAGTAGTTATTGCATATTTTAAATCTAAAAAAAGAAGTATACTGGAGGCTAAAAGCTTTTATTTTTTTTACGAATCCATAGGCTGGAAATTAAATGGTAAAGACCCGATCACGAATTGGAAGAGCTGTGCACGAAACTGGATGAAAAAAGCTGATGAAATAAAAAATGATTAAAGTTTTCACCGGTTCAAAACAGGGATAACTTGCATGGTAGTAAGAATAAAAGCTATGGTAAACCTCTATGAAAATAATGAGGTAGTTCTTTTTCCATCTTTTCCCGTTTTTTCCTTGTTCTCTATTCACATTTCTTTAACTTTTAAGTTTAAATTCCTAACTTGAACCCTTCTTAACTCTTCCCTACATCTGTTAAGGTGACTAAACTCTGTTATTAGTTATATACAATAGTTAAATCAGTTGAAAAACTTATTCGATATAGGAATTACCAATAGGTCTAGCTGGGACGAAATATCTAATTACTTATGAGCTTTTTTAATTCTTTATTGCAAAAAAATAATTTACCTAAACACGATGGCAGATTCCTATGGGAGTATTCAATATCTGATAAGGATTTTGAGAATTTAATCTCGGAGATAAATTATTCTAAGATATTTACAATTGATCCCCGGGATGCTACCTTATATTATGCCGAATGGTGGAAGCGAAATTATAATGGAGGGAAGCCAAGTAAGAAAGAGATTTTTGAAAGTTTAAAAGGGAATATTAATTTTCTAATATCCTACAAAGAATTTTATAAGCTAGCTAGGCAAGGGGCTAATATGCTTGGTATTAAATGGATATCAAAACAAAATACGCTCTATTTTAGAACACTTTTGCTGCAAGGTGGCCTGCCTCTTCACCATATTTCTGAAAACCAGGGTAGGTATCAAGCCTTTTTAATCGCCGTATTAGACGAGCAACCGGAAACGATAGATGATTTTATTTTTAAACCCGAAATTATTTCACTCTTACCAGCTTCTAGCCAAAATGAGATTATTTATGAAAACTGTCTGGAAATCGTAAAATCAATTTTAAATGATGAAGAAACTTACGACCAATTATTAAATTTTAATGAAGCTATTAAAAGCATTTCAGGGAATTTAAGGATTAGGAAAAGTCAACTGGAAAGAAAGCAGCGAATTTCCAAACCTAAAAATTATTGGTTACTATCATTTCGAAATAATTCGGTAAAGATTCATCTTAGAGTTGGTCTTGCTGATAGCTATAGTTCTGAAGATCTCGCTGGGATACTCGGTTTTGCAATTACAGAGAAAGACTACCAGTTTTATGTAAATGACGAGCTTATTTGCGCATTCCGAAAAATGCTAAATGGTAAATTTAAAACAGAATGGTATCAACAACAGGACCATCAATGGAATGGAGAAAGTGATATTCCCAATACATATGTCATTTCTCAAGGTAAAAAAATTGAGGTAAGAGATTTTATTCAAATGGCACCTGACCTTCAGGAGCCTACATTATGGAGTAAATTTTCTGAAAATGAGTGGCGCTTGAATAAAGGAAATAGGTCGCCGCAAAAGGAAGCAGCAATATTATTTCCTGAAGGCTGGAAATGCACCAAGGTTCCGGAGAATTTTAGCATTTATGGTCTTGAAATGAATTGGTTAAAGTTTGAGGGGGAAATAAAAGTTACTCAGAACACCACCAGAATTGAATTCCTTAGTGAAGTAAAAACTTTCGATTGGACAATTGTAAGTCAAAAACCCTCTTGGATTCTGAAGGCCAATATACCGGTGATTCAGAAAAAACCACAGGTCATAGTTTATGATGAAGATAATAAAAGACTTCCAAATCATAGATTTAATGTATGGTACAGGGTGCATAATGATAAATCAGGATGGATCAACCTTTCCGATAATTCCGGATTCCCTCTGGGATGCATTGATTTAAGAATTGAAATGGAAGATGTTGTTGCCTATGATATGTGTTTTAACATTGGAAACCTTAGAGTTAATTATTGCTTAGAATCTATTACTCGGGCAGAAATTGAAATTCAGAACTTTAGAAATTTTGAAGTAAAACTCAACGAAAATGAACTAATTAATATTCAAAAAACTTCAGATAGATTTAATTTAACTCTAAATACTGAACATAGAAAAATACCTACAGAAATTAATGGAAGTATAGGCTTAGGTGGTCAAAGAAAACTCCATTTTACTATGCCGGCACCATTTAAAGATATGATGCTTGTGGATAGAGATGGTAATATTGTAGAAGAAGATAAACAACTCTCCCTTACAAACCTATATGGGTTAAGAGTTTTAAATAGTCCCCACAAAGAAACTCTTATCATATTAAAAAATGTTCTTAAATCCGGAGTTAAAATCACCAAAATAATTCCAGAAAATTCATTTCCTGTTATTTCTTTTAAAAATGAAATATCACGTCTTTACTATCTTACTGATGTGATGGACTATAGAAACCTCGTAACCATTGAGGTCAGGGAAGGAAATAATATCAAATCCTATAAGATTTCTGGGTTTACTCATACTTTAAATGTTGAGAATCAATATTTAGGTCAGGTTAGTTTATTTAATTCCAGCGACGATCTTGATTTATATGCAATTCCCGTGAATTGTAGGGCCGAAGAAATACAACTCATACCTTTATTAAAAGAAGATAATCTATATAGAATCCCGGAATACCAGGATCTAAAACAATTTATAATCATTTCATCTAATGGCTTTGATTATCAACTAATGCCGCGTTTTGTAAATACCGATGAAAATTATTTGGGTGAACTTCGGGACACACGCATCGAAAACTTTCAAACTGATCTATTATCATCCGATTTTTCAGGTGGAACCTGGCAACAACTTTTAGCTTATTTTTCAATCTGTGTGGAACATGACCTACCATTTTCTACATTCGACCAGTTTAGAGCCATTAGCAAATCACCTGAATTAGCTGCAAGGGCATTCTTTTTTTTAGGTATCAATTATACAGGTTTGAATAAATTCTTATATAATCTCATTCTTGATACAGATGTAGATTTGAATTTGGAACTAAATAAATTTATCCAAGATATAATTCCCGATTTAGAATTGGATTTAGGGTTTTGTTTTCATTGGATTAAAAAGGAAAATTGGGAAGGTGCTATATGGAATTCAATAGAGTTACTTGAAACAAATATTTTATTCAAAGAAGACCCATCTAATAAGCAAAAGTGTTTACTTAAACTTGTAAGTCTATTGAATGCTTATCTTCAGGATAACAATCTATCCGAATTAAGCCATTTTATTCAGGGAGAGAATCTTATAACTGAAAGAGTTGGACACTCGGATATTAATGACCTGCGCTCGAACTTGGGGGAACGTGTGCTTATGGAGCTTCCGGATAATAAACCTCATATCACAAAGACTTATAATATCCCTATTGATGATCATTCCCAGGTAGGACTTTTAATACATTCCCCTATAGCTGTGGCAGAATCAATCAAAGGTATTCAGCTCGAAATGCCTATTTGGGGAGGTGATGAATTTCGGAATATTATTCGAAGAAATATCCAGTATAGTCAATACCTCAATCCTGAGTTTTATAAAAAGACCATCCTACACACATTAAAATACTCATAAACGATGAATTTCCAGGAATTTTATAATAAAACAGAAAATAGACTTACTGATGCCATCCTATCCTTATGGGCGACAGGTGATAAGGAAATGCAGGATTACTTTAAATACCTCCTTTCCAGAGAACCAATTTTGGCAGATGCAGTATTTCAATCCACGTTCCCTTGGGAAAACGATTCAAAAACTTTAGAAGAAACAACTGGTTTATTTTCACAGCAGTTTATTAATGCCCTGGATAATATTCAAAATGATGAATTTAGGTTTCCCCGTGAAAGAAACCCTTATAAACATCAATTAAAAAGTTGGCAGGCTCTGCTTCAGGATAAAAAATCCATTGCTGTGACTACCGGCACTGGGTCGGGAAAAACTGAATGTTTTATGTTACCTGTACTGGAGGATATCCATAAGAATTGTAGAAATCAAACCGGGATCAATGCAATATTTTTATACCCCTTAAATGCTTTAATTGCAAGTCAGAGAAAAAGAATGCACGCCTGGTGTTCTGCACTGGGTGGTGTAAATTATGCGCTTCTTACCGGTGATACTGGTAATACCGCTAATAATGAGGAAAAAAACAGAGCATTACCACAGCTCATTTCAAGACAACAGATCAGGGAAACACCACCTCAGATACTTTTCACGAACCCTACTATGTTGGAATATATGCTGGTTAGAAATGCAGATGTTCCAATTATTGAGAAATCTCAGGGAAAACTTCGTTGGATTTTACTTGATGAAGCACATACCCTTACTGGGTCTAAGGCAGCCGAAATGGCGCTTTTAATTAGACGGGTGGTAGCAGCATTTGGCACCGATATAAAGAATATAAGGTTCGCAATTACTTCCGCTACTGTTGGAAACGGTGAAACTTCAGTGCTAAAGAAGTTTATGGCAGAGCTTTGCGGTATTGAGATGTCTCAAATCGAAGTTATTACTGGTAATAGGACTAAAGATGAAATAAAGGATGAGGAACTCCCATCATTATCTGAGATATTAAATAAAAAAAATATTCAAAGAATAAGAGAGGATTTTCTCGCTTCTCACGCACTTTCGTTAAAAGAAATAGGTTCAAAATTAAATTTAAACCAAAAACAAAAACAACTTGAAGCTATTGATCAACTTGCCGGGAGCAAAGTCAATACCCATAATTTGCTTCCGGTTAGAGGGCATTTCTTTACAAGAGGTATTGGTGGCGTTTATGTTTGTACCAATAATAATTGTTTGGAGCATAAAGATATTAAGCCCAACAAGGCAATCGGGACAATGTATACCATTGCCGGGAAACAGTGCAGTTGTGGCTTTCCATTGTTAGAGTTAGTTGCCTGCAGATCTTGTGGGCATATGATGATAGAAGGGGAACGCACTAAAGGGAAAAATGGCTATGATAGAATTCGTCAAAGAACAAGTGAGGGCTACGAAGCATTCCATATTGATCAGGATGAAGCCGAGATTCAGGACGAAGAATCTGCCGGAATATCAAATTTGGTTCGTTTTATTCGCAATAGTGATGATGTCGGCGCTAATCAGGCCTTACTTCCAAGGTCAATTTCAAGAGAAGGAGAAATAACTGAAGGGGATGATTTTTTATTGGCCGATGAAAATAAATGTCCGCATTGTGGGAGCAGAAATGATAATCCCATCCACTTTAGAATTTCATCTGCATTTACGAACAGGATTTTATCTGACATTATTCTCGAACAAACCCAAAATGCCATAAAGCCTACTAAACTAACTTTATTCAATGGAAAGAAATATATTTCTTTCACCGATAGTCGCCAGGGCACAGCAAAAATTGCGGCTTTAATTAATATTGACAGTGAAAGTGATTGGATTAGATACCAGTTATATCATTATTTATTACGCAAATTAAAGTCACATACCGAGGCGGATGACAGAGAGGATCTTCAAAAAAAGAGATCGAACTTTTTTAACTTATTGGATAAGGCCAGCCCATCTGAATCCGTTTACATCAGGGAGATCTTAGAAAAGATTGATGAAAAATTAAAGAAAAATAATCCTGAAACCACTAAGTCAAGTAGATCTTCCTGGTCAGAGATTATTGATTATGTGAAAAATAAAAAGGGATTTCACACGCTTTTTAAAAAAGCAGCCAGAGGTAACGACCTTACCACTCAAAATGAAATATATGCGAGATCGCTTCTATATGATCAATTCTCCCGGAGGTTACCTAGAGAACGTTCCCTGGAAAATTTAGGGCTGGTCAATTTAATCTATCCCGAAATTGATAATATCACGTTACCACACAGTGCTCAAAGGCTGAATATTTCAATAGATGAGTGGAAAGACCTTCTTAAAATTTCAATGGATTATATTATTAGAAATAGACAACACTTTTCCTTTGATAATGCAATAAGAGTTTTTTCTACCAAACTTTACATCCCACAATTACTTTACCCCTCAAACGCTGAAGAACTGGATGCAAAAAAATGGCCTCTTTTAAATGAAAATTCGGTTGTTCAGTCCAAGCTTGTGCTATTGATATTAGCAGGCCTGGGATGGCATGAGGTTTCTGATCTCGATGAGGTCAAAATAGATCAGGTAAATGAACTTCTCCAAAGTATGTGGAATACCCTAAAAAGTAAATTGCTTATTCGGGATGACAACGGCTACAAGTTAGATTTCTATAATAAAACAAAATTTGAACTTGCAGGTAAAGTTTACCTATGCCCCGTTACAAAAAGATTAATAGATAAACATTTTAGAGGTTATTCTCCCTGGATTAAAGGTTCTTTAACCCATGAGAATATTGAAAACTTTAAAATGTACGATTTAGAAGGTTTTAAGTTTCCAATATTTAAATATCCATTTCATTTAGATGAAGAAAATGATCTGGTAGATAAGGAAATTGTTCGGGAGTGGCTGAAAACAAACAGTCAGGAAGCTAGGCAAAAAGGATTATGGAATAATCTCCATGAAAGAATTTATGATTTTGAAAAACTATATTTAGCAGGTGAGCACTCTGCCCAACAAAGCAAGTTAAGGCTGCAGGAATTGGAAGATCAGTTTGAAACTGGTGAAATTAATATATTGAGTTGTTCCACAACAATGGAGATGGGAGTTGATATAGGAGGTATTTCAGCAGTAGTTATGAGTAATGTTCCACCAATGCCGGCAAATTATTTACAACGAACTGGTAGAGCAGGTAGACGTTCTGAAAATAAATCTCTTGCTCTTACTTTTTGCGCTCCTAATCCCATAGGCTTGCGAACTATGGATAAGCCAAAATGGGCATTAACCCATAAAATAGCTCCTCCTAAGCTAGTATTTGACAGTAAAACTATTGTTGAAAAACACGTTAATTCCCTTCTCTTCGGAATTTTTGTAAGACAGGAGTTGAATTCAGAAAGAGGTTTAAACATTAAACAAAATATTGAAAAATTCTTCTTTAGCGGAAACCCACCTATTGCAGAAAATTTCATAACCTGGCTGGAAAACTGTGATGTAAATTCTGTTGACGCTGCATTGCAGTATTTAATTGAAAAAACACCTTTCCAGGCTGTCGATTCTGAACAGCTTATTGCACTGGTCTTGCAAAACTTTGAAAAGGTAAGAACCAAAGCCTTCCTTCTTCAAAACGGTTATGAAACTAAATTAAAGGAAATCTCACTGGAATTCGGAGATAACAGTCCTGCATATAAGGCGATTAATTACCGGAAATTACAGTTCCTGAAAAAGTTCATTCTGGGTTATCTGGCAGAAGAAGGTTTTCTCCCTAACGCTGGCCTTCCAACCGGAATTATTGAATTTGAAAAACTTTCAATTTCAGATTTGCAACAAAATACAGCTCATAAAGACAATCCCAGTTATCCAATATCCAGAGCTTTGACAGAATTTGCTCCTGGTAATGATATTCTTATAGATGGTCTTAATTATAAGTCAGCAGGTATTATTTTAAAAAATGTATGGGGCCAGGAAATAGACAGAAACGCTATCCAAGGATGTCGCTTTTGTGGGTATCAGCGAATCTTAGGATTGGACGAAAAAATCGATGATAATTGCCCTAAGTGTAATAATGCAAATGCATTTAAAGGAATTGATTTAGGTGAACATAGCGGCACCTTAACAGAGTTAATCGAACCTGCTGGCTTTGCTGTAGATTTATATAGTACTCCATCAAGAGTGGTTTCCGATAGAAGTAAACCCCAATATCTCGAACCTTTACTTTTAAATATTAATCCCTGGGATAAAAAGCAAAATAACTTTTTAGATTTCAGGACCAGCGAAGGAAATAGGCAAGCAGAAATTCTTTATTATAATACTGGCGCAGGCGAAGGATATAGTGTCTGTTTGGAATGTGGAAGGGTCGATACTGAGCATAAGAAATTAATTAATCATAGAAGACTTAGAGGAGGTAGAAGCGAAAATAACTCTGATTGCAATGGTATTATTCGTGACAATATTATTCTGGGAAGTAGAATAAAAACCGACTTTACTGAAATCCGGCTTAAGAACCGGGATAATTCCTTTGTGAATGATAAAAACCTGGCTTATTCTGTGGGGGTAATATTCACCAAATCTCTGACGGAACATCTCGGAATTGAGGAGACTGAAATTGATTTTGGAATTAAAAGATTCAACGAATATCAAACTATATTTCTATATGACACGGCAAAAGGAGGTGCAGGATATTCCTCGCAATTTTCCTTTTACACCAAAGAAATCCTACAAAATGCACTTGACGTTTTAAGAAATTGTGATTGTCAAACCGCCTGTACTAAATGCCTTGTGGACAGGAGTTCCCAATGGCATATTGAGAATCTAGACCGGCATATAGCAATTGAATGGTTAACTGATGCTGTTCAAAATGAACTTCCTCTGGATTTACAAAAAAATAGGGAAGAGGTTAAAACCTTTTTTGGTTCTCTGGAAGATGAGATTCGACGGATCAGTTATCACTATGGAATAAAAGAGATTAATATTCATATTAATAATTCAAATGCAGATTGGGTTGTTGAGGAAAATTTCTTTTTGGAGAAACTGAAAAGAAATAGGATCAAGATAAACCTCATCGTCGAAGGGGATCTCTCATATGCTAACCAACAGGATAAACTTTCAGTTTATCTATTATCCCGGGATTTTAACCTAAAGCAAGGGGAGGGTCATAAATTACTCGGATACCCCATTCATTTAAGTATTCATCAGAGTGACGGGAAAGTTTGTGGATATATTTCTAACACAGATTATAATCCATTAACTGCTGGTTGGGCTAGTGATTTAAATAATGATGTTTTTAAGGTAGAAAGTTATGAGCTTGACTCATATCCTTCATTAAAGCTACCTCAATTCAATATTTCCAATCTTTTTGAATCCCGTTTTAGTATTGTCCCTAAAAGTTCCAAAAGTAATCACTTAGCTAAATTGGTTTTGGATAATCTCAATTCGTCTCAGGAATTTATCGAAAAAATAAGTGACAGAAGCTATCACGTCAGCTATTACGATAAATATAACCAGTCCGAATTTTCCCTTCGTCTAATGTTGCAATTTATCCAGCAGTTCTCCAATTTAGGAAATTTTGAGGTTAGAGCGCTTAAAGTATGTTTGTCCAAAAAGGATTTTGAAAGGAATAATAGGTTTCCTTATTACCTCATCGATAATTATAAAGAGTTGGATGATTACAAGTATGATTTGGAACAATTAAATCCCGCTTTTGATTTTGAAGTTTCTTTAAATAAGGTCCCCAGGTTACCTCATTATAGATATTTCGAATTCAAATCAAATGATATTTCCTTTAGCCTAAGGATTGATGGAGGTATAGCCCACGGATTTAAGCCGGTAAAATTTATGAAGTCTGAAGATCTTAGTTTCGAAAATGAAATTTTTGATATACGAAAGGATGTAGATTATGATATAATTTATAATCTAAGTATTGATTCATAATTAGATTAAACTTTATGCCACTAAACAAAAACGCATACCTCCGATATCAAATAATTGATAGTTGTTTACGTAATATCGGAAGGAAATATTCTACCATCGATCTTTTAGAAAAGGTAAATGAAGCCTTACTTGAGGAAGATCCGAAGTCCACAGGAATCGAAATGCGTCAGTTCCGGAACGACCTTAAAGCATTAAAATTGCCCCCTTTTAATGCACCAATAGAGAGCAAGAACGAAGGCAAATACTATTTTTATACTTATTCCGACCCCGATTTTTCTATAAACAAAGTTCCTCTCAATGAATCTGAAACCCAGCAGTTACAACAAACCATTCAAATGCTGGAAAGATTTATTGGAAATGAAAATTTTGCCTGGTTAAATGAGCTTACCCCAATGCTGAGGGATCGATTTGGGATGAAAAGTGAAAACACTCGCTTAATTAGTTTAGAAACAGATGAATATAATACAGGCAAAGAATATGTTAGTCAGATTTTTAACGCAGCCTCAAATAAAAGAGTTTTAAATGTTGAATATACTTCCTTCGAAGGTATTACTTCCATTTTTTATTTCCACCCTTATCATTTAAAACGTTCGAATAACAGGTGGTTTGCCCTTGGTAGAAATGAGGAAAATGATAACCCGCAATGGGTGGTTCCTTTGGATAGAATTATTTTGATTAAAGAGACAGATAAAAAATATATAGAATACCCGTATAACTGGGACGAACATTTTGAAGACTTTCTGGGAATAACCAAAAATGAAGGAGAAATGCAAGAGATTATACTTCACTTCCCAAAGCAACAAGCTAAATATGTCATCACCAAGCCTATTCACGGAAACCAAAAAGCTCGGTGGCTTGATGAAGATACCCTTGAAGTGAAACTAAACCTGATTCCCAATTATGAACTTCAAACCCGGATTCTTTCATTTGGTGAAAAAGTACAACTTATCGCTCCCCTGGAGCTAAAAGATATTATCAAAAAACGACTCGAAAAAGCGTCAAATCAATATCATTAATCCTGTGCACAATCAATGCATACCATCTTCTGTACTTTGCTTCATAATCCAAAAAAGCCATAGTATTATGAAAAATTCAACCACTATCCAATGTCCAGAATGCGGTACTAACATCGATGTTAATGATATCCTTAAACATCAAATAGAAGAATCTATTCGCAAAGAATTTCAGGATAAGCTCAATAAGCAAAGTAAGGAGTTCAATGCGAAGACTGTAGAATTTGAAAAAGAGAAAGAAGAATTTGAAGCCAAAAAGAAAAGGGAAAATGACCTTTTTAAAGAGCGTCTTGAAAAAGAAACAAAGGAAGCAGCACGTACAATAGAAGAAAAGTTGAAAAAGAAGCTTCAGGAGGAGAACGAAGAACAATATAAGGATCTTCAAAAGGAACTCCAGGAAAAAAGCGATAAACTTAAAGACCTCAATAAAAAAGAAGCTGAGATTGCCCGGCTTAAACGAGAGAAAGATGAAATAGCAGATGAAATCAATGCTAAGGCCGAGCAAAGAATAAGTGAAATGATGGCAGCCGAAAAACTTAAAATTAAAAAGCAGGTGGAAGATGCCGAAGAAATGAAGATCAGGGAGCTTAATAAACAGTTGTCTGATCAAAAGAAACTCGTTGAAGACCTGCGTAAAAAACAGGAACAGGGCTCAATGCAGTTGCAGGGCGAAGTGCAGGAGCTGGCCATAGAAGAATGGTTGCAAATAAAATTTCCACTTGATACCATTGAAGAGATTAAGAAAGGTGCTAATGGGGCAGATTGCCTTCAGGTTATTAATACCCGGGAAAGTTTAAATTGCGGTTCTATCTATTATGAAAGTAAGCGTACCAAGAATTTTCAACCGGCCTGGATTGAGAAGTTCAAAAATGATATTCTTGATAAGAAAGCCAACCTGGGGGTCCTCGTTACTGAAGTTTTACCCACTGGAATGGCGCGGATGGGATTATACGATGGTATATGGATCTGTACTTATGACGAATTTAAAGGTTTAAGTTTAGTCTTAAGACAATCCCTAATTCAAATTAATGATGCCGTTGCTTCCCAGGAAAACAAAGGGGAAAAAATGGAGATGCTATATGATTATCTTACCAGCAACGAGTTTAAAATGCAAATGGAGGCGATAGTAGAAGGTTTTACTACGATGGAAAGGGATCTTTCCAAAGAGAAAAGGGCTATGAAGTCTATCTGGAAACGCAGAGAAAAGCAAATCGAAAAAGTCATTAATAACACAATTGGCTTATACGGTTCTATCAAGGGAATCGCAGGGACAGCTGTAGTCGACATTCCTGAATTACAATTAAATACTGAAAATTTGATGCTTGAAGAATCGGAAAAAAATTCAGAATCGACCTAAATCACCTATGCAAAAACACTGCACACCACAACCCTATCTTTGTACTATGTTCAACAAAAAACACCAATCTATATGAAATCTTTGCTTAGTATTTTTCTTGCCTTTTTTATGTTTACCGCGGTAGCCTATGCTCAAACCTATACTATAGGGAAAACGGAGTATTATTCTACCGAAACCTATTCTACCTCAGGATTGCCAAAAGTCAAACGCAGTGCTGCAAATAAAAAAGCTTTTTTAGAATCTAGGGGATATTCTAAAACCCCTGCTGGATACCAGATAGATCATATTGTACCACTGTCAAAAGGCGGTACCGATAGCCCATACAATATGCAACTATTAACTATAGATCAGCATAAAGCCAAAACTGCCATGGAGAGGTCAACAACCACAACTATCTTCCCTAAGTTCAATATGCCTTCCAGTACCTATAAACCGGTTAAGCTTCCCTCTTATAATTCGACTTATAGCTTACCTAAAACGCCCAGCTATTCTGTGCCTTCATATTCTGCTCCCAGAGTTATCCAAACCGGTTCCGGGGGTGGGAAATATTATATTAATTCCAACGGAAACAAAACCTATGTCAAAAACTAGGAATTGTGCTTTTCCACATTCCTTTCCGACCGTAAAATTTTATCTTTAACAAAAATTAACACCAAGCCATATATGATTACCACCGACCATAAATCTAAAGTTGACAAGATTTGGGAAACCTTCTGGAATAATGGGATTTCCAATACCATCGTAATTGTTGAGCAACTTACATACCTGATCTTCATCAAAAACCTCGATGAAATTGAGACCAATAATGAACTTAAGGCTAGACGCGGACTTTCACATAAGAATATTTTCGGCGAAGACCAGCAACAATTTCGTTGGAAAAACCTAAAGGAAATGTCTGTAGATGAACGGCACCAGCTGTTTATCGATAATAAAGACGGGATCTTCCCTTTCATAAGAAACCTGGGGGCCGAGAAAAGCATGTTCGCTACTCATATGCGAAACGCGAGTTTCGGGATCACCAAGCCACAATTGCTGGATTCGGTGATGGACCAGCTGGAAACTATAGACATGAGCAACCAGGACGCCAAGGGTGATATCTATGAATATATGCTTTCCAAGATGGAAGGCGGTGGTACCTCCGGCCAATTTCGTACTCCACGACATATTATCAAAATGATGGTAGCCTTAATGCAACCGTTCCTGGAAGATAGCATCTGTGATCCTTCTGCCGGTACTGCAGGTTTTTTGGTAAATGCTAAAGAATACATAGACCAGAATTACAGTTTTACGGAAATCGATGACCACCGTGAGCATATCGATAAAAAAATGTTTAACGGGATGGAATTCGATTCTACGATGCTGCGTATCGCGTCTATGAATCTTTACCTGCATGGAGTGAAAGAACCCAACATTCAAGATGTGGATGCACTTTCAAAAGATAATACCGTAACAGAGGCCTATTCCCTAATTTTAGCAAATCCTCCCTTTAAGGGTAAGATCGATAAAGAAACCATTTCTCCCAGTTTAAAAAATATCACCAATACATCAAAAACCGAGCTGCTGTTCCTTGCCCTTATGCTTCGCCAGCTTAAAACCGGTGGCCGTGCCGCGGTAATTGTACCCGATGGGGTGCTTTTTGGCAGCAGTAATGCCCATAAAGGCATTCGTAAGGAGATTATTGACAACCATAAACTGGAAGCGGTGATCTCTATGCCAAGCGGGGTTTTTAAACCCTATGCTGGGGTGAGTACTGCCATTATGATCTTTACCAAAACCAATAGCGGCGGTACCGATTATGTATGGTTTTATGATATGAAGGCCGACGGTAAATCCCTGGACGACAAGCGGAACCTGCTGGTTGATGAAGAACTTTTTGACGCCTTCTCACAAACCAAGGGAGATTTTACTCCTGAAAAACTAGAACAAATGGCACAGGCGCACGAGAACTTTAACCTGCCGCAGATCCTGGATCACTACCGCTATTTAAAAAGTGATTACTGGGGTAAAATGCACACTAGAGATGGAGAATTATTACACGTGAAAGATACTCCTGGAAACCTGGGCTTTGACAAATTCATGGAGACCACCTGTGCTCATAATTATGCCGACCGTACCTCCCAAAGTTTCCTGGTTCCGCTAAAGGAGATCACGGAAAACGACTGGGACCTTTCCATTAACCGTTATAAGGAAATTGTCTATGAGGAAGTGGAATATGATGCTACGGAAGTGATTATTAATAGAATAGCAAAACTAGATGAGGAGAGAAAAAATTTAATGTCTAAGCTTAAATAAGGTTGTATGAGAAAGCTTGAAGAGATATTAAAATATGACCAGCCAACAAAATTTATTGTCAATAGTGACGATTATAATGATGAGTTTGAAATACCCGTTTTAACCGCAGGGAAAACTTTTCTATTGGGTTTTACCAGTGAAACCGAAGGTGTTTTTGATAGAATACCTGCTATTATTTTTGATGATTTTACAACTTCCTTCCATTATGTAGATTTTCCTTTCAAGGTTAAATCATCTGCAATGAAAATTTTAACTCCTAAAACTGATAAAGTACATTTAAAGTATGTTTTTTATCAAATGCAAGGCCTAAGAATTGATACAGACTTACATAAAAGGTACTGGATTTCTAAATTCTCAAAGCTTCAAATTCCTCAGCCACCCCTGAAGACCCAGAAACTCATTGCCGAAATCTTAGACAACGCCGGGGCCCTGCGCGACAAGACTAAACAACTCCTCACAGAGTACGACCGGCTTGTTCAAAGTATCTTTTTAGATATGTTTGGGGATACAAAAAAGAATCCTAAGCTGTGGAAAGAAGATTTTTTAGAAAACCTATGTACTGATATCATTGATTGTCCGCACTCTACTCCCAATTATGTTGATGAAACTACGGATTATCCTTGTATCCGTACAACCGAATTGAAAAAAGGAGAAATTGATTGGTCAAAAATGAAATATTTAGATGAAGAAGGTTATAAATTAAGAACTAAACGTTTAGTCCCGAAATCAGGAGATATTATTTATGGACGAGAAGGAACTTTTGGCGAAGCTGTTTTAGTGCCTAAAAATACTTTAATGAGTCTGGGACAGAGAGTTATCCTCTTTAGACCTAAGCATCATAAAATAAATAATCTTTTTTTATTACACGTGATTAGATCTAAGGGAGTATATCATCAGGCATTAAGGGTGAATGCAGGTTCAACGGTGGGTCACGTAAATGTAAAGGATATAAAAAAATTCAGAATATTCATTCCACCCTTACCAATTCAAACCCAATTCGCCGAAAAAATTAACCTGATTGATCGACAAAAAGAATTAGCCAAAAAAGAGTTGAGGGAAAGTGAAGATTTGTTCAAGGCTTTGTTGCAAAAGGCGTTCAAGGGCGAGTTAGTGAAAGAAAAGGAATTAGAAATAAATTAAAATAATATGAATTAAAATAGGGCCGAGTGGCTGAGAAGAACGTTTAGCATGAATGTTATCACTTGAGATGTACGTCAAGTGAGTACTGAATACCAATGTCAAGGGTTGGATGTAATAATCCACCTACAGACATAATGGCGAGCATTGCGCTTGCGAGGTGTTTCAGTTTGAGGTTGTTTATCATTGCTACAGTTATTTCGATAGTTGGTATGCTAATATAATCAATTTCAATACCTGAAAAGTGTAGCGGCAGTACAACCAGCAATGGGGAAAATGTCGAAAGATGCATTGTTCAATCATAAGCCTGCTACAAATGAAACTCGGCCCTTATTTTTTAATATGGAAAAAAGAAAAGAACATCCGTGGATTAAGTTAAAGAGGTATCCTCATATAGGTTTTCCCTTGGAGCGTTCTGATATTCCGAAACTCGAAAATTATATTACCGATGAAAATAAAATCGCAAAGCATAGTTTTTTGCCTTTTCTGCATCGTACAATTTTTCAAAGAAAATTCAGAGCAAATCCAAAAGGTCTGAAAAATAAAAGCAAAAAGAGAACTCGGGTAAAAGCTAAACCAAAGGCCCGCGAGATATTTTTTGCTAGTCATTTTGATGCTCAAATTTATTCTTACTACAGCTATTTGCTTTCAGAAAAATATAATAACCTACTGGAAACTAAAAGTTTTAATAGATCAGTAGTAGCTTATAGAAAAATTAAAATTGATGGTAAGAAAGACAAACATAAATGCAATATAGACTTTGCGCTTGAAGCTTTTCAGTTCATCAAAAATAATCAGGATAAGGAGTTAACAGTTATAGTAGCTGATATCACTAAATTTTTTGATCGTTTAGACCATAAAATCCTGAAACAAAAATGGGCAGAAGTTTGGGACGGTTCGAATACGCTACAGAAAGACCACTACAGAGTTTATAAATCTCTCACAAGAATGAGGTATGTAAATGAAGACTTACTGTTCAGGAATTATAAAAATGAAATTTGGGTTAGAACAGCAATAGATAACGATCCAAACACATTTAGAGAACGACAAAAGTCAATCAAACATAAGCGCTTCCTAAAAGACAATAAAGCTATTGCTTACTGTGAAATTGATGATTTTTATAAAAACAGCACACATTTAGTTTCAAAATCCACCAGGACAAAAGGTATTCCGCAGGGAACTGCTCTTAGCGCTACTTTGGCTAATATTTATATGTTAGATTTTGATCAGGAGGTTCAGGATTTTATTAATTCCGAGGATGTGGGTGGTTTTTATCAACGATATAGCGATGACTTAATAATAGTTGTTCCTAAAACCAAACAGGTCGAAGCATTAAAAAAACTCCGATCATTAGTGGCAGATAAAGTACACTTAGAAATCCAACCTGAAAAGACTAAAGTTTATCAATTTAAAAAAATTGCATCTCGCTGTGTAGGTAAGGAAGTAAATGAATTTACTGGAAAAGAAAAAAGGAAAACTTTAGAGTATTTGGGTTTTGAATATGATGGAAGGCGCGCCTTAATCAAAACTGCTGGGTATTCTAAGTTTAATCGTTCAATGAAGCGAGCTTTTAAGAGATCGGTTTCATTAGCCATCCACGCAGATAGCACTGATGATAAAATTCATAAAAGTGCTCTTTATAGACGCTTTACTTTTAAAGGAGCGAAGAGACGAATGATACGAAATGTTAGGACCAATACTTATCGTTACGACTGGGGCAATTATTTAAGTTATGTGGAAAAAGCAAATAGTACCTTCAAAGGCTTTAATCGTGGGGATAATATCAAAAGACAATCTAGAAAAAGTTGGTCAAGATTCAATTCTTTAATGCAGAAGGCATTAAATGAAGTAGAAACAAGTAAGAATGCAAAGTAATACGAAACTAATATTATTAAAACTAAAATAATGCAGCTACCTGAAGCTTCAACCAATATTTACCCTCGCACAGTAGACAATATTAAGGCGATTCTTGAATTCTATTTCCCTTATGAAACCCATTCTGAGATAGAAGAAACAGCCTTAAAGCTTTACGAAAAAAGAGGCGTTGCTTTAAATCAATTAGAATTTACCTCGAAATTTGTTGCAGAGCATACTAAGGATATTGCAAAGATTATCGCCAGCCGCAACCTGTGGAACCTTATGCGCGATACCCGGGATGCTTTGTTCGTCGCTCCTGAAAAATGGGAAGCGAGAAATGGCACCAATACCCCCAAGCTTGAGGCCTTAAAAAACTGGATTGATTACAATTAATAACACAATTTAAATTCGCAACTAACCAACCAATTTCTATGAATAACCATTTAAACATTTTTAATTCCTACACTAAAGACGAAAGAATCACTCAACTGGAAAATGACCTCACCAGGGGTCTGGCTTTAACCTTACTTGAGGATCAGCTTTTTCTTAATACCTTTTTGGGATATGTCCTCAATAAAAAGAAGGGAGGCTATTGTGGCGTTTTTGATGATTTCGACGGTAAAAAGGAAATTGAGATCGATATCCAAAAGAAGGTTTCTTCCATAAAAGATGTAGATCATATTTTCGCGGTGAGTATAAGTGAATGTGACTTACAAACAGATTCTTTCTTCAACCAATCCAACAATAAGGAATATGACCCGATTACAGATCTTTTAATTACCTTGAGTAATGTAGCTATTATTGTTGAGGTAAAACCGAACTACCAGGATTGTACAGGCCAATTATTCAATCAGGCTCTTAATGCTTCAGAGGCAAAAACTATTACTTCTAAAGAGGTAACCCCGGTCGATTTTAACTGGAAGAAGGTAATGGAAAAAGCTGTTCAAATCCATAACTTTCAAAAAGCCACTAATAATTCCTCCAGGTTCCTTAATGATTTTATCCAATACGTTCAGGGGCACAATTTTAATTGGCTTCCACAGGCAGCATTGGCATCTCTAGATATAAAAGGGGCCTCAGGTCCTATATATTCGAGAATAGATACTGCTATAAAGCAGTCTGTGCTACGTTCCCTGGAAAATAAAAGACTAGGTTTTGAATGTGATAAATCCTGGGCTGATGAAATTCTTTTTTCAGTAAATAAAGAAAATGAAAGTATAGATCTTCGAATTTATCCGGGAAATACTAAAAACCAGGGGTGGAATATTTTTTCAAAGGATGGTGAACCCTTGTTTAAAAAAGAAGTAAGCCTTGGCGCCCAAACCTTTCCGATTATTAAAAATTATCACACCAAGTTAACCAGCTTTCAAAAATACTTTACCAGTATAGATTTTAAGGAAGATAATTTAAAACAAGCCTTATACACCAGGGAGAATTTTATAACGTACTCCGGTCGTAAGAAAAGAGATAATGGCGATTGGGACAAGCTGGAAAACCTGTTTGACGCTCACTTTAAAGAGGATTTCGACTGGAAAAAAGATTCCAGTTGGAAGGAAAAAGTTAGGGAATCAGGGAAATCTCAATTCGATATTTCTTTTGGTTATGAATTGATAGTAAATATTCCTTATAAAACTTTCCAGGAAAAAGATAAAAATAAGGAGGATTTGAGCGATCTGGTAGCCTTTATAGAAGAGATTAATTCGGAGTTCAGCGCTTTGCTTATGAAGTAAAATCCTATCAACATATTTCAAAAAAATAAGTGATAGATGTTGTAAGAAATGTTGATAGAACAGAAGTAAAAGCACCAGATGACTATAAAAACCATAATAGAAGAAATAGATAAATCGCAACGGAAAACCCTGGTTTCGCTTAAAGACCTCCGGGGGCGTGGAAAAGGCAAAGGCACTGATATTTTACCTGCCAGAAGCCGTGGTTTATATTGGTTATGGTGTAAAACTCCTTTAGATCAATTAAAAGAAACCGATCACCATGGTGGAGCTCACGTGCCTATCAAGAAATTGCTTCACAACAGAAATGGCCTGGACTATATTTGTAAGACTAAAGAGGGTGAATATCGCGTTCTTTACAACGGGATGGGAGGCTATGCCAAATGGAAAAAAGGAAGTGTATATGGCCTAAGGGGCAGAATTAATCAGGAAGTAATAAGTAATAATACTCAAACCGGCACCATTAATATCGCAGGTTTAAATTTAGATCTTAACGACTGGAAAGTCAGTTTTTTGATTTTGATGTACCCGAAAATTTTCGCCTTCTAAAAGAACTCCCGGAAGCTGCCCAATGGGATATTGAGAAGATTTATAAAGAGTATGCCAATGAATTGGAAGTATTGTGGCGAATGCATTACGGTACTCCAATTCTTTGTAGATATTAAATTTTATCTTTAAGCAATAGGATTAGGGTTTATATGAAATAAAAATTACAATGAATGGAATCTAATTTTCAGTTTATATCAGCGAAATGGCCTGAATTTTTCAACCGCTTTGAAAAGGCAGAAGAACTTTCAATTTCCGATCCCCGTACCTCCCTGGCTTACTCCAGAATGGGCCTCGAATTAGCGATAAACTGGATGTTTGAAAATGATCCTGTTCTCGAGCTACCTTTTGACAAGAGTCTAAATGGTTTGATGCAGGATTACAATTTCTCCCACCAGGTTCCATCCAAAATACTTAATGACCTTCATTTAATTCGAAAGGCTGGAAACCTTGCCCTTCATAATAAATCCGTTAGCAAACAGGACAGCCTGCAAGCCATCGAAAACTCGTATTATTTCACACGATTTCTTGCCTCCTCTTACGCTCCCGACGAATGTGAAAAACCGGGGATGTTCAATTGGGAATTGGTTCCCGAAGAAGGAGCTCCAAAACTTTCAAAAAGGGAATTAAATGACCTAATTCAAACTTTTGAAGCTTCAGTAGATAAATGGCAGGAGCGAATAAAAGAAATCGAGGAAAAGAATAAAGAACTCGAAAGGAAGAATGACCTCTTCAAAAAGCAAGTTGAGAAATTAAAGGAAGAATTAGCCGGGAATAAACAAAAGGCTGAAGAAGAAGATAAAGTTCACCATCCTGTAAACGAAAAAGAACCCCGCCGTTATTTTATTGATGTCTCCCTACGGGAAGCCGGTTGGGATCTAAAAGGTAAACGCGATAAGGAGTTTCAGGTAAAATATATGCCAAAGTCTACCAATAGATCTGAAACCGGATTTATTGATTACGTGCTATGGGATGATGATGGCCGCCCCCTGGCTTTGGTAGAAGCTAAAAAAACCTTGCGAAATGCCAGAGAGGGTGAAAACCAGGCTCAACTCTATGCCGATAGCCTGGAGAAAATGTTTGGCAGAAGACCGGTGATATTTTATTCCAATGGCTATGAGACTTATTTATGGGACGATCAGTTTTATAAAGCCTCTAGAAAAGTAAACGGTTTTTATACCAAACAGGAGCTTCAAACCCTAATGTACCGCCGGGAACACCGTAAGGACATCAGAGATCAGGAAATAGATATTGATATTGTAAACCGTCCCTACCAGATGCAGGCTATAAAAAGTATTTCCGAACATTTTTCAGGGAATGACAAGAAAACCGGGAAGCTAATAGGCACTAACCGACGAGCCCTTTTGGTACTGGCTACCGGAACCGGAAAAACTCGTACTTCTATTGCATTTTCCAAAGTGCTATTTGAAGCAAACTGGGCCAAGCGAATTCTTTTTCTTGCCGACCGGATTAGCCTGGTGAAACAGGCGCAAAGAAATTTCGTCAAACACCTACCTGAATATTCTACCGTAAACCTATTGGAAGATAAAGAAAGCCCAAATACCAGGCTGGCCTTTTCTACCTATAAAACAATGATGAACCTTATAGATGGGATTAAGGATGGAGATGAACGCTTTTACGGGGTTGGACATTTTGACCTGGTAATTATCGATGAAGCCCACCGCTCTATTTATAAGAAATATCAGTCAATTTTTGAATATTTTGATTCCCTTTTCCTTGGATTGACTGCCACTCCTAAGCATCACATTCATCATAACACTTACGAGGTTTTTGGCCTTCCCGATAAATCGCCTACCGATGCTTACACCTTCCAGGAAGCAGTAGATGAAGAGCACCTGGTAGATTACGTACTGGTACCGGTTCCTACTAAATTTATGCGTTCGGGTATAAAATATAGTGAACTCTCTCCGGAAGAACAGGAAGAATTTGAAGATGAAATCCTGGACGGAGAACCGGCCACCGGTAATGAACATATATCCCAGGCCGAATTAAATAAGTGGCTGTTTAATAAGCCTACGGCTATCAAATCGTTGAGGTATATTCTTGAAAATGGAATAAGAAAACGAGGTGGAGATGAAATAGGGAAAACGATAATTTTTGCCAGGAATCGCAAACACGCCGAATTCTTAAAAGACATCTTCCTGGAGTTGGATAAGGAACAGTTCGGGAATGATTATGTAAAGGTCATTACTCATAGTGAACCCAAGGCACAGGAATTTCTGGAACGTTTTTGTGAAGACGAAAAGGAACGCCTGCCCCAAATAGCTATTTCCGTAGATATGATGGATACCGGAATTGATGCTCCCCGGGTGGTTAACCTGGTGTTCTACAAACCCGTAAAATCATATACTAAATTCTGGCAGATGATCGGCCGGGGTTCAAGATTAAGACCGGATCTTTTTGGCCCGGGACAGGATAAAGAGAAATTTCTGATCTTCGATATGTGTGCCAATTTTGAATTCTTTGATGAAAATCCCGAAGGTATTCAACCTAGCATTCAAAAAAGCATAACTGAGGTTGTGTTCAATCTGAAAATTCAACTGACCCAGTTTTTAAAGAAATTCCCGGAGGATGAAGGATTTACAACTTTCCAAAAAAAACTACTCGATGAGCTTCACAAGACAGTCTCCAGTCTGAATAGGGAGCGATTTGATGTAAAGATGAAAATAGAGAAAGTTCTGGAATACGGTAGTGATAACCGGGAACTCTGGAACCATTTGGACAATAAAGATCTCCAGATTCTGGAGAATGATATCGCCCCATTGATTAAACCACCAAAAGGGGACAACGACCTGGCCAGGTTTTACGACCGTCTTCTTTATACGCTAATGATAAAACGCCTGGAAACTCCGGAAACAGAAGTTTTTGTGAATGCATTTCAAATCCAAATCGTAAAGGTAGCTACCACTTCCAAGAAGTTGTTGAAGAAGACGACCATTCCGGCAGTTAAGGCTAAAGAAAACCTGGTAAAACAACCCCTCGAAGAAAACTTTTGGAAAATAGACGGCGTAAAACATTTGGAGAAGATAAGAGCTGGAATTCGTGACTTGGTTAAATACATTGATCCTGCAGATCAAAAATATGTCACCACCAATTTCGACGATGAACTCGATATACCATCCCCAGGGACAAAAACAAATCTAAATGTGAATTCAATTCAGGCGGGGGAGGAAGAAACTCAATATACTTCGCCATTTGAAAATAATATCCAACGCCTTCAGGAGATTCTTCGCGAGAATAAAAACAATGTTACTGTCTCCCGAATACGAAACGGAGAAAAGATTACTTCAAAAGAATTGCAATCTTTGGAAAATATGATCTTCAATGGAAAACTCAGAAAGGAAGATGTTGAAAAAGAAATGGGTCAATCTTTAAACCTTGTTTCACTCATAATTTCCCTCTATGGTTTTTCAAAAGATCACGTGGATAATGAATTTGCTGATTTTATTAATAAATATAAATTGAATTCCAAACAGATCAATTTTCTCAATACAATTAAGCAATTTATCACCAAAAAGGGAAAAATTGATCCGGCGAAACTATACGACGCCCCTTTTAGTAATTATCATCCCCACGCCGTTGATGGTATTTTTAGCCACAAACAGGCAGATCAGATTTTTGAGATTATAGATCGTTTGAATGGAGAAGCGGGTTGATTTAATTTAATCTTGAGAGGTAACTTTTTGAAGCTACAACTACTATCATTTAAAACTTTTCACCTGATCGCCATAAAAATTACTAATCCGGAATAAAATAAGGAAGGATTAGCTGCCAAAATATTATATGAGTATTTTATTCAAAGAATTTGATGGACTTATAATTGCGAATTCTGAATATGAAGCAGTTTCAATTACTCTTGGAATTTTTCTTGCTTTCTTAAAAGTTGCTGTTCTAAAACCTCCATATCTCTACCCACTTTTTCATCCAATACCTTTGCATAGATCTGGGTAGTTTTAAGAGATCTATGACCGAGCATCTTCCCAACCGACTCAATTGGAACCCCCTTGGAAAGAGTTACTGTGGTTGCAAAGGTATGCCGTGCTAAATGTGTAGTTAAATTCTTTTTGATTCCGCACAAGTCAGCTATTTCCTTTAAATAGGCATTAGATTTTTGATTGGTAAGAACAGGTAGGATGATATTCTTAGTTCTTACTTGGGGATGATCTTTATATTTCTCAATTATAGATGCCGGAACATCCAGCAAAGGAATACTACTTAAAGATTTTGTCTTTTGGCGTTTAGTTTTAATCCATTTTTTACCATCAATACCGAGGACTATATCATCTAATGAAAGTTTTTTTACATCAGCAAAGGCTAGACCGGTATAACAACAAAACAAAAAGATATCTCTAACAAGTTCTAGGCGGGGAAGCTCAAATTCTTTTTCAGCCATTTCCTGAAGTTCAGAATCAGTTAGAAATTCCCGTTCGGAGGATTTCCAGCTGCCTTTCCAGTGAAAGAATGGATCACGGTCTATCCATTGATTTGCATAAGCAATCCGGATTATCTTTTTAAAATTTACAATATATTTCAATGCTGTATTATGTGCGCAATCTTTTTGTGATTTCAAGTAATGATCTAATCCTGTAATAAATTTATGGTCGACCTGCTGAACAGGAATATCCTTTTTCTTATAAGCAAATAAAAGGTATTCCTCAATATGTTTTTTACAAGCGTTATAGCGTTGCATAGTGCCTTTAGTATAGCCTTTTCCAATTAGCCTTTCCATCCCATCGTTGTGCTCCTGAAAAATTTCCAGGAGCATTCGCTTCTCCTCTTCCCCTTTTCCAAAATATATATCTTTAATAATTTTAGCTGAAATGGGAAGGTTATCTCTCACTAATCTATCATGGATCTCATATAGTTTTGTTCGGATTGAATCTAAGTATCTATTAATGGCTTTTGATTCATCAGAATTACCTTTGGCAATACTACCTTGCTTATTCCACTTATTCACATTTATTTTTCTGGAAGTTGTAAAATCTGCTCTTTTCCCGTTACAGGTTAAACGAACATACAGAACAGCAGTTTGACTTTTGACCGAAGTAGTTTTCTTGGGATAAAAAAGTATAGAAAAAGAATTATTCATAGGTGCATATTTTTATTAAGCACCTTCAAGATAGAAAAACAAAATGTTAAATTATACTCGCAAACCTTTTATTAACAGTTCATTACGAGCCTCGAGGTTCATATTATTTCACCTAATAAATATGCACCGAATTGAGCACCAATTACTTGCAGTTAATTGCCATTAAATGATATTAAATAAAAAGAAAAAGCCTCTAAATCATTGATTTAGAGGCTTTTAGTATTACTTTGCTTTGTTAAAAGCGGTCTGGACGAGACTCGAACTCGCGACCCCCTGCGTGACAGGCAGGTATTCTAACCAACTGAACTACCAGACCGTTGCTTTATTGCGAGTGCAAATATACAGCACATTTTCAGTTCTACA
>Ga0098069_100167_pt1 | contig 37616 bp, 30 predicted proteins | sample 27_taG_FD_92584 | JGI IMG/M metagenome (GOLD analysis project Ga0098069, IMG submission 92584) | Marine viral communities from Cariaco Basin, Caribbean Sea - 27_WHOI_OMZ | ecosystem: Environmental > Aquatic > Marine > Oceanic | place: Caribbean Sea: Cariaco Basin | collected 2014-11-09
ACAGGCAGACGTAGTGCTGGTCGGCGGTGGCGTCATGAGCGCCACTCTCGGCATGATGCTCAGGCAGCTTGATCCGTCCCTGGACATCGTCATGGTGGAGCGTCTCGACCACGTTGCCCATGAGAGCACAGACGGATGGAACAACGCAGGTACCGGGCATGCCGGGTACTGTGAGCTTAACTACACTCCCGAGACCGGTGATGGCGATGTCACCATCGATCGGGCCCTGCAGATCAACGCCCAGTTCGAGGTGTCACTGCAGCTGTGGTCCTACCTTGTGGAGCAGGGCATCCTGCCCGAACCCTCCAGCTTTATTAACCGCACACCGCATCAGAGCTTTGTCTGGGGCGAGAAGGATGTGGCCTTCCTCAAGCGTCGTTATGAACGCCTGAGTGCCCACCACCTGTTCCGCGACATGGAATACACCGAGTCCCCGAAGGATCTCGAGGAATGGATGCCGCTGATCGTCAATAACCGGGACCCCATGCAGCGGGTTGCAGCGACCCGGATCAAGCACGGTTCCGATGTGGATTTCGGCTCGCTCACCCGCAGCATGGTGAGCTGGCTGGAAACCCAGCCGAATTTCGAGCTGATGCTCAGCTCACCGGTGCACTACATCGACCAGCGGGACAACGGCCGATGGAAGATCCGCGTCAAGAACCAGAAGACCGGCGAGCTGACCAAGCTCGAGACCGGCTTCGTATTCCTCGGCGCCGGCGGTGGCGCGTTGCCGCTGCTGCAGAAATCCGGTATCGACGAAGCCCGTGGCTACGGTGGCTTCCCGGTGAGCGGTCAGTGGCTGGTGTGTGGCAAGCCCGACATCGTCAAGCAGCATGACTCCAAGGTATACGGCAAGGCGCCGATCGGGGCACCGCCCATGTCGGTACCGCACCTCGATACCCGCATCATTAATGGCGAGCCGGCCCTTTTGTTTGGCCCCTTCGCCGGTTTCACCACCCGCTTCCTGAAACAGGGCTCGATCTTTGATCTGATTGGTTCGGTGAAGCCCACCAACCTGAAGCCCATGCTTTCGGTGAGCAAGAGCAACATGGACCTGACCCGCTACCTGATCGGGGAAGTGTTCCAGTCCCACGGTGACCGGGTGGCATCGCTGCGCAACTTCTTCCCGGACGCCATGGAAGAGGATTGGCAACTGCGCATGGCCGGCCAGCGCGTCCAGATCATCAAGCAGGTTGATGGTGGCGGTGGCAAGCTTGAGTTCGGCACCGAAATTGTGGCGGCAAAAGATGGAACGCTGGCGGCACTGCTGGGTGCTTCTCCCGGAGCCTCCACCGCAGCCAATGCGATGATCAATGTTATCGAGCGCTGTTTCCCGGAGAAGATCAAGACGCCGGAGTGGCAGGAACGGATGAAAGAGCTTGTTCCGTCCTATGGCCAGTCCCTGGTAGAGGACGAAGCACTGCTTACCAAAGTTCGCGAGAGGACCCTGTCGACCCTGAAACTGGGCTGATATTCCCAATCGATCTAAGAAAGCCTAAGGCACTGCGATTGCTGGATTCACTCCCGGCTGTCGTAGTGCTTTTTGCGTTTCAAATGGGGGCGAAATTTGCGATTTCACAGCTAATGCGTAGGGTTATAAGTCAACCCTTATGAAAGGAGAGAGCCTGTGAGTGAGCAAAAGTACAGTCCTGAGAAAGGGTATATTGCATTACTGGGCTGGAGCCTGAATGCGGTTGAAGCGGCCGACAAATTCGACCGTCGGTATGTTGTCGTGGCACCGGACTGGGCCGAAGCCTATTGCGAAGAGCATGACATTCCCTACGTGCCCTGGAATTTTGAGCGCCTGAATGACCGTTCGGTAGAAATTGCGCAGACCCTCAAGGAGATGGGCGTAGACGTTGCCATCCCGTTGTTTGAGGAGACTGTGGAGTGGGCGGGCGCCATTAACTCAGTGTTGATGGACAAGCCTCGTTTGTTCGGTCAGGCCATGCTGCTGCGTGACAAGGCCCTGATGAAACGCCGTGCCCAGCTCGGTGGTATCCGGGTGGGTATCTTCGAGGAAGCGCACGACAAGGGTGATGTTATCCGGTTCCTCAAGCGGGTTAACCAGACTCTGCTGAAACTGGATGGTGACCCCAACGATCCGATTCACCTCAAGGCCTTTGATAAGGCCGGCTGCCTTGGCCACCGGGTGATCCGTACGCCGGATGAAGTCGATACCATCCCGGAAGAAGAATTCCCGGTCTTGATGGAGTCGCACCTGGATGGCTGGGAGTTTGCGGTCGAGGCCTGGATTCACAACGGCAAGATCGCCTTCCTGAACATTTCCGAGTACGTGACGCTGGGCTATTCGGTATTTGTGCCCGCAACACCGGACCTGGAGAAGTATCGCGACCAGATTCGCGGCGAAATCGAGAAGCTGATCAAGACCTTCGATATCGAATTCGGGTTTATCCACCCGGAGTACTTCGTGACCAGCGACCGGACCATGTACTTTGGCGAGGTGGCCTATCGTCCACCGGGCTTCAAGGTATTCGAGCTGCTTGAGCGTGCCTATGGTTTCAACGCGTATCAGGGCATGATCCTGGCCTTTGACCCGAAGACCACGGAAGAGGAAATCAAGGCCTTCTTCCCGAAGGAAGTGGTGGATGCGAAGGGTTACGCCGGTTGTTTCGGTGTGTATCCGCGCCGCCGGGTTGTCAGCAAGCTGGAAATCCCGGAGGAGACCGAAAATCACGAGTATTTCGAGTCTCACGAGCTGACTGCGCCGCTTGAAGAAACGGTCACCAAGCGTACCGCTTTCGGTACCCACTGGGGGCTGGTGTATTTCTTCGGTGAAGACCCCTATGTCATGCGGGACCTCCTGAAACATCAGGAAGACCTCGATTTCTATGTATAATCAGGAGAAGCATTAACAACAACCGGGTTTGGTGCCAGGCCCTGAGGATTATCGTTTGAACGATCACCAATCGGGCAGCGCAGCGCCAGCTGTAAACATTGACAAGCTGGCTCAACGCCTGGATGACGCCATTCAGGCTTTGGAAGAAAGCCGGTCTTTTACCAAGGCCGGCAAACTGCCGCGTGTGCTGGATATTGCCCGCCGGGTCCTGCTGCAGCCGGATGGCTGCCGGATCATCGAGGAGCGCGCTGAGCGCCTTGAGCTGGCGGGCGTCTTTGCCGGCACCGACTGGGCCGAACCCGGTATTCTCCTTCCCACGCTGACAACCTATTCGCTGCAGAGCCAGAATGCCGATACCGTCGTCATTGAGGCCTTCAGCGAATTGCGGCTGCTTGCCGTCGCCCGGGGCAGCTATCTGCACCCTTCGGTGTCGGCTGAACAGGCCCACCACTATCTGACCCAGGTTCTTGCCATCAACCTCGGCCTGCTGTTTGGCATGACCGGCGAGGCTGAGCGGGAGCAGGGCAAGCTCGCGCTGATCAGCCAGAACCTTGTGCAGTACGTGGCCCACCACATCGGCTACGAACATGTCATTGATAGTCTGATCGAGGAGATCTGGCGGATCCTTGAACAGCGACCGATCCAGGTATCGGACGTACGCAAGATGATTACCCAGATTGCCCTTTGCCGGGCCGATCCGCAGGCCGATCTGGGCAGTGCCGGGCGCGGTGCCGACCGGTTGATCTCCAGCCTCTATGGGCCCACCCGGGCCTGCAGTGAAGACCCCGGAACCGTGGTCTACGAGCAGCGGCTGGAAACCATGGACGCCCAGGCCCTGCAGAACGAGGCCACCGGGTTTGCGCGTTCCATGCACGATACCGGCCTGGTCTCGCCTTACCATGCCTCGTTCATACGTTTCATCCTGTTGGACCAGGACACCTTGCTGAGCGAGGCGCTGGGGCTGTCCAGTACCGGCCGGGATTGCCTGATGTGCTATCGGGAGCTGGTCCACACCCTGATTAAAGAAGGTATCTATCCGGAAACGGCACAGGGCATCTACGGCCTGGCGCTGCTGCTGGAGCGGGGTATTCTTTACCAGCCTCCTGTTGCGCCGGGTCTGTGGCGCCAGGCACGGCTCTCTCTGTGCCCCCATGCGCGGGAGCGACTTGAACTGGCCTATGGCTACCAACCGCAACCCAATGCCTGGCTGATTCAGGGCGTGTTGAACATGTTGGGCCAGCCTTTGGGCGTGGGGCAGGGCAACAATCCTACCTGCCAGTCGGCCCGTGCTCTCTCGATGTGGGCCTATAACGATCCGGATTATCTCTTGCAGATGGTTGCCTGGGCTGCCCGAGACAATGAGATCGTCATTCACTTTGAAGGCCAGCCGGTGTCGTCGGCCCGCAGTGTCGGCGGTGTCGCGTCCGAGGTAACCCTCGATCTGGATCCTGTCTCCCTGGTTGTAGTGCCGCATCTGGACCGCATTTATGTGGAGATGGGCCGGTTGTGCGTCGGCCGCCAGGGCGATCCCCACAAATGGGTGAACCCGGAGTTCCACGGCTGGTCTGCCGGGCGCGGATTTGCCATTAACGTGGATGTGGCCACTGGCAAGCTGCATGATCTGGAAGGCTTTATCCGGCATTTCTATGCCAGCTATCACCCCTACTACAACGGCAATCAGCCGCTGATCCACCCGCAGCCTGCGGGTATTGCGGTGACCGATAGTGCCGCCCGGTTTATCGGCTGGCACGCCATTACCATTCTCCGGGCCGCGCTCGACCCGGAAGGTGAGATGCGGATTTATTTCTTCAATCCCAATAACGACAGCGGCCAGAACTGGGGCGATGGAGTCAAAGTCAGTACCTCGGGCAACGGAGAGCGTTTTGGCGAGTCGTCGCTGCCTTTCGAACAGTTCACATCGCGACTGTACATCTTCCATTACGATCCCCTGGAGCGGGGGGAGCCTGCGGAAGTGAACGAGGATGCCCTTCGGCGCGTAACAGAGGGTGTGTATCGCAGTTGGGGTCTGGATCGCGTGCCGGCGGATGCTTTGCAGGCGGAGCCGCCCATAACCGATTGATCCCGGAACCTGCCGATCACCCGGAATCCACAGATCAAGAGGAAGGCCATGGCCAACGAACAGACCCCGGCCCGTAATGGGGCCGAGTTGTTTATCCGGGCGCTGGAAAACGAAGGCGTTGAATACATTTTCGCGGTGCCCGGTGAGGAGAATCTAGCCTTCCTTGAGGCTTTGAGGACCTCCAGTATTCAGCTGGTCCTCAACCGCCATGAACAGGCTGCCGGGTTCATGGCCGCCACCTACGGCCGCCTGACGGGGCGCGTGGGAGTCTGCCTTTCCACGCTCGGGCCCGGCGCCACCAACTTCGTGACTGCCGCCGCCTACGCCCAGCTGGGCGGTATGCCCATGATGATGATCTCGGGCCAGAAACCCATCAAGTCCTCCAAGCAGGGGCTATTCCAGATTCTGGATGTGGTGGACCTGATGCGTCCGCTCACCAAGTACACCCGGCAAATCAGCAATGCCAACACCATTCCTGCCAAGGTTCGGGAAGCTTTCCGCCTGGCCTCTGAAGAGCGTCCGGGTGCCGTGCATCTGGAGCTGCCGGAGGACATCGCCGATGAGGCGCCCGAATCCGATACCCATATCTTCAAACCCAGTGACGCCCGGCGGCCCTCGGCCAGCCCGAAAAGCCTGGAGATGGCGTGCGAAATGCTGCGCGAGGCCCGGCATCCGCTGATCATGATCGGTGCCGGCGCCAACCGGAAACGGGTTTCCCAGGCGTTGCTGCATCTCGTGAATGTCACCGGCATCCCGTTCTTCACCACCCAGATGGGCAAGGGCGTGGTGGATGAGCGACATCCGCGCTACCTGGGCAACGCTGCCCTGTCGGCCGGGGACTTCGTTCACTGTGCAATCGACCGCGCCGACCTGGTGATCAACGTGGGCCATGATGTGGTGGAAAAGCCACCTTTCTTCATGACCCCCGGCGGCAAGAAGGTCATTCATGTGAACTTCAGTGCGGCCGACGTGGACCCGGTGTACTTCCCCCAGCACGAGGTTGTCGGGGATATCGCCAACAGCGTGGAATACATGGCCGAGAACTGTGGCCAGTGCGCCAACCATGATTTCACCCGCCTGATGGAGGTGAAGGAGGCGGTGGATGCGCACCTGCAGGAACGAGCTGAAGACGATCGTTTCCCGGTGATCCCCCAACGCATTGTTCATGATGTGCGCCAGGTAATGCCCGATGACGGCATCATCACGCTCGACAACGGCATGTACAAACTCTGGTTTGCCCGCAATTACCGCGCCTACGACAACAATACGGTACTGCTCGACAACGCCCTGGCCTCCATGGGCGCCGGCTTGCCCAGCGGCATGATGGCCTCCATGCTGTATCCGGATCTGAAAGTGATGGCGATCTGTGGCGATGGTGGCTTCATGATGAACAGCCAGGAGCTGGAAACGGCGGTTCGACTGAACCTGAATCTGGTGGTCCTGATTATCAATGACAGTGCCTACGGCATGATCAAGTGGAAGCAGGGCCAGGAAGGCTACAGCGATTTCGGCCTGGATTATCGCAACCCGGATTTTGTCACCTATGCCCAATCCTATGGCGCCAAGGGTCACCGCGTGACCCGCACAGAGGACCTTCGGCCAACCCTGGAAGGTGCCCTGGCTGAAGGCGGTGTTCATGTGGTGGACGTGCCCGTGGATTACAGTGAAAACCGACGGGTGTTTGATGAGGAGCTGGCGGAACTGACCTGCAAACTCTGAGGGGTGTATTATGCGTCCATGGATGATGAACCCGAGGTAGCACTGCAATGATCCGTTCCTTTTTTCGCGGCCTGGTGGCCATCGCGACACTGACGTTGCTCGCCGGTTGCAGCAACCCCGAGACACCCCAGGAAGTGGCGGCGGCCTTCTGGCAGGCCATGGCCGAGAACGACGCCGGTGATGTGATGGAATACTCCACCCTGGCAGAAGCCACCGCGTTCGACGGTTACAAGCGTAGCTGGACCGACGCTGTGCCATCCTTCGGCCGGGTCGTCATTGAACATCGCGAAGCCACTATCGTAACCCGCCTGCCGGCCGAAGCCGGAACCGAAGGTGAGCGGCTGGAGCTGGTCACCTATCTCGTGCGGTTCCAGGATCAGTGGCTGGTGGATTACGACCGCACTGGAGAGGCCATCCTTAACCCTTCCCCGTTCAGCAGCATCATGGGCGAGCTCAGCCGGCTCGGTGACGAGCTCAGCGCCCGTTTCTCATCGTCTTCGGATGACTTTGAGCAGCAGATGGAGCAGCTGGCGCGGGATCTGGAAGCCTACTCCGAGGAAATCGGCCGCGAGGCAGAGGGCGCCATGGAGGCGTTCGGCAAGAAGTTGCAGGAAGCCATGCGGGAGCTTGAGCGCTCGGTGGAAGACGCCCTGAAAGACAGTGAGCCGACACCGGAAGAGGACCGGGTGATTCTGGAGCAGGCTGCCCGGGATCTGGATCGCCAGGCCGATGAGCTGAACGAGCCCACCATGGAATCGATCGCCAGTGCCAGCCGCACCGTGGCCGAAACCGGCGAACGCTTCACGCGCCTGAGTGAGGAAACGCTGAATCGTTACCGGGAGGAGTGGCAGCAGAGGCTGGCTGAGATGCGCGCTGACGCGGACGAATTTATCGAGCAGCTCAGACTTTAGCGGGCTTGCTCGGCGCCTCGCAGCATGGCCTGAAGCAGCTCCTCGGCATCGAATTTCGTCAGCGCTTCGTTGGCGCCCACCTGATTGGCATAGCTTAGGCTCATCTCACTGTTCAGTGACGTATGCAGGATGATGTAAGGCTGCTTCAGCGCTGAATTGTCCCGCACATTGAACGCCAGTTCGTACCCATCGAGCCCCGGCATCTCGATATCGCTGACCAGAATGTCCGTGGGCCGGCCCAGTTCATGGTCGCGCAGCAGAATCTGCAGCGCGTCATCACCATTCGACGTCACCTGGTAGGGGATGTCCTTGCTGTCCAGCACGTCCGAGAGTTGCTTACGGGCCACCTGGGAATCGTCGACCATCAGAATGTTCAGGGACTTGAGCGTCTCACTCTGCACATCCGTGAGAACCACCTCCTGGGTGTCCAGGGATTCCGGGTACACCTTCGCCAACAGCAATTCCACATCCAGCAGCTGGATGATATCGCCCTCCACGTCCAGCAGCCCTGTGATAAACGCCTTGCTGCCCAGGGCTTTGGGTGGCGGCATCACCGATTTCCAGTCAGTCTCGATGATCTGTTGCACGCTGCGCACCAGAAAACCGATCTCCTGGCGCTGGATATCCGTGACAATAATCGAGGCTTTTTCCCGTTCTTCCTGCGTCAGCGGCGGATAGCCGACCGCGGCAGCCATATCGATCACCGGAACGGCGGAACCCCGGAAGGTGGCCGTGCCGATGACGGCGTGATGGCTGTGGGGCAGTTTCGTCAGCCGCATGAAAGGCAGGATTTCCCGGATCTTCAGGGTTCCGATCCCGAACAGACGCTCGCCGGAAAGCCGGAACAGCAGAAGTTTCTGGGTCTGCTTCGCTTTGCTGGACATACAACCGGGTCCTTTCAAACGCAAAAGCCCCTGCCGCAGGAGCTTTTCAAGAATTGGATTCAGCAGGCTGTCTGGCGGGCGGACGCTGCCAAGCCAATAAGCCTGAGGTATGTAGCGATAGTAGCAGCTTTACCGTGAATCGGGATTCAGAAGGATTGTTTCAAATGGTGACAGAAACACTCCGCGCGAGGCCTTGTGTTGCCATACCAGTGTGCCCTCAGAACACCATGTCCTTGCCGTCCCAGGCCTTGAAGCAGCCGGTTTCGGCGAGGGTGAGGCTATCAATCTGCCGCCTGAGGCCATCAACCGATTGTTCAACCGATACCTCGGCGTCGCTGCCGCCCATGTCCGTGGCCACCCAGCCCGGGTGGTAGATGCCCACGGCTATGCCCTGCTCACGCAGGTCCACGGCCAGATTTCGCCCGAGATTGAGCGCCGCCGCTTTTGAGGCACGATATATGTACCGGCCGCCACCGGCAGAAGCCTGGGATCCAAGCTTGCTGGATATGATGGCGATTTTCGGGGTGCCGACCCCGGCCAATGCCAGTCTGAGATTGGGTAGCAGCGCCTGTATGGTGAGGAATACGCCGGTCACATTGACCTGGAAGTGCTCCGCCCAGAGTTCTGGCGGATAGCCGCCTTCCAGCTGTTCATGGCGATCAAGCAGAATGCCGGCGTTACAGACCAGGGTTGAGATCGGTTGATTTTCGAGGCGCTCGCCCAGCGCGGTCACGTTGGCGGGGTCGGCGACATCCAGCACCTCCATGCCTGGTTCGCTGCGGGCCGTGCCGATGACATGCTCGCCCGCCTCTCTCCATTCATCGGCCAGGCCCTTGCCGATGCCGCGATTGGCGCCCGTGATAAGAATGGTCATGTTTGTATTCCTTGTGGCTGAGGCTCAACAGTAGCACAGGTCTCTGGCGATCCCTGCCGGAGGTGCTGCCTACCAGGGGAGGTTATTCAGGATGAACCAGGCGGTGCCGCCGGTCGCCAGGATTGCCACCAGGGCAAGCAGACCGTCCCGCGCCACGATGGCGAGGCCGAACGCCATCAGGGCGATTCCGGCACCGTTGGCGCTGAATGGAATCACTTCCATCAGTGGCATGGCAGCCGCTACGGCCATGCAAATGATGGCGATAACGTATTGCCCCGGCCCGCGAACCAGCCAGAGCAGCCTTTGTTTTGTCCATCGATCCACAAATCGGGCGGGCTTGTTCATCCAGTCCAGCCCCCTGGCAAGCTTTTCTCTTTCGATGTTCCGGCGCGCCAGCTTTGAGGGAATCCATATCGAGTGGCGCTGGAAAATCAGTTGCCCCAGGGTGAGTAGCACCATCAGACCAAGCAGCGTCGGTACTCCCGGAATATCACCTATCAGCGGGGCCAGGGTGATTACGCCGGCGATCAGAACCATCGGCCCGAAGGAACGTTCACCAACAGCTGCCAGTACATCGCCCACAGACACCTGAACCTGTCCCTCGGTGTTTGCGCGAAGGCGTTCCAGAAGTTCTGTCAGACTGGCCGGATCGTCTGGCTGGTTCATGGTGGTGCTCGTGGTCTCCTATTGAACAGGTTTTGCAGACACTACCTTGATTGGGCAACGAGTGCATGAACACAAGATGACAGGGAGTTAGCCCGGGCGTTGCCGCTCAGAATATTGAGTGCCTGACTAATTAGTCTATATTAATTAGACCTCCCCTCCTCGGCGGCATCAAAGATGTATCCAGGCCAGAGCAACGGGTTGCCGTTCTCAAAGTTGTTGCACCCGCATTTTTTGACGCCCGCACGGCGCAGATCTGCTTTGGTGCTCGCGTTCATTCTCTGTTTTTCCGCCCCAAGCTATGGCGACTGCGACATCACCCTGCGCTGGGACGATGATCCGCCGTATTTCATGGTTCAGGAGGGTAAGGTGGTCGGCATTGATGCCGACCTGGTCCGTGAGGCCATTGGGCGCCTGAATTGCGGGCTTTCCTTTCAGAAGATGCCATGGGCCAGGGCGCTTCGGGAGTTGCGTGATGGGCATGTGGATATGCTCTCCGGCGCCTACCGGACTCCGGAGCGAGAGGAGTATGCCCATTACTCCGACGTGGTCGGTCTGGTATCACCCAATATCCTGTTTATACGGCGATCTGACGAGTCAAGGTTCGAGCTGAATGGCTTGCGGCAGCTGCTGGAATCGGGTTTCAGGCTTGGTGCCCAGATTCATGTGTCCTACAGCGAGGAATACAGCGCCCTCATCCAGAATCCCGACTACGACAAAAACATCGAGTACCTCTCCCGCAGGGAGCCGCTATGGCTCATGCTGGCCCGGGATCGGGTCGATGGTGTGGTGGCGAGTGAGTTAACCGGGCTCTAAGAGATTCAGGAACTGGGGCTGACCGGAACGGTTATTCCCAGCTCCCTGGTCGTGTCCAATAAGCCCGCGTACTTTGTTTTTTCCAAAGCCACGGTTACAGCCGGATTTGTGGCAGATTTTGATCGCGCGCTGCAGTCGATGCTGGATGATGGCACCTTCACGGCTATCGTAAATCGGTACGTTTGCGTGGATGCAGGCGCTGGGCTGTCAGAAACTGAAGATGACCCAGAGGCTTGTTCTTTGGCAGGTCTTTCGGGGGTAGCAAATCTGGCAAAAGCGAATGAAAAAAGCCGGAGGGTTGCTCCGGCTTTTTCGTCTTCAGGATTGGGTCATCACTCGCCAGTTTCAGTGGCGCCGACACCACCCTGGTAGTTGGCAGGAATGAATTCATAGCCCTGGTCTGCGCTTTTCAGGTGCCCCAGGCCGGGAAAAGACAGGTGGGCAGAGCCTACCCAGTACCCGGTTTCCTGGGCGTCGGCAAAGGCCTGTGCACGAGACTCCACTGCCTGTTCACTGTTCACATCGAACTGGATGGCAATGTCCGGCTGCGGGAACTGAACCGCTGCCACGTGAATCAGGTCGCCCCAAAGCATCAGCGTGTTGTCCCCGCTTTCCACCTTGTAAAGGCTGTGGCCCGGGGTGTGCCCGCTGGCGGACACTGCAGAGATACCCGGCACCAGCTCCCGGTCTTTGTCGAATGGCTTGAACTGGCCGGACTCGACATACGGGTTCAAAGAGGCCATCGCGCCCTTGAAAAAGCCCTTCGAACCTTCGTCAGCGGCCTTCAGGTTGTCTTCGTTCAGCCAGAAATTCTGGTCCTCCACGCTGGCGCGAACAATGGCATGCGGGAACACAATCTCACCGTCAGATACCAAACCGCCAACATGGTCCGGATGCATGTGCGTGATGTAGATTTCATCGACATCTGCCGGCTCGTAACCGGACGCTTTCAGGTGCTCAACGAGTTTTCCGAGTGTCGGCCCGAACAGACTGCCGGCACCGGTGTCGACCAGTACCAGATGGTTGCCGGTGTTGATCAGATAGCCGTTAACTGACGTGTCGAGCGGGGCAGAGAGGAAGTTATCCGCCAGGGTGTTATGCACGTGTTCTTCGGTGGTGTTCAGCAACAGTTTGTCCACCGGCAGCTTGACGGTGCCATCGGACAGGGCGGTGATTTCGAAGTTGCCGAGCATGGTGCGGTAATAGCCCGGAGCCTGCTCTTTTACCATCGGGGCCTCCGCCTGGGCGGCGGCCGCAAACAGAACACCGGCTGTCAGGCCGGTAATGCGAGTCAGCATGGTAGGCATACGTAATCCCTCTTCCGTCTTGTAAACAGAATGAATGTTTGGGTGTGGCGGTAATCTTCGTTGAGGGAACCAGTTTAGACCACTCTGGCCGGGCACAAAAAAAGGCCTCGTTGTGTGACGAGGCTTTTTGGTTGTTTGGTGGAGTTATTTTTAATTGAGACATTCCAATTAAACGAACGGACGACTTAAGTTCAAGTAAATATTACACTAAAAAAGCATTCCGAGAAAATAAGGGAAAATAAACCGGAAAAATGGTGGAATTGCGATCAAATTAGAGCGCCTCACAATCGAAAAATGAGGATTACGATGAAATTTTTCCGTTTTTTTGGAAATCAGTTTTGGTTACTTGAAACCGGTTAATCTTCGAGTATGGGATACACTGAGGCCACTATGTGCAAAGCTAAAAGAGCTTGCTTGTAGTCGGTTCTAGCTGAAAGGCTGCTCAGAGGTCGATAATGATCGGGCGGTTAGTCGGCTTGTATTGCGCTGTACACGTTGATGCGTTAGCGAACTTTACTCCGTCACTTTCTCTCTGCGCAAAACCGTACCCCTCATGAATATGACCACAGATATGAGCTTTGAGCTGCGTTAGTTCGTCAATGCGCTGAGCGAGAGGAAAGCACCCCACGTGCTCGCCTATGTCAGGAATCCAATCGAAGATTCGCCATGCCGGTCCATGGGTGATCAGAACGTGAGTGTCGTTCGGTACAAGCTGAAGACGCGCCTGCCTTTCTTGCTCTGGAGCGTTAAAGGCCATGAAGCGAAAAATGGGCTGCCAGGGGAACCCAAAGAAATTAACGCCATCGATCGAGAGCGATTCACCTTGAAGGTAATTAATTCCATTTTGTTCACACATATTTCTGGACCGGACTGCCCAGGTGGGATTACGTAGGCTTTTGTCGAAACAAAAATCGTGATTGCCGGCCACCAGGATCTTATTTTTGTGGGGCAAAGCTCCCATCCAGCGAGTGAATTCATCGAGCTGGGGAAGAGTGCCCGATCCAGTGCAATCTCCAGCGTGCACTAGAATATCGCCGTTTGGGATCGGTGGCATTTTTTCATGGAGACTGTGTGTATCAGAGATGCAAACAAGTCTCATGGTAGCTCCTCTATAAAATTCAATGTTTCAGCAAGCAGTCGATGGCCTTCTGGACCGACGCAGGATCTGTGAGACCATATTTCGGACCAACATGCTCTCAAACTGGAGAAAAATAAGGGTCTTCTCACATCCCGTCACTCTCTAATCGATACATTAGATTTTCAATGTAAGCGACCGGTAATCCCATCTTGAGTCAGACGTTGCCTTCGTGAAGATAGTGTCCAGTGGACAAATGGCTTGAAAAATCGCCCAGAGCTTGTCTTTTTGTTCTAGAAATATGGGCGGCGGTTTATTTGCGCCTCTTGTGTCGTTACCCTTCTCAAGATAAGCGCAAATTCTATACCTATCAGCAATCGCCGTGTTAGAGCTGATTTCAAGACGTTTTCAGATTTGCACTAGCTGTAAAAGCGAAAGTCGTTCTTTTTCTCCCGTTTCACGGCATACATGGCCATGTCTGCCCGCTCTATCAGCGTTTCCGCCTCATCACCGTTTTCAGGGTACAGTGCAATCCCGATGCTGGTTCCGATAGAAATGCCAAGGTCGCAGCCCTCAAAACGAAAAGGGGCTTCGAGCGAGGTCAAAAGTTTGCGTGCGACCGTTGCGGCATCCTTTTTTTCATCAAGCGAGGGCAACAGAGCCATAAATTCATCACCACCATAGCGAGCAAGCGTATCCCCTTCTCGCAAACAATGTTTCAGACCGGATGCGACTTTCTGCAATAGTTGATCACCAATCCCATGCCCGTATGCATCGTTTATCGCCTTAAAATTGTCGAGGTCGATAAAAAACACAGCAAACTTTTGCCTATTACGCCTCGCCTGACTGACAGCCAACCTAAGTCTGTCCATAAACAAGTTTCTATTAGGCAAATCGGTCAATGAATCGTGAGAAGCACGAAACTCCATTAATTCCAGTGCCTGTTTGCGCTCAGTTATGTCCCGGGCAATGCCCAAAAAAGGAGGATCCTCTGGAGAAAAGGTTGCTTGAGTTAGCGCGGTATTCACCTCAAGCGTAGAGGTAAGGATAATATCAAAGTCCTTGTGACCGACTCCTCCACTGTGGGTCTTAAGCTTGATCTCTTGGGTTATTGGCTCGCCAGCCTCGGCCCTCTCAAAGAACAGTGGAAGCTTCGCAATGTCATCTTCATGAACGAGCCGGGAAAGCGGTTGACCAATTAACTCCTCCGCGGGCAATCCCGTAAGGCTCTCGACTTTATGGTTCAGATATTTAAAGCACTTTCGCTCGTCCAGTAAAAAAACCAGCTCGGGAAGATGATCAAGTGTGCGCCTGAAAACCTCGCCTTTTAGCGGGTTAGACCAGTCCGTAGTCGCCCTCGAACGGCTTTGTCTTCGTTCCAAAACTTTGTCACCAACAGCCTGAATTAAATCATCGACATCGTAGGGTTTTTTTAGATAATCGCAGGCACCTAGTTTGAATGCTTGCCTTACGATGCGATAGTCGGAATGGCCGCTCATAATGATGACCTGAGAATCAATGCCGGTCTCTTTCAACCAAGCCATAATCTCTAAACCGCTCTTCCCCGGCATCCGGATATCCAACAAAATCAGATCATAGGCATTATCTTGCAGCTGCTGGCAGACGGCGTCGCCATCCATGGCCTCGTCCACCTCAAATCCTTTGTCACGCAGTATCGAGCATAAGCTTTCGAGCAAGCGCGGCTCATCGTCAGCAACAAGCAGCCGCCCCAAACGCTCTGACGCTCCGCTTGCGTCGGCGGAAAAAAGACGACCGTCATCACTGACGTTGTTTTTACTATGGGTCTGCAAGGTTCACACCAGTAATATCGAGCAAGCGATTTGATTCATCGAACCTAAGAATTATACCAACATGTACATTTTTACGTCAGTAAAAGCGACTAATGTTTTCCTCTCTCACTTTTGGCCGTAGACATAAGCGACAAGCGTTCATAAATTGTGTGTTGTAGATTGCTGGGCACATCCATTCTGTTAATCCCCCAACGTAAGCGATTCGCCACAATTTCTGTATTTGCTTGCTACCGTTGCTCACAGCTATATTCATCCAACCCGAGTCGACTCAGAAGACGCAAACATTCTTCGCTTTTTCCCTCGCCAGCTGCTTTGAGCGCTGCTGTGCGCATCACGATCAGCGACTCGCGGGTGGCGGCCCGAGGAAGAATATGCACAGCCCCGATGAGTTCCCTGAGCGGGATTGGTAGATGCCATTGCACCTTCAGACGATTTCCAAAGGTAGGAGCCCAGGTCCCCAACCCACCTTCAATATGCTCTTCCGAAATGGAGCAGTTTTGGTCAATTGCCTCTTGCATCACCTTGAGCACTGCCAACTCACCAATGCGACTGAGCAGTGCAGCTACATGAATCTCCGCCGCGTTGATTTCAAGCCTCGCTGCAACCAGTTCGGCCTCGCGGGCCGTTTTTTCGGCGAGTTCAATAAACGCCTCGGCCCTCTCCGCAAGACGCGGGTCGCGCATGTGTCCGGATATATTCAACGACAATGCCATTGCTTGCCGGAGTGCCATATCGATCCCCAAGGTTGCAATGGCATCACGCAAATTACGGACGGGTTCACCGGTCTTTTTGAAAGATGCAGTGTTCGCGACATCCAGCAGACGAGATGTCAGCGCCATTTCGTCATTCCAGCGCTCGGCAAGCTGGGATGGATAGAGATCCTGACGACGTTCCATCAGTTTGATGACATCAGCCGTATTAATCTCGCAAGGAAGCTGGATGACCGTATCGACCGAGGATCGTAATCGTTGCTCCAGATCGATGGGTGACTGCTGCTCAAAAGCTTCCTGGTCAACCAGTGATTTCAGCCTTTCGTGAAGGAGCGACACATCGAAAGGTTTTACGATGTAGCTATTGATGCCGTGGTGTGCTGCCTGGCGCACAGATTTGCGATCCGAACGACTGGAAATCAAGACAACCGGTGTTTGTTTGTCATTTTCGCGAACGGCTCTTGCACAGGCCAGGCCCGACCCATCCGGTAGGCTCCAGCCAGTAATTATCAAGTCAGCACCGTTTTCCCTCCAATACGCCAGAGCGCTCTCCATGGTCCCCGTTACAAAAACAGTGCCACCCGGATAGAGACCGCCAACAACTGTCTCCAAAAGGTCGGCCATCATTACGTCGTGCTCCAGAATTAACGTCCTCAATGGGGGGTTCCTTCAAGCCTGATAGAGAAAAAGGGACAGCCAATCAGATCGGTTTTTGCATACCGTGCAGCTGCCTGTCAGCAGTGTGGGACGTGGTGGCCGAAGAAAAATCGTAGAGGTTATCAAGCCGGGCTCGCCTCTTTTTCAAGCATCCCCGCAATCGCGCCACGTATCCTGTCGAACTGCGGCTCTTCCAGCAGCAGAACTTGACGAAGTTCCTCTTCGGTCAGAGTGGGGTGATTGACGTGACGCAATACCTCGCGGGTACCCAGCATAATTCCATCGCAGAGCGGGGTAGAATACTGCATCGGCGTTGGACGCGTCGTTGCAGGCAAACTGGCTTGGAAGCTAGAGGGTAAGCTCCACTTCTGGGCCACCAGTCGGGCGATTGCCCAATCGAACTGGCTGAAAACCGCACGAAACAGACTGGGGGGTACCTCCTCTCGGTTGCAGCGGTCTTTGTAAAGCCTTTCCACTTCACGTCGAAGGGTGATGTAAGAGAGCGCCGGCAGTAAGCCCAATAGAAAGTGAGCACCGCTGTCCACACCTTTCGAGATGGCAACTGCTTCCGCTGATCTGGCGCATGTCATGCCCCACTGCCAGACTCGCTCACTGAACAGCGCTTCGGCATTGTCCCGCGCGGCCAGCATGGGTTGCATGATGGAAGCCGACACGACATTCCGAATGCCTCTGTGCCCTAACAGAAAGACCGCCTGGTCTACCGACTCAATATGTTGATCTCCGGATCGGAAGAAGGGGCTGTTCGCGACCTGAAGAACCCGGTTGGTCAGTGCAGGGTCCTTCAAGATAATGCTAACCAGCTCCCGTCTGTCCGAGTTCTCCTTGGACAGGGCGTGCAACAGCTTGGGGAGAATCAGCGGCTGACGTGGCAACTCTTCCAGTTTGCCAGAGCTTATTCTGCTTTCCAGTTGGGCGACAATGGCGCTTGTGCGCTCGTCGGTTTTCTCCAGTTGGTGTGGCTCCACGTTCAAGAGCCAGGAGAGCAAGCCTTCTTGCAGACTTCCCGAGACCTCGTCTACGGCCAAGAAAACTGGATCGCTCGTCTCCTTATCGGCATGGCCCGGTTGGGAGGTAGTCGCGAGCTGCGATTTTGTCGTCGAGGTTCCGAAGAATTCCCTAACCCATTGAAGAGTGCGTCGCACCCATTTCCCCTTTTACTACGATAAAAAAGACTGTCTTCAGGAAGCATGACGATCGGACAGATCCTGACGCTGGAGTGTCCCTGACAGTTTTTAACACTCTCGAGACGCCCTCTCGCTTCGCTGTTATGAGCATCAACGAAGTGCAATGGCACTGCTGAAAAACTAACACTTAACAGTTAGTTACAATTAATCTAAGAGAGAGTTTTATAAACAGTTTAATGTTTTGTCAAGAATATGAGACAGCGTTCACTCTTTATTGTCTTCTACTTGATCTGGAGGGTGAGTTAGACCGTGGTTTGTCTTGTGGGATTATCCGAAATTACGCTCAATCAAAAACGGCCAATTCCGCATGATAGAGCCTTTAGAGAGGAATCAAACAATCCAACATAAGGGGCCGGCCATTGCGACTTATCAGGGTATGCAAGGCTTCCAGTTGTGGGGCAATAGCTCGTTGATGGCGTTGTTTTTCTGCGTCGGCAGCCGAGTCAGAACATCCTTTAGATAGGCATAGGGATCGTGCCCGTTCAGCTTCGCGGACTGGATCAGCGTCATGACCGCAGCTGCCCGTTGACCACTGCGCAGTGATCCCGCGAACAGCCAGTTGGAACGACCCAGCGCCCAGGGTCGGATCTGGTTTTCCACCCAGTTGTTGTCGATGGGCACAGCGCCATCGTCCAGGTAGCGCGTCAGCGCTGCCCAACGTTTGAGGCTGTAATCCAACGCTTTGGCCGTGCCGGAGCCATCTGGCACCTTCTGGCGATGCGCCAGCATCCACTGATGCAGTGCGTCAGCCAGTGGTTTGGCTCTGGTTTGCCGGATTTCCCGTCGCTTATCCGGCGGCAGGTCTTTGGATTCTCGCTCGATCTCGTAAAGCCCGCCGATGTATTCCAGGGCCTTGGCTGCCAACTCGCTCTTGTTGGCTTCGTGCAGGTCGTAGAACTTGCGCCGGGCGTGGGCCATACAACCGATTTCGGTGATGCCATTACCGAACCCGGCTTTGTAGCCAGCGTAGTCGTCACAGACCAGCTTGCCCTGCCAGTCACCCAGGAAGTTCCGGGCGTATTCGCCCGCACGGCTGGGCGCGAAGTCATAAACAGTGGCTTTGAGATCCGAGAACGGCGTGGTGCAGTAGGCCCAGACGTAGGCTTTGTGAGTCTTTTTCTTGCCCGGAGCCAGCATGCTGACCGGCGTTTCATCGGCATGCAGAACGCTGTGCTCCAACAGGGCATTTCTCAGTGCATCCACCAGGGGCTGCAACTGCACACCGCAGGCACCCACCCATTCGGCCAGGGTGGAGCGCGGGATTTCTAATCCGGCACGGCCGAAGATGCGTTCCTGGCGGTACAGCGGCAGATGGTCGGCGTACTTGGCCACCAGCACCTGGGCCAGCAGACCGGCGGTGGGGATGCCCTTGTCGATCACCTGCGCTGGAACCGGTGCCTGGATCAAGGTCTCGCATTCTTTGCAGGCCCACTTTCCCCGGATGTGGCGCTCCACCGTAAACTCACCCGGGACATAATCCAGCTTTTCACTGATGTCTTCACCGATGCGCTTGAGCTGGCAGCCACAACGGCACTGGGTATTTTCAGGCTCGTGGTGGATCAGGGTGCGGGGCAGTTCCGGTGGCAGCGGGGTGCGCTTGGGCTGCTGCTTTGGCCGAGCGGCTTTCTGCTCCTCGGTCATCGCCTGGTCCAGCTCGGCTTCGATGGCGGCCAGGTCGCTGTCGATCAGTTCGTCCAGCAGTTTCCCCTGAACCGCATCGAGTTGTTCACTACGACGGGCGTACTTGTGACGCTTGAGGATGGCTACTTCGTTGGTCAGCTTCTCGATGATGGCATTGCTGCGTACCAGCTCCCGCTCCTTCCGGCCCAAGGTTTGATCCTTGGCATCCAGAGAGTCCATCAGTTCCGTCGCCAGGGCACGGAGCTGATCGGCAGAGAGATGGTTGATATCGGGGCGCTGAGTCATGTCCCATAGTATGCCAAGCCCTTGTGCTGCAAGCGATTCGCAGTTCTGGCTATGGCGAAATTACTGCACTTGTGGTTACAGGATGGAGATGACGCCGCCGGCCCCTAGGCGCTGCCAGGGCAGGCCCTCAACCAGGGCGAATAACTGTTCCTCGGTCAGGCGCAGTTGGTCACCGCGCCAGGCTTCGCCCCAATGGAACTTGCCGCGGTTCAGCCGGCGGGCACACAGCCAGATGCCCAGGCCATCGTGGATCAGAACCTTCATCCGGTTGCCCCGTTTGTTGGCGAACAGGTAGGCGCAATGGGGCCTGGCAGAACCGAACACCTGAATAACCCGGGCCAGGGCCTTGTCGGGCCCGGCCCGCATATCCAGCGGTTCGGTAGCCAGCCAGATCTCGTCAATGCGGATCATCCCAGCAGGTCCCGTAACAGCGCAGCACACTGGTGCGCCTGCTCCGCAGGCCACTCCACCACGACCGAGCCACCGGCGCGGGGAATCTTGATGCGGATGGTGCTACGCTTGTCTGGAACTGATTGGTTGCTCGGTGCAGAGGTTGCCGCTGGGAGAGCGACCGACACAAATCCCGATCTTTTCGGCGCTCGTCGCGCTTCATTAATCCAGCGCCGAACCATGTTGGTGTTGAGCCCATTCTCCAAAGAAATCCGGGAAACAGAAGCTCCGGGTTCTAGGCACTCAGCAACGATGTCGGCTTTAAACTCAGGAGAAAAGCGGCGACGCTTCTGATAGGGCTTGGTTGCGCTTACGTTGTTCATGTTAAGTGTCCACTAGAAAATAAGTGGACACTATCCTGACGGCAGCAGCGCCAGGATCAAGATGGGATCACCAGACGGTTACTTTTCAATGTCAGCATCTGGATCCGAAAGTTGATATTTGCGCTCATAACGGAGAGCTTGCAAAGGCAGATTCGCCGACCGGAATGAGATGGAGTCTCCAGTAATCGCGAGCGGCGCGACTAAAGCAGGAATGTTTATCCATATCCAGCCTGCTTTCAGTCGTGATTGATATAAAGCCACTTTGGGTAGGGCTAAGCGCTAGTCTGTGACTGAGCTTTTTGTGAAATTCCGGATAGTTTCTTTTAAGACCTGAATTCGGCCATTCAATTCAAATAACTCGGAGAGAAGTTCCCGGTGCTTCTCACTCAACGGTCCTCTCAAGTTAGGAAAATCTTTGGTTAAGAGTAAGCATTCGTCGATCTCACCCTTTTTGCCCGCTAACTTGGCTTTCAGATCAAGTTCTCTGTCTTTCATTATCTTTATATCTTGCTCCTCAAGATTGACTCGCGCTCGCCTTTCAAAAGGGCCTTCAATGGAAATTTTCTCAATCTGGTAAAAACGTTCGTCCACTAAGAATCTAACCTCGTTGTTCGGCAAGTTCTCATATTGCTGGACTAAAGCCCTTTTTTTTAGCTTTTCCAGTTCTCCGAGTAGATAGCTCTCAATCTCAGTTTGGCTTGCTGAGCATTTGGGGCCGAGTAAAAGCAAATAACTGTCGCGCAGTTCTATCAGCCCGACAGACATGAATGCAGGAAGTGTCAGAATACTGTTTAGCAATCGATCTATCCTTGGAATGCTCATACAATTATTTTTTCCCATGAAATGTGGCCGGACTATTGATCGCACTCAAAATGGGTAGTATATGCCGTGGCCATATAAAGCCACAAGCAGGATAGTTTTGCCTCGAGGAGAGGCAAAAATGATCGATTTTAAAGTGAGGTTTGGAGAGAACTTGCGCTCAATAAGGAAGGCTAGCGGTTTTTCGCAGGAGCAGTTGGCCTTCGCTTCAGGCCTCGACAGAAGCTACGTCGGCAAAATCGAAAGAGGCCAAGTCAACGTCACTCTAGAGACTGTCAACACTCTCGCAAAAACACTCGGATGCTCCCCAAGGGAGCTTATTCCAGAAGGAGTAGATTGACACTTGGGCCTGCTTGTCGCATCGCAGCAATTCAAGAAACTTCAGTTCTCGCAGATTAGTTCAGGCCTAGGTTGGGTGATGACTCGTAGGGAGTGCAGGCACTAAACCGATTCATCTTAATCAACTGTTGCGTTTGATGAGTGGTGGGGTTGCACTCGGTTATCATCGTTCACCGAGTAATCATGAACCACCACGTCAGCGCTGGATTCTTTGAGCCGTTGAGAGAAGCGAATGAGGCGATCTCGATTGAGGTCCGAGTTAATGACTCTTTTTTCTTGTTCTTGATGATTAACTAACCACTGAACGAAAAAATTCTTCACGATCCACCCCTAGTCCGGTTGGTGTGGTACTCGAATTGCCACCTCTTTATAGAGTGCAAGGTTAGCTCTAGATCTATCCTTTGACAAACATCTGAGAAGATATCTGAAATTGCCTCAGCCTGCTCTGCATCCAGTGGATCACAGAGCCTCTTCCCATAGGTTACTATGGATATTATGTAGTCATCTGAATAGTCCGGGTTTTTCGTGACTGCCGGGAAGCAAAAGACACTACCCTCTCCGTTTTTCTTGTCACGTTCGGATAGGAAATATAAGCCTTTTTCGGATGCGGATTTTTTGCAGGCGTGAAAAACAGGTTGGCCGGTCCTAAGGCTCTCAGAAGCTGCGGACCCTTCATCAATCAGTTTCTGCGCCTTAGTGTGCTTCCACCCTTTATTAGTCTCATACTCAAAGTACCAGGTATTGTTTTCTGGGTTCTTATGCATGATCGTAATGCAGGCTTGGCTCTTTTTGACTGAGAAATGATTGAGAAGCAAGGTTTCAATTTCACCTAAAATCATATTTATTTGATGTTTAGGCTGAGTTATCTGTTTAAAAGTATTTCCGTTCGGCTTTAGTCTCAAAGCTTCATCTTTGAATCTTTCAAGTTTTTTCGTCACAAGCTTTGATGTAAGAACTGAAAATTGTTCCATGAAAGCTATGTATGCTTTATCGGATTTTCCCTCATACCAATCTGCTGCCCCTCGAATTAGCAGGATGATTAGTGACGAAGCGATAAGCGTTGAAAATATAAATTCATGTTTATCTTGATGGTTCTTTATTATTTCCCAATCGTCACCCCAGACGTCTAGGCATAAAAAGTATAAGCCAGAAGCACCGGGGAGAACGACTTGAAGAAATTTATTTCTAAAAAATTCAACTACGGTGTTGTCGTATATAAAATACCGACAGGCTCGTCTGAATAATAAGCGAGTCTTGCTTACCGAAAGGATGATCAGAAGGAAGACGAAGGCAATTATTAAGAGAAGTAAATAAACATCCATATCTAATAGAAGACTCTGGTTCTAGAGCTAGATTTTTTGTTTGACACTCAGCTGTTTCGTTTCCGAACTTGCCGATAAGGCGTACGAGGGTAGCATTCTAGACCACTGACATGGAAATATATTTTGGGCAGAGTAGGGGCTTGGAACTCCGCCTCCCATTCGCGAGTAAGTTGATGACTTACGAATCTTCCAGCCGGACGCTAAGTAGAATATAGCTCATCTGGCTCACCCAGCCAGTCTCTAACCAACCGTTTCTCCATGAGAGTGGTTTTCAGTGCTGCGTCCATAAAATGATCATTTTCTGAACGCCATGATTTTTCCATTTTGGCTCGGGCTTGAGCGCTTGTTTGGCGTCCAACAATCACGTACAACAATCTATCGATATAAAAGGTGCCTTTTATGATCATAGGTTATGCGCGTGTTAGTACTCAAGACCAGAACCCAGAGCTTCAGGCAGATGCTTTGCGCCGAGAAGGTGCTGAACAGATCTTCCAAGAGAAGGTAACCGGAGCATTGAGGGAACGAGCAGAGCTTTCCCAGTGCCTTCGCATCCTCAGGAAAGGGGATATTTTGGTTGTTTGGAAACTGGACCGGCTAGCCCGATCCTTAAAAGACTTGGTCGAAATCGTCCAGGATCTACATGACCGTGAAATTGGATTAGATCACTGACAGAATCTATAGATACCACTAGCCCCGGGGGGCGATTGGTTTTTCATATTTTCGGTGCTTTAGCTGAGTTCGAGCATGACCTAATCCGCGAGCGAACTATTGCGGGTTTACAAGCGGCCCGTGCCAGAGGCCGGAAAGGGGGCCGTAAACCATCCATGTCTTCTGCTGATGTAAGGAAAGCTGCGGCCATGCTTTTGGATCCGAAGATGACAAAGAAAGAGGTCGCCAACCATTTCAAGGTGTCGAGAACCACTTTAAATGCCTCTCTGACAAGAAATTCGTAGCCAAAACTGGATAATGTCCATCCTGACGGGCAACCTTTCTTCCAGGATCGTCCTACCCCTTATGTGCAAGGAGCAAGTATGCCAACCACAATCCACGACATCCTCAGTGAGCTTCGTGAGAACGTTCGTGATAATCGAACCATCGGTGATCGGTTTGAGCGGTTGATTGCCAACTATTTGGTTACTGACCCGCAATATGCTGATCGATTAGAGGATGTGTGGTTGTGGTCTGAATGGCCGGATCGATCTGGAAAAGACACAGGTATTGACCTAGTTGCTAAAGAGCGTGCGACAGGAGAGTACTGGGCCATTCAGTGCAAGTTTTACCTTCCCGAGCATCGGCTTTCCAAGCAGGACATAGACTCGTTTTTCACTGCTTCTGGCAAACGATTCGCCACCAAAGAAGGTGAATGCACCTTCAGTAACCGGCTCATAGTTTCAACTACTGATCTATGGAGCAGTGAGGCTGAAAAGGCTTTGGAGAATCAACAGATTCCTGTTGAGAGGTTGCGCGTTCAGGACCTTGATGAGAGCCCAATTGATTGGAGCCAGTTCAGCCTCAAAAATCCTTCGGACATAAAGCTCAAAGCTAAAAAAACACTACGAGATCACCAGCAGCAGGCACTCGATGCTACCCGGTTAGGATTTAAAGATCAGGATCGCGGCAAGCTGATTATGGCCTGTGGCACGGGGAAGACTTTCACTTCGTTGCGTATTGCGGAGGCAATGGTACCGAAAGGTGGGCGTGTTTTATTTTTGGCCCCCTCTATATCGCTTGTAGCCCAGACACTTCGAGAGTGGACTGCTGAGGCAACCTCTCCGTTCCATGCATTTGCTATTTGCTCTGATTCTAAGGTGGGCCGAGAACAGGAAGACCTCAAAACGCACGATTTGGCATATCCCGCTACGACCAATTCGACCAAACTGGCTGAATATGCGGATATTTTTGCGAGCAAAGATCCCGATCATCGCACGGTTGTTTTCTCCACCTATCAGTCGATCCAGGTTGTTTCAGATGCCCAGAAGCAGGGTTTTGGAGAGTTTGACCTGATTATTTGTGACGAGGCACATCGGACCACTGGGATTACTCGTGATGGCGATGAAGCGTCAGACTTTGTGAAGGTACACGACAACGCTGTTGTTGCCGGTCAAAAGCGCCTCTATATGACCGCCACCCCCCGAATTTTTGCCGACCCATCGAAACAAAAGGCAAAAGAAAAAGATGCGGAACTGTACTCAATGGACGATGAGTCGAAGTATGGGTCTGTGTTCTACCGCATCGGTTTTGGTGAGGCTGTTCGTCGAGACCTTCTAACCGATTATCGAGTTCTCTTAGTGGCGGTCAACGAGGACAAAATGCCCTCGGTCACAAACGCTTACCAGGCCGAACTGGGGGATGACAAGCAAGCCAAGGCAATTGATACGAGATTTGTTTCCAAAGTAATGGGAACTTGGAAAGGCTTGGCGAAGAAGGATGTTCGGCTGGTTGGTGATGACGGTGAAGAAGACGCTTCAACAGTGGACCGCAAACCTATGAAGAGGGCTGTAGCCTTTGCCCAATCGATCAAGGCATCCACTACGCTGAGAGATAACTTCCCAGCGCTAATCGATCTATATCAGAAACATACCCACGATGACCATGCGCTGCGTTGTGATGTTCGCCATGTAGACGGTAGTCAGAATGCTTTGATTCGTCAGCAGGCTCTAGAGTGGCTCAGGTCGACTGAAATCGACGATGAAAGCTGTCGAATGCTCACGAACGCCCGCTGCCTGTCTGAGGGGATTGATGTCCCGGCTTTGGATGCCGTGGTGTTCTTTGACACTCGTGATTCGATTGTCGATATCGTCCAGTCGGTAGGACGGGTTATGCGGAAAGCGGAGGGAAAGGATTACGGTTACATAATTCTGCCGGTAGCCATTCCCAGCAGTAAGCTTAAAGACTACGACAGTTACATTGAGAAGGATGGGCAGTTCAAAGGTATCTGGAAGATCATCAAAGCGTTGCGGGCGCATGATGAATCTTTAGTCGATGAAGCGGAATTTCGCAAAAAGATCACGGTAATTGGTGAAGGTAGCGAAGGTGGCGACGGAGAAGAGGGCGGCAGCGGTGAACAAGGTGAGCTTGATCTTCCGGATCTGCCTATCGGCGATATATCGGAAGCTCTTTATGCGGCAATTCCGAAGAAATTGGGTGATCGGGACTATTGGCATGACTGGGCAAAAGACGTTGCGCGAATCGCTGAGCGCATCATAGGTCGAATTCACGACTTGATTCACCAGCCAGAAACGAGAAAAGTCTTCGATGAGTTCCTAAAAGGCGTCAAAGACACCATTAATCCCTCTGTAGACGAAAATTCAGCAGTTGAGATGCTTGCTCAACATCAAATCACTCGCCCTGTATTTGAGGCACTGTTTCCAGACCGCTCGTTCGTAGATGAGAACCCTGTATCCCATTCCATGGAAGGAGTCATAGAGCATCTCGATCGCCACAGGGTGGATTCTGAAACTGCTGAATTGGCAGTTTTTTATGAGTCAATCAGAGAGCGCGCATCACTGGCTAAGAGCGAAAAGTCTCGTCAGGATCTGATTAAAGGGCTTTACGAGAGTTTTTTCAAAACAGCATTCGAGGACTTGTCGAAGCAACTTGGCATCGTTTACACCCCAATTGAAGTCGTTGACTTCATCCTCCAATCCGCTGACGTGGCACTCAAGACCCATTTCGGCCAAGGTCTGACAGACCAAAAGGTCCACATACTGGATCCATTTACAGGAACGGGAACCTTCATAACCCGTCTAATCCAGCATCCGCAGTTGATTCGCGACGAAGATGTTAAACGAAAATTCGAGAACGAGCTTCACGCCAATGAAATTGTTTTGTTGGCCTATTACGTCGCGACCGTGAATATTGAAAGTGCTTTCCGTGCGCGGGGCAATACGGACTTCGCTTCCTTCCCTGGCATGGTGCTCACCGACACTTTCCAAATGACAGAGTCAGATGACCTGGTGGACCGGGTGGTACTCCCAGAAAATAACGCTCGCGCTGAACGACAGAATAACCTCCCGATAAAAGTCATTGTCGGCAACCCGCCGTATTCGGTGACTCAAGGCGGTGCCAAATATGGCGATCTTGATAGAAAAATTGGGGAAACTTACGCGCGATACTCCCTTTCGACTAACAAGAATAGTCTCTACGACTCGTACATTCGTGCTTTTCGATGGGCGACAGATCGAATAGGGCATGATAGCGATGGAAACGGTGTAATTGCCTTTGTAACCAACGGCGGATGGATTGATGGAGATGCAACTGCTGGTTTCAGAAAGTGCTTGCAGGATGATTTCTCGCATATCTACGTATTCAATATGAGGGGTAATCAACGCACCTCAGGTGAGCTGTCGCGCCAAGAGGGAGGTAAGGTCTTCGGTTCCGGGTCACGAGCGCCTGTTGCCGTAACGGTCCTGGTCCGCCAAGCAGACCAAAAAGGTCCAGGTAAAATTTATTACTACGATATTGGCGACTATCTTTCACGCGAAGAAAAGCTGGCCATTACTGAAGACTTCATCAGCATTCAGAACGTGCCTTGGGAGACAATTACCCCTAATGAGTCGCACGATTGGATAAACCAGCGTAGTGATGATTTCCAGAAACTGAAGCCTTTGACAGGAAGCGACGACGCCCTTTTCGCAATCAGATCTAATGGGGTTCAGACCAATCGCGACGCCTGGGTTTACAACTTCAATAAAAATGCGTTGGAGGACAACCTCCGAAAAACTATTTCATATTACAACAAGCAAGTAGATCAACATCATGAGGCGCTCTCAGAAATTCAAGGCCAAGGAGACCGACTATCAGCTACTCAAAAACAAGTAGGGGCTGACCCGAAATTCATTAAATGGACGAGAGGCCTATATAAGAACGTTGCTCGTGGAAAGCGCTTAGAATTTGAAGAAAATAACATTGGAATAGCAACCTATCGACCGTTTCAGAAAGAGTGGGTCTACTACGACCGTAATCTTAATGAATATTACAAAGAGTCGATTTTTCCTACCGTTAGAACAGAAAACCTGGTAATTCAGGTTACTGGGACTGGGTCAACTAAAGACTTCTCAGCACTGGTGACGAATCGCTTGCCTGACCTAGAGGTGATATCGAAGGGGCAATGCCTTCCGCTATTTTGGTACAAAAAGATACCCTCGAAATTTAGCGAAGAAACTGATCTTTTTTCAGGAAAAGAACCTAAATCTCACGAGAATGGGTTTGTTCGTAATGAAGGGATCACTGATGACTCCCTGCGGGAGATCCAAGCGCACTATCAGGACTCCTCCATCAGCAAGGAGGACATCTTTTACTACGTTTATGGCATCTTAAACTCATCAGAATACCAAAAGAAATACGGAGCTGATCTGAGAAAGGAATATCCTCGCGTACCCTATGTGGAAGCCTTTTGGGAGTTCTCGCAAGCTGGCCGCGAACTGGCTTATTGGCACCTAAATTATGAGGACATTGAGCCGTTCCCCCTAACTGAGCATAGTGAGAAAATGGCTTTTAATGAGGCGGAGCATTACAAAGTCAAAAAGATGAAATGGGGTGGTTCGTCCCGTAAGCCGGACAAGTCGAAGATTGAGGTAAACGACCATTTGGTTCTGGATGGTATTCCAGAAGAGGCTCATCAGTATCAAGTAAACGGAAAGTCGGCGTTGGAATGGGTTCTGGATCGATATCAGGTGACCAAAGATAGGGACTCTCGGATCGTGAATGATCCGAACGAATGGTCTGATGATCCTCGGTATATAGTGAATTTGATCGGTAAGGTGACGAGAGTGAGTGTGGAGACAGTTCGGATTGTCAGAGCCTTGCCAAGTCTGTGATCCGACCACTCACGAAGGATTAGTGCTTCGGAATGTAGATAAAGTGCGTGCGTAAGTTCGGACGGGAGAACAATGCAGCCGATCAATGTGAGTAAAACACGAGGAAAACTCGCAAATTTACTCGATGCTGTGGTGTCTGGGGAGGAAACTATCATCTTGCGCCATGGCAAGCCTGCTGTTCGCCTTACCCCGGTTTTACCGAAATTCGTGGCATTTGCTGATCGTTCTATACTTAGGGCATTCTTTCCTCCGGCGAGTGAGAGCGCTGCTATCGCCAAGCTCCGTTTCTATGGGGTTGGATCCAAATATGGGTGCCTACCTTTGAGGCTAGCGCACCGCAGGAGCGGTTTGCTGGATCGTTCATGCGGCAGTGTCGCGGGCGATCCTGCCTCTTCACGATCTTGATCAGAGGCTAACAGGCAATCGCCTCAATCTTGGGCTTAGGCAGGAGTTCTCGGATAGCTACGGCTCGTATGTCGGAGAAATTGCCCCGTTCTATCGCCCTGGTGATTGAGGTGATCTTACCGAGAATGACAAGGCGCTCCTGGGGCCTTGTGGAACCCGTGTAGAGTAGTGAGCGGTCGGTCATGTGCTCACCTTCGGGAGAGAGAATCATGATGGCGACAGGCCACTGTGATCCCTGTGATTTGTGGATCGTAATGCAGAAACCCAAGTCTAGTTTCTCGATCACTTCGTCATTGATGAGAATAGGCCGCCCCTCAAGATCCATGACACCGTATTCGCCGTTCTCCGTGGGTTTTGAGTAAACCTGAGTGATTGTGGCGAGGTCGCCATTTCGAATGTCGTTCTGATAGTCGTTTGCGGTGACCATTACTTGGTCTCCCAAGTGCAGATAACGACCTTTAATACGCCAAGGTATTACTCCGGCACTTTCATCCAGGTATCGAAGGACAGGTCGGTCGGTACCAATAAAGTCCTGAATAAATGCGTTGATTGAATCAACTCCAAACTCACCGGAGTTTGTTGGGGCAAGGATAATACATCGCTCGGATCTGCCGGCCTCGTCCCACAGACCCGTTATACGATGCAGATTAAGGTCCCTGCTATGACAACAATCTGGAGACTCTTTGAGACAATCACCAAGCGCGGATAGAACAGGTTTTTCGCCTGTTCTTACTGACGTTGCGAACCTGTGTATGCCGCTATCTGCTGCCTGCCTTTTTACTGCCACTAGATTGAACGTGGGGATGCCCGACTTAACCAATTCGTGGAAAATCAGTCCGGGCCCCACGGGGGGAAGTTGTGCGATGTCCCCGACGAATAGAAGGCGTGTGGCATTGGGCAATACCCCAATGAGTCGATACATGGTGTGAAGATCGACCATCGACGCCTCATCGATGACAACCAATGCGTGGTCTTCCTTCAAGATAACGGGTGCTTCAGGGGCCCGCATACTATCGTAAACATACTTGGCGATGGTTTTGGCTGGGTAGCCGGTGCTTTGCGATATGCGTTGGGCGGCACGTCCTGATAGGGCCATCATATGAATATTCATGCCTTTGGTATCAAAAGCCTTGTAGACCCCTAGAATAGCCCTGAGTATGGTAGTTTTGCCCACCCCTGCTCCACCACTGATACACGCCACAGGGGAGAGCATAGAGCCGATTACGGCCTGTCGTTGCTCTTGTGTTAGCTCGAAGCCTAGGTCTCCCTGCTCGATGTTGCTCAATTTGGCACTGACGGTAGTTTCGTTAATATCGAGTTCCCAAGTGGCAAATAGTGCCTCCTCCCCAGGCTTTCGGCAGACAAAGCTATTGATCCGATGGCCGACAATGGCCTCCATTCGAGCCATGCCGATTGTTTGATAGCCGCCCTCAACCCTAATGAGGGCTCCCCGCTTTACGGCTTCGTCTGGAGCTTCGTTGCTGATACTGTAACCCATTGTTTGAGCGAAGGTTTGGATCTCGGAACTATGAACGACTGTTGAGCCTGTCATGCTTTTTTGATGCGCCGCTTCTTCGGCTAGAGCAACGCTTCGGTCGTTGTCGCTGATCGAGAGTTTTAGCTTCTGAATCAGAATCTCAACTTCTTTGAACGGAACGCCTAGAGGGACCAGCAAATAGGGATCGGCCTTGATTAGCTCTTCGGTGCGGGCCTTGTATATTTTGGTGATCGGGTCGGCGAGTTTTGCCGGAAGGCCGCAATCGGCGAGAAATCTAATAGCTGAGTAGATGCTCTCATCGGGCCATCGAGCGATCAACTCCTGAGCCTTATTGGCGCTCATGCCATCGACCGTACACAGGCGATCAATGTCACCCTCGCGGATGACTTCGTTCAAGTTCTTTATGGCTCTTATAAGTTTTAGAGCAGTGGTTTCTCCAATGCCGGGCACGTTCTTCTCGATCCAGTAGGCGATCGCCGGGCCTTCGGGACAAAGCCGCACAACTTGAGTGGCTTCAACAAAGTCCTCGGTGATGGTTCTATCGCCTATTCGATAGGTGCGCTCGCGAGAATTGCCTTTGATTTCCCAAACGGACCCAGCTTCATAGGATCCGGTATAACGGGATGGAAACTTTACTGATAAGGGTTTGTCGCTTGGTACGACGGATCCACGGCTATTCAGTAGAGAAGCCGTGACGCAGTGATAAGCTCGAACCTTTTTGACTAACACCCTCATCATGCAGTGGAACCCTATTATCTCTTGCTGGAACTTTTCATTCGTCGGTGAAAGCCACACGGGGCGCTCTGGCAGTTTCCAACAGTACTTTTTCAACTGTCTCCCACTTGGCCAAGCGGGCTCTCAGAATTCGGTTCTCTGCCTTCAGCTCGGAGTTATTGCCCTCCAAGGAATTTGCTCTTTTCTGGGCACGTTTAGCTCCATCCCGTGCTCTGCGTAGCTCGGCAGATGCCGCCTTTGAATCGTCCTGTTTCTGGAGGTAGTCCCGACACCAACGAAACTCTGCATTGCGCAGCTCTTGGTTGGCCTCGTTTACATTTAGAGAAGTTGTGCTGACGCCAAGAGCGGCGGCGAGTTCCTTTCTTTTCACACCCTTGAAGGCGGTCGGGCCAGCTGTCTGAACCCATTTGTCATAGTCTCCGTCGGTGTCTCGCTCAGCGATCCAATCGCGGATCAGCTTGGCAATCTCCTTTGATCTTTCCTGATTCGACTTCACACCCATGACTGACCTTTAGTCTTTCTGCTCTTGATTGTTGCGCAGTGTCTCTTTCTTAATGTGCATCGGCCTCTCCAAGTCCTTTTTTGTCATTCCAAAGTCCGAAGCATTCTTTTGCCAGAGAATCAGGCGGTGGAGTATCCGGTCATTTTCAGCCTTGACCGCCCTAAGCTCGGCCTCTAACCGTTGAATTTTTTCAGCAGCCCTCGTGAGCGACGCGGGCTTTTTCGAAATCGGTGCATTGCCCGTTCTTAGCTCCTCCTTCTTTTGGTTGAAGCGAGCTTTGATGCGGGCTTGATTTCTTAGTGAGCGCTCAGTGGGGGCTCTGCCATGCTGCTTCTTGAAGCGTTCCAGAACTCGGCCCCAAGTTAATCCTCCAAAAACATCTGGATCCCAGATGTCAATCATCTTGAGTAGTTCGTCGATGTGTTCATCGCGCAAATGCATGATTAATCCTCATCTTCGAATTCGGATAAAAGGTCGTCAATAACAGAATCAAAGCCTGTCGAAAGGGCGTCTTTGGCTTGGGGTGATCCCATGTCGTCGTATGGCAGTGAGCGATCTATGCCGAGCTCTGCTTTGACTTGGCCATATTGGCTTTCAATTGCCTTTCCGTATTTCTTAATGTGATTTGCGGCAAGCCTGGCCCTCTCAAGAAGCCCAGATTCGGGTACTTCCCCAGGTGAGAGAATGACCAAATCACCGTCAGCGAGAGGGGAATTTTCTCCCAGGATTTCGACCAGAGCAGCAAGCACTTCCGAGCGCATTTCGAAACGATGGGCACCCCTTCGATCATTGTTAGAGAGCGCCATATGAAGAAACGAGTTAGACTGCTCAAGCTCTTCCTGGAGATTCTTTAGAGTCCGCTTATCGCCTTTGCAATGCAGGTTTTCCGGACACATTACGCAGTCTACGCTCTTCATGCAGGGTGACTCGACGTAATTGTGTATGCAGGTCCCGAGCGGGTGATTGAACGTGAAGCCTCCGTAACTGCTAGCGATCAGCTCAAACCGCATGCCAAGGTTCTTTCGCGTCATTGGCATGCCATGATTGATATGATCCAAGCGCTCTTCTGGCGTCAGTGCTTTTCCCTTGTGATTGTCGTGGACGATCAGGTTGCGCTTTTGCTTGCCTGTCATGTGGTTGTAGACTTCTCCCTGACCATACTCCTTCCGATGGCTCCACATATTCACATCAAACTCGCTCATGCCGCCAAGCCTAGCCGCCGTATTGACCATGTGGCGATAGGAGTGGGAGTTGTAATCGGTGAGATTCAGCTCTAAGTTTTGGTATCCGATACGGTCAAAGAACCCAGGCGAAGTAATGAGCCTGCCGGTCGATTGGCTCTTGCTGTCTTTGGTCCTTAGCCAATCTCGGAACTGATGATCTGCAATGAAATCGACGCGACTGGTAATCGTGTTCCTTGCCTTGGTCATCTGGTATTTGAAACAGACAAACATTGAATCGCTGTATCGCAACTTCAGTTTTGGTTCGAAGTAGGGCCAACCTTCAGGCAAACGATTCTCTTTCTTTGCTTTGTGGTATTCCTCTGCGTCGTACTCAGGGCACTCGCTATCCCATCGTCGCAACAAGGTGCGGGCCCCTTCAGTCACATACTCCAGGCGAGCAACGGCCTCCTCAATGACCCTTTCGAATTCGCCAGAGGCTGTATAAGGGACCCATTTCGTGTTGCTCATATCGGTCTTGTCGGCGTACCAGTGGATACCTAAGACCTCTCCGACGGTACTTTCTGGCTGGCGAAGCAAGCAGTTTAATGGGAGGTTTTTGAGTAACTCCTGATAGCGGCACGGGACTAGGCTGAGAATAGCCAAGACCGAGGAGACAATAACGTTTCGCTCATCCACATCAAGTCCATTTGGGTCCTCACCACGTGTTAGCCAGGGTTGATTGGCAAAATAGTTTGCCGACGCGCAGACTGCCTGCATATTTGGAAGCTTTTTATAACCCTCGTTATCGAGGCTCCGAATCTCTTGGTTGCTCTTCTTTCGATTTGTTCTATAAGTGCTGTTGACCCAATTTTTGACCGTACTGAGTGTTACCACACCGGTTTGCACCAAGATACCTCTGGCTTTATCGGGTGCTATTGGGTTGCCAGACTTAGTGTAGTTGGTGCTTAGTTGGATCGCGTTTTCGAGGTCTGATGCTTTCAGATCGGTGAAATTTGCCACCTCCGTTGATGATCGATCTCGTAGCACCTTTTCGACCAACAACAGGGCACGAAGCATCTCTGTGCAAGTTGTATTGCCTCGGTTCTTTGTTAGAGCGAAGTGCAGCAATAGTGCCTGAATTTCTTCCAACGTTCTGTCTGGGAGCTGCATTTTGGGGGGCAAAGATTTCACTCTTGTAGCGATTTCCAAGGAGTGTTCGATCTTTATAAAACGGCCCGCTCTTACCCAGTTAGATGCCTTCCACTCCCAAGGTGACGCTCTTTTGTCGATTGGGTTTGGGAGCGGCTCCTTCATGATTTCTCTGTAGTGTTTTACCAGAGAATCCAATGCCTCTTGGTGTTTGACCTTTAACCTAGGTACGAAGGGGATAATGTTATACTTCTTCTCACTCATCAGAGGCATCCTCATTCCCCAGAGACAGGATCTCCGGGGTTTCGTTAAGTATCTGGATGCGTTGTTTATCGGCTTGATACCGGCGCTCCAGAACAGCTAGGAGGATGGTGTTCCAGTTCTCGATTAGGCGGCTATCCCCGATCTTCTTCGCTTCTTCCAGTTTGGTTTCGACATGCTCTTGTACAGCTGCATGGTTTCCAAATGGGTTTGCGTTAAAAAGTTGGCACTCATAACAGGCGATTGGGTAATTCTCCTTACAGAAGGATTCCATGCCGCATACGCCAACGTTGTGTGCACCATTCTTTGTGTAGAGGTTAATCACCTGATCGGAGTCTTCGATGTGTAGGCCTGCAAATTTCTTTGCCAGAACGCCTAGAGTTTCCTCTACTTGTGATCCTATTTTGACGGCTCGGATTGGTAAGTTGTCGACATATGCTCGGGAAGAGCGGTTGTCGGCGTGATCCAGCGCATCCGCGATCTCTTCAATGGAGGCTCCGTTGAGAGCCAAGTTGGTGGCGCGTGTGTGCCTGAAACGTTTGGCATTGATCTTGAGGGGGCGGCCAGTATGATCCGATAGTACTGTGACGAACCTATCTAACCCTGTGATGTATTTGGTTACTACCTCAGGATTTACGTGTAGATAATTCGAGCGAAGGAACTCTTCTAGATCCCTGTCATATAGATGACGCCCTTCAGTGACTCGTTGGATGAGATGTTGGTCCCTTTGCGGAAGAACAATAGGGAGTAATAGTGACTGCTCCTCGTTCAGTTCGATGCCTAGGAGACGGTTAATTCTTTCAATTTGTGCCGCCCTCTGCCTTTCGAGGTCATTCCACAAGTCGAAACTCGATGAAATTGGCGTTATGTTAAATTTGCTTCGAAACGTTTGCCCTCTTTGCTTGGCTACGGGTGCGTTGTAGATGATGACATCGCGCTTGTCATTGCGCCCTAGTGAGATTTCTTCCCTAGAGAAATCCATGAATTTGGAGTTCGCCAGTTGCACTGGTCGTTTACCCGTTACAAGGGTAAGAGTGGCTAACATTCGAAGCGTGCCAGGAATGTTTCCGAGGTGGGACTCTCGGGCTAATTGATAGAACAGTTGTTTGCGTTCCGAGTCGGTGAATGACCGTGAAGACTCAAAGCGGTCGGGATGGAAGCGCGTTCGCTTGCCGCTAAACTCCTTGGCAACGGCAAATAAATCCTCATCAAAGGCCCCCTCGTAGCCTAGCTCTTGAGCATTCGATATCAGTCTCTTTATTAAACTCTTTTGCTCAGTTGCATAATCCGAGGCAGCCCAAAGAATGAAGCTCTCCACATCGATGCCCGACTCAGAGAATTCCTCAGAGTCTTTGGCGTGATCGGCGAACGCCTTTAGCGTGGCAAATTCAATCTTAATAGTAGCTTCTTGATGCTTCGTCGCACGCTCTGCCATCGTTCTCAGCAACGCCTCTCTCTGCGCTGAGGGCCACTTATCAAAGTTGGGAATTTTAATTCCTCGGGGCCTGGTATTGGAGAGTACCCAGCGTGGCGCATACACGTTGAATGTGCCGGCCTCTTTGGAGGCATAGACGTTGCGCTCTATCGAGTCGGGGAAGTGGAGGGCCCGATCAGCCATTTGTTACCTCTTGTCTGGCAGCTTCTGTTGCTTCGTCAATTAACGCGTTGGTTTCGTCTTGCTCGCGGATGGATGATTCAAACATTGCCTCTTTAATAAATCGTTTTGCGTAGTGGCGAACCGACGGAGATTTTGGGCTTTTCCAACCGAATTTCATTATCAACCTTTCAACGAAGCTGTCCCACTCTAATCCCTTTTTCTTCTGTAGCATGCAGTAGCGCCAGGTCGCAGTATGCCTCAGCTTGTGCGGAGTTAGGTCAACTCCGGCGATCTCTCTAATCTTGTCGGTGATATGTGTTATCGATGACATGGGAATGCCCTGGCTCTTATTGCCTACAGATACAAACAAATATTCTGTTTTAGATGCAGCGGGGATTTGGTTCCTCACCAGTGACACATATGTGTCGAGTGCATTAAACGCACTTTCAGAGAGTGGCACTTCCCGCTCATCACGCTTTGTACCGGGTTGGTTGAGTCTGGGGTCATCTTTGGAGCCCTGTCTACGTCGAACCTTCAAGCCTTTACCCCCTTTCTTGGCGTAATCTATGTCTTTGAGCTTGAGGCTAAGAAGCTCTCCGGTACGAAGCCCGGTGTCCAAGAGGACGCAAATAATTGCGAAATTACGGATTCTCGCACTTGGTGAGTCCCATGGGTTTAACGGGCTTTGAGGGTTGATCAGGTTAAGAACTGCTCGAATATCTTTGGTTTTTAGGTCCTTTGCACTATCGAACGCGGTGTTGGGTTCGACGGACCTCATGGAGGAGAGGCGTAAGGCGAATTTTTCCCCTATCTCAGCAATCGATTGCTTTGTATCAGGCCTATTGTTTGGTCCGTGGTCGGACAGGTAGTCGCAAAGCCATGTCATGTATCGGCTGACATAATCCAATCTGTCGTTGAAAGTAGAAGCATTTATTTGCTTGGGCTGTTCTTCCAGTGTTTTCCATATATCCGAAGAGTTAATTTTGGCTCGGCCAATGGGAGCGACTTTGGGTTTCGCAATGAGGTCGGGTAGGTCGCTGACCCGAGATCGTAGCAACGTGACTAGGCTGTCGACTTCATTCCTTGAGAAGCCCTCTCGAGAGGAAATGCGAGACTCAATATTGATGCCCCTCAGCTCTGCCCACTTATAAAGGATGCAGATGGACCCTAGTTGAGCACTCTGAGTGGATAGTGATGCACCTTTTGCGCGTAATTGACTCGATCCATAAAGCGTGGACCAAAAATCTGGTAGTCCTGTTTCTGTATCGAAGAGAATAGCTCTTCTCTCGCCGCTCGGCTCGATGTATTTTCTTATCTTGAATTCCATAATTTTCCGGAAAAGTCGCTATATTAAATAATATTATAGCTCTGAAACAAAAAAAAGCAACCGAATTCCTTATTGAATTTCGATTGCTTTTCTTTAGTTTCGCAGCGTTAGAGAGAAAATTTCCGTTTTTCTTCTCTATCCAGAATTGGTGGAGACGGCGGGAATTGAACCCGCGTCCGCCAGTACTCAGCCTTGAGGTCTACATGTTTAGCGTCTCTCTATTGATTTAAGTTCGAGCGACCCGAGAGCCAGGGTGCAGGAACCGAGTTCTTTAAATCTTAGCCGCTAGCCAGTGAACTCTGGATAACGGAGCATCCCGTAAGCGATGACGTCCTGAGATGTTGCTTCCGGGCTACGGGCGACCCGGTCAGGACGACTAGCAGCTTACGCTGCTAGTGCGTAGTTTTCG